>Ga0233380_1000780_pt1 | contig 15541 bp, 12 predicted proteins | sample ElkDunMinimDraft_9_FD_191541 | JGI IMG/M metagenome (GOLD analysis project Ga0233380, IMG submission 191541) | Fecal eukaryotic communites from dung pellets of Tule Elk in California, USA - Elk Dung F36 | ecosystem: Host-associated > Mammals > Digestive system > Large intestine > Fecal | place... | reverse complement strand
GACAGACGGGAACTGAAATGCGCTTGCGTCGGCGGATCGAGCAATGTCCCCCTGGGCTTCATCTCCCTCACCGAGAATATGATGATGATCGCGATGGCAATATGGATGACCCTAGCCGCCCTGGGCGTCGCAACCGGGGGCATCCATGCCATGGACCCAAGCGTCTCAGATCCTGTCGAAGTCCCTTCTCTTGCCGCCCGTTAGACTTTTCGGCGCCCGACTAGAGGCAGGGTATGCGACGGCAGAGAAGCAGGTGCTCACATGGGGAGTTATCCGCGTCCAGCAGCCCTTTTTGCCACTGCTTCCGCCTCGCGCACGACGTCCTGCCAATGGCGATGTTCGTCCTGTGCGTCGGCCAGCGCCCTATGCGCAGGCTCCCCGCTTTCGCGCCTTACGTCCACCAAGGCCAGCACATCGGCGATCTCGATGTGCAGCCGCTCAGCCGGGAAGACTGGCGCAAGTATTCGCCTTGCCGCCTCCGCACGGGCTTCCTCCGTATCCCGAATGCGCAACGCGTGGCGCGGGAGCTTGGCGGCGCGCAACAGGGCGCTCAGCCATTTGCCATCCCAGGAAGGCGCGCTGGCGAAGAGGTCGTGGCCCGAAAGCTGTTCGACCATCCGCCGCGCCACTATGTCATGCGGAGCGCCTTCTTGCTCCAGCGTATCGCGCGAAATGTGGTGGACGGCTTCCGCCTCGGCGTCCCAGTCTGTCCACTTTGGCGCGGGACGGATCAGATGCGCCTCGCTGGTTCCATCTTCGAAAACCCACGCGACTTCGATCGGATAGCTGAGTTTAGCGAGCGATGACGCCTCGAAGTCGAGAAAAACGAACTTACGGGAGGAAACGGGCGACGGCGTGATAGGCTTCATCCTCAAATGATCAGGACAGAACGCGGCGAGCGAAGGCGGTGGCTGCGGCCAGGCCATCTGGTCCGACATTATGGCCGACGCCCGGCGACGCATGGGTTTCCACCGAAACGCCCGCCGCAGCGAGCGCCGTCGATGCCTGCTCCATCGAGCCAAAGGGAACGACATCGTCCTGGGTGCCATGAACGAGCAGCACCGGAGGCCGGATGCGAATGTCTGCTTCCAACCTTTCGGGCGCGACCAGCATGCCGGAAATGCCGATGATGCCGGCGATGGGCTCGGTTCGGCGCAGCCCGACATGCAGCGCCATCATCGTCCCCTGACTGAAGCCGACCAGCAGCAAGCGATCGCTGGTCAAACCAGCCCTCTCCAGCTCCTGCGTGATGAAGGCGTCCAGACCGGCGGCCGCGGCTGCCGCACCGGCGGCACGCTCGGCCATGGAAAAGGTCTGGATCGGCCACCATTGATAGGCGGCGGCCATATGGGGCAGTTGCGACGGTGCGTTCGGCGCTACGAACGCGGCATTGGGAAGCGATGGCCGGATCATGCCGGCAAGCGAGATGAGGTCATCGCCGTTCGAGCCATAACCATGGATCAGGATGACCAGAGCATCAGGCTGCAATCCTGACAATGGGGTGAGGCGTGGGCCGTCGAGCAAGAGAAGCATCCTTCCAGTCTGGCGATCAGCGGCAAAATCTGCGCAGCCGTCCTTTGTTCAATACGCCCGGCCAATGCTCGCTGTCCATGCGCTGTGAGGTTGGCATCAACAGTCTATTTCTCACGCCCATTTTCGGTTCCGGACCGACCCATCAGCGCTTTCTGCGCGGGCGAGTGGAACTGGATGGCGAGCCGCAGGCTCTCCGCTATGCGTGCCGCCTTGGCCTGCAACGCCAGCGCGAGGGGCTCGGGAAGGAGTTCGCTGGTGGTTTCGCCCCATATGCCGAGCCACCGGTCGAAGCCCGCCTGGTCGATCCGACCGGCATGGGGCAGATGTCTGGCCACCGGGTTGCCCTTGTACCGGCCGGTGCCAAGCATGACCGAGGACCAGAACTCCCCAATACGATCCAGATGTTCGTCCCAGTCGTGAACCGCGTCATTGAAGATCGGGCCGATCAACTCATCTTGGCGCACACGGCCGTAGAAGGTTCGCAGGAGCGTCGGCAGCATGGCATCGAGATCGGCGGGGTCGGTCATATCGCACTCCACTCGATATAGCGGCACCGCGAACCACGGGCCAGATGATCTGGCACCCGAGTCCGACCAACAAGCCCCACCCTACTCCGCAGGCAAGACCGGCCGCCGGCGATTGCTGGCATGCTAGTCGCCGTTGGCGTCGACCATGAAAATCACGGGCTTGCCGCGCGACGCCGGATCCCATCCTGCCGATAATGCCGCTCGCACACCCCGCGACGCAATGGTGTCGTTGATATGGGAACGTCCTTTCGGCAATCCTCTCATAATACGCTTGGGGGTCGGAAATTCCAGCACGGCCTCCCGTGGCATGTCTCTCTCCCTCAGGGAGACGGTCATGCCCTTCCAGCCATCGCCGGAAGACAGTTGCGGCTCGGTAAGGAGCTCCCAGTCATATTTCGATCCGTCGATTTCGACGGTGCCGCCCCGGCCGTGCGTATAAAGCATGCTGTGCCCTTAGCACGCCCGCTGCAACTCTCCACCCGTCACTGGTACCGAAAGCTTTTTTCAAATCCTTCGTTCGTTTTGGTCATCTTCGCCAGTTTCCTGAAATATGCGCGGACGTGACGCTCGAACCGGACATCGTCATAGGTGCTGGACGCAGGGTAGTCCTCTTGCTTGATAAGTTCTTTGATTCGCACGGCGAAGGCCGCCTGGTCGTCGGTGCACGCAGCATCCTTCAAGGCCCGGCAAGCCCATTCTTCGGCGGCGGCCTTGTCATAATCATCCCCCGCCTCATAGCCACGCCGGTCCGCCGCCGCCTGATCCAGGCGCGACATCTCGACGCGGCGCGCAAGCCATTTGCGGACCTGTTCCCCATCCCATGGTTTCGGTGGATTCGTCATCGCTGTTTCCCGATCGGCTCGCGTCCAAGGTGGGCGCTTTAAATTTGCTTATGTAACGCGGCGGCACCTGCCGCTATAGGGTGGACAAAATCAAGGCAGCTAGATCGACCTATGGCCCGCAAGCGTTCGAAACACGATCCTTACGACGACCTCCCCTCGGAGGATGACACGCCGGCCGAGCCGGTGCAGTGCTGGCTCTGCGGCCGGCCGACGGGCACGACGATCGTCTGGCATCACCCTATTCCCAAGAGCCGGGGCGGGCGCGATGTCGTGCCGATGCACTCCATCTGTCAGCAGACCGTCATCGCAAATTTCACCAATTCCGAACTCCAGCGCCACGGCATGGACGCGGCCGGTCTCCTGGATAATCCCAACGTGCGCAAATTCGTGGACTGGGTCGCCAACAAGGACCCGGATTTTACCGCGACAATTGCCAAGAAGCAGCGCTGAAGGATTGGCTGCCCTGAACGGGGCATTTCCTTCTTTCTCCCGCGCAGACAGGTCTACCTCGCGCCCCAGGCTCGAGTGGCGCGGCTGTCTGCCGACGATAGGCTGCTGTTTCGGCGCGCACGTCTAAGAGATGGCGAGCAGCGCCTTGCCCCCCGCTGCCATCTCCTGCACTTTTCGGTCATGTCCGAAGCCACCCAACAGAGCGCCCCCCACGCCGCCCCACCCTCGGCGCCGATGAAGCGGCGTTCTTTGATCGTGGCAGCGCTCTCGACGGTGGTCGAGTGGTACGACTTCACCCTCTATCTGTATTTCGCGACCGTGCTGGCACGAACATTTTTCGGCACCGGCGCGCAGTCGATGATCGAGACCCTGGGCGGCTTTGCCGTGGCCTATCTGATGCGGCCCGTAGGTGCGCTGGTATTCGGGCATCTTGGCGACCGGTTCGGACGGCGCGTTTCCATGTTGGGCTCGATGGCGATGATGACGGCTGCCATGTTGGCGACGGCCCTGCTGCCCACTTACGCGCAAGCGGGTCCCTTGGCCGGTCTGCTGCTGATCGGCCTGCGGTGCGTGATGTCATTCTCTGTGGGCGGCGAGTATACCGGCGTCGTCGCTTATCTGGTTGAGGGCGCCAGCGAGCGCCGCCGGGGGCTGGTCACAAGCTGCGCGTCCGCGGCGAGTGAGATCGGCGCGCTGCTGGCTGCCGGAGCGGCGGCGTTGACGGTGTGGGCATTGCCGGAGGCCGTGCTGGTCAGTTGGGGATGGCGGCTGCCCTTCCTCTTCGGCGCGGCGCTTGCGGGGGTGGTCCTGGTCGCTCGCGCGGCGCTGGAGGAGACGCCCGAATTCACCCGTCAGCAGCGCGAAGGATCCGTGCCCGAAAAGCCGATCCGCCAGACACTCACTCGCCATCGCCCTGCCATCTTGCGCGGTTTTGCGATCTCGGCGCTGGGATCGATCACCTATTATGTCGGCATCACCTATGTGCCGGTGTTCCTCGATGCCACCGGCACGATGACCGAAACGCGCGCGCTGTCCATCTCCACCTTGGCGGCACTGGCGGTGATTTTGGTGACGCCCTTTACCGGCCTCCTGTCCGATCGCCTCGGCCGCCGCCCCGTGCTTGTGACACTGGCCTTTGGTGGGATTCTGCTGCCCGTGGGCCTGTTCGGGATTATGACGAGCGGCGGCGCGGCGACATGGGCCGGCGTACTCGTCATGGCGGCGCTGGGCGGCGCGGTGAGCGCGGTGGGCGCCGTGACCACTGCCGAACAGTTTCCCGGCGAGGGTCGCCTCAGCGGCCTGGCTCTCGGCGCGACGACGGCGACAGCCATATTCGGCGGCCTGACGCCGCTGGTCGCGCACATGCTCGTGACGCGCACCGGGTGGGCAGGCGCGCCGGGTGCCATGATTGCCTGCGTGGCCCTATGCGTGATCGCTATCTTCTGGTTGATGCCGGAAACGGCACCAGCGAAGGCACGGGCCATCGTCGGCCCGCCCCTGCCACAAGACCCTCCCGCCTCGCCGCTAAGCTAGGACGGTACGGCCACCGGATCCGGCGATTTCCCAGCTAGCCCCGTCGGGGGATGGTGAAGCTATGGGAGGGCTGGAGATTGGCGATCGCCGCCACAGGCTCAGGCGGGCGCCAGCGGAACTGCCGGACCTCGACGCGGTCGCGATAGACATCGACGATCGAAAAGCCATTGCGCTCCTCCATCGGGGCCGGGTCTGTGACGCCCAAAGTCTTGGGATGAAAGGGCGCGACGCCGCGTACGCTGCTGGGGAAACCGGGCGTCCCGGTCCCGATCGTGCCGGGCAGGATGGCCTGGATCGGGTTGGCGGACAGGTCCAGATCGCCGCTCTGGCTGATGGTGGTGATCGCGCTGGCGTGCATGTCGCCTGAAATGCTGATCGCCGCACGCGTCTTTTGCTCGCTCAGTGCGGCGACGAGCCTTTGGTGCTGCTCGAACCAGCCCGCCTGCCAATAGCCTTTGTCGTTCTGGAAGCTGCTGCCCTCGGCCGGTCCATCGGCATACCATTCGCCAAGCTTGCCCGCCGTCCAGGCGAGCGGATTGGACGGCGCCTGGATCAGATGCCGCGCCGTCGACGCTCGCGTACGCTCCACCAGCCACGCCTCGGCCTCAGGGAAGAGCACACCGGCATTCGCACCGGTCGACCAGCCCCGGCGGCAGTCGAACAGGTTGATTTCTAGCAGCTTGCCGATCCGTACAGCTTCTACCGTTCCGCTCTTATAGGGATCGCCCAGGTTCGGCCGACCGAGCGCGAAGGGATAGGCCATGGCTGCGGTGCGCTGCCACAGGCCGTAGATAAACGGGCGCGGCGGCAGGCTGTAGCCCCAGGGGCCGGCATTGTCGTTCTCATAATAGTCATGATCGTCGGTGACGAAGACGAGGGGTACCGAGGCGAAGCGATCTTCGTAGATCGACGCGATCTGCCGCCCGATGATCGTGTTGATGGATTTCCGGTTGGTTTCGGAATCGAATGCTACGTCCTGGTCGATCCAGGCGATCTGCCGGTATTGCGCTTCCGTCGCCGCCCGCGTCGCTGGATCACGGCGATATTTGAGCGCCGTGTCGAGATCCCAATAGACATGGTCGCCATTGGCCACCGCCAGATCGGGCTTGAAGGAAAGCGCGCGGTCGAACAGTGCGCGACGATCCGCGATCGACAAATAGCCATAGGGCTTGCCCCCTTCATCACCGCCCGCGCAGGTGAAGAAGAGGACGCGGAAATGCTCCGGTTCGGCGTCTAGCGCCGGTAGCGTCTTGAGCGTCCATGGCGCGCGCAGGGCTACCCCAGAAGCGTCCGTCAATGTGACCTCATGCGCCGTACCGCCCTTCAGTCCGCCCTGCACGAAGCCCCAGGCATAACCGTCCACGTCCATCTTCTGCGCCTTGACCGCCCGGCCGTCGATCCTCAGCACGGGGGCCGAGAGCGGCGGCCTTTCCAGCAGAACCTTGACCGCCAGCGTATCCGGGCTGGCTGACGGGAAAATGGCACGCACGGCCGCGTTGGTCTTCGACCAAGCGACGCCGCCCATCAGCATCCCGCCAAGGCCAAGGGCACTCGCGCCGCGCAGAACATTCCGTCTGTTATACATATCTCGGATCCTCAATGAGCGCGGGCGCGGGGTAGCCAGACGGCCACCGCGAGCACGCTCGCCAGAAATGAAATAAGGGTGAGTGGCGGCAGGCCCCCGGGCCAACTGCCCGGCGCCGTCCAGCTTGGAAGTCCGGGCAGCGCCGCATGCACGCCGCTGCCCAGTGCAATCAGCGCAAGTGTGCGATGACGCGCCGCGTGGGACCAGACCACAGATCGCCGTGCGCCGACGTCCATCGCCGCCATGAGCAATGCGCCCAGCGCCATCGCAAGCCCGCCAATCGCGGTCAGCCTGCCATCGTCGAACAGCCGCGGATAATAGACCGGGTTCAGCATCGCGAAGCTCAGTAGGCTGTGCGCCAGCGCAAGAGCGCCAGCCCAGCCCAGCAGAACGCCGCTCCGTCTGCCCGAGCGCGCTAGCCTGATCACCGCCGCCGCGATGATCAGCAGCGCGCCGACCGCCAGCGCCTTGTTGACCGTATAGGCGGGCCAGTCCGCCCAGGGCACGCCCTTGAACACATTATAGCGCAAGGTCGCATAGCTGAGGGCGAGCCCCAAAAGGCTCGCCGCACGCCAATGGTCGGCGTGGCCCGTCACTCCGCGATGCCGCCGAGCGCCTTCACGACCGATGCGGGTACCGGAACCGCCTGCTTCTTCGCCTCCGACGTCGATACCGAATGTGCGAACACCAGATCGCCCGAATAGCCATCGCGGAATTCAAAGATCACCTGCGGCTCGGGGTAGGCGTGCCACTGGTCCTTGCCGCTGACATCGGGAATGTTGAAGGCGTTGTTGACGCGGATGACGGTGTAGATGGGCCAGCCCTTCCCGCGGGCCTTGCCCCCATTGCCACCACTATCGTTGCGATACTGGTTGCTCGCCCACAGGATGTTCACCAACCGGTCGCCCGACTGATACCAGCCAGCCGGGGGTGAGCCACCCGCGTCGCCGATCCGATGGTTGCTGCTGGTATGCGGCCCGCTCGCCACGTCATAGACGCCCGGCGCGATCCGCGCGACGAAGGACTTGTGCAGGTCACCCGTCAGGAAGAAGACCGGCTTGCCCAATTCCTCGGCGATCTTGAGCAGTTCGGCGCGCTCATGCAGTTGCGCTGTCCAGCCATCATCCTTGCCGGCGCCGCTGAGCCCCTTCCCCGCCCAGACGCCATTGTCATGCGGCACGGCCAGATTGACCGATGACACGATGAAGATGAAGTCCGCGTCGCTGTTGCGCAGCTCCTCCGCCAGCCACGCCTTCTGCTTCGCGCCCAGCATCGACGCATTGGGATCGGTCAAGTTGGCCCGATCATGCAGCGTCCGGTTGGACCGAGTATCCAGCAGGAAGAAATCGCTGTTGGATACGCGGAATTTAGACCAGAGATTGGCGCCGATCGAATAGCGGACATCCTCGGACACGGTGAAGCCCGGCTCGATCTCCACCCGATGTTTGTCGATAACGCGGGCGATCTTGTAAACGCCGGTGTTTCCAAAGCCCCATAGCACGTGAAGATTGGAATATTTCGCCGGGTCCAGCTTCGTGAAATCGGCTGACGTATCGGTCAGGATGTTGCTGCCCGCCTTGATCTTCGCCTGACCGAAGAAGCTTGGCTGCTGATTGCCGATGTCGGGATTACTCCAACCCACATAGTCGCGCCAGGCAGCGACGGCGGGATCACGAAACACGGCACGCTCGACATCCTTCTGCAGGTCGTCGCGGTTCAGGTCCTGCTGCCAGGGCTTGCCGCGCGCGTCGATGCGAAAGCCCGTGTGGCCCGATCCCGTGGCGTCGTTCAATATCTCATGGTCATCGAGCGACACGAAGAGCGGCACTTCACGATAGAAGTCGGCCAGCGCCTTCGACCCGTCGAGATAAAGCTTATAATTGTTCCAGACGCCTGAAATACCCTTGGCAAGCTGGGTGATACGGGGCGGCTTGGTCACGCCGTTTGCCGCCGCCCATTCCGCCTCGGTCTGCTCGCGGCCCTTTTCATAGAGCCAGTCACCATTCTGGATCTGGAAGAAAATCTTGTCCTTCAGTTCGGTCAACATGCGCGTGTAGGTTGGCGGGAGCGGCTGATTGGACTGGTTGTTGCCAGTGCCGATCTCGAACGCGAAGTTGAAGATACCCTTGGGATTGATCTTGGGATCGACATAGCTCGCCGCCGCCGGCAGGGTCAGGAAGCTGTTGATCTTGCCGTTAACCCGCGTGTCGGCGAGCTTGCCGCCCTGCTCCAGCGCATAATAATATTTGGTGCCGGGTTGAAGACCGGTCAGCTGAACCCAACCGGTGGAGTCATGATCCCAGCTGGTCGTGACCGGGGCCGACCGCTGCGGGTCCGACAGGTCGGGCTTTGTCGAATAGACGACGCGGAACGTCCCTGGCTGGCGGGTGCGCGCCCACACGCGGATCGAGGTCGTCGACACATTGCCAAGCTGCGGGCCATGGGTGATCCCCTCCAGCTTTTCCAAAGTCGGCTGGGTGAAAGCCGGCGCAGACAGCGCCAGCAGCGAGGCGGCAGCGATGCTGCGGATGAAGACATGCTTGCTCATCGTTTTCCCCCTTTAAAAGCGCACGCGGGCGGTCGCGCCGAACGACTGCGGATTGCCGATGGCGCCAGTGATCAGGCCCTGGTTCGAAGCGGCCAGAGATTCGAAATATTTCTTGTCGAACAGGTTGGTCGCCCACAGCGCGACGTCGTAACGCTCGTCCGCAAAGCGCAGGCCGATGCGGGCATTGGCGACGCCGTAGCCAGCTATGCGTGTATAAATCGAATTGGAGCCGCTCGTATCGTTCGAGGACCGGTGGTTATAGTCGAGCCGCACATAAAGCTCGTCGCTGTCCGTCACCAGACGAACCGGCTGCACCAGATCGGCCGATACGTTGTAGATGAACTTGGGCGCATTCGCGAGCTGAACGCCTGACAGGTCCTGGACCTGCGTTACATTGCGGTTTTCCGGCGCGACCTGGGCGTTTCGGTAATCCTTGTAGACCGCGTCATTATAGGCAGCCGACGCCGTCAGGCGGATATAGCGGGTCGGTGCGATCGTCAGGTCCGCCTCAATGCCGCGCGAACGGACTCCGGGAATGTTGGAAATATAGCGGATGGTGGACGATGTCGTGCCGATCTGCTCGGTTATCCCGGCCTGATAATCCTTCACGTCCGTCCAGTAGCCCGCGACGTTGAGCGTCACCTTACGGTCAAGAAACTGGCTTTTTACGCCGACTTCATAGGCATCGATCGTTTCAGACTTCACGACCGGAGAGACGCCCGCCGGCAGATCGCCGAGGCTGAGCCCACCAGACTTGCTGCCCCGCGAATAGGTGGCATAGGTGAGCAGGTCGGGCGTGACCTGATATGCCACCGTGATCTGTCCCGTCAGCGCATCGTCTTTGAGGCCCGTGGTATAGCGCTTTTCGGGATAGATGGCGTTGCGGAGCGCCTGCGCCGCTGCCCGATCTGCCGGGTTCAGGAGCGACAGGTCATTGCCCCCGGCCGTATATTGGTCGAACAGTCCGGTCTTGCTCTCATGGGTGAAGCGAAGGCCCCCGGTGACGCTCAGCTGATCGGTTGCATGCCATGTGAGCTGGCCAAATGCGGCGTAGCTCTTCGTGATCGGCTCGATCACGGAATAGGACAGGAAGCCGTCCAGCGCGTAATTGGCCAAGGCCTGGTTCGCGTTCGGATTGTTCCAGAGCGCGGAGTCCGGTCCCTGCTGATAATGGCCAAGACCGTTCACATTTTGCCAGAAATAATAGAGGCCAGCGACATAGTCGATCTTGCGGTCGCCGTTGGACGCGACGCGCAGTTCCTGGCTGAACTGACGCTGGTGATTATCCGTGCCGCTGCGCAAAGTGACGGCGAGCGGCGTGTTGTCGGAATCATTTTCCGGCAACCAGTCCCAGCCGCGCCAGGCGGTGATGGAAGTCAGCGTTACCGGGCCGAGATCCCAGTCGATCTTGCCGGAGACGCCATAGCCCTCCATGTTCGCCTGAATGGGGCCGTTGACGTCGACGCGCCGGGCGAACGGGTCGTTGATGTCGAAGCGCGGCGTGTAGCCCCCGCGCCGGGCACGATCGAGCCAATTATTGCTGATGGTCGCGCCGTTGGCGAACTGCGTGAACAGGCCGACGACGCTGTTTGCGCGCGAATAGCTTTTCTGCTTCGAATAATCGCCGATAATGCGGATGTTCACATTGTGCGCGGGTGTCAGCAGCAACTGGCCCCGCAACGACAGATTATCATAGTCGTTGATGCGCCGGTCGTTCCAGACATTGTAGAGCATGCCGTCGCGATGGGTGTCCGACACCGTGATACGGAAGGCGGCCAGATCGTCGACCAGCGCCCCGGTCAAAGACCCGCGCACCTGATGATAGCCCTGCTCACCGATCGTGGCCTCGCCAGTAAAGCCGGTCTCGAACGAGGGTGCGCGCGTCGTGATGCTAATGGCGCCGGCTGTCGTATTCTTGCCGAACAAAGTGCCCTGCGGCCCGCGCAGCACCTCGACCCGGTCAATGTCGATGAAGTCGAACTGCGCCGCCCCGATGCGGCCCATATAGACGTCGTCGATATAGAAGCCGACACCGATCTCCAGCCCGTCATTCTGGTCAGAGTTAGAGCCAAGGCCGCGGATATTGGCGAAGGTGTTGCGTGCATTATTGTTACGGATCACCAGCGTCGGCGTCAGCTGCGCGATCTGCGTCAGATTGACAAGGCCCGCCCGCTCCAGCGTATCGCCCGACACAGCGGTAAGCGCGATCGGAATGTCCTGCGCGCGTTCTTCGCGCCGCCGGGCGGTGACCATCAATTCGCTATCGACCGTCTGGTTTACGACTTCGGCTGAAACTGATGCATCATCCGTATGGCCAAGGGCCGGACTAGCAGACAATGCGAGGATACTCGCCCCGATTGCGAAGATCGTGCGACGAGAATTGGCGATGTGAACCATTTATATGTGCTTCCCTTTACGGCCGCAAAAAGGCGTGCACAGTCACGCCGCGAAATGGACCGCGACGAGATGTGCGAAAACCTTCCAGCAAGTAGCCGGGCGATTATCGTTGACAGCAAGGATGAGGACGAAGGGCTGCGCCCGTTCGCCGGTCCTTAGAGCTTAAAATGATGGGAGATCGGTCCGGTGGTCCGGTAACGACATGCAGACGGGCTATCCCGAAGCGTGTACATGAGAGCCTTGTGCCACGCGCGGTCGCGTAAGCACATTAGCTCGCATTGTGACGCCTCAGGAACGATCAGTGCCAAAACTCAATCGGTGAAGTAGACTTAATTGGCAACGCAATTCCGTCTTTGGACCTCACAAGCTGGGCTATTGGCCTTGGGGTAAGCTGTTCGATCGTTGCGGGGTGAGCGCGGATTTCAACATGGGAGGCTGGATAGTCGATGCCGCTGGCAGATTCGCATTGCGACAGACAATGCGACAGAAGGTCTAGCTTTCTAGAAAACATCGCCGTGCGAGAGCGAGGACGGCAGATGATCGTGGAGCACGCAGGCTTTCAGGACGAAAGGCCAGTGCCGGAAGGGCGCCAAGTCAATGCCGGCGCATGGCATCACCCACTTCATCGAGAACGATACTAGACGGGCGCGTTCAACCTGAATTAATATCAAATATAGCAAATATATTTGTTTCTTCACTTATTTATTTTCGAAGACATAATATTAGGCTGCGCACGTCCTCGAAAGCAGATCATCTTGGGACGCAAGGAATATGTGAACATCTTCCATCGGCATCGCTTTGGAATAAAGAAAGCCTTGCCCAGTATCGCAGCCCAAGGCCGCCAGATGCATTTCCTGCTCGATCGTTTCGATGCCTTCCGCAACCACTTCCAGACCGAAACAATGCCCAAGATTGATGACCGTTGCGGAGATCGCTTCAGCGTCCGAGTCCGATCCGATCTTCGCGACGAATGATCGATCGATCTTGAGCAGATTGACTGGGAACTGGTTCAAATGGGAAAGCGACGCATAGCCTGTACCGAAATCGTCGAGGGCAATACGGATGCCATGTTCGCTAAGACGACGCAGCGCGTCTTTGACATCATCGGCACTGCGGCTCAAAAATACCGTTTCCGTCACCTCTATCTGAATACAGGTCGGCGGAATTTGTTTGGCTCTTAACCGCGGCAGGAGCGTATCAACGACCCCGCCCTTACGGAAGTCCCAGGTGGTCACGTTGATGGCGACATGACCGAAGTCCGTTCCACTTCTTATCCAACGCTCAACATCGTTGAGGATTTTCTCCAGCATTCTTTCGCTTAACGAGACGCTCAGGGAAGGATCGTCAAACGCTGCCATGATAAGGTTTGGCCCCTGCAACGCACCGGTCCGATCTGTCCAGCGCAACAGGGCCTCAAATCCGACGACCTCAGACGTACGGAGCGACATCTTGGGCTGATAAAAGGGCATGATGCTATTGTGCTGGAGCGCGTAACGCGCAGATGCGATCATGGCCTGATGTCTTTCGACCTCCACCATCATCGCCGGTTCGAAAATCTTCAATTGCCTCTTGCCGCCTGCTTTAGCAGCATAGAGCGCGATATCGGCCGCTTTCATAATGTCGGAGCGCAGTTTGCCGTCCCGCGGAATTAAGCTCGCGCCGATGCTGGCCCCGCAATCGATCAGGCGTCCGGCATAGGAAAAGGGTTCGCGCAACTGCTTGAATATCCGCTCCGCCGTGCGTTTGACGACAGCTTCGGAACCGGCCGTCAGAATGAGCGTGAATTCGTCTCCACCCGTCCTTGCGACAATATTATCCTCCGTCGCAGCCTCACGAAGATGGTTAGCAAACGCGCAGAGCAGCGCGTCGCCTGCGTCGTGACCAAAGGTGTCGTTGATCGATTTGAAATTGTCGACATCAACGATCAGAAGGGCGCCGGCCATCTCTGAACCGACGTCATTGAGGATCATATCCAAATGGTCCTGCAGCAAAGCCCTGTTCGGCAGGCTGGTCAGCGTATCATGCTGTGCCATCCAGATCGCTTCTTCTTCGGATTTCTTTTGATGGGTGATGTCTCTCGCCACCAGGATCAAGCGTCCTGAACCGTCGCAAATCTGCTTGACGATAACGTCCGTCCATCGCTTCTGATCATTCACAAAATAATGAGTCATCAAATTTGCGGATCGGCCAGCCTTGGCGTTTTCCAGAGCCAGGATGGCGGCGTCGTGCCCTGTGTCGGGAAGCAAGTCCAACCAATGCCGTCCAACCGGCATAGTCTTATCACCCTCGGCCGAATTGGGCTCGTTACAGAAAATGACCTTGCCTGTGGCGTCGAGGATAAGCGTATAATCCGGGCTCGCCTGGAGGATCGTGCGGTTCAAGGATTCGCTGCGTTCAAGGTCGTTTAACGCCGTCATTTTCGACACCATCAATCGGTGCAACGAGAAGGACGCGGAGAACATCGTCAGGAAGAACACCGGCAATTGTACGCTGATGATCGACATGACCGGATCAGCGGTCATAGCCCCCGCGACAACGCACGGCAGCAACGTCAGAAAGACCATGGCGGCCGCCAGCCTCGGCGTACCAAAATTCCTGAAACATATGCCGCAGACCATGGCCGCAGCCGACAGGCACGCAATGGTCGCCAGAACCCAGTCACCACTGGTCAGACAGAAAAAGGTGCCCAACCCGACGGAGGCCGCCCACGCGCAGGAAAGCAACGCGGCCAGCAGTCGGGGGGGCGTTCGTTCCAGGCGTATGGCTCGTCGTCCATGAACGAGTACAGCCAATCGGATCGCCCCGAGCGCGACCTCGAATAGCAACCATCCAAGAAATGCGGACGATGGATGGCGGAATGCCGCGACTGCTGCCACCGCAGTGATATTCAGGATACCGCCCAGGAAAATTGGGATCGATGCAAAAAGGCCGTTCATCAACTGAGACGCGATCGCCTCCGGGACGGCCAATCGCGACCCCAGAAACCATCTCGTCAATCTATCAATCGGCATTTTTGCTAAGCGCTTTTCAAATGGGCCTGTCCTACAGCCTTGAATTTAGCGGTTAATAGTTAACAACCTTGCCAAAATGGAACATTTGGAACGGCTGCTCCAGATCTAGGGGATTCCTAAATAGCCCTTCAACCACCCGTTAACAGGACAAGCGGGATCCTCAGGGTTGTCCGCATGTCCGTCGCATCCTGCGTAGCGCCGACCTCGACCGCCCAGTTCACGCTGGCTCTGTCGCTTACACGATATGTTATGCCAAAGAGCAGACGGCCAAGTTGCAGATCGCGCGAAATCCGTTTGGATGGCTCGTTAGCCGCAGGGTTGTTCGATGGGATGAGCGGCCTGGTGATGGTTTTCGTGCCGAACGACCAGTTATGGGCATAGCCAAGGTTGATCGAAGTCCGCTGGTTGAGCGATAGACCGATCCCGCCGCTGAACGACAACGCATCGCCGGGACGGACATATTCGACGATTACGGAACCTATAGGCATGTCAAAGGAGCGGCCGAAATTCTTTGTATAGCCAATGGTGCCGAATAGGACCGCTGGATCTGTAGGCAGAATGGCCGTGATGCTGGGCGAAACCCCCCAGAATCCCGATCCGGTGGCAGCTTTCAGCTCTTCGCCAGTCGTCCTGCGCGGTACGTTGAATGGGCTGCTGCCGGTCGGCGCGACGACCTGAATGTTGCCAATCAGATATGGCCACCCATTATGAGCTGTCGCAATCTGATACCGGGCGGACAATTCGATGTCGCCCAGGCCGGTGCCTTGTGCCGATGTCGACATTTCACTCTGATTGGCTTGGCCTATGGGCGCGGAAATCAGGTTGTTACTGCGGTGAACAAAGGGCACGCGGACCCCGATTTCGGCATTGTTGGTGATGCCGTACCGCAGGGAACCCGCAAGCGTCATGATGTCTTGCCGGCTTTCGCTGATGTTGAACACGCCCACGAGTACGGATTCGACGAGTTCGATGCCGCGGAAAATGGCCTGATTGCGATCGGCGCGGGCATATTCGGCGCCGAATTCGGCAGTCAATTGCCCTTTGCGTGTGATCACTGACCCTACGGTGCCCAGCACGGCAACCTCGGGCGGCCGATCGCTAGCCGGCGCCGGCTG
>Ga0233380_1000775_pt1 | contig 15579 bp, 14 predicted proteins | sample ElkDunMinimDraft_9_FD_191541 | JGI IMG/M metagenome (GOLD analysis project Ga0233380, IMG submission 191541) | Fecal eukaryotic communites from dung pellets of Tule Elk in California, USA - Elk Dung F36 | ecosystem: Host-associated > Mammals > Digestive system > Large intestine > Fecal | place... | reverse complement strand
GGGTGGCAAACAAGGTAATGGCAAACAAATGTTTAGTTGGATACATATTGAAGATCTATTTCAAATAATTCAATTTGTAGCAACTGAAAGTGAAATCAAAGGTGTTATTAATTGTTCTGCACCAGAACCTGTTACGAATGAAGACTTTATGCGGACATTTCGAGAAGTTAAGAAAATTCCGATTGGATTGCCTTCCCTTACGTGGATGTTGAAAATCGGGGCTCTAATCATTGGTACTGAAACTGAATTGTTGCTAAAAAGTCGATGGGTTCTGCCTGAAAAGTTAATCGATAAAGGCTTTAAATTTCAATTGCCTACAATTGAAAGTGCACTACAAGATATTTTGGTTTCGAGGTAAAGAAGCTGCAGGTTAGATAAAACCCCTAAAATCTAACCTGCTTTTTTATTCTGAAAAATAAAGTTATTTTAGGCGTATTAATTGATGCATAAACCTATAACCAAAACTTTTTGATGAAAAAGCTATTCAAAACGCTATATTTCCAAGTTATCGTAGCCATATTAATTGGTGTCGCATTAGGACACTTTTATCCTGATATGGGAGTTGCTTTAAAGCCATTTGGTGATGGATTTATTAAGCTTATCAAAATGATAATAGCCCCTTTGATTTTCTGTAGTATCGTGCTGGGAATTTCTGGCATGCAGGATGTCAAAAAAGTGGGTAAAATTGGTATTCGCTCCATGATCTACTTTCAGATAACCACGTTTGTAGCCATGTTCATTGCGCTAGCTGTGATAAATCTGGCGAAACCAGGTGAAGGTATGAATATCAATGTAGAACATCTAGATACCAGTCAAGTTGGCAATTTTATAGAAGGTGGTAAGGAGCAAAAAGGTGTTGTTCAGTTTCTTCTGAATATAATTCCAAATAATATTATTGGCTCTCTCGCTGAGGGCAATATTCTTCAGGTACTTTTTTTTGCTATTCTATTAGGATTTGCGTTTACTAAAATGGGCGAAAAAGCAGAACCTGTCAAAGTGGTATTGCAATCCTTTTTGGATGGAATTTTCTTGGTCATTAAAATGATAATGAAAGTTGCGCCTTTGGGAGCAATGGGCGCGATCGGATTTACTGTTGGACGATATGGCTTAGACATATTGAAATCCTTAGGCATGATGATGTTGTGGTTTTATGTAGCTTGCTTGATATATATTTTCGTATTCATTGGTTTGATATTGTACCGCAATAAAATTAGTCTTTGGAAATTTCTTCGTTATATCAGAGAAGAACTCTTGATTGTGTTGGGGACTTCTTCTTCTGAATCTGTACTTCCCGCAATTATGGAAAAACTTCAAAAAGCAGGCTGTAATAAATCTGTCGTGAATCTTGTGATACCTACTGGTTATTCTTTTAATTTGGACGGAACAGCCATTTATTTGACCATGGCATCAGTATTCTTAGCACAGGCAATCAATCAACCCATGGGATTGAGCGAGCAATTGTTTTTAATCTTTGTATTGACTTTTACTTCCAATGGTGCAGCAGGTGTGACAGGGTCCGGTTTTATTATTCTAGCAGCAACGTTACCTGTAGTCGGACATATTCCTGTAGAATCGATTGCTATTGTTTTTGGCATAGACCGTTTTATGAGTGAGGCACGCGCTTTGACAAATATAATCGGAAATGCTACAGCAGGACTGGTGCTTTCTAAGTGGGAAAATGAATTGGATATGGAACAATTAAATAGAGTATTGGACAGAAAAGAATTGATTCCAGAATAAAATGAAACGAGTACTCCTCCTCTTATTAATAATTGTTCTTATTCTTGATCAAGTAATCATTGGTTTTGAATTAAGTTCAAACTTTCGATTCTTTACAAAACCCTTATTTATTCCTATTCTCATAGGCTATTATACCTGGAGCGTAAATAAGAAGAATTGGTTATTTATCGCTGGCTTAGTGCTAAGTTTCTTTGGAGATCTATTTTTAATGTTTTCGGGAGGATTTATAGCTGGTCTAACAAGTTTTCTAATTGCACATATTCTCTATATCCTAACATTCAAAGAATTATTTCGTAATAAGAATTTACTTTTAATTCCTTTTATTCTAATATTTATAATTGGATTGTGCGCTTTCTTATATCCGCATTTAGGAACATTGAAAATACCTGTGATTTTGTATGCAATCACCATTGGCACAATGCTATATGTAGCTCTTGGCACCAATATAAAATGGGTAATTATTGGTGCTGGATTATTTGTTCTATCGGACTCCATTTTGGCAATAAATATATTCTTTCAAAAATCTTTATTAGGTAGCTTAGCTGTGATGATAACTTATGTCATCGCACAGTATTTCTTGGTAAAAGGGATGATAAAAAGCGAGTTAAATTTGTAATTCTTTTGATTGCAATAAAACGATATATGACGTTATTATTCATTCAAATATTCTTTAATTAAAATAGAAATCTCATTATGATGAGTTAATATCATCAAATGACCTCCGCCAGCTATCCTTCTTACTGAATTACAATTTATAATGGGAATAATACGATCTTTGTCTCCATGAAGATGAAGAAATTTTTTTGGTATTTCTAAGCTATCCCAATTTAGAATTGAGTACAATGCCCATCTGAAAAATCCAGAGTTCGAATCTCGTATAATTGCATTGAGCAATTTCCTATCCACTGCATCAGTTACACCAAACAGAAAATGATGAATTCTAGTTGGTGTCACTATCAATTGAGATGGAAATAGTTTATAGATTGGAAAGTATCTAAATATTTTATGATATGATGGTAAATTGGAACTGCTTATTGCTGTAGAAATTAAAACAATCTTATTAAAATCATATGTTTTTGCGAGTTCAACAATGCACATTCCCCCAAATGAAATTCCTAAAACATTAGCACCCGATACTGGAATTCGATAATATTCAGCTAATCTGTTTACATAATTGCTTAAACTTTCATTTTTTATAGATGGTAACCAATCAATATGTACAACTTCAAACTCTTCCAAATTAAGCTTTGAAAAAACTCTTTTATCAGCCCCTAAACCAGAGAAAATAAATATTTTTTTCATAACTGAAATTACTTTACTTACCCCACATTCACCTTAAAATCTTGAAATACTAAAGGTGCAATAACAGTTTGTCCTTCCTTGGTTTTAACACCTTTGAGTTCGGAAGTTTTACCTTTTTCGAGGAGATTTTTCATTTCTTTCTCTTCGAGGAAAACACCATTCAAGGTGCGCCAAATCTTAAAATCACAACCCCGTGCATAATGATCGCACTGCGCAACTTTATCGAACAAATGAATATTTCCCGGCTGGCATTTCGGACATTTAATCTTTCCTTTTTGTTGGGGTTTTATTTCCTCTTGCGGAATCGACATACGAAGCTGCAAAAGTTCTTTGGTTATTTTAACTGTATAATCCTTGATATGCTTCATAAAGACATCATAAGACACTTTATTAGCACGCATTTCTTCCAGTTTCTGTTCCCATTTACCGGTCAATGTCACTTTCGCGATAGAACGATCCTTAACCAAATTATACACAGCTAACCCTTTTTCCGTCGGAATCAATTTCTTTTTGTCACGTTTGATGTAATCGCGCTGGAATAATGTTTCAATAGTCGCTGCACGTGTTGCAGGCGTGCCTAACCCACAATCTTTCATGGCTTGACGCATCTCCTCGTCTTCGATTTCCTTGCCCGAAGTTTCCATAGCTTTCAACAAGGAAGCTTCTGTATGAATAGGTCGAGCTTTGGTAAAGCGTTCCGACAATTCTAAGGATAGAATCTCCAACATTTCTTCCGCCAACAGCTTAGGCAACTGTGCATTTTCATTGTCTTGATCGTCCGTATTTTTATCTTCATCAGGCATTTCAACCTGATCCGCTGACAAACGCCAGCCGTATTGACGAATTACCGTACCTTTTGCAATCAACTCTACTCCTGCTGCATCAATCGTTACGGTCGTAATATCTTTCAAACAAACTTCCGAAAAACTTTCAACCATACGCTTCGCAATCATATTGTAGATATTTTGCTGCTCTTTAAGCATCGCTCCTGGCTTCTCATCCGTCACCAATAACGCGTGGTGATCTGTTACTTTTTTATCATCTACAGAACGTTTATTGAGCTTTGCTCCAATTAGATTACGCGAGATAGCAGCAATTCCTACCTCCGCTGTATCCGCCAAATGTTGGAATAAGGACTCGATCTGTTCGAAAACATCTTCACCAATATAACGAGAACCTGTACGAGGATAGGTAATGACCTTTTTCTCGTATAGCGTCTGTGCAATACTCAACGTTTGATCTGCCGAATAGCCGTATTTCTTATTTGCATCCTGTTGCAATGATGTCAAGTCAAAAAGCAATGGTGGTTGTTCTTTCGTCTCTTTTGCTTCGACTTTCACCACTTTCGCTTCTGAACCAACTGTAATTTTAGCTACGGTTTCTTCTGCGACATCCTTTTTATCAATCTTATCTGAAGTCGCTTTGAACGAAATATTATCCTTCTCAAAACCAGCTTGAATTTTATAAAAAGCCTGTGGTTTGAAATCTTTATTTTCTAAATAGCGCGAACAAATCATCGCCAATGTCGGTGTCTGCACACGTCCCAAAGACAACAAACCTTTATTTCCTGCCGCCAATGTAATCGCCTGTGTAGCATTAATACCGATCAACCAATCTGATTCCGAACGCGATCGTGCTGACTGGTACAAACTATCGTATTCTGAGCCATCTTTTAATTTGGCAAAACCTTCTTTGATGGCTTTATCTGTTTGCGAAGAAATCCACAAACGCTTAAAAGGTACTTTTGAACCTAAATAATAATAAATATTACGGAAAATCAATTCTCCCTCGCGCCCAGCATCCGTTGCCACAATAATTTCTTCCGCTTTTTCCAATAAACTTTTGATGATGTTTACTTGCTTTAAAGCGCCATAATCATCAATTTGCTTACCGTCCTTACGAACTTTCTTTACTTCCAAACCAAATTTCGCTGGAATAATAGGCAGATTCGCTACAGACCAAGTGTTATAGCCGTACGCTTGAGGTGTACACAATTGCACCAAATGCCCAAAGGCATAGGTAAATGCATATCCATTGCCCTCAATATATCCATCTTTCACATCCTTCGCACCCATTACACGTGCCAAATCACGTGCAACAGAAGGTTTTTCTGCTATTACTACTTTCATATATTAGTATTGAGTAGTGAGTATTTAGTAATGAGACTCCTAATCGACCAAATACACACCAATCTCTAATCTAAAAATTAATCTAATGAAGGAATTGAAATCCCTTTTATTTTACGGTACAAATCAACAGCGTAGACATCTGTCATACCAGATACAAAATCCAATACAGCCCGTATTTTAGAATATGCATCTTCTTTATCAGTATGAAATTGTTCTGGAATCATAGCCACCAATTTCTTATCAAACATAGTTTTATTGGTCTTTAAATATGCTGGTATAAACTCCTCCAACAATGCATTCATTACTTTATAACCTGCTATTTCGATTTGTACAACTGTAGGTGCATTGTATATACGTGCTACAGAAACCTTCTCAATCTTTTTCATTTGTTGCACAATTTCCGAATCCAACGCATCAACTAGAGAACTTTGAAATGTACCTGACAAAAATTTATCTTGGTTTTTGACGAAAACAGAAGCACAGCCGTGTATTAACGTATTTATCGCTTTTGCGCGCAATAATTCTACACGAGAACCTGGATCGCCTAAACTGTTCAAACGAGATTTTAGACTTTCGCCACCGCATAATGGTAACAACAAATCTTCCACCTCCTGATATGATAATATTTTAAGGTGATGGGCATCTTCCAAGTCAATGATATTATAACATATATCATCTGCTGCTTCTACCAAATATACCAACGGGTGACGTAAATAGCCGTTTGCATTCGTTGGATCTTTTTCTAACCCCAATTCCACAGCAATTTTTTCGAATGAAGATCTTTCACATTCAAAAAAACCATATTTCTTGCGGTGGTGATTACCTTTTACATGGCCATCAATTGCAGCACACGGATATTTAACAATAGAAGCTAATGTTGCATAGGTCAACGCAAAACCTTTAGGATCTTTACCATTGAAAGCATGCGTCAAGATACGAAGCGCATTGGCGTTACCTTCGAAATGTGTCAAATCTGACCATTGCTTTGGTGAAACTTGTTCTTGATATTTGTTACCTGCTCCCTCCGTAAAATAAGAAGAAATAGCAGCCTCGCCAGAATGACCAAACGCTGGATTTCCTAGATCGTGTGATAAACATGCAGCCGAAATGATATTCCCAACTTCTTGCAAATAAGGCACCTCCTCGTCGATATTTGGATTCTCCTGTTTCATCAAATTATAAAACAATCTACCCAAAGAACGACCAACAGAAGCTACTTCCAAACTATGCGTTAATCTATTGTGAACGAAAACAGCTCCCGGCAATGGAAAAACTTGTGTTTTATTTTGTAAACGACGAAATGGTGAGGAGAAAATCAAGCGATCATAATCGCGTTGAAATTCTGACCTTGCGTCAAATTGTTCGTATGGTACACGTTCTTCATAACCCCACCGTTTGGCAGATATAAGTTGTTTCCAGTTCATTAAAATATCGGATTATACAAAGTACAAATATACGTTTTCTGACTTACAACGCGAGCGCGTTACTTAGGATTAGACTTCATAAATCCCATTATTAAGTTTACCAATCCTATTGGTTGAATCAAAAGTAATAACCAAAATAAGGATCGATAAATGGTTTCACGATCACTAATATCATGGTAATCACTACGTAAATCATGAACAGAATTATAGGACTGTGATTCTACAGCTTCCTGAAGAGAAAATGCGTTATTGTCCCAAAGGATTAACACAATAGTTAATATAAAATAAGAGATTACATGAAGATAAATCAGTCCTTCGCTGTATAATATTGTACCAAAAAAATGATAGAAAATCCATAAACAAATACCAATCCCTGCGACAAGATAAAAAAGCCATTTGGCCTCTATTAAATTAGTTTCCCAACCTGCATTTAACACAAATTGATGTGTTTCATCAACAAAAATGAATGTATATACAAACAACAATATTGCTAGAACTGCAAACGCTAGGTAAACGAATCTATTCTCCATAAGCTTAAATATAATACAAATATTCCTTTTCTTCACCTTGTCAACGTTTTTTATTATTTTTAGCAAAATCTATAAACTTCAAATCTAATGAGCACACGCTATACGATACCCGATACAGAAAAATTTGAGGGCAACCTCAACGGAAAAAACACCCATCTATTTACGTTAAAAAATAGAGCTGGAATGCAAATTGCATTAACAGATTATGGTGCGAGATTAGTGAGTGCTTTAGTTCCTGATAGAAATGGGAATCTAATAGATGTTGTCTTGGGATTCGATAGTATCGCAGGCTATTTGGATGCCAAAGAAATATACCATGGCGCTACAATCGGAAGATTTGCCAATCGTATTGGGAATGGAAAATTTATGCTGGATGAGCAAGAATACGCATTACCACAAAACAATGGCTCAAATTGTCTGCATGGAGGTCCTGAAGGTTTTCACACAAAGGTGTGGGATAGACAAGTGAATTTTCGAAAAAAGGTAACCTTTTATTATGTTTCACCAGATGGAGAAGCTGGATTTCCGGGCGAAGCTAAAATTACTGTTTCATACGAATTGACTGATGACAATGAGATCCTAATTAATTTTAGAGCTACTTCTGATAAACGTACAATAGTCAATTTGACAAATCACGCTTATTTCAACCTCAATGGTGAAGGCAACGGTGATATTTTAAATCATTTTGTTCAAATAAATTCCAACAAGTTCATCGAAATCAATCAAAGTCAATTGCCTACAGGAAATTTAAAAAGTGTGGTTGACACACCTTTTGATCTAAGAGAGCAAACTCGAATTGCCGATAAAATAGGTGCAGAAGACCAGCAATTACATTATGCGAAAGGCTTTGATCATAGTTACGCAAACGAAAATGCCTTTAGTCAAGTCGCGGCATCAGCCTATAGTGCCGAATCGGGAATCAGCTTAGAACTATACACAGATTATCCCACAGTACATCTGTACTCAGGAAATTACCTTTCGGATGATATTGGCAAAACAGGAAAAAAATATTTACAAAATGGAGGATTTTGTTTTGAAGCACAACATCATTTAGATTGTCCAAATCAATCAAATTTTCCTCAATTTATCCTCGAACCCGGAGAAGAATACAACTTTAATATGAAATACAAATTTTGCATTCGAAAATAAAAATTATTGATATATCTACCATAAACAGAAAAATTTACATTTAAAAACTACTTATACAATAAATTACCTACGTATAACGTAAATTTATTTTTGAATACATAGAATTAATATTGAATATTATCTTCTGTGTGTTTCATTGGTTTTTAAATAATAATTTTGTTTAACATACAAATCTTTTATGAAAAAGTCCATACTATCTTTAGCAATATTAGGTGCATGCGTATCCATACAGACTGCGAATGCACAATTAGCCAAAAAAAAGGGTGTAACTTTAGACGAAATTTCTAAAGAAATAAATACACTTGCACAAAAAGGTGATGATGCTTCAAAAGCACAAATGCTCGTGGAAGCAAAGCACCTCGTTGAAAGTAAAAATGAAAGCTTTGTTAATTTTGGCTCTCGAATCTATGGTTATTTAGAAAAAACGGAAGAGGTTGATAAAATTGAAAAATCACTTCTTAAAAGATTTCCTAAAGGTCTGAAGGCAAGATCGCAAGCCTATGAAAGTGTGTTTAATGCTGAAAACATTACCGCTTCAGAAGCAGAGAAAAACTACAATGCGTTTTTGAAAAAATTTCCTGTAGCAAGTTTTGAAGAACAAAGCAGAGCCATCTATGCAGATGCTGAATCAAAATTGGCTGGTTTGTTTTTCAAAGAAAACAACCTAGCAAAAGCAAATGAATACGTAAGCAAAATCAAAAACAGCGCAAATTTCATTCAAAGTGCATATGGATTAACAAACGAACTTGCAAAAAATAAAGACTATGCCAATGCATTACCGATTCTAGAAGAAGCTATCGCTAAAGCGAAAGAAGATAAAACTGTAGGTGCAAATTACTTGCCAGTACTAAATTCTTCGTACGCAAAAGCGTTATATGAAACTGGAAATTATGAAAAAGCTATTGCAAGTATTGAAGAGCAGCTGAAATCAAACAGAAACGCTGCATCAAATACGACTTTAAACTTGAGTTTAGCAAATTCTTACGCAAAAGTTGGTAAAGAATTAGACGCATTTTTATTGCTTGAAAAGTTTGTTCAGAAAAATGGCAAGAGCAAAGATTCAGAAGAGTTATTAAAATCTTTGTATGCTAAATTGAACAACGGCAAAAGTGATTTCAACGTATATTCTGCGAAACTAGATTCTGAAATCAAAGAAGCTAACTTAGCAAAATACAAAGCTGAAATGATCAAAAAAGAGGCTCCAGCATTTTCTTTGGTCAATAGAGAAGGGAAAACAGTTTCTTTGGCAGATCTTAAAGGAAAAGTTGTGGTATTGGATTTTTGGGCAACATGGTGTGGTCCTTGTATCAATTCTTTCCCAGGTATGCAAGCTGCTGTTAACAAATACAAAGACGACAAAGAAGTTGAGTTTTTATTTATTGACACGTGGCAACGCGAAGAAAACTACAAAGAGCTTGTTGAACAATTCATCACGAAGAATAATTACACGTTCCACGTTTTATTTGATGAAATGAAAGATAGAGAAAAAGCAACCACTACAGCATATGGCGTGAAAGGTATTCCACACAAAGTTGTAATTGACAAAGAAGGATTTATTCGTTTTGAATCATCAGGTAGTGGATCGGATATCGATAAAATCGTTAGCGAAATGGAAACAAAAATAGAATTAGCGCGTAAAGGCTAATACATAAAAATGGGACAATGCAAGTTGTCCCATTTTTTGTTTATAGCTATGATTCTTAAATTATAGATCAATTCTGATAAATTTTCCGTCTTTGTCAAATACCAAATCGACATCATTAGTCAGTTCAATATCAAATCCATTCACTTCTCTTTCAATCCCGTTAATACCTACTGAAGCATAATTCGCCGTCACATAATCGACAATTGCAGGTAATATAAACGATGTGTTAGGCAACGCGTCACGATCACTTCTCATTTCTACATCTTGCCACAACCCTGAATTGTCAAATTTGATATCAACACCATTATCCAATTTTACCTCGTATTCAAAATTTGAAATCCCTTCTTTATCCTTTATAGTGGAAATAATTTTTGCCGAACTAAAATATTCTGTTACGAAAGATTTCGACGTAGTTGGTAATTCTTCATTTGGAATTAATACTTCATCCTTATCACAAGATGTCATCGTAAACGCTACAGCTACGGCTAAGATCGCTTTTGAAAATAAATTTTTCATAGTTTATATATATTTATATTATGTGTGTTTTAGTTATTTTATTAATCGTCGATACGTAAAAATTTGCCTTTGCTATTGAAAACTAAGTCCAATCCATTTGACAATTCAATTTCATATTTGGAAGAACTTCTGGAAAGTTTCACAATATTATTCTTTGGAAAACTCTTTTCTACATATTCTTTTATAGCTTGAGGGATCAACGAAAGCGGAATACTCTTGCGCTTCATATCGATTTCTTTCCATTCGCCATTTTTATCAAATTCAAATTCCGAGCCATCATTCATCTTCACTTCGTAAGATTTTTTCGAAAAGAGTTCGTCTTCCAATTTGACATATGCGACCGAAAGTTTTGAACTATACGTCTTGATAAAATTTTGGGCTTGCTTTGGCAACTGTCCTAAATCAATTAATTTATCTTGTGCATTTGCGCCCATGCTTGTAGTCAATAAAGCTACTACTGCTAAAGTTTTAAATATTGTTTTCATCTTTTAATCTTTATTTTATACTACAAAAATCAAAAGTGAATTGGGAAAGAATTGGGAATAAGTGTTTGAAATCAAAAAAAAATAAACTTTTTTAATTTCAAACACTTGCATATTATCCTGATAGCTGTACTGAATATGTAAGAAAGGATATTTTTCCAAAATGGTCTGTACAATAGACAAACCTAGTCCATTGGAATTGTGATCTTGATTTCCTTTATAAAAACGTTCGAAAATATACTCGGGATTCAGCGCCTTGTCTTGACTTGTGTTAGAAATGAAAGCAGCATCTGATTGAATTCGAACTCTTAATTCACCAGCAGGTAGATTGTATTTTATGGCATTGCTAATTAAATTTGAAAACAAAATTTGCATTAAATCTGGGTTAGCTAAGACTTCAAAATTACCATCCTGTTGAAAATTTAATCTGATATCCTTATAAGCTATCAAATCCTCGTAATCATTCAACAAATCAGCGATAACTGTTTTTAAAGTGACGTTTTCATTTCCCGCATACTGTTGATTATTGATGCGTGAAAGCGTTAATAAGCTTTTATTAAGACTTACCATGCGCTGCAGCGAACGCTTAGCCTCCACGATACGAACCGTATCCTCTTCATTCAAACTCGAATTTTCTAACAGCAATTCCAGCTTGTTAATACTTACTGCCAAAGGTGTTTGCAATTCGTGAGCAGCATTTTCTAAAAATCGTTTTTGACTGTCAAACACTTTCTCATTCTGATCAATCATTTGCGAAATATGATTATTCAAATCATTAAACTCCAAAACAGGCGATTCCACAGAGACAAAACTATTGGCTTTGCCAAATCGATATTTGGAAAGATTTTTTAAAATTTGCTTGAAAGGTTGCCAAGCACGCCCCAATATATAATGGTTAATCACCAAAATGCTGAGCACGATCACCACATACAATACCAACAAAGAAATAGCTAGATTGAGCAGAAAATCATCTTCTTCAACGGTAGAAGTACGAATTTCCAATTGATAAGGCTTTCCGTTAGGATCATAAAATCCTGTTCGTAAAATTCTGTAAGGTTCCTCTTCCTCATCGTAAGGCATATAGATAAATTCCTTAGAAAAAGCATTTTGATCAACTTTCTCTTCTAAATTCTTTACTTCCCTTATCACGAATTGGTTAATCCCAAATTCTTTGGACTCAGCAATTAATTTGGGATTATTATAAGCTTCACGTATAATGAGAATTTTCTGATTCTTCAGACCGTCATCAATATTATCATAAACCTCGTCCATTATAACGGCGTAAAATAGCGCCGCCCAAATCGCCATAACCACCAGAATAGCAAAGCTTATAAAACGATTGGTATAATTTTTTACCGAGATAGCCATTTATATCAATTTATAACCTACACCATACACAGCTTGCAAATCACAATCCGCCCCTGCGGTTTTCAATTTCTTACGAAGATTCTTAATCTGCGAATAGATAAAATCCAAATTGTCTGCCTGATCCGTATGATCTCCCCAAACCGTTTCCGCGAGCGTAGATTTTTCCTGTAATTTATTTGGACGAAGCATGAAATAGTAAAACAAATCATACTCCTTGCGATTCAAAACCAAAGGATTTCCATCAATTTTGACTTCACGTAATTCAGGATTAAGACTTACATTTTTGTAGTTCAAAAGCTGTTCGCCATCTTGTGCATTACGACGAATAATAGATTTCAGACGCGCTAATAATTCCGCAAAATGAAAAGGCTTAGCCAAATAATCATCTGCACCAATTTCCAACCCAGCAACTTTATCTTCTACGGAATCTTTTGCTGAAAGTATCAATACGGGACTTTTGATTTGATTCACACGCATTTCCTTCAACACATCCATGCCCGAACCGCCTGGAAGCATAATATCCAAGAGCACACAATCGTAAGGATAGTTCATGACTTTGTCCACAGCCTCCATGTAGGTAGATGCTGTTTCTACCAAAAACTTTTCTGCAATTAAAAAATCGCGTATTCCTGCTTGTAACGCCAGCTCATCTTCGACAATCAGTACTTTCATAGTTGAACAATAATACCCTAAGAATTGGGAATATTTTAGGAATAAGTTAGTGAAAATTACTCGGCAATAAAAAAGGGATGAAAAATCATCCCTCAAATTTATATTTTAATGTGCCAACACCTCCGGTAACTCTTCTATATCGACATCGCCCGATTCGGAAATAGACGTAAATTTTACCGGAACAATCTCATTGACTAACAATGGATCATAAGGCGTACGTACTTTCACATAATTCTTTGAAAATCCGTGCATAAAGCCATCTTTCTCATCCGATTCGAATAATACCTCTCCTATTGCGCCTAAATTTTCTTCATAGAAAGCACGACGTTTTTTCTCCGAAAGAATATGCAACATTTTACTACGATCCGAACGTTGTGCACCTGGGACAGCACCTTCCATTTGTGCCGCAATGGTATTTTCACGTTCTGAATAGGTAAATACGTGCAAATACGAAATTGGCATATCATTCAAGAAATTGTATGTATCGATAAAATCTTCACGTGACTCACCCGGGAAGCCAACGATAACATCTACACCGATACAGGCATTTGGCATTAACGATTTGATTTTCGCGACACGCTCGCCGTACAGTTCGCGTTTGTAGCGACGACGCATTTGTGCTAATACCTTATTATTTCCCGATTGCAATGGCATATGAAAATGCGGAACAAAACGCTTGGATTGCGCCACAAATTCGATAATCTCATTTGCCAATAAATTTGGTTCTATCGATGAAATACGAATACGATCGATGCCTTCTACTTCGTCCAATGCTTTTACCAAATCCAAAAACTTGTCTTGGCGTTTGCCATCACGGATACCGTAGTCACCAATATTTACACCCGTCAATACGATTTCTTTCACACCCGAAGCAGCAATTTCTTCTGCTTGGCGCACGATATCCTCGATTTTACCCGAACGACTTGCGCCACGTGCCAAAGGAATCGTACAGAATGTACACGAATAATCACAACCGTCTTGTACTTTCAAGAAAGTACGTGTACGGTCACCAATCGAATAAGCCGTGACGAATTGATTCGTTTCGTCAATCGGTCCATTATGAACAACAGCTTTCTCTTGTTTGGTCAAATCATTGATATGCTTAATGATATTGAATTTCTCCGCAGCACCCAATACCATATCCACACCTGGAATCTCTGCGATTTCTTGCGGTTTCAATTGCGCGTAACAACCTACAATTGTGATATAGGCATTTGGTGAATATTTCAACGCTTCCTTCACCACCTTTCGACATTTCTTATCCGCATTGTCCGTCACCGAACAAGTGTTGATTACATAAACGTCTGCAGGTGAATTGAATGGCGTGGTATCATAGCCTGCATCTTTGAACTGACGTCCAATTGATGAAGTCTCCGAAAAATTCAACTTACAACCCAATGTATAGAAAGCTACTTTTTTATTCATAATAAGTTGCAAAAATACGCTTTTTTTTAGACTTAGCTTTATAGTTATAAGATTTGAGATGCCAATGACATTTTATATCTTTATTCAAGATATCTTAATTGAGCAATAATGAGTTACCTTGCTGAGCACTTTAAGAAAATAGATCCTTTAGATTTTGATGATGTTTTCGCAGAAATTGAAAACACCTTCGATATAAAATTTAAAGACGAGGATTTACCTAAAGTCAATTCTTTCAACGATTTATCTAAACTCACTATATCCTATTTAAATATTCCACAAATTGATTCGTGCACTTCCCAACAAGCATTTTATAAATTCAGACGAGCCTATTTACTAACACAAAATAGGAGTCAAGAGATTAAACCAAGTTCTCTTTTAAAAGAACTTTTTCCAAAACAAAACCGAAGAGAACAGATTAAAAGTATAGAACATGAGTTAGGTTTTAAATTAAACATGCTACAACCTCCGGCATGGGTTTCGTTGTCACTATTGGGTATCTTTGTTCTTTCATGTATCCTTTTATTTGATAAAAAATTTTATGGAGTGTCAGGGATATTAATGTCAATCTTTGGCTTTTATTTTGCTTTCAAATTCGGGAATACATTAAAATTTCATTATGTATCTGACTTAATCACCTTCATGCTACAAGAAAATTATCTTCTCTGTCGGAGTTCGAAATCCTACAATCCAAAGGAAATAGAAAAGCTAATTATGCAGATTTTCATAGAAAATCTTGACTTAGACAGCAGCAAATTCGATAGCAATACAGCATTTAGTTAGTTGTAAAAAATATCTTAACTTCGTAACATTAAATTCCATTTAACTTACTGAAACATGAAACAATATTTAGATTTACTAAAGCACGTATATACCACAGGTGTGGACAAAACAGATAGAACGGGTACAGGTACACGCAGTGTTTTTGGTTATCAAATGCGTTTCAATCTACAAGAAGGTTTTCCAATTATTACGACTAAAAAACTGCATTTACGTTCCATTATCCATGAATTAATTTGGTTTTTGAAAGGTGAAACCAACATCAAATACCTAAAAGATAATGGTGTAAGTATCTGGGACGAATGGGCAGACGAAAACGGAAATCTAGGACCGGTTTACGGTTCACAATGGCGATCTTGGCCTACGCCAGATGGCAGACATATCGACCAGATTACTCAGGTAATTAATCAATTAAAGAAT
>Ga0233380_1000771_pt1 | contig 15626 bp, 14 predicted proteins | sample ElkDunMinimDraft_9_FD_191541 | JGI IMG/M metagenome (GOLD analysis project Ga0233380, IMG submission 191541) | Fecal eukaryotic communites from dung pellets of Tule Elk in California, USA - Elk Dung F36 | ecosystem: Host-associated > Mammals > Digestive system > Large intestine > Fecal | place... | reverse complement strand
CGCCCCTGGATGACAGGGTACTGGCTCTCGCCGCACGATTGTGCGAAAGCTTGCGCGACCGAGCGGGAAAGAGGGCGACATGAGCGAGCAGGAGGGCATAGAGCGCATTGCGCCCATGCAACCACCGACGACCCCGCCCCGGCGCCAAAGCGCCTGGCCGCTTACCCTTGGCCTCATCCTTGCCTTCGTCGTCGGCGTTGCCCTGACGATCTGGGCCCTGCCGCAGATCGAACAGCTACGCGGCAGCGCGCCCCAGCCCGTGCGCGCCCTGCCCGCCGCCCCGGCCCAACCCGTCCGTGTCGCCGCCCCCGCGCTCAGCGATCAGTCCGCGCAGGTGCTGGACGATCGCGTAAGACAGCTTGAGGCACGGCTCGACCGCATCGCGCTGGAAGCGCAGGCCGCGTCGGGCAATGCCGGCCGCGCCGAAGGCCTGCTGGTCGCCGTCGCCGCGCGACGGGCGCTCGATAGCGGCGCGCCGCTGGGCTATATCGAGGGGCAGTTGCGTATGCGCTTTGGCCAGGCACAGCCCCGCGCGGTTGCGACTATCATCAACGCGGCCAACGAACCCATCACCCTTGGCGACCTGCGCGGCGGGCTGGCGTCGCTCGCGACTTCCGTCACGCGCCTGCCGACAGACAGCAGCTGGTGGGACGCACTTGCCCATGAGGCGCGCGAGCTCGTCACGATCCGCAAGGCGTCGGCACCCTCTCCCCGACCGCAGGCGGCACTGGATCGCGCATTGCTCTATATCGAATCGGGCCGCGTCAGCGCCGCTATGGCGCAGGTCGAGCGTATGCCGGGTCGCGCCGCAGCCGAACGGTGGATGCAGCTTGCGCGGCGCTATGTCGAGGCGCGCCGCGCGCTCGATCTCATCGAGACGGCGGCGGTTCTCGAACCACGTCAGGTCCGTCCGCCAGAAATCGCGCCGGCCGTGCAGACCGCACCCGCAGAGGTCGCGCCCCAGACGCCCTGACATCCCCGGTTCGAAACCGATGGACGCACGCCGCGTTTGTCACGAGAATGTCATCTTTGCCTTCGGGTCAGGGAATGAGTCTCGTGCCGCCTTACGTCAATGCCGTTACCGATTTCTGGAAAGGGCGCCTCGCCCCCGGCCCGCGTGCGTCCGTGCTGCCCCCCCTTACGCAATTGCTGCGCAATGCGAGCCTGCCTTTCGACTCGGCGCGCACCCGCGCGCAGGCGACGTCGCTCGCCGCAGACATGCAGGGCGACGGGCGGACTGTTCTGCTGCTGCCGGGCCTGCTTGCCTCCGAGCAGCGAATGGAGCCGCTGCGCGCCATATTGGAGGCAGGCGGCTATCGCGCCCATGGCTGGGGCCTTGGCCGCAATTTTGGCCCGCGCGTCGATAGCCTGGAACAGATCGGCCGCCGGGTCGAGGAAATCGCGGCCGCGACGGGCGACCGGGTGACGCTGGTCGGCTGGAGTCTGGGCGGTCTGTTCGCGCGCGAATATGCCAAGCTGCCCGGCGTCAAAGTCGCGGGCGTCGTCACGCTCGGCACACCCTTTTCCGGCGATCCCCGTGCCAACCATGCGTGGCGGCTCTATCAGCTCGTCTCGGGCTACCCTGTCGATTGCCCGCCCTTTGCCTGCACGGTGGAGGAAAAGCCGCCGGTGCCGACGATCGCGCTTTGGTCGGCGCGCGACGGCGTCATCCTGCCCGCATGCGCACGCGGCCGGTCGGGCGAGCGCGACCGCGCGCTCGAGGTCGATTGCACGCATATGGGCTTTGCCGCCGCACCAGAGGGCATTGCGGCCGTTGGCAAGGCGCTTCGCCTACTCGCCGGTCGACCAGTCTAGGCGGAAAGCCGCCGCAGCGCCTCTTCGCGCTCGATCAGCGGCAGCAACGCCCCCATGTCCGGCCCATGGTCGAGACCCGTAAGCGCCCGACGCAGCGGCAGGAACAGCGCCTTGCCCTTCCGCCCGCTTTGCTCCTTGAGAGCCCCCGTTAGCGCAGCCCAGATGCCCTCATCCTGCGGAAGGGTTGCGAGAATGCGGTGCGCTTCGCCGAGAAATGCCCGGTCATCCGCTTCCGGCGGCGGCGCGCTGATCGGCCCGGTGACGATTTGCCACCAACCAGCCGCCTGATCGACCCGGTCGAGATTGGGCCGGATCGCCTCCCATCCCGCCTCGCCCATGCCCACCGGCAATCGCTGTGCGACGGCGGCATAACCCAGTTGATGGACGATCTTCTGATTGAGCGTCGCCAGTTCGCTCTCATCGAAGCGCGCCGGCGCCCGGCCGAAATGGCCGAAGTCGAAACTGTCGATCAGTGGCGCGATATCGGCAAAGGGCTCGACCGACATGCTACTGCCCAGCCGCGCGAGCAGCGAGACGAGCGCCATCGGCTCAATCCCTGCCTCACGGAAATGGGCAACGCCGAGCGACCCCAGCCGCTTCGACAGCTTGCCCTCGCTACCGGTCAGCAATGCCTCATGCGCGAAGGCGGGGAGCGGCGCGCCGAGACTCGCGAACATCTGGATCTGCGTCGCGGTGTTCGACACATGGTCCTCACCGCGCAGCACATGGCTCACCCCCATGTCGATATCGTCGATCACGGAAGGCAACAGATAGAGCCAGGACCCGTTGCTGCGCCTGATCACCGGATCGGACAATAAAGCCGGGTCGAATCGCTGGTCACCCCGGATGAGATCGTGCCAGACGATGGGCGCGTCATGGTCGAGACGGAAGCGCCAATGCGGACGGCGCCCTTCCGCCTCATAAGCCGCGCGCTGCGCGTCGGTGAGCGTCAAAGCGGCGCGATCATACACTGGCGGCAGGCCTCGCCCCAGCAGGATCTTGCGCCGAAGGTCGAGTTCCTGCGCCGTCTCATAAGCAGGATAAATCCGCCCGGCCGCGCGCAGCGCTTCGAACCGCGCCTCGTAGCGGTCGAAGCGATCGGACTGCTTCTCCTCGCCATCCCAATCGAGCCCCAGCCATTGCAGATCGCTGCGGATCGCGTCGGCATATTCAGGCCGCGAACGCTCCTGATCGGTATCGTCGAGCCGGAGTAGAAAGCGCCCGCCGCTTTTGCGCGCGAACAGCCAGTTATGGAGCGCGGCGCGGATGTTGCCGACATGGAGATGGCCGGTCGGCGAAGGCGCGAAGCGGGTGGTGACGGTCATGATCGGCTTTCAAATCCGGCGCTTGCGCGCCCGGCGTCAAAGGGTGCGGAACGCATGGGTGATCGGATAGCGCCGGTCGCGCCCGAAGCTGCGCGTTCCGATCTTCACCCCCGGTGGAGAGCGATGACGCGCGGCTTCGGCAGCGTAGAGGCGCCGTTCGACCTCGGCCAGGACGTTCCGCTCAAAACCGCGCGCAACGAGTTGATCGACGGACAGGTCTTCCTCCACCATGCCGTAGAGAATCGGATCGAGCAGCTCATGCGAAGGCAGGTCGGCTTCGGCGGCCACGCCAAGCGGTTGCTCCGTGATGATCGGCCCGGCCGGACCCCGCCCGCGCGCCGGTTGGTTCGCGTTGCGCCATTGCACAAGATCGCGGACCGTCGTCTCATAAACGTCGGCAACGACGCTGAACGCACCGCAAGGCTCGCCAAGACCAAGCGACAGGGCAGTCTTGTCACGCGAATCTATTGGCATCGAGCCCGATCCTGCCCCGAGCGCGCGCAGAGCCAGTCCGCCCAGGTCGTTCAGGGCACCGGGTCCGAGCACCGCCGCCAGCGCGGCCGTAGCGGCGCCCAGTGGCACTTCATCGCACGCCACGCCCAGTCGCTCCGCGCAGATCCGCGCGCCGCCAGCATCATCCGGCGACAGCAGCAGGCATCGTACCCGCTCAGCCCCCAACGCATCGACAGCGACGGCGGCAGACAGTGCCGCGCCGATCCCGCCCGTCAGGTCGATCAACACGCCGGCATGGCCATTGCGATCGACGTGATCGCGCAGCCCGACCATCATCGCCTGATAGATGTCGGCCGCTTGGTCATCCGGCGCATGCAACTCGCCCGGCACGCAGGCCCATTGTCCATCCCGCTTTTCCCACTGCGTCAGGACCAGCGCTTCTTCCCAGCCGGGCAATCGATGCGCGACCGCCTCGTCGCCGTTCATGACGAAGGACCCGCCGTCAAAAACCAGTTCATCCTGCCCGCCGATACGGTTCAGCCAGATGAGCGGCAGGCCGGTCTCCCGCAAACGCGTCGTCGCAATGCCGATCATGCGATGATCGCCCCTTGCGATTTCGAAGGGACTTGCGCTGGGGCAGAGCAGGATCTCGGCGCCCTGCGCCTTCAAATGTGCGGTGACGAAGGGAAAGCTGATATCCTCGCCTAGAGCGACGCCTAACTGCACACCGCGAAACGGCACGGGCTCGGGCAGCGGACCGGGCGCGAACAGGCGCTTTTCATCGAACACGCCATGGTTGGGCAGTTCGCGCTTCAGTCTAATTTGCGTGACCGCGCCATTTTCCAGCAGGGCGATGCTGTTGAACAGGACGCCCTGCGCTGCGACCACGGTGCCGACCAGCATCGCCGGGCCGCCATCGGCAGTCGCCTGCGCGAGCCGATCCAGTTCTTCGTTCGCGCGGTCGACAAAGGCTGGCTTCAGTACAAGGTCTTCCGCCGGGCAGCCAATGAGCGCCAGTTCGGGAAAGACGATAAGGTCCGCGCCCTCTGCACGCGCGCGCCAGGCCAGCATCGCATCGGCATTGTACGCCATGTTGCCGACGCTCTGCGTCATCTGGGCCAGCGCGATTACGAGTGTGTCGGTCATGGCCGCGCCCTAGTGCATTTCATCGCAAGGGGCAAAAGCGTCTTTGCTTCGCAAGCTGGCCTCGCTAAAGGGGCGGCGTTTCATCCAGCGTCACATTATCGTCACAGGGGTCCACGGCCATGAAGCTGATGTCGGGCAATTCCAACCGGCCGCTTGCCGCCGCCATTGCGGATTATGTCGAAATCCCGCTGACCGACGCCAGCGTGCGTCGTTTCGCCGACGAGGAAGTATTCGTCGAAATCCACGAAAATGTCCGAGGCGAGGACGTGTTCGTGCTGCAATCGACCAGCTATCCGGCGAACGACAATCTGCTCGAGCTGCTGATCATGATCGATGCGCTGAAACGCGCCTCGGCCCGCCGCATCACGGCGGTCGTCCCCTATTTCGGCTATGCCCGGCAGGACCGCAAGCCCGGTCCCCGCACACCGATCAGCGCGAAACTGGTCGCCAACCTTATCACCACTGCAGGCGCCAACCGCGTGTTGTCAGTCGATCTGCACGCCGGGCAGATCCAGGGCTTTTTCGATATCCCGACCGACAATCTGTTCGGCGCGCCGGTGATGAGCGCGGACATTCAGGCGCGCTTTGGCGATCGCAACCTCATGGTCGTGTCGCCCGACGTCGGCGGCGTGGTGCGCGCGCGCGCGCTCGCCAAGCGCCTCGACAACGCACCGCTTGCCATCGTCGACAAGCGCCGTGAGCGCGCCGGCGAATCGGAAGTCATGAACATCATCGGCGATGTTTCGGGCCGTTTCTGCATCCTGATCGACGATATCGTCGACTCGGCGGGCACGCTCTGCAACGCTGCCGCCGCGCTCAAGGCAGCGGGTGCGCAGGATGTCGCGGCTTATGTGACGCACGGCGTGCTTTCGGGCGGCGCCGTCGCGCGGGTCGAGGGATCGGCGCTGACCGAACTGGTCATTACCGACTCGATCCAGGCCACCGACGCGGTCGCCCGCTCCAGCCGTATTCGCCAACTGCCGATTGCCCCGCTGCTCGGCGAAGCGATCAAGCGCATCGCCGACGAAAGTTCGGTGTCGAGCCTGTTCGACTGAAAGTTGGACAGGCTGGCGAACGATCCGGGGGATCGTTCGACCGGGCTTTCTCGGTGCCCAGCCTATTCGACTGATGCCGCCGTCTATGCTGGCAATAGCAGCATAGACACGCAGCAAAAGAGAATGAGCGCGGCCGCGATGCGCTGGCCGCGCGAAATGCCCAGCGGGTTCTGACGCCAGACCATCGGGCAGGCGATGACCGCCAGCATGATCAGCAGATTGGACAAAGTGGTCGATCCGCCGATCGGCATGTCCTGCCGCAGCGCGAGGCCGCCAAGCAGCGCCGCAAAACCGAAGATCCACCCCAACATCGCCATGATGTCGCACGGTAAGGGCGACGCGTTGCCGAAGCCTTAAGGCGGCCCACGCGAAAGGCTTGGCCGGGCGCGCGATTGGCTTTAGGCGGGACTTATGACGACCCGCGACGATCTGGCCCTTGCCAACCGCCTCGCCGACGCCGCCGGCGCCGCGATCCGCCCCTTTTTCAGGGCGCGGTACGACACCGATTATAAAAGTGACAAATCGCCAGTGACGGAGGCCGACCGCGCCGCCGAAGCCGCGATCCGTGCCATATTGGAAAAGGAACGCCCGACCGACGGCATCATCGGCGAGGAATATGGCGCCGTGCGCGAAGATGCCGAGCGCGTCTGGGTGCTCGACCCCATCGACGGCACCAAAAGCTTCATCGCCGGCCGGCCGATCTTCGGCACGCTCGTTGCGCTGATGCAGGCAGGCTGGCCGACGATCGGCATCATCGACCAGCCGATTGCGCGCGAACGCTGGGCCGGGATGATGGGGCAACCGACGACCTTCAATGGCCAGCCGGTGACGGCCCGCAGCTGCCGCGCGCTCGACCAGGCGATTCTCGCCTCAACCGCGCCGCAGCTTTTCCCCGGCTGCACGGGCGAGCATTTCTCGATCCTCGCAGGGCAGTGCCGTGACACGCTCTGGGGCGGGGATTGCTATAATTACGGCCTCGTCGCGTCAGGCCATGTCGATATCGTGGTGGAGGCGGGGCTCAAGCTGCACGATGTTGCCGCGCTGGTCCCCGTGGTCGAAGGTGCCGGTGGTCGCATGTGCGACTGGGCCGGCGAGCCGATCACCGCCGAGAGCGACGGGCAGGTGATCGCGCTGGGCGACGCGGCACGGCTCGACGATGTGCTCGAAGCACTTGCGCAAGGCCATCACGACCACTGAGCCGGGTTAGAAAATCCCCAGGAATTTCTTTTTCTGCTTTTTCGCTTCCTGCTTGCTGCCCTGCCCGTCTTCATCCTTCGCCGTCGTGCCCCGCCCGACATCGTCGCGCGGCTCGCCGCCCTTCGTGCGTTGCGCAGCCGCATGGGCTCCGGCGAGGACGGGACCGCAGGCAGCGCCCTTGGCGTCGCCGACATCGACAAAGGCAAGCAGCGATGCGATCGGAGTCGCCACCACGCCGAGCGCCGCCGCCGCGCCGCCGCGCGCCAGCAGTTCGGGCGAGATCACGTCGATCCCCGGCTTGGCGAACCAGCCCTTGATGCCGACCGGCGACTGACCGGAAAATAGACTGATCTTCTTGCCATCGGCGCGAAACACCATGTCGATCCGCTCATTCTTGAACGAAAAGCCACCGCGCCCGATCATCACATTCTTCTTCGTGTCGATCAGGATCGGGTCTGCCGCCGCCACCCCGTCGCGCACGGTAAAAGCGATAAGGCCGCAGTTGATCTGCACCGGTTCCTTGAGCTTCTTCTCGAACATCTTGGTGACGAAGGTGCCGACATCGATCTCCGCCAGCTGTACGTTGCGCGCCCACATCGTGCCCGCCGGCATGATCACCGCGATACGGCCGTTGGATGCCGCCAGCGAATCATGCAGCGTATCGCCTAGACCCGTCATCTGCACGCGGCCTTTGACCGTACCCGACGTGCCGGATTCTTCGACGCCCCAGCGCGCGAGCAGCTTGCCCATCGGCGTCGGCGCCAGACGAATGTCGTAGGTCGTGCGCACCGGCTGGCGGCGCGCGTTGATTTCTATGTCGGAGGCGACATGCCCGCCCGACATGTCGAAGGTGAGCGGCGACAGGGTCAGCAGGCTGTTGTCCAGCTTGAGCGTCAGGTCGATATTGGAGATGGGCACATTTTCGGCGCGAACCGTGCGGACATCATATTTCACGCGGGCATCGAAGTTGCGCAGCGCATCCACCCGAAGGCGCGCGTCGGGCAGCACGCGCGGCGCGCCCGCAACGGTGGTGATCGCGCCCGCCGCGCCTTGGCGGTCGAGCCGCTCCGGATCATAGCCAAAGAACGGCCCGGCATCGAGGATGTCGAGCGTCCGGGTTGCCAGCGTCGCCTCGATCAGCAGCCGTTCGCGCATCGTCACGGTGAAACGCCCGGACAAATCGCTTTGCCCGAACCGGCCCTTGAGCTGAGTGAAGCGCCACTCGTCGCCCGCTTTCGTAAGCGCCGAGGTGAAGCGATAGGTGCGCGTGTCGGGAATGGCGACGCCGAGAAAATCGAACAGACGCGCCAGATTGCGCCCGCGCGCGATGAGGTCGAGGTCAGCGCCCTCCAGCTCCGTCGCGCCAGCAAGCGTCCCCTTCACCTCCAGAACCGTCGGCCCGGCGTCAGCACGCATGGCCAGGCGATTACGCCCCCCCGCCAGCGTCTCATTGGGCGAAAGCAGGCTGCCCTGCAGATTGAAGGGCAGCTGTCGCATCGTGCCGGTGCCGGTGAAGCGGATGTCACTGGCAAAGCTGGTGTCGCTCGATTTCACCGTCTGGAAAGCGATGTCGGTATTGAGCTGCATGCGCGGATCGCGGTAGCGCAGCGTCGTGCCGGTCAGCAGCGCGCGCCGAATAAGCGGCAGGGTGAGCGGCTCGCCTTTCTTGTTCGGGTCGCCAAAGGTCCATGTGTTGCTCTTATGATCGCGCGACCATTCAAGATCGACGGCGGCATCGCGCAGTTCGAGCCAATGCGCGCGCGCGCGGTTCCCGAAAATCAGGCTGAGCGGCGCGATGCGGGTGTCGATCAGCGCGGCGCGGAAGAGGTCCGGTCGGCTGGCCCATCCGACATTGGCAACGTGCATATCCTCCGCGCGCAGCTTGATCGCGATAGGCGCGAAATAGAGTTGGAAGTCGCCGCCAACCTCTACCTTTCGTTCGATCTGACCGCCAACGATGCGCTCGAACGGCCCCTTCAGAAAGCGCCCCTTGGTGACGAAGAGGATCAGCCAGACGATGAAGAGCGCGAGGACGATATAAGCAAATATGCGCAAGGGGAGCGGCACCTTGCGCCAGCGGGCGCGCACGCGCCCTGCCCGTCCGCCTTCGGGCGCTACCGCCACGGGGGCGGTGGGCTGCGCTTCCTCTGTGTCCGCCATCGGCGATCACAACGCCGGGCGCCCCGCTTTGGCTCCCCCGAATCGCTTGCCTTTATGGCCCCATGCGCTTATGCGCGCCGTTCGCGATTATTTTACGCAGGACCGCCCGGCTAACCAGGGCTGCCGGGGCCGTCCATTATCGTCGCGCACTATAAGGAGACGAAAATGCCCAAGCTCAAGACCAAGAGTGGTGTGAAGAAGCGGTTCAAGTTCACCGCTTCCGGCAAGGTCAAGCATGGTGTCGCCGGCAAGCGCCACCGCCTGATCAGCCACAACGCCAAATATATTCGCCAGAACCGCGGCACGTCCGTCCTGTCGGAATCGGATGTTGCCCATGTGCGCCTGTGGGCGCCCTACGGCCTGAAGTAAGGAGTAGAGGCACATGGCACGCGTAAAACGTGGTGTTACCACCAAGGCGAAGCATAAGCGGCTTTTAGATCAGGCGAAGGGCTATTATGGCCGTCGCAAGAATACGATCCGTATCGCTCGTCAGGCCGTCGAAAAGGCCGGCCAATATGCGTATCGCGACCGCAAGGTTAAGAAGCGGTCCTTCCGTGGCCTGTGGATCCAGCGCATCAACGCGGGTGTCCGCGCTGAAGGCCTGACCTATTCGCAGTTCATGCATGGGCTGAAGCTCGCTGGCGTCGAACTGGACCGGAAGGTCCTGGCCGACATCGCGATGCACGAAGGCGAGGCGTTCAGCGCCATCATCGCCCAGGCGAAGGCTGCGCTGCCCGCAGCTTGAAGCCGGTTCGATCGCATGATCGTCCAAGGGGCGCCGGAGCATAGCTTCGGCGCCCTTTTGCTTGTGGCGACACCGGCAAAAGCCCCGGCCCTTTTCTTGAAGCCCCCGCCCGGCTAAGGCGCGGGGCATGTTCCGCCCCATTCAGGCTGCAAAAACCCTATGACCGAAATCACCGCACTGAAAGCCGGCCTGATCGCCGACATAGAGAGCGCCGACACGCTCGACGCGTTGGAAGGCCTGCGCGTGGGCGCATTGGGCAAGAACGGCGTCGTGACCGGCTTGCTCAAGACGCTGGGGTCGATGAGCCCGGACGAACGGCTGGAGCGCGGTCCGCCGATCCAGGATTTGCGCGAAGGCGTGACCGCTGCGATCGCCGCGCGCAAGGCGGCACTGGAACAGGCCGCGCTCGACGCGAAGCTTGCCGCCGAGCGGATCGATATGACCCTGCCCGCCGACGCCGCGCCCGTCGGCAGCGTCCACCCCGTCAGCCAGGTCATGGACGAGCTGGTGGAAATCTTCGCCGATCTGGGCTTCTCCGTCGCCACCGGGCCGGAGATCGAGGACGATTGGCATAATTTCACCGCGCTCAACATCCCCGAAACGCACCCGGCGCGCGCGATGCACGACACCTTTTACTTCCCTGATCAGGGGGACAAGAAGATGCTGCTGCGCACCCACACCTCGCCAGTGCAGATTCGCACGATGATGAACGGCACCCCGCCGATCCGCATCATTGCGCCCGGCCGCGTCTATCGCAGCGACAGCGACGCCACCCACACGCCCATGTTCCACCAGATCGAAGGGCTGGTGATCGATCGGGGCATCACGCTTGGCCATCTCAAATGGACGCTCGAAACCTTCCTCAAGGCCTTTTTCGAGCGCGAGGACATCGTCCTGCGGCTGCGCCCGAGCTATTTCCCCTTCACCGAGCCGTCGGTCGAAGTGGACGTCGGCTATACGCTGACCAATGGCCAGCGGATCATCGGCGGCGACGGCGATGCGCCCGGTGGCGGCTGGCTGGAAGTGCTGGGCAGCGGCATGGTCAATCGCCGCGTGATCGAGGCCTGCGGGCTCGACCCCGATGAATGGCAGGGTTTTGCCTTCGGCACCGGGGTCGATCGCCTCGCCATGCTCAAATATGGGATGAATGACTTGCGCGCATTTTTCGACGGCGATCTGCGCTGGCTGCGCCACTATGGTTTCTCCGCACTCGACGTACCCACACTGTCGGGAGGAGTGGGCGCATGAAGTTCACCTTGTCCTGGCTGCGCAGCCATCTCGACACCGATGCGGACCTGCCCGCGATCCTCAAGGCCCTGACCGATATCGGGCTGGAGGTCGAGGGTGTCGAAAATCCCGCCGATACGCTGGGCGCATTCCGCATTGCCCGCGTGCTGACCGCCGCGCCGCACCCGCAGGCCGACAAGCTTCAGGTGCTGACCGTCGACCAGGGTGACGGCGTGCCGCTCCAGGTCGTGTGCGGTGCGCCCAATGCGCGCGCCGGTCTGCTCGGCGTGTTCGGGACCGAAGGCGCGGTCGTGCCGTCGAATGGCATGGTGCTCAAGAAGACCGCGATCCGCGGCGTCGAATCCAACGGCATGATGTGCTCCTACCGCGAGCTCGACCTTGGCGAGGATCATGACGGCATCATCGACCTGCCCGCCGATGCGCCGGTCGGCACAACCTATGCGACCTGGGCCGGCCTCGACGATCCGGTCATCGACGTGTCGATCACGCCCAACCGCCAGGATTGCATGGGCGTGCGCGGCATCGCGCGCGACCTTGCCGCCAAAGGCCTCGGCCGCCTCAACGCCATCGTCGTGCCGGCGATCGAGGGCGTCGGCCCCGGTCCCGATGTTGCGACCCAGGATCCTGAAGGCTGCCCCGCTTTCTACGCCCGCGCCGTGCGCGGCGTCACCAACGGCGCCTCGCCCGAATGGATGAGCCGGCGCTTAAAGGCGATCGGGCAAAAGCCGATCAGCGCGCTGGTCGACATCACCAACTATATCATGATCGACCTTGGCCGGCCGCTTCATGTCTATGACATGGCCACGCTGACCGGCGGTCTGGTCGCGCGCAAGGCTCGGCCAGGCGAACAGGTGCTGGCGCTCAACGGCAAGACCTACACGCTCGATGAGAGCATGACGGTGATTGCCGACGATGTGGCCGTGCACGACATCGGCGGCATCATGGGCGGCGAACATAGCGGCGCGCGCGACACGACCACCGACGTCCTGATCGAATGCGCCTATTTCAAGCCCGAGGCGATCGCCGTGACGGGGCAGAAGCTTGGCCTGTCCTCCGATGCGCGCGGTCGGTTCGAACGCGGCGTCGACCCTGCCTTCCTCGACGATGGCCTGTCGATCGCGACTCAGCTTGTAACGACCCTGTGCGGCGGAACGGCAAGCGAAGTCACCCGCGCAGGCGCGCCTCCGCTCGAAGCGCACAGCGTTCGCTATAACCCCGCGCAGTGCCTTACCCTGGCCGGTGTCGACGTGCCGGGCGACGAGCAGCAGCGCATTCTTGAGAGCCTCGGCTTCGCGGTCGAGGCGACGGGCGATGACTGGACGATCACCGTGCCGAGCTGGCGCCGCGACGTTGATGGCTGGCCTGATATCGTCGAGGAGGTCGTGCGTATCGTCGGCCTCAGCCATGTCCCCTCCGTCCCCCTGCCGCGCATGCCCGGCGTCGCGCGGCCGACCGCCACGCCCGAGCAGCTGGTTGAACGCCGCGTGCGCCGCACGGCGGCGGCGCGCGGGCTGTCCGAAGCGATCAACTGGTCTTTCATCTCGGAAAAGGAAGCGGCCTCGGTCGGCGGCGGGCATTGGAGCCTCGCCAACCCGATTTCCGAAGAGATGAAGGTGATGCGCCCCTCGCTTCTGCCCGGCCTGCTTTCGGCCACGCGCCGCAACATGGACCGCGGCGCGGCGTCGGTGCGCCTGTTCGAGGTCGGCCGCCGCTATTTCGCACAAGGCGAACGCGCGACCGTCAGCTTCGTACTGGCTGGTGAGAAGAGCCCGCGCGGCTGGCGTTCGGGCAAGGCGCAGCCATTCGCTGCCTTCGACGCCAAGGAGGAATTGCTGGCCCTGCTCGCCGCCGCCGGCGCGCCGGTCGCCAATTTGCAGAATATGGGCGAGGCGTCGGCCGCCTATCATCCCGGCCAGTCGGGCACGCTGCGGCTAGGGCCTAAGGTCGTGCTGGCCGAATATGGCGTACTGCACCCCGGCCTCGCGCGGCAGTTCGGCCTGACCGGCACCGTCGTTGCGGGCGAGGTCTTCCTCGACGCGATTCCGCCCAAGCGCAAGACCGGCGCGCTCCGCCCGCCCTACGCGCCGCCCGCGCTCCAGGCGGTGAAGCGCGACTTTGCCTTCATCGTGCCCGACGCGGTCGAGGCCGACGCACTGGTCCGTGCCGTGCGCGGCGCCGACAAGAAGAGCATCGTCGACGCGCGCCTGTTCGACGTCTTCACCGGCCCCGGTGTGGATGAGGGGCACAAGTCCCTCGCGATCGAGGTCACGCTCCAGCCGGGCGAGAAGAGCTTTTCGCAGGAAGAGCTGGACGCGATCAGCGCGGCGGTGGTGAAAGCGGCGCAGAAGCTTGGCGGAGTGCTGCGCGGATAAGTCGGGTCAGGCGGGCGCTTTGCACTTTTTGCTCGCCGCCATCCCACGCAGATAGCCGCGCCGGGCAATGCCGGCGGTCACCGCTGCCTGCAGGCGCCGCTCGGCCGGGGCGGCGCCGCTGATCTCGCGCACCAGCCCGCGAAACGGGATCAGCGAATTGACAACGGTGCGCCCCACCGCCTCGGCGATCTTGCCCGTCCTATTCTCATTCTCTTTCGCGCCCACGGTAAAGTCGGCGCCGAGTACGGCATTCAGCTCATTGATCGCCGTCTTAAGGCCGGCGCAGGTGCGCGACGGCGGCGCGGCGTAGGGATTTTCCACCGCCTTCAGCAACACCGGCGGGATTTCGTCCTTGTCCAGCCCGACGTCGCGCACGGGCTGCGTCGCAATCTTGCCGGCACGGTCGATAGTGTTGGGCTTGCGCTGTTCCTGCGCATGCGCCGTGGTCGCCAGCATCGACAGGCCGGCGATAACCCCCAAAAACTTCATCTGCATGTGTGAACCTCCGCCCGACAAACCCGCTGCCGCCAGTCTCGGTTCCAAGCCGTAACGAGTTCCGCAGACGCGACAAGGAAGGCGTGGACCGCTATGCCCGGCGCATAGCTGGAGAACCCCGTGTCCGACACCGCCGTCACCATCCGTTCCGCCATGCTGAGCGCGACCCTCGCCCCGCTTGGCGCCGAACTGCTTTCTCTCGCCGATACGCAGCGGCGACAGCTGATGACCGACGCCGATCCGCGCTGGTGGACGGGTCATGCGCCTTTGCTCTTCCCTTTCGTCGGCCGCTGCCGTGGCGACGCCTATCGCTACGAGGGCAGGGACTATCCCATGCCCCAACATGGCTTTGCCCGGCATATGCCCTTTACGATATCGCGCCAGAGCGAGCAGGCGGTGCGCTTTCAGCTGGTCGCAGACGACAGCACCCGCGCAGTCTATCCGTTCGACTTCCGCCTCGACATGGATTTCGCGCTGGACGGCGCGACGCTCGTCATGACCGCGTCGATCAGCAATGATGGGGGCAACTCCATGCCTTTTTCCTTCGGCTATCACCCCGCCTTTGCCTGGCCGCTGCCCTTTGGCGGCACGGTGGAGGAGCATCGCGTCGTCTTCGAAAAGCCCGAGCCCGCCCCGATCCGCCGGGTCGGTGAAGAACCCGGCCTCATCGCTCACGCCTCCGCGCCCTCGCCCGTCGTCGGCGATACGCTGGCGCCGACCCATGCGATGTTCGAGAATGACGCGCTGATCTGGGATAAGCTTGAGAGCCGCGCACTGCTTTGGGGCGTGCCGGGACAGCCGCGTCTGCGCATCGCCTTTCCCGATACGCCCTGGCTTGGCCTGTGGCAGAAGCCGGGCGCCCATTATTTATGCGTCGAACCCTGGGCCGGGATGGCGGACCTTGAAGGCTTTGCGGGCGACGTGTGGGGGAAGCAGGGCATCATGGCGCTGGCGCCGGGGGCCACGCGTCGCTTTCGCATGGACGTGACCCTCTCCGACTGATCGCTCTGTTTTTTTGTGCCAATCCCCGGTAGGCGGGCGGCCATGACTATCCCTTCCCGCCGCACCTTCGCGATCATCTCCCACCCCGACGCGGGTAAGACCACGCTGACCGAGAAATTGCTGCTGGAAGGCGGCGCGATTCACTTGGCCGGTGAGGTCAAGGCGCGTGGGCAGAATCGGCGCGCACGGTCCGACTGGATGAAGATCGAGCAGCAGCGCGGCATTTCCGTCACCTCCTCGGTCATGACATTCGAGCGCACGCGCGATGGCGAGACGATTACCTTCAACCTGCTCGACACGCCGGGGCATGAGGATTTCAGCGAAGACACCTATCGCACGCTGACGGCGGTCGATTCGGCGGTGATGGTCATCGACGCCGCCAAGGGCATCGAGCCACAGACCCGCAAGCTGTTCGAAGTCTGCCGCCTGCGCAACGTGCCAATCATCACCTTCGTCAACAAGGTCGATCGCGAAGGGCGCGAAATCTTCGGCCTGCTGGACGAGGTCGCCGACCAGCTTCAGCTCGACGTTTGCCCGATGAGCTGGCCGGCGGGGATGGGCGGCGAGTTTGAGGGCATTTACGACTTCGCCACCAACCGCCTGCGCCAGCCGA
>Ga0233380_1000770_pt1 | contig 15650 bp, 10 predicted proteins | sample ElkDunMinimDraft_9_FD_191541 | JGI IMG/M metagenome (GOLD analysis project Ga0233380, IMG submission 191541) | Fecal eukaryotic communites from dung pellets of Tule Elk in California, USA - Elk Dung F36 | ecosystem: Host-associated > Mammals > Digestive system > Large intestine > Fecal | place... | reverse complement strand
CAAGAAGGCACTCGGCGGGCTCACACCGGAAGCCTATGCCAAAACCTTGGCCGCCTCGGATACCCTAACCGCGGACTCCAAAGCCGACCGCTACTGAAAGCGGGGGGACGTCGGTGGCTCGCGTGATGCAATCGCTCGGTCGCGGATACGTGCGGTACGTCAACGACCGCTACCGCCGGACCGGCACGCTGTGGGAGGGGCGGTACAAGTCCTGCCCGGTGATGGACAACGACCACCTGCTGCGCTGCCAGCGTTATATCGAGCTCAACCCGCTGCGCGCGCGCATGGTGGACGACCCCGCCCGCTACCGCTGGTCGAGCCATCGCGGCAACACCATGCCGCCTGTCGACCCGCTGATCACCCCGCATCGCGCCTGGCTGGACCTTGGAGCGGACATGCCGACGCGCCATCGCGCGTGGCGCGCCCTGGTGATGGACACCGTAGACCCGGGCGAAACCGACCATATCCGGCTGCACCTGCAACGCCAGCACCTCTACGGGCCTGACCGATTCCGAAAGGCCATCGAGGCCCAGCTTGGCCGAGCCGTCGGGCCACAGAAGATCGGACGACCGCGGCGCGATCCGGTTGCGCTCGCAGAGAAGGGAGAAAGTCTACTCTGCCCCTGCTTTACCTCGCCACTCGTCCGCATGCGCACGGGGGCAGGTCAAGAGAGAAAGGCTACGTCATCTCCGGTATCGCTTGAGCCGGCGGTCTCAACCCGAAGGATTGCAGTAGCAACCAGCAGCTATCCTTCTTTGCCCATTCGGAGATCATCCGGCCGTTCGCAGACCTGTGGATCGCCTCGTTCACCTCTACTGCCCACAAACGGATCTGTGCTTTGAAAGACTCCGAGATGTCCTGTTGGTCCCATATCCGGTCTAGGTCGATACGATCGGAATACGCGCGAGATATGATCGAGACCAGATAGATCGCGATATTTCCCTGGAAAGCTGGGAACATGGGGCGGACAAGTGCATGGACGCGCTTGAAGAAGATGACCTTCGCGATCATGCGCTTGTAGCCCTGGACATCTGGAATTACCTCTTCCCCCCGCTCCTCCCGGCTGCGGATATCGTCCATGAATCGGGCAAAGTTCTTCTGGCCGCCTAGACTCGCGAGGTCGGGGTGACCATCCCATGCATTCAGGAATTTCGCCAAGTCGGTCTTGGTCAGCCGACGCGCGGGGGGTACCACCACGGTCTTCAGGTTCCGGTACTTGGTAGGCGTCGTACCCTCACGAGCAAGCATCGTTGTGTAGCTACCGGCAGCCCGCTCATAGAACCAACGACCCACACCGTCAGGGCAGTAGACCCTGTTGGAAATCTTCTCCAGCTCAACGTGGAACGGTGCGTTGGCCGAAAGATCCGACTGCTTCACAGCATTCTGGCTGTTCGCATACCGCGAGATATCGGAGATCATCGCCTCCTCGGCCGCGGGATCATCTGTCTTCAGCACGACTATCTTTGCGGGCACGCGAACCCGACCCAAGTCGGTTTCAGGGTGCTTCTTCTTGGTGAAATAGATGGAGGCAGTGGTCTGCCCGCCATTGACGATCTGCATACCCTTCAGCCAAGCGATACCGGGCCCACCGTCCCCGGTTCTTCCCAGTCTGGCCTCGTCCGCTACGATGACGATGCCATTGTTGTAGGCAACGAACTTTTCGGGATCCGAGCGGAGCGTCGCTTGGATTCCCTTGTTCACCTTGCCTGTGGCGGTCAGGAAGGACCGGACGTTGGCCTCAAGCAACCGCGCTCCGTACTTCTCGTAAAGGAACCTGAGCACTTCGCCCGGCAGGACGGTCATCCCATAGTCGTACGTGTCGGCCTCACCTTGGATATAGACACATGGCAACGGACCGCCTGCGACATCTTCGAAGTTCACGACGAGCTCGTCGCGCGGCTTCCCCTCGGACCAGTGGCGGTGGAGCCGCTCGATGTCCATCACCTCGAGTTTGACGGTCTTGTCGCGGATCTCCCGGGCCTTGAAGTTCTTGGTCTTGACCTGGCCATCGGTCAGGACATAGATCCGGATTTCATCCAGCCCCGCGTAACCCTTCTCGATATGGAGCGCCAGCTCATGCGCTTCGTTGGCAGGATCCACGGACGCTGCCAACTTGCCCTGCGCCGACAGGGAAAGGAAACGCAGACACTGCTCAGCAGCCTTCTGCGTCACCGAATCCGGAACAGACTGCAACGTGTCGGCGTCGAGGTACACGCTTACGAACAGATCCAGACGGTCACTTTCCGAGGAAACGGAGTAGCCACTGAGCCTGATGTTCGCGTTGCCCACCTTGGTGTCGTAGTGGCAGACCTCGGGCTCGTGGGTCATGCCAACTTCCTCCATGTGGCGCATCACGATCTCGGAGAAGACCAGCTCCGGATAGGGATAGGCAGTGCCGGATACGCTCATCCGCTCGGCGATCTCATCGGCAACTTCCGCACGCGTCTGAGCAAGAAATTCAATCAGTTCCATGTTGTGCCATCCCCAAGACTATCGACAATTGCTCCAAACTCCGAAGCGACTTCAGGTATCACTTCAAGATCCAGCGCGTACTTGGCGCGCTGGACGGCCGCCGGAACATTGCCCCTGATCAGTCTGGGCGAGTCGGGCCCGACCAGCCTGTAGCCGATGTGCTGCAAGAAGAAACGACGGCTGTACTTCTCAGACATCGAGTCGACATATCCAGCCGAGATCATCTTGTCCTTCAAGGCCAGCGGACTTCCTGTCTCCTCTACCAGGACGGCTTCAAGCTCAGCGCATATCTCCGGAAGCGTCTGGCCATCTGGTGACAGGGAAAGGCGGACTGCAGCCACGTAGAGCGGCTGGCGAAGGGAGTCATCCAACTGCTCGAGACTTCCTATCTCGGCGACGAATCCCACGGTGGAAACTGTCGACTTGACCTCCAACGCCCCCGTTCCGATGAGGTAGTCCTGAAGGCCGTCCTCGGGGCCAGCCCAGTAGCTGACAGCGTCAGCAGCCGCCACCCCGCTGCCTATGATGTCGCGCAGTACAACCAGCTCACCGAACAGGCCGAGCTCCGCCTCCGGACCAAGAACCCCGAAGCGGTCCCGCTTCATGAAGTCCTGCCACGCACGGATGCGGCCCAGCATGGCGACCCGGATCCGCTCGCCGTCGTAGCCGCCGACCTGCGAAAACAATGCGAGCAGATCCGCAGCCATCATCGCAAAGAGTGCAGGCTGGCCCACGCTGGTCCGACTAAGCGCGAACCAGGCCCAGTCACAAGCCGAATCCACAGGGTCGATGTAGGCGACGCTGAAGCCCTGTCCGCGTGGCAGGTCTGCATCTGAGCCGACACGCAGCCCCCTGGTTCCGATGACCAGCGACTCCTCCCGGCCCGGAAAGCATCTTCCCGCCTGCATAACGCCATTCTTGCCACGGGCGACGTCGATCACTCTCCAGCCCTGACCACTCTCCACTCCCGCCAAGGCACGCCATGCGGATGTCAGCTGCTCCTGGTTACTCCGCACCATAGTCATGCTCCCACGCCACATTGTTGATTTTGTAATCGATCTTCACCCCTGATTCGCTCTCAGGAAAACTGACACCGAAAGCAACCAGGCCAGGGGTGGCCTCATCCAGCTCCAAACGTGATTCAGCGGGATCAAGCACATAGAGCACAAGGAGACCTGTCTCGGGGTGGGCTTCCACGCCATTAGCACCGCAGCCCTTGATTCGCCGGATCGAGGGCCCGCTCGGACCTTCTGGAGTGCCGGACTTCTTCGCCCTCGCCCAAGCCTCAGCGGTCAACTGAAGGGCTGCCTTCCACTGGCGCTCATCGATATCAATTGCCTCATCCTTCGGATCAAGCAGGACACCTATCGAGTACCGGTCCTCGATCTGGCCCTCCTCCTTGCGCCTGACCATGTTCACTGAAATTCCAGGCGTAAGTTCGCTCGGCCTCCCATCCTTGATACCAAGCAGCGCCACGTTCCACTCCTTCAACTCTCCGGATCCGACCATTGCGTCAATGAAGTCTGCCAAGGCTATGCTGTTCACCCTGTGCGATGCCTCACTGGTGCGATACCCGCGCAGGAAATCGACCACGGACGTGCTGGGAACGTTGCGCCAGAGGTGTCCATACCACTTATACTTGGAGGGGCCGTATCTCAGGCCTGGATTCACCTCTCCAGCTCCGCCAAGAGACTCAATGAAGGAAGAGGCGGACTTGAAGTTCCTTCTCAGAACGTCGCCATTCCGGGGCAGCGAAACAGTCTGCATCAGCTGTCCACTGAATGAGAGTCGCAAGGTTCTTGCGCTTCGCATCTTGAGCTGCGAGGTCACAAGAAGTTCCGTGTGGGACTGGATCTTGAGGCCGTACTCCCTGGGCGTGGCCCCGGAACTCGCCATCAGATCAAACTCCTCGCGCAACTCCGCCGCCGCATCGGTAATGTGGCGGAACCAGCGAACCAGGTCGGTAGAGGTGTAGATGCGTCCGAGGTCCAGATATCCGGGCCTGTAACCGAACCAGCGCCCCATCTGCATGAGTGTGTCGTACATCCTGGACGCACGCAGGAAGTAGCTCGTGCACAAACCCTCCAGGGTCAAGCCACGCGCAAGCTTGTCACCGCCGATCGCGATGACCTTGAGACCCTTTTCCTTGGCTTCCTCGTAGTCTAGAACGTCCTTCGCCGTGCCATTTATCATCCGCACGTCGACGTCATGAATGACATCCGGAAGAACCGCTAGGACCTCTTCCCAGCTCGGGTCGTAGTCCGGAAGGTCACCCAGCCCCGCTGCCCGAACCTGCCGCGTCGCAGGGATGAAGTCGCCCTCCCACAGTGCCCGAAGCTGTTCGAGCAGCTCCTCGTGTCCGATCCCACGTGTCACCCGCTGGCGGATGCTCCTCATGTACTCCGACACCTGCCGGTGCACAGCGGCCTGCACCAAGTTGAACCTCGTCACGTGGACCAGCATGGAGCTGTGCTCACTTCGCTGGCCCCGGAGCTGGCGCACGGCACAGGCAATCAGGAATGAGTGCAGTGCCTCCCTGAGACTGGGCGGCAGATCCTCGGACTTCGAGTAGACAGGCACATGTGTGGGCTTGTGCTTGGCAGGCATCCACCCCGACTCGCCACTGCAGAAGTCCTCCACTTCCTTGACCAGTGGAAGCTCCCCATCTCTTCCGTGTGGACCCGGCTGGCCGAACACCCGTGACGGCCCCACGTAGTTTGAAGGGGCAGCAAGGTTCTGGATGAACGCCGACGGGAACAGGTCAGGACCTTCCGACCTGGTCCTGCCGCGCTCATGGATGAAGATGTTGGCGAACGGTGTCGCGGTGTACCCCACATAGGCGGCACGGGAGAATGAGTTCAGGATCCGCCGTATCAGCTTGTTGATGGTCGTTGGCTGATGCTCGGGATCTGGATTTCCCTCCGCATCCACAACGGTTTCACCCGTGTCGACCGACGCGTTGTCCGCTTCGTCATCAATGATGAGAAGCGGAAACTTGGTCACTTTCTTGGTAACCCTTGGCAAGGGATCGTTCTTGTCGTTGTCGATCTCCTCCGCGGAAAGGGGCAGATCTGCGACATGGTTCTGGATCCACTTCAGCAGCTGCACCAGGACCGACTTGTTCTTCTTTACAACGAACAACCAAGGTCTCTGCTCGGGAGAGATCGCGAGATGTGTGGCCGCGCGCCTGTTGAAGTCGCCATTGTTGGCGCGTGTCGTTGCACAGTTGGGGTTGATCGAATGATCCGTGTCGAGCTTCCCGACCCCGATGCGCCGTTTGACATTCGAGACGCCACTGGTCTCATAGCCCAGGAATCCTTCCTCAAGGCGGATCTGTGTCTGCGAGCGGAGGTTGTTGTGCAGGCCTGCCAGGACAATGATCACCTTGTACTGGGCATCTGCAGCCTTGCAGATGAGGCCTGTGTAGTTTGCGGTCTTGCCGGACTGCACGTGCCCCACAACAAGGCCGCGCCGGTCCCATGTTCCGGGACGCAGGGGGTCCTCCAGCTGGCCCAGAATCCTGTCGGTGGACTTGTCGAGTGCGTCGACCGCCGTCCAAGAGAGCTTCTTCTCCAGCATCTCCCGATAGCGCTGCCAGTAACGCCAGTTCCTCTTCCGCTGCGCGTCGAGCCAGGCCACATGGTCCTCGGCGTCCACCAGTGAACTGTCTTCGCCGATCCAGATGCTGAAACGCCGGATCAGCTCGTCAGTGACGGAATTCCGGTCCAGATCAGCTCCCCACCTGGGGTTCATCCGCAGAACCAGATCCATCTTCTCCGAGATGAGGGCTGGCGTGATCGCCGGTCTGTCATCCTCGCCCAGAAGAAGCTCCTGGGTGATCTTTATGACGCTCGCTGCGCTGGATTCACTCATTGCGTTGTCCCGCTCGGATCATTGGAGGGAACCTCGTCCGGAAGGCTTGCCACCAGATCCGGATGAAGATCGAAAGGTTCTGTCGCCAGAAGCTGCCTGCGGGCCAGTTCCGGAGACATCCCCTTGAGGGTTACAAGGTTGCGATAGAAGACAAGCAGGACCTGCATCACCTCGGAAGAAGGTGTGGAGGTGAAGCCGGCCCTTGCCTGTTCACCTGATTCGGCAGTGTCCAGCCAGATGCGCTGAACGGGAATCGTCTCCTCAAGGACTCGGAGCATTGCTTCGACACGCTCCGCGATATCCCCACCCGTCTCCAGCAGCGGCTGCACGGCTGGATGGGAACGGTCCACGAGGTACTTCCTTCCAGACGTCAGGTCCTTCGAGATCCAGACAGGAGCAACCTCCTCACTGCGACCCACCGAGGTATTGGACTGGGCGCGGTGCAGGAACACTCTCCTCGCCCGCTCCCGCGCATCCTCGGCCAGCCGTGTCAGCTGGTCGCGCAACTTCACAGGTGGGTGCGCGGTAGACTTCCGTATGTCGATCTTCCAGTCCGTATCCGAGGAGTTCGGTATGTCGAGCCGGATGCGGGCCAGTCTGTGGGACTCGTCCTTCGACCATGAGCGGCCACGGCCCAGGCCAAGCCAGCTGCCCGGAACCAGAAGCCGCCGCCCCCGGTAAACATAGAACCCCTGCTGGGACGACCAGCCATCCGGGCCGCCAGCCTCGACGAACTCCTTGTCTGTCATCCGATCCTTGTGCGGAAGCACATGGGTACGGGCGTAGACCTTCCAGTCTGCTGCACCGATCGGCACCTCTGGCGAACGCCACGTGGCCGGATGCCAAGTCAGGAACGGATCCCATGCACGGACCTTCCGACCATTGACGCGCAGCTCTACCGAAGGGCCACTTCCGTCGAGGAACCGGTGAAAGACCATGCCCAAGTGGCGTTCAACCCGATCGATCAGATCCAGGAAGTCCTGATCCTTGAAGCCACTCGAGACGATCCTGTCCAGGACCTCCCACAGGACGATCGTTCCGTGCTCCTTCTGATCGAGAGGTTCGATCCTGTCCCCGGAGCCGCTGTCCGGGCCCTCCAGAAGAAGCCAGTCACCTCCGGCCTCATTCGCCAGGAAGTCCAGATCCCAGCGCAGGCAGCTGCTGTTGCCATTCCTGCGGCTTGCGACCGTGAGGCGCCGGCACTGCGAGAAGGAAGCAGTCTTGAGCCCCATTCCGAACCGGCCAAGGTCCGAAGAATTCCGCTCCATAAGCGGGTTCCGCTCGGCGAGTCTCATTGCCAGATCCAGCTCAGGATCAGTCATTCCATGCCCATCGTCGCCGATGGCAATCCAACTACCAGCGCCATCCCAGTGGAAGTCGACATCGATCCTTTTCGCGCCTGCGGATATGCTGTTGTCGATGAGGTCCGCGAGAGCTGAATCGGTCGTATAGCCGAGCCCTCTCAAGGCTTCAATGGTCCCGTCAGCCCTTGGCGGCGCACTTCTCGTCGCGTAGCCCTTCATTCCGCCGTCGCTCCTTCGGACTTCTTCTGGCTGTACTTGTAGGCAGCCAGCACTTCGCTTCGTGCCGGGTGCCTCAACACGCGTAGTGCCTTGGCCTCGATCTGCCTGATACGTTCCCGCGTCACGTTGAACAGACGGCCCACCTCTTCAAGGGTCTTCTCATTCCCGTCAACGAGCCCGAAGCGGTGACCGACTACAGCCGCCTCCCTTTCTGAAAGATCTGATACGCAGGCGCGTACCGCTTGAATCAGTCCCCACTCCATTGTCACGTCTTCAGGCCCGGGCCCTTGGTCAGGGAAGGACATGGCCTCGTCGTATGCCGCTGCCTCAGTGTCGTAGCTTCCGGGGTCGGAGACGACTCCAAGAGCTTTGCGTACCTCCGCGATGGTCATCTGGCTCATCTTGGCAAGCTTCTCTACTGCAACATCCGCGGCACGATCCGCACCCTCCACCCGTGCCACTGCATCCAGCCTCGCCCGCCTCTCAAGCATGTGAACCGGGACCCTGATCATCCGCCCCTTGTCCGCGATCGCCCGCGTGATCGCCTGACGGATCCACCAGGTCCCATACGTGGAGAATTTCGTCCCTCGCGAGAAGTCGAATTTGTCAACTGCACGGATGAGCCCCAGGCACCCTTCTTGGATCAGGTCGGGCCTGGGCAGCGGCGCCCAGTAGTACTTGCTGGCGATCGATGCAACGAGCCGCAGATTGGCCTCGAGCATTTCCCTGGTCAGAAGATCAAGCCTCGCAACCGCCGCATCCAGTTTTGCGCAACTGTGTCCCTCGCCGTCTACTGCGGACCTGATCCATCTGATTCCCGCCCCTGTCAGCTGAAGATCTTGGATCAGTGCAACAAGGACATGTTCGCGCTCGGAGGCGTCAGGAGGGACGTCTGCCGGCTCCGCCATGCGCCGGATGGATTCGAGTATTGCCTCGAACTGTTCGACTTCGCCGCCCGCGGAATCCGAATCTCCGACTCCATCGCGTTCGTCGTCGGGATCTGCCATAACTTCCTGAACGAGGAGCGGCGAGGAAGCAACCTCCTCCGACTCCTGCGAAGATGTATCCATACGACTGATGTTTCCAACCCGCAGCTGTCCTGAAGCGATGGCCTGATCCATTCCGAGGAGTGCATCGAGGGCTACAGGATCCCTGGCGATCGCACGGCAGCCATCTCCGATAGCTGCTGCTATCAGGCGGCCGATACGCTGCTCCCCATCACGATCCAGGATCTCCGATCGGCTCAGTGCCCTGTTCAAATGGAGAGTCGGGTCATTCCGACGGGAATCCAGCTCGACGAGGTACCGGTCAGCCACCTCAAGCAGATCCTCGTCCATGTCGCCCAGGTCTTCGATTGCGGACTCCGAGCACCACTGCTCGTCCTCATCCGGGACAACGACTCCAAGGTCGCCCAGAAGCTGCAAAAGATGACGATACATCTCGCCGTCGGAAGAGCCCTCCATCTCCCATGCGAGGCTGCGGATGCGTCCAACGCGGACAAGTCCTTCGGATTGCCCATCCAGCAGCATGGCGGCAAAGCGGAGCCTGGCATGTTCATCGAATACGGTCCGCCTTGCTTCAAGTTCCTCCACATCCGGGAGTTCGATGCGCAAGTCAGACCAGTCGGCGTCGGTATCCCGTATCCGGAGCGCAGTCAACGCCGCTTGGGACCGGGATACGGAATCCCGAAGGGCAGTGTCATCCTCGGGAGCCCGCACATCCTCTTCCACCTCCCAGCCATCGAACTCGGACGGCGCCTCTTCTTGTTCGAGGTCCAAGCCGGGCGCCACCAGCGACGGTGCTCCGTGGCTCCGTAAAAGACCTGCCAGCGCGGAGAACCCTCCACGCTCTGCAATCACCGCAGCGTCAAGTCCCTCATCGTCGGTGGCCACGCGACTGGCACCATGCGCCAGCAGCAGTCCGCACAGCTCCGCATGTCCCTTGCCGGCAGCAAGCATCAGCAGCGTCCGTCCGCGCTGATCCCTGGCTTCGACACTACCGCCACCATCGAGATAGGTCTGCACAAGCTCAACGGCGCCTTGGGATATCGCAAGGCGCAGTAGGGGCCTGATGACATGCGCGGATGATCCGTGGTCCATTCGTCCTACCAGATCATTCCAGACAGCAACTGCGGCGGCCGGGTGTCCGGCGCTTCGTCCCCCGATCCATCGTCATCCCCCAAGGATCTTCCAGACAACATTTGCGATCTCGCGGGCGATCATTGGTGGCACAGCATTCCCCACCTGCACGTACTGCTGGGTCCTGTTTCCGAGGAAGAGATAATCATCCGGGAACGTCTGGAGTCGCGCCGCCTCACGGACCGTCAGACTTCGGCACTGCCTCGGATCCCAGTGAATGAATGCATGTCCATCCTTGGAAAGGTGACTCGTAACCGTATTCGCCACCCGGTCACGCCGCTGCACCCGGAAACGGTCCGCAAATGCGCCGCTAGCCCAGTTCTCATGGGCTGGCGCAAGTTGCCGCGGGAAGTCCTCGCTCGAGGGTGAGCGACCCCTTGCCTTGACGAAGGCAGCGCAGAACATGTAGCGACCAAGATCGGACTGCATGTGTCCGCGTGTCTCATGGTTGAGAACAACGGTTTGCTCGGGACTACGCAACTTCTCCGTGAACCAGCTCCCTCCATCACCGTACTCCACCGAGCTGCGCGGCAACGCGTGCGAAGGCTTGAGCTTCGCAAGCTGTTCGGCTACGTCAGCCCTGCTGGGCCCAAGCAGCCGGACGATCCTGTCCCGCTCTGCCTCCATTGCCTTCCGCCACAGATCGGCGTCGTCCGGCTGCCGGCTCAGCCCGCTGCGAAGCTTCGGCAGGCCACCCAATGCAGTCGCAGCCCAGACTTCCTGAACCTGCGGAATGCCGGGTATTTTCGCAATCCCAGGATGAAGAAGATCCTCGCGAACACCCATGATGATGACGCGATGCCGCGCCTGCGGAATCCCGTGCTTCTCGCACCGGATCAGGAATGCAGCAGGATTTCCTTCAACCAAGGAAGAAGTTCGCTCCTCGTCCTCCTCGACGTGAATCGGGAGGAGCACGTAGCGCTCCCTCTTTCTCGAAGACCGTAATGTCCTCGTCAGGGCTGCTCTGGGATCAGACAGATCGCTCATGATCGCGGCGAACATCTCATTACCGCCGACTTTTGAAGTCAGAATACCCCTGACATTCTCCATGATGAAAACGGCCGGGGAGAACTTCGCGAGGATCCCAAGGTACTGCCGGTAAAGGAAGTGCTTTGTTGTCCCCTTCGTGTTGAATCCCTGCACGTTCTGTTGGCGAACCCGCCCCACCACAGAATAAGCTTGGCAAGGCGGGCCGCCGATCAGGATCATCTCGTCGAACTGATCCTTCATCCGGGAGATCCTTTCGAGCAGGACGTCATCGTCCTTCTCGACGCCTAGTGTCAGATTCAGGGCCTCGCTCTCGGCCTGCATCCATAGTGCTTTCCACTTTCCATGCCCGAAATGTACTGACGGGGGCGGGGCTACGCCTTTCGCAGCCAGCTCTAGATAGGAGTAGTAGTCCCTGGGCACCCTCCCTTCCTGGCGTATCAGCAGACGATAAAAGGCCCGTAGTCGAAGCGTCGCATGGGCGGAGGCCTCCATCTCGGCAGAGACAGCGAGTTCAAAGGGGCGGACACCTGAACCCGGGACATGCTCAAAGCTGCTGAACCCCTCACCGAGACCACCGGGGCCTGCGAAGATGTCGATCACCCCGATTGTGCTTCTTTTGTGCTTGTTTGTTACTGGCAAGACTAGGACTCTGACGATATGGTTGATGTAATGAGCGCGGGCGACCGCTCAGCATTGATGTCCCGCATCCGTGGCAAGAACACAGCCCCGGAGTTGCGTGTCCGGAAGCTCCTTTGGCAGCAGGGCCTCCGATACCGCCTGCATGGAGTTCGACTTCCCGGAAAGCCGGACCTCGTATTCCCGCGCTGGCGCGCCGCAGTGTTCGTACATGGCTGCTTCTGGCACCGTCACACGGGATGCCCCCTGTTTCGCCTCCCCAAAACCAGGACTGAGTTCTGGGACGAAAAGCTTCGCCTCAACCAGCAGAGGGACAACCGAGCTGTCCACGCCCTCGCTGAGAACGGGTGGAAAGTGGCGGTGGCATGGGAATGCGCCATTCGATCCACACCAGATGCGGTGGGTCGGGAACTCGCTGCATGGATCAAGCATGGGCAAGGCAACATCGCGATTGAGGCTGGCGGCGCGACGTGCGAGACGCGCGCACTCGAGTGCGCGGGGTCTTGAATCGACTGTACCCACGGATCCCCACCCCTTTCCCGGGAGTACACCGCCACGACCCCACACACTCCTCCGTCTCGAATTCAACACTTCGCCATACCACCCGGTGACCCTCCGCCCCGGCTGCAAAAAACGAGCCAGGAACGCGCGTAGTAAGCTGAAAGCCACCCGTGGCAGACCTGCGTCGGGGCCAGCATCGGCAAACCCTCTTCCGATGTCGATCCGCCCCCAGTCATAAGCTGGGGTGGAGCACACCCGTCCAGCATAGGCGGGCGACAACAAAGAAGGAGCCGAAACAAAGATCGTGAGCCATACACGGAACGAGTGCTGCTAGTACTCAAGCGTAGATCCGTAGCAGCTCCTCAAGCGTAGCCTCTAACCGTCTAAGAGCTGCCTCGCTTTCAGCTACCTGTGCTTCTAGCATTGACGCCGAAGGATCGGCACGTCTCCTATCAAACCAACGCAAATCCTCTTCGAACCTTGCGCGCGCCACGTCTATCCGACGTCGAAGCTGCCGGACATCTTCAAGTTCATCCACCGGGTCCAAGGAGGCGTGCGGCACGGAAGGAAAACCCTTAATCATTGCAACCACCGTCAGATGCAATCCATCAATCACCGGCCTGAACTTCGCAGGTTCGACACCGCCCAGTGCATCTTGATTATGAACTATGAAATTTCGCAAGTCATAAAGTGCCTTAGCAGCCTTCGTTTCGAGATCGTACCCACTACGGAAGGCAAGTAAAGAGACCGCAGCTAAGCGAAACGTTTCCACAGAAGACGCAGCGACCCCCTTGGCGAAATCGACCAACCTCTCAACACGGACACTCTCTGACGTATATTCGAGAACCTTACTCTTTATCTCGTAACCCGATGCAGAGTCGACCTTCGAGACCGCCTTACGCATGAGACGGTCTAAAGCCTTATCCGACAAGAGCTCGACAACCTGATAATAAAAGAGAAAGCTGGCAGCGGGTGTGTCCTGGCGCGACGCGAGCATTAGGAATTTTTCAATCGACGAGATGTGTCTCGAAATGGCAGATCCAAACAGATCGAGTTTGATCTTCGTGCTGTCGAACAACCTGAATCGCTCAAAGGCCGACCCCGAGCCATCGGCAACGAAGAAACCCCTCGTCTCAAGAGACAGTCTAACTACGCCTAATAGCTCCTCATCGACAACTTCCTTACCAATCACAACCACCGAGAGATCCGGATTAAAGAGATCCGCGACCGACAGGTCAGCGGCCCAGCTTAAATCAGCACCTCGCAGGTGCTCATTCGCGCCACCTTCGCGCGCAACCCACAGCAACGCTGCGGATGCGTAGGCCTGGATGTAACCATTCTCGTTCTTCTGAGGACAGAATGGCGAACTTGGATCGAAGGAAGATAATGGAAAGACGTAGCCAACAGTCCGACCGTTAATTGGATGAACGATTGGGAATCTCGCAGACTCCGCCGAGGTGGGAGGACGGACACACCAAAACACAAACTTTTGAACGTCCTCATTTTCTCGCGACAGAAACCAACGGAATGAGAATACGTCGACGTTAGTGTCTATTTTCACCGACTCTCGGCCAATTTCCATACGAGATTCGGCCGCCACTTGGGCGGGGAAAAGCCCATCTATGATGGACGCCATGATTAGTTCAAGCTCTCAAATTTCCGCTGCCCCTCCCTCCATGAAGCCGATAGATCCAGAAACGTCAAAGAGTCTGAATTCAGGAGCGACCTAAAGGAGTATTGAAAAATCTCTCGTTGCGCCGTTCCGATCTTTGTTGCCTTCTTAGCCACCTCGTCCAACATCAGTACGAGCTCGTTGAGCGCCAAATCCGCGTCCCCCGAAAACCTGCACCGCGTGAGTAGCTCACCGATTTCGCGCAGGCTGCCGACCTTGTCCTGTCGCAATAGTCGCTTAGCCTCAGCTCCGAACGCCGTCATTGCCTGAACGCGCTCAAAAATCGACGACACATCACGCCCGAATGGTCGATCAACTTCCGCGTCAGGGAACGTTTCATGAAGCTTCTGCGGATTGAATTCCCAATTACCAGAAGAAGCCTCAAGATGCCTTATAAATTCATTGTACGTGACAAGAAGAGCCGTTAGATCGCTATTTGTATTGTCGTACTCGTCAAGAAACTCGAGCTCGCCAAGCTTATTAACTAAGCCCTGCTTGTCGATAGACTCGGGGCGGCCGGTGGAATATGCATAAAACATATCCACAACATCCGCATACTTATACTTTGCGCGGCCTCTAGCCAGCTTTCCATCGGCCTCCCGCACGACTGTAATGCCAGCAGGCAGGCGGCCGGCATCAAGGAAATCGTGATATAGAATTTCGATTTGATGCCTAAATGACATCGGCGTTTGGCCGGTATTCAAAGTCAGCATCCTGTACAGGATGCCCGTCTTACTCAGCCCAACATACGCTTCGAGACGAATCTTGCGGCGAAGGAAAGCACCTACGCTCCCCGGATTCTTATCGCGCAGTTCTGTAATGCAATCACCTATCGTGTAGGTCCTTTGCAGACCATCTAGGATTATGACCTCCCTTGCGTTAAACGCGCTTTCAATCTCAGTCGCCAAGCGCGCTCTTTGAATTTCGCTTATCGGGCCATCATCAAGATTAGCCAGAATCCGCTCAACTTCCGGGGCGCCAGTCCTCTTGAGAGCAACGATAATGGGGGGCATGACGCATCCCTCTATTAGGTCGCGCTTCAGGAGCTGATAAGGCTTTCCTTTCGCCGCGACCCGCGTGCGCTGAAGATCATTCTCCCGAAGTATTGGCTGCGCGAGCGACCAATAGTCTTCTATCGAGATGTCAACACTGACATTCACTCCGTGCACTTTCTTGTCGAACAACCACGAGTAAAATTCCATAGTTCCCTCGGATGGAGAACAGTCCTACATATTCCGCCGATACTCCCCCCCCACCTCATACAAGGCATGACTGATCTGCCCCAATGAATGGGTCTTCACCGCTTCGACCAGCGCCGCGAACACGTTCCCCCGTCGCCGCGCCGTGTCCTGAAGATACGCCAGCCCGTGCCCGTCGTGCACCTCGCCGGCGACGGTTTCATCCTCAACCACATGGGCGTGGGAGGTCTCGCCTTCCGGCGCCAGGCGGTTGCGGTTGGCCTGCCAGCCGCGGACGTTGGCGATCTGCTGGCCTTTCTCTGCTTCCGTCGAGCGGATCAATTCGATCTCGGTGGCCACCTCGCCCGCGTGTTCCTTGGGCAGGAAGGTGTTCACGCCCACCAGGGGCAGGCTGCCGTCGTGCTTCTTGTGCTCGTAGTACAGCGACTCTTCCTGGATCTTGCCGCGCTGGTACATGGTGTCCATGGCGCCCAGCACGCCGCCGCGCTCGCTGATGGCCTCGAACTCCTTGTAGACGGCCTCCTCCACCAGGTCGGTGAGCTGGTCGACGATGAAGCTGCCCTGCCAAGGGTTCTCGCAGAAGTTCAGCCCCAGCTCCTTGTTGATGATCATCTGGATGGCCACGGCGCGGCGCACGCTCTCTTCG
>Ga0233380_1000766_pt1 | contig 15672 bp, 14 predicted proteins | sample ElkDunMinimDraft_9_FD_191541 | JGI IMG/M metagenome (GOLD analysis project Ga0233380, IMG submission 191541) | Fecal eukaryotic communites from dung pellets of Tule Elk in California, USA - Elk Dung F36 | ecosystem: Host-associated > Mammals > Digestive system > Large intestine > Fecal | place... | reverse complement strand
ACCGGGTGGTCCTGGCCGGCTATGCGCGAGTGCTCGAGCAACTCGATGCGCAGCTCGCCGCGGACGGCATCCTGCCCGCGCTGACCTTCGTGCCGGTACGCGCGCGCGCAGAGCCGATCGAGGCCAGGGATGACGCGCGCGCAGTCCGCGCCGAGAGCATCGCCAGGCCACGCAAACCGGCCGACGACGCACAACGCCCGTACACGGGTTGGGGCGAGCCGGCGGATGCCGGCGAGAGCGAGAGTGCCGAGGACATCAAGGCCCACGAAGCTGCATATGCGCGCCTCCAGGAGTTGATGTCCGGACGGCGTGAGCTCCTGCGCAAGTTCCAGCCGCGCGGTGAGACGCCGCTGCCGCGGCGACAGCTGGCCACCAGCGAGGTCGCCGATGCGCTGCGCCAGTTCCAGCAGGCGCCGCCCGGCGGCCGCACCGCCCGCAGCCTGGTCGAAATCAAGCGCTCGTTGCTCGCGCAGGCGCGGCAACGCACCGGCGAAGGCGCGAACCTCGCGCCGCAGGACGAGGATGCGTTCGAGCTGCTCGGCATGATCTACGGGCACATCGAACAGGAGATCCGCGCCGAGGCCCCGGCGGCGCCGCTGGTCCGCGAACTGCAGATCCCCCTGCTGCGCGCCGCGCTGCAGGACCATTCGTTCTTCACCCGCCAGCGCCACCCGGCGCGGCAACTGCTCAACACCGTGGCCGAGAGCGCGGCGTCATGGCATGACGACACCGCCTTCGATCCCCGCGTGCAGGCGGCGTTGCGCGCGGCAGTCGCCCACGTGGTCGGCAACTACGAGGGCGACGTCGCGGTGTTCGCCGAAAGCAATGCGCAGGTGCGCGCGCAGCTGCAGGTGCAGGCACGGACGGCGGAACTGCAGGAGCGGCGCCACATCGAAGCTGCGCGGGGCCGCGAGAAGCTCGCCGCGGCACGGTTGCGGGCAGAGGAGCTGATGCGCGGAATCGTCGGCGAGCGCCGCCTGCCCCGGTTCTCCCGCGCATTGCTCGACCAGGCCTGGGCGGACGTGCTGACGCTGACCCTGCTGCGCCATGGGGAGTCGTCCGAGGAAGCCGGACGGCAGCTCGACACCACGCGTCGCATCGTCGAGGCCGCGCTGGAAGCCACGCCAGAGCCCCGCATCGATCTGCAGCGCGATGTCGAATCCTCACTCGGACAGGTCGGCTACCACGGCGAGGAAGCGACGGTGATCGCCCAGCGCCTGACCAGCCACCGCAGCGACGAGGACGATGCCGCGTCACGGACCGAGCTGGCGATGAAACTCAAGGCGCGCGCCCGTCTGGGCGAGGAGGCGGGCGCCGTCCGGCACGAAAAGCCCCCTGCGCGCACGCCAGACGAACAGGCGCAGTACGACCATCTGCGCACCTTGCCGTTCGGTACATGGATCGAATTCACCACCAACCAGCAGGGCGACCTCGTGCGTCGACGCATGTCATGGTTCAGTCCGATGTCCGATCACGTGCTGTTCGTGAACCAGCGCGGGCAGCGCTGCGGCGAACAGTCGCTCGACGCGGTGGCCAGGCTGATGGCCTCCGGCAATGCCCGCGTGGTGACTGCGGACCGCGGCCGTCTCGTGGACCGCGCCTGGCAGGCCGCGGTCGGCGCACTGCGCAGCTTTGCGGGCCGCGGCGAACAGAGCGTGCCGGAGGTGACCGCGTGATGCAGGAATTCCGCCGCGCCCGCCGCCGCAAGGCGCCCGACATGATCCTGGTCACCGACGCGATGACCGGCCGCGTGGTGGGACGGGTGGGCAACCTCTCGGAAACCGGCATGCTGCTGATCGCCAGCGAGCGTTTCGTCGACGACGCGCTCTACCAGCTGTCCTTCACCCTGCCCGATGCGCCAGACGCGCCGGTGGAGATCGGCGCGCATCTGCTCTGGCTCGACGACGCGACGCTGGCGGGAGCAAGCTGGGCGGGTTTCCGTTTCATCGCGGCGACACCTTCGCTGGCGCACCGGCTGCAGGGCTGGGTCAATGCACCCGGGAGCCACTACGCCTGATCGCAGGGCGCCGCGCTGTCCGCATGCGAAGACGACGGGCCGCCCGGCAGCGCCGGGACCAATCCGGCAGAATAGGCCGATCCACTCGCCGCCCCGGGATCGCGATGTCCACGCCTGCTCCGTCCACTGCCCGCCTCTACGCCGATCATCTTGCGACGCTGCAGGCCCGCGCTGCGACCGCGCTCGAGCGGGCCGGCTTCGATCACCTGGTGATTCCCAGCGGCACCCAGCACTTCCAGGTGTTCGACGATCGCGATTACCCGTACGCGGTGAATCCGCAGTTCAAGGCCTGGGTGCCGCTGACGCGCAACCCGGGCAGCTGGCTGGTGATCACGCCGGGCCACCGACCCAGACTGATCTACCTGCAGCCACGCGACTACTGGCACGTGGTACCGGAAGCGCCGTCGGGCGACTGGGTCGAGCATTTCGATATCGTCGTGATCCGCAAGCCCGAAGAGGCGCAACAGCATCTGCCCAGGAACGCCGCGAAGTGCGCAATCCTCGGCGAGTCGCAGAGCGCGCTGGGCCATTACGGCGCGTACCGGCCCAACAATCCGCAGGCGGTGATCGATCACCTCGACTACCACCGCGCGTTCAAGACGCCGTACGAGATCGCGATGCTGCGCGAGGCCAACCGTCGCGCGGTGCGCGCGCATGCGGCCGCCGAACGCGCGTTCCGCGCGGGCGCCAGCGAGTTCGGCATCCATCTCGCCTACTGCCAGGCCGCCGGACAGGACGCCAACGAGCTGCCCTACGGCAACATCGTCGCGCTCAACGAGCACGCGGCGGTACTGCACTACACCGAACTCGGTCGCCTTGCGCCCGATCCGCTGCGAAGCTTCCTGATCGATGCCGGCGCGGCCCACGCGGGCTATGCGGCCGACATCACCCGCACTTACGCCGCCGACACCGGCAGCGAGTTCCAGGCAATGATCGATGCAGTCGAGCGTGCGCAACGGGCGATGTGCGACCAGGTCCGCGCCGGCGCCGACTACCGTCAGCTCCATCTCGACGCGCACCTCGCACTGGCAGGCGTGCTGCGCGACTTCGGTGTGCTGCGCATCTCGCCGGAGGAAGCGCTCGAAACCGGGGTGAGCGCGGTGTTCTTCCCGCATGGTCTCGGTCATGGCATCGGCCTGCAGGTTCACGACGTCGCGGGCTTCGCAGCCACGGAGACCGGCGGCACGATCCCCAAGCCGACCGGCCATCCGTATCTGCGCCTGACCCGGAGCCTCGCGCCGGGCATGGTCGTGACCATCGAACCGGGGGTGTACTTCATCGACATGCTGCTCGAAGACCTGCGTGACGCAGGCAAGGGCGATGCGGTCGACTGGGATCGTATCGCCGCGTTCCGGCCTTACGGCGGCATCCGCATCGAGGACGACATGGTCTGCACCGACGATGCGCCGGAAAACCTCACGCGCGATGCGTGGGCCGAGCTCGACGCCGCCTGACTCCGGCAGGCGGCCCGGCCCGTGGCCTCGTGCGCCATCGACCTGCGCAGGCGCCCACTTCCAAACCGATGATTGCGGGGGCGCCGGTCACGATGTTCCAACGCGCACGCGCTACTTGCGCGCCATGAAGTCCTCGATCTCGTCGGCAGTGCGCGCCAGTCCAGACGTCAGCACTTCGTGCCCGCTCCTGGTCACCAGGACGTCGTCTTCGGTACGGATACCGATGCCGCGCCATTTCGCGTCCACGCTGGTGTCGTCGACCGGAATATAGAGACCCGGTTCGATGGTGTAGACCATGCCCGGTTCGAGCAGGCGCGATTCGCCTTCGATGCGGTAGTCGCCGACGTCGTGGACGTCCAGGCCGATCCAGTGACCGGTCTTGTGCCGGTAGTAGCGCTTGTAGCTGCCGTCGGCGATGCGCTTGTCCAGCTTTCCCTTGAGCAGACCGAGCCGCAGCAGGCCTTCGGTCAGCGCCTCGACCGCGGCATTGTGCCCGGCCTCGTAGGCGACGCCCGGACGGGCCTGCGCCAATGCCGCCTGCTGCGCGGATTCGACCACCTCGTGCAGCGCGCGCTGCGCGGGCGTGAAGCGGCCGTTGACCGGAAACGTGCGGGTGATGTCGGCGGCGTAGCCGCGGTATTCGGCACCCGCGTCCACCAGCACCAGATCGCCGTCGCGGGCCTGGGCGCTGTTGGCGCGGTAGTGCAGCACGCAGGCATTGGCGCCGGCGCCGACGATGCTTTCGTACGCCGGCTGGGCATCGTTGCGCCGGAACACATATTCGAGCTCCGCCTGCAGCGCGTACTCGTGGATGCCGGGTCGCGCGGCGCGCATCACCGCGGCGTGCGCCTCGACACTGATCTTCGCCGCGCGGCGCATGAGCTTGAGCTCATCGGCGCCCTTGAACAGCCGCATCTCGTCGAGCAGATGCCCCAGCTCGAGGAACTCGTGCGGCGGCTGCGCGCCGACCCGCACCTGCGCGCGCACGCGATTGAGCCAGCCGATCAGCTGCAGGTCGAATTCGGTGTCGCGGCCGAAGTGATAGTAGACGCGCGTGCGCCCCTCCAGCAGGCCCGGCAGGATCTCGTCGAGATCCTCGATCGGGTATGCATCGTCCATGCCGAGCGTTTCCACGGCGCCGTCGGGGCCCACCCGCGGCCCGTCCCAGCCTTCGCGCTCGGGATCGCGCTCGCGGCAGAACAGCAGCGCCTCGCCATGCTTGCGACCGGGCACCAGAACCAGCACCGCCTCGGGTTCGGCGAAGCCGGTCAGGTACCACAGATCGGAATCGGGCCGATAGGCATGGTGGGTATCGCGACTGCGCACCCGCTCCGGCGCACTGGGCAGGATCAGGATCGCGTCGTTGCCGGCCAGGCGCATCAGCTGGCGCCTGCGCTTGAGGTAACTGGCTGCGGTGATGCCGGTCGGCGACGCCATGTCAGTTCAGCTGCTTGCGGTGCCGCGGCCCCAGCGCCGCGTCGCCATGCAGAAGCAGCACCGCCACGCGCACGAACTCCTCGAGCTCGGCCAGCGCGTCTTCCTCGCCGGCATCGTCTTCATCTTCGGCATCGGGCTGCGCGGCGGCGAGGCGCGCCAGGTCCGACAGCGCTTCCCTGCCCTCGTCGGACAGCGACGAACGCTCGCCGGCGGCGAGCCCGAAGCCGCCGAGAAAGCCGCGACACCAGTCGAACAGCGCGGCGCTGCGTACCGACAAGGGCGCGCCGTCGTCGGGCATCAGCAGTGCGAACGCGAAATCGCGGTCCTCGAGCTGGTGCGCGGTGGCCACACGCATGCGATCAAGCGCACTGCCAGCGGCCGGCGCGGGCAGGTCGGGATCGGCCAGGACCGGGGCCAACCAGCCTGCGACATTGTCCCCGCCACCAGCCAGCCAACCGCTGAGGCCGCCATGGAGTTCGCTGCCCGGGATGGCCAGTTGCAGGTGACGGATCTCCGCATCGATTTCAGCGAGGCTGGGCAGGGTCTCGGACACGGGAACGCTCACGTACGGGGGTGCTCCAGTGTACCAATGGGCCTTCGCTGCCGACCTGCGCGCTTGTTGCCGCGCTGCGGCCTGCCTACACTCGAAAAGCCGATCCCGGCACGGAGCGCGCGCGTGATCGAACCCAGCCAACTGCTCGTGCCCGGCGCCGCGGTGCTGATCGCGCTGGCCGCGCTGCTGGCGGTCATCTGGATCCGGCGCCGCCGGCGCATGATTGCCCACCTGCTCGACGATCGCCACGACCGGCTCAAGCTCGCGCTGTGGGCGACCGGCGAACGCTATTGGGACTTCGACGTCGAAAGCGGCCAGCTGCGCCGCCTGCTCGACGACGCACCCGGCGGCGGGAGACAGATGCGCGAGGACACCGTTGCCGTGGAGGCGCTGGTCCATCCCGACGACATGGCGCCCGCGCGCGACATGCTCCAGCGCTATCTCGACGGCGCATCCAACCGCTACGAAGTGCAACTGCGCGTACTCGGCGACGATGGCGGATGGATGTGGGTGCGGGTACGCGGCCGTGCGGTCGCGCGCGATGCGACAGGCCAGGTCCTGCGCATCGCCGGCACCGCCCTGGACGTGAGCGCCACCCGCGAGGCGGAACGCGAGCGCCGGATCGCCGCCACGGTCCTGCGCAGCATGGCCGAGGCCGTCGCGGTGCTGGACGCGGAATTCCGCTATGTCTCGGTGAACCCGGCCTTCCTGCGCATGAGCGGCTACGCCGAGCGGGAGATCCTCGGACGCACGGCATCGCTGCTCGGCAGTGCCCAGAACGACAGTGCGCTCTACCGCCAGATCCGCAACCACGCCAGGCAGCAGAGCCAGTGGAGCGGAGAGCTGTGGCTGCGCCGCAAGGACGGCGACGAGACCCTGACCGCACTCGAACTGCGCACCGTACGCGGCCCCGACGACGACAGCGTGCTGCACGTATGCGTCTTCAACGACATCACAAGGCAGAAGCGCACCGAACAGGAACTCCGCTATCTCGCCAACTTCGACACCCTGACCGATCTGCCCAACCGTGCATTGCTGTCGGAGCGCCTCTCGCGGGCCATCGTGCGGGCGCATCGCCAGGACTCCCGGGTGGGGCTGCTGCTCCTCGATCTCGACCGCTTCAAGGAGGTCAACGATTCCTTCGGCCATTCGGCCGGCGACCGGATCCTGCGCGCCGCCGCCCTCCGCCTGCAGCGGACGGTCGGCGAGCAGCACACCGTGGCGCGCCTCGGCGGCGACGAGTTCACCATCGTCATCGAAGACCTGGCCGACCCGCTCGACACCGAGCGCGTCGCGCGCGAGATCATCAACGCGTTCCAGGCCCCGCTGCTGCTCGACGACCGCCGCGAGGTGTCGATCTCGCCGTCGATCGGCATCGCCCTCTATCCCGACCACGCCCAGGTACCGACCGAACTGCTGAAGCGGGCCGATACCGCGATGTACCAGGCCAAGGCCGCGGGACGTTGCACCTTCATCCGCTATGACGACCACATGGACGTGGCCGCGCGCCAGCGTGCCGTGGTGTCGGGCGCATTGCGCAGGGCGCTCGATCGCGGCGAACTGCGACTGGTCTTCCAGCCACGCATGGCACTGTCGCCACCCAGGATCACCGGGGTCGAGGCACTGCTCCGATGGTCGAGTCCCGAACACGGGGATATCGCGCCATCCGACTTCATTCCGATCGCGGAGGAGAACGGAATGATCCTGGAGATCGGCGAGTGGGTGTTGCGCGAGGCCTGCATGATGCTGCAGCGCTGGCGCCAGCACGGTCTCCAGGACATGGCCGTATCGGTGAACGTATCGGTGCTGCAGCTGCTGCGCGGGGATTTCACCGACGTGGTCGCGCGCGTGCTCGAGGACGTCGGCATCCCAGCGCACCTGCTGGAGCTGGAACTGACCGAAAGCGTGCTCATGGCCAATGCGGAGCAGAGCGCCGCGCAGCTGCATGCGTTCCGCGCGCTCGGCGTCTCACTGGCCATCGATGATTTCGGCACGGGGTATTCGTCGCTGGCGTATCTCAAACGCCTGCCCATCACCACGCTCAAGATCGACAAGGCCTTCATCGACGGGCTGCCCCACGACGCGGAGGATTCTGCGATCACTCCGACCATCGTGGCGATGGGCCATTCGCTCGGACTGCGCGTCGTCGCCGAAGGCGTGGAGACCCGCGCACAGATGCGCTTCCTGGCCGAGCGTGGCTGCGACGAAATCCAGGGCTTCTGGATCTCACCGCCGCTCGAGGCGGCACAATGCCTGGCCTTCGTGCGCAACTGGCGTCCCCAGAGCACGCAGCTGCCACATCGAGCTCCGCTGGTGACCTCGCCTTGACCGGCCCCCGCCCCCTGCCTATGGTGCGAAGATGAACCAGCCCGACGTGGTCGCCGAGCTCCAGAGACTGACGTCGCGCATCGACGCACTGATCGAGCGCGTCCGCACCCTCAGTGACGAGAACCGCAGCCTGCGCCAACAGCAGGAACAGATCGTCGGCGAACGCGCGCAGCTGGTGTCGAAGAACGAACAGGCGCGGTCCCGCGTCGAGGCGATGATCGCCCGGCTCAAATCCCTGGAGCAGCACACATGAGCCCCAACGAGGCCGTGAGCGTCCGTGTGCTGGATCGCGAGTACACCGTCGGCGTGGCGCCCGGCGAGCGGGACAGCCTGATGGCCGCGGCGCGGCTGCTCGACCAGCGCATGCGCGAGATCCGCGGTGCCAACCGGATGACCGGGGTGGACCGGATCGCGATCCTCGCCGCGCTCAATCTTGCCCACGAGCTGCAGATGCTCGGCGACGGCCAGCGACAGGGCTCGAACGCGATGGAAGAGGCAGTCGCCGCCCTGCATCGCAAACTCGATGCCTTCGACGCCGAACAGCGCTGACCGATCTTCGCGTTGCGCGCACGCAACTGAATCCCGCCCGCGGCGAGGACCGACGAACGGCCCACGCGCGCCGCGGCAGTTGGCTATACTGCGCATGCGTTCTCTGCCGTGTGCGACAGCGAGCAAAACATTCGCCTTGTCCCTTAACAACGACACCGGGGATGTCAGGAAACCGGGAGTGCATATCCGCCCGCGAGCGGAAAGCCCGAAGGAATCCCAGCGTTCCCACTTGAACCCAGGGTTCAAGGTCGTTTCGCAAGCATCGACATCGGCGGAGAACGCCTTTTTTCTGCCCTCCCGCCGCGTCGCCGGCACCTCCGACGACGAGCCCGGCCGCATGACCGACCGCCCCGCCCTTCGCCGACGTCTGCGCGACCAGCGCCGCGCCCTGGCAGCGCCTGCGCGTATCGCCGCGGCCGAACGTCTGGCCGGCCACCTCCTCGAGATGCCCGAGTTGCCTCGCGCCGGCTATGTCGCCGGTTACTGGGCGAGCGATGGCGAGATCGGGCTGCATGTCTTCCAGATGCGCCTGCCCGGCGGGCTGAGCTACTGCCTGCCGGTGCTGCACGGCGACGTGCTGCGCTTTGCCCCCTGGCGCGCGGGCGACCCGTTGGTCACCAACCGCTACGGCATTCCCGAGCCCGACGTTGAACCGTCCTCGGCGCTCGATGCGCGCGACATGTCGGTCGTCATCACCCCGCTGGTGGGCTTCGATGCGCGCGGGCACCGCCTCGGCATGGGCGGCGGCTGGTACGACCGCAGCTTCGCATTCCGCCTTGAGCAAGCCGCGCCACCGCTGCTGGTGGGCGCAGGCTTCGCGCAGCAGCAGCTTGATGTCGTGGATGCAGCCGAATGGGACGTCCCGCTGGATGCGGTGGCGACCGAATGCGGCATCTTGCGTCCGCCCCCTTCCCCGTGACTGGCACCCCATGAGTACCCGCAAGCGTTACTGGCTGATGAAGTCCGAACCCGAGGACTTTTCCATCGATGACCTGGCCCGGGTCGGTACCGAGCCCTGGACCGGCGTGCGCAACTACCAGGCGCGCAATTTCATGCGCGACGGCATGCGGGTCGGCGACGAGATCCTGTTCTACCATTCGAACACCGACGTCCCCGGGATATACGGCATCGCCCGGGTCGCGAGCACCGCTTATCCGGATCCCAGCCAGTTCGACAGATCGTCGAAGTACTTCGACGAGAAGGCTACCGAAGAGACGCCGCGCTGGTTTCTCGTCGACGTGGGCTATGTGCGCAACCTGGCCGCACCGATTCCGCTTGCGGAGATCCGCGAGCACGCGGCCGAGCTGGGCGAAGAGTTCGCACTGATCCGCAAGGGCGCGCGCCTGTCGGTGCTGCCGGTCACATCCGCGCAGTGGAAACTGCTGTTGTCCCTGGAGAAGAAGCAATGAGCGAAGGCAAGCGGCTGGCCGCCGAGAAGGCGATCGAGTACGTCGAGGACGGCATGATCGTCGGGGTCGGCACCGGCTCCACCGTCGCCTACTTCATCGACGCCCTCGCCCGGATCAGGCACCGCATCGAAGGTGCGGTGTCGAGCTCCGACCAGAGCACCGAGCGCCTGCGCGGCCATGGCATCGAGGTATTCGACCTCAACGCGACCGGCCCGCTGGCGCTGTACGTGGACGGCGCCGACGAATGCGATCCGCAGCGGCACCTGATCAAGGGCGGGGGCGCGGCGCTGACCCGCGAGAAGATCATCGCCGAGGCTTCGGCGCAGTTCGTCTGCATCATCGATCCGGCAAAACAGGTCCCGGTGCTCGGCGCCTTCCCGCTGCCGATCGAGGTGATCCCGATGGCGCGCAGCCTCGTGGCGCGCACGATCCTGGAAACCACGGGCGGGCAGCCGGTCTGGCGCGAGGGCGTTACGACCGACAACGGCAACTGGGTGCTCGACATCCACGGCCTGTCGATCACCGACCCGGTGGGACTGGAAGCAAAGCTCAACCAGATTCCGGGCGTGGTCAGCGTGGGACTGTTCGCGCGGCGCAAGGCGGACGTGGTGATCGTGGGCACGGCGACGCCGACGGTGCTCTGAATCTCACGGGGCGGGCAGGTCGATCGAGATCGGCACCCTCGACATCGCCAGGAACGCCGCGAGCAGAGCCAGGTGCAGCAGCAGGCCGATGCCCGGCGCAAGCCACCAGGAGCGCGTGCGCACGCCGGCCGCGCGCCTGAGTGCGAGCGCTCGGCCCTGCGACCAGTGCATCGCCACGAGCAGGATGGCCAGCCACAGCCCCCCGGCCGACCAGCGCAGGACCGGCACAGGAACTTGCAGCTTCGCGGCAGCCCAGCCGAAGCAGACAAGCATTCCGATCCCCAGCACTGGCGTGGCGACTGCGGCGCGTGGCCGGCCCATGGCGAGGAAGTTGAACGCCATGACGATCGCACCGCCGATTCCGAGACCGAAAACGCTCGCCAGCAAGGCGCTGGCGTAGCCGAACATCGGGGCCAAGCGCGGCTCGGGCGTCGCCGCGGCGCGCGGCGCGGCATACGGGTTCGGCTCGGTCGCCACAGGTCTCTCCATGTCCTTCGGTGGCTAAGCAGCCTATCGCACGTCTGCGACCAAAAGAAAAAGCCCGCCTTCCGGCGGGCTTTTCATGATCTGCACCAGACCTGCTTACTCGACGTCGAGGAAGCTCCGCAGCTGCTCACTGCGCGAGGGATGACGCAGCTTGCGCAGCGCCTTGGCCTCGATCTGGCGGATCCGCTCGCGGGTGACGTCGAACTGCTTGCCCACTTCCTCGAGGGTGTGGTCGGTGTTCATGTCGATGCCGAAGCGCATCCGCAGCACCTTCGCCTCCCGCGGGGTCAGGCCGGCGAGCACGTCGCGGACCGTCTCCATCAGGTTGGTGTTGGTGGTCGCGTCGATCGGGGACTCCACGTTGGTGTCCTCGATGAAGTCGCCCAGGTGCGAGTCCTCGTCATCGCCGATCGGGGTCTCCATCGAGATCGGCTCCTTGGCGATCTTCATGACCTTGCGGATCTTGTCCTCGGGCATGTCCATTTCCTTGGCCAGCTCCTCCGGCGTGGCCTCGCGGCCGTATTGCTGGAGCATCTGGCGGGAAATGCGGTTGAGCTTGTTGATCGTCTCGATCATGTGCACGGGGATGCGGATCGTGCGCGCCTGGTCGGCGATCGAGCGCGTGATCGCCTGGCGGATCCACCACGTGGCATAGGTCGAGAACTTGAAGCCGCGGCGATGCTCGAACTTGTCCACCGCCTTCATCAGGCCGATGTTGCCTTCCTGGATGAGGTCGAGGAACTGCAGGCCGCGGTTGGTGTACTTCTTGGCGATCGAGATCACGAGGCGCAGGTTGGCCTCGACCATCTCCTTCTTCGCACGGCGGGCCTTGGTCTCGCCATAGGCCATCGCACGGCTGATCTCCTTGAGATCCCCCAGGGTCACGCCCATCGCCTTCTCGATCGCGATGGTGGCTTCCTGCTCGGCGACGATCTGGTCGCGCACGTCCTTGAGCCCCGACGACCACTTCTGCTTGCGCTTGATCATCTCGTCCGCCCAGCCCGTATTGGTCTGGTTGCCGTCCCAGGCGCGGATGAAATCCTTGCGCGGCATCTTGGCGACGCGGGTCGACAGGTCGAGGATGCGGCGCTCGTGATCCTTGAGTTCGGAGACCACCTCGCGCAGCTTGCGGACCAGCAGATCGGTCAGCGGCAACGGCAGCTTGAAGGTCATGAAGACGTCGGCCATCTCGCCACGCAGCTTGACCACCGGCTTGGCGGTGGCGCCGCTCTTGGCGTAGGCCTTCTGGAACTGCTTGAACAGCTCTCCCATCGCCTCCATGCGCCGCGCGACCTCGGCCGGGTCAGGACCGGTCGGGCCGGTGCTCTCTTCCTCGTCGGACGCATCCTCTGCGTCGTCATCGTCGCTGTCGCTGTCGCTGTCGTCCTCGGCCTCCACGACGGGGGCCGGTGCGTTACCCGCGGCAGCCTGCTCTTCGGCGGCCAGTTCCTCGAGCAGCTGGTCGTTGAAGCCCGCGACCACTTCGGCGAGGCGCTTCTTGCCGTTCTTGTGCAGCTCGTATTCCTCGAGCAGCAGCTGGACCGACCACGGGAAGCTGGCCACCGAGGCCATCATCTGGTTGAGGCCTTCCTCGATCCGCTTGGCGATCGCGATCTCGCCCTCGCGGGTCAGCAGCTCGACCGTACCCATCTCGCGCATGTACATGCGCACCGGGTCGGTGGTGCGACCGCCCTCGGTATCGAGCGAGGTCAGCGCGGCGGCGGCCTCTTCGGCCGCGGTCTCGTCGACCTCGCGGTTGCCGCTGGACTCGCCGGCGAGCAACAGGGTTTCCGCATCGGGCGCCACTTCATGGACATCAATGCCCATGCCGTTGATCATGCCGATGATGTCTTCGATCTGCTCCGGATCGACCATGTCGTCGGGCAGGTGATCGTTGACCTCCGCATATGTCAGGTAGCCCTGCTCCAGACCCTTGCTGATCAGGATCTTGATGTCGGACTGCTGGGCGGGACGTTCATTCGCCATGTGGCGCACCGTTGTCAAAGTGAACCCGTAATTATACCACCAGCGGGGCCGGGTTCATGCCCTCAGCAGGAAGGTGACCGGGCCATCGTTGACCAGGCTGACCATCATATGGGCACCGAACCGGCCGGTTTCCACCCCCGGATGTCGGGCCCGGCAGCTCGCGACGAGCCGATCAAACGCCTGTTCAGCTTCGTCGGGCGGAGCCGCGGTACTGAAGCCGGGCCGGTTGCCCGACCGGGTATCGGCGGCGAGCGTGAACTGGCTCACCAGCAGCAGCCCGCCTCCGGTCTCGGCCAGCGAGCAGTTCATCCGGCCTGCGGCGTCGGGGAATACCCGGTAGCCCAGCAGGCGCTCGGTCATCCGCGCCACCTGCGCCTGCCCGTCTCCGGGCTCGATCCCGACCAGGGCCAGCAGGCCGGGCCCGATCTGGCCGATGACGACGCCGTCGACGCGCACCTCCGCCTGGCTGACCCGCTGGATCAGGGACAGCATGGTCAGCCGATGTAGCGGTTGCTGATCGGGTAGCGGCGCTCGCGGCCGAACGCACGGCGCGAGATCTTCGGCCCCGGCGCGGCCTGGTGGCGCTTCCATTCGCTGATGCGCACCAGGTGCAGAACGCGGTCGACGACGAGCGCATCGAAGCCGGCGGCGACGATCTCGTCGCGCGACTGCTCCAGATCGACGAAGCGGCGCAGGATGGCGTCGAGCACGTCGTAGGGCGGCAGCGAATCCTGGTCGAGCTGGCCGGCGCGCAGTTCCGCCGACGGGGGCCGGTCGATCACCCCGGGCGGGATCACCGGCGCGCCACCGACGGTATTGCGCCACTTCGCCAGCCCGAACACCTCGGTCTTGTAGAGATCCTTGATCGGCGCGTAGCCACCGCACATGTCGCCATAGATGGTGGCGTAGCCGACCGCGTACTCGCTCTTGTTGCCGGTGGTCAGCAGCAGGCCGCCGTGCTTGTTCGACAGCGCCATCAGGATCGCGCCGCGCGTGCGCGACTGCAGGTTCTCCTCGGTGACGTCGCCCTCCTTGCCCTCGAACGCGTCCGAGAGCGTGTCGAGGAAGCCCTGGAACGGCTGCTCGATCGGGATGGTGAGCATGCGAACGCCCAGGGCCTCGCACTGCTCGGCGGCGAGATCGTTGCTGAGCCCGGCGGTGAAGCGCGAGGGCAGGCGCACCGCGGTGACGTTCTCCGCGCCCAGCGCGTCGACCGCCATCGCCAGCACCACCGAGGAGTCGATGCCCCCCGACAGGCCCACCCAGGCCTTGCTGAAGCCGTTCTTGCCCAGGTAGTCACGGGTGCCGCGCACCACGGCGCGCCAGGCCAGCGCGTCGATGCTCTCGTCACCATCATCGACCCATACCACCGGCGTGAACGCGCGCTGCTCGGGATCGAAATCCACCACCAGCCAGTGGTCGTCGAACGCGACCGCGGCCGGATGCACGGTGCCGTCCGCATCGGCGACCACCGACGCACCATCGAACACCAGCGCGTCCTGTCCGCCCACCACGTTGACATAGGCCAGCGCCACGCCGCTTTCGCGCGTCCGCTCGGCCAGCAGGGCATCGCGCTGGCGATGCTTGCCGCGGTCATAGGGCGATGCGTTCGGCACCACCGCGACCGCCGCGCCGGCCGCCGCCGTCGCGGCCAGCGGCTCGGCGAACCACAGGTCCTCGCAGATCACCACGCCGACCGGCACGCCGTCGACTTCGAACACGCAGGGTTCGCCATCCGGGTCGACATGGAAATAACGGCGCTCGTCGAAGACGTTGTAGTTGGGCAGCTCGCGCTTGCGGTAGGTGCGCTCGAGCTTGCCGCCGCGCAGCACGCTGGCCGAGTTGTAGAGCACGCTGCCGGCGGACTCCGGCCAGCCGACCACGGCGACGATGCCGTGCACGTCCTTGGCGATCTGCATCAGCGCCGCTTCGCAGTCGATCAGGAATGACGGCCGCATCAGCAGGTCTTCGGGCGGGTAGCCACTGATCGCCAGCTCCGGGAACACGACGACCTGCGCGCCGAATTCGTCGCGCGCCTGCGCGATCATCTCCGCGATGCGCTCGGCATTGCGGCCGACATCTCCAACCGGGAAATCGAACTGGGCGAGCGCGATGCGCAACGGGTCGGTCATGGGAAGGCGGCAGTAGGCGGGCCTTTCATCATAGCGAGATGCCGACGGCCTGCCGAAGCCGCCGGACATGAAAAAGGCCGCCCGGAGGCGGCCTTTCCCATCACGCTGCAAGGCGTGGACTTACTTCACGAGCGCAGCGATCGCTTCGCCCAGGTCGCCCGGCGAACGGACGGTCTTCACCCCGGCCGCTTCCATCGCCTTGAACTTGCCTTCGGCCGTGCCCGAACCGCCCGAGGCGATCGCACCGGCGTGGCCCATGCGCTTGCCCGGAGGCGCCGACGCGCCGGCGATGAAGCCGACGACCGGCTTCTTGACGTGCGCCTTGATGTACTCGGCGCCGGCTTCCTCGGCATCGCCGCCGATCTCGCCGACCATGATGATGCCCAGCGTCTGCGGGTCTTCGTTGAACAGCTTCAGGCAGTCGACGAAGTTCAGGCCGTTGATCGGGTCGCCGCCGATGCCGATGACGGTCGACTGGCCCAGGCCCGCCGCGGTCGTCTGCTTGACCGCTTCATAGGTCAGCGTGCCCGAGCGCGACACGATGCCGATCTTGCCCGGCATGTGGATGTGGCCCGGCATGATGCCGATCTTGCATTCGCCCGGGGTGATCACGCCGGGGCAGTTCGGACCCACCAGGGTCACGTCCGGGTGCGACTTGAGCACGTTCTTGACGCGCA
>Ga0233380_1000764_pt1 | contig 15707 bp, 10 predicted proteins | sample ElkDunMinimDraft_9_FD_191541 | JGI IMG/M metagenome (GOLD analysis project Ga0233380, IMG submission 191541) | Fecal eukaryotic communites from dung pellets of Tule Elk in California, USA - Elk Dung F36 | ecosystem: Host-associated > Mammals > Digestive system > Large intestine > Fecal | place... | reverse complement strand
AGCAGCAGCCTTGGCAGCGACAGCCTTCTTAGGAGCAGCAGCCTTGGCAGCGACAGCCTTCTTAGGAGCAGCAGCCTTGGCAGCGACAGCCTTCTTAGGAGCAGCAGCCTTGGCAGCGACAGCCTTCTTAGGTGCAGCAGCCTTGGCAGCGACAGCCTTCTTAGGTGCAGCAGCCTTGGCAGCGACAGCCTTCTTAGGCGCAGCAGCCTTGGTAGTCACAGCCTTCTTAGACTCAACAGCCTTGGCAGCAACAGCCTTTTTAGGCGCAGCAGCCTTGGCAGCGACAGCCTTCTTAGGTGCTTCGGATTTAGTTACGGGGGTGGCTTTTTTATCAGCCGCTTTCTTTGCAGTTGCCATCGTTTTCTCCTTCATCAATTTGCACACAGCGTTTGAGCGATCGGACACCAAGAGCGATCTCAAGCCATAGCGACGTGGAGTGGTTCGACGCATGGACAAACAAACGCCCCATGCCATCACCTGTAGAAATAATTTGTGATGGCATGGGGCGCATTATGAATTCCATTGCAAGAGTTTGCGAGGCTTTATCGAGACTTAATCCCAAGAAAGTGCACCACCGGATTGGTATTCGATCACACGTGTCTCAAAGAAGTTACGTTCCTTCTTCAAATCGATCATCTCGCTCATCCATGGGAACGGATTTTCTTCGCCAGGAAAGAGCTCTTCCAGACCAATTTGTGTGGCACGTCGATTGGCGATGTAGCGCAGGTAGCCCTTGAACATGGATGCATTCATACCCAATACGCCGCGCGGCATGGTGTCCTCTGCATATGCGTATTCCAAGTCCACTGCTTGGCGGAATAGGGCGTTGATTTCTTCCTTGAATTCAGGTGTCCACAGGTGGGGATTTTCCAGCTTCAACTGGTTGATCAAATCGATGCCGAAATTGCAGTGCATGGACTCGTCACGCAGGATGTACTGGTACTGTTCAGCAGCGCCCACCATCTTGTTTTGGCGGCCCAGTGCCAAGATTTGCGTGAAGCCCACGTAGAAGAAAAGGCCCTCCATCAGGCAGGCAAAAACGATCAGCGACTTGAGCAGCGTCTGGTCGTCTTCAGGGGTGCCGGTGTGAAAGTGCGGGTCCATGATGGACTCGATGAAAGGGATCAAAAACTCATCTTTGTCGCGGATGGATTTGATCTCGTTGTAAGCGTTGAAGATCTCGCCTTCATCCAAGCCGATCGACTCCACGATGTACTGGTAGGCGTGTGTGTGGATGGCTTCCTCGAACGCTTGGCGCAGCATGAACTGGCGGCACTCTGGCGCGGTGATATGGCGGTAAGTCCCTAGAACAATGTTGTTGGCTGCCAACGAATCTGCGGTGGTGAAAAAGCCCAGGTTGCGTTTGACGATGCGGCGCTCATCTTCAGTCAGGCCGTTCGGGTCTTTCCACAGTGCAATATCGCGCGTCATGTTCACTTCTTGCGGCATCCAGTGGTTGGCGCAAGTGGCGAGGTACTTTTCCCAGGCCCATTTGTACTTGAAGGGCACAAGCTGGTTGACGTCGGTCTTGCCGTTGATGATGCGTTTGTCTGCTGCATTCACGCGCAGATGTGCGCCGCTCGGTGTGGGTGTAGCAGCGGTGTCGGTGGTGGTGATTTCGTCGTCAAAACTCAGCATGTCGGGCTCCTGGTGTTTTGCAAAAAAGAGAGCTGGCTGCGCTTTTGAAACAAAGGTTTCAAAACGAAAAGGTTTGAAAGCCTGGGTTTAATGCGCGCTGGCTGCTATGAAATAAAAGTAGATGCGTAGGGGCTTTAGACCCACTCACACCACCTGGCAAATCAAAAAATTTGCGATGCAGACGTGGTGCGAAGCCGCAGTGCGTTCAAAAGGGCACGGCAAGGCCAAGCAACGACGTATGAAGGGTGGTGTTCGCGGGTTTTATTAGCAGGCCTTATTGGCAGGCTTCGCAGCCGGGGTCATCAATCGCGCAGAACTTGATGTCGGTGGCCGGGGCCCCTGTGCTGGCGCGTGCTGCCGCAGCGGCGCGGTCCAGCGCACTGCTGGTTTCAACAGCGGCAGGTGATACGGCATTGAGCGTGCGACTTTGGATGGTGGATTTCTCCGCCGCAGTGGCACTGGTGGTGCGCAGGTAGTAGGTGGTTTTGAGGCCACGCACCCACGCCAGTTTGTATGTTTCGTCCAGTTTCTTGCCCGATGCGCCTGCCATGTAGATGTTCAAGCTCTGGGCTTGATCGATCCATTTTTGGCGGCGTGCTGCTGCTTCCACCAGCCATTCTGGTGCGACTTCAAACGCAGTGGCATACAGCTGTTTGAGGTCTTGCGGCACACGGTCAATGGCACGCAGTGAGCCGTCAAAGTGCTTGAGGTCCATGACCATCACGCTGTCCCACAATCCCAGCTTCTTCAAATCACGCACTAGGTTCTGGTTGATGATGGTGAATTCACCCGACAGGTTGGACTTGACTGACAGGTTGCCAAACGAAGGCTCAATCGAAGCATCTACGCCCACAATGTTCGAGATGGTGGCCGTGGGGGCAATCGCCACGCAGTTGCTGTTGCGCATGCCGTCGGCCTTGATTTTGGCGCGCAGCGCATCCCAGTCCAGCCGTGTGCTGCGATCGACTTCAACATAGCCGCCGCGTTGCTGGGCCAGCAGCTCCAGCGAATCGAGCGGCAAGATGCCTTGTGACCACAGCGAACCTGGGTAGCTGCAATAGCTGCCGCGCTCTTTGGACAGCTCGGTCGAAGCCCAGTATGCGTAGTAGCAAATGGCTTCCATGGAGGTGTCTGCAAATGCCACGGCTGCGTCACTGGCGTACGGTGTACGCATGGCATACAGCGCATCTTGGAAACCCATCAAACCCAGGCCGACAGGACGGTGGCGCAGGTTGGAGTCACGTGCTTTGTCGACAGCGTAGTAGTTGATGTCGATGACGTTGTCGAGCATGCGCATGGCTGTGGTCACGGTCTTGCGCAGCTTGGTATGGTCCAGTACGCCGTCAGTGATGTGCTGCGCCAGATTGACGGAGCCCAGGTTGCACACCGCAGTTTCGCTGTCGCTGGTATTGAGCGTGATCTCTGTGCACAGGTTGGACGAATGCACTACACCCACGTGCTGCTGGGGCGAGCGGATGTTGCACGGGTCCTTGAAGGTGATCCAGGGGTGGCCGGTTTCAAACAGCATGGACAGCATCTTGCGCCACAGGTCTGTGGCCGGGATGGTTTTGAACAGCTGAATTTCACCGCTGACCGTTTGCGCTTCATAGGCGGTGTAGGCCTTGGCGAAATCTGCGCCGTACAGCTCGTGCAGGTTGGGTACATCGGACGGAGAGAACAGTGTCCACTGGCCTTTTTCCATCACGCGTTGCATGAACAGATCGGGGATCCAGTTGGCCGTGTTCATGTCGTGGGTGCGGCGGCGATCATCGCCTGTGTTCTTGCGCAGCTCCAGGAACTCTTCAATGTCCAGGTGCCAGCTTTCCAGATAGGCACAGACAGCACCTTTGCGCTTGCCGCCCTGGTTGACCGCGACGGCAGTGTCGTTGACCACTTTCAGGAAAGGTACAACGCCTTGTGACTCACCATTGGTGCCCTTGATGCGAGCACCCAGCGCACGCACGGGGGTCCAGTCGTTGCCCAGTCCGCCGGCAAACTTGGACAGCAAGGCGTTTTCTTTGAGCGCATCGTAGATGCCACCCAAGTCATCGGGCACCGTAGTCAGGTAGCAGCTGGACAGTTGCGAACGCAGCGTGCCGCTGTTGAACAGCGTGGGCGTTGAGGACATAAAGTCAAACGAGGACAGCAACTCGTAAAACTCAATCGCACGTGCGTTGCGGTCTGCTTCATTGATGGCCAGTCCCATGGCCACACGCATAAAGAAAGACTGGGGCAGCTCAATGCGTGTTTTGCGCACGTGCAAGAAATAGCGGTCGTACAGGGTTTGCAGGCCCAGATAGTCAAACTGCTGGTCACGCCCAGCCTGCAGGGCTGCGCCCAGGCGAGGAAGGTCAAACTTCAGCAGTTCGGGGTTGAGCAGCTCGTGATCGACGCCTTTCTGGATGAAAACAGGAAAGTTTTCGGCATAGGCCGCAGGCATGTCCAGGGGCTGTACATCGCGGCCCATAACTTCGCGCACGATGGTGTGCAGCAACAGGCGGGCCGTAACGTAGGTGTAGTCGGGGTCGCGTTCAATCAGAGTGCGGGCAGCCAGTATCGAAGCTTTGTAGACTTCGGCCAGTGGCACGCCGTCGTACAGATTGCGCAGGGTTTCTGCCACGATGGGATCGGGCTTGATGTCCGCATTGAGGTTGACGCAAGCTGCGGCAATCAGGGCTTCCAGGCGCTCCTGTCGCAATGGAATACGCTCCCCGTTGTCGGTCACATGCAGCACGGGCTGCGGTGCAGCGGCTGCGGCCGCATCTTCCAGCGCCTTTTTCTTGGCGGCCGCACGTTCTTGGTTGCGGGCTTCGCGGTACAGCACATAGGCACGGGCAACATCTTGGTGGCCACCGCGCATCAAGGCTAATTCCACGTGGTCTTGCACATCTTCAATATGGAACGTGCCACCTTCAGGGCGTGAGCGCAGCAGCGCGCGCACGACGGCGTTGGTCAGTGCTTCGACCGTTTCGCGGATGCTGGCAGATGCTGCGCCTTGCGGGCCACGTACGGCCAGAAAGGCTTTGGTGACGGCAATGGCTATTTTCTGCGGTGAAAAGGGAACGACATCCCCGCTGCGGCGAATGATTTGGTATTGATCGAGTACCGCTGGAACACTGCTAGCACCGGGTGTGTGGGGCGCTGAAAAATCAGAGTTCGAGCTGTTCATAGCGTGTTGCATGAGGGCCTCTTGGTACGGGTGGTGGGGCGTTGCTGTGGGTGGCAAGGCCTCGAATGGTCACGTTGGGCAGGATTTATTCTCTACCAATGGTGTTTTTTATAATTAAAAACACTAGGGGTAGTGTATTGGCCTGTGGTCAAGAAATCCGTTGTGTGGACGCCCGGCACTAGGCAATGTTCCTTGTTGACACGCGGCGAAGCCTTGAGGATGTTGCCTTGAGATATGGAAAACAATACCTGGCGCGGCTTGCGAGGCCAAAGGTGGCCTGAACGCCTTTGTTGGCAAGAGATAGAAAGCGCGGAAAAATTAAAAAATCCCTGCCGTGGTGATGGGATATAGGCGCTATATATGTGGATGTGAATCCATGTAAAAACACTAGATATAGTGTTTTATGGTTTTTTGAAGAAGGCGCTGAATGGCCGCAAAAGCGATGCGTACGGGCTACGGCGGCGCTTTCTGCGGATTGCTTTGGCTTGCTTTCAAGGCACCAGCGCTAGTGCTTCTTGCTAGGGAAACTGCAGTGGCAATGCCTGCAAGTTTGTTTGCAGCAGGGACCAGTCAAAACCTGGCCCCGGGTCTTGTTTGCGGCCTGGAGCAATGTGTTCATGCCCCGCAATCTGGGTGATGGGATAGTGGGTAGTCAGGTTTTGGCACAGCTGGCTGAGAGCTTGGTATTGAGCAGCTTCAAACGTCAAGCCTTCCAGCCCCTCCAGTTCAATGCCAATAGAGAAATCATTGCAGTTGTCACGCCCGCACCACTGAGATGCCCCCGCATGCCACGCTCGGTCATCGGCGCTGACAAATTGCCAGACGACGCCCTCACGGGTGATAAAAAAGTGTGAAGACACCTCCAAATCCCGAATGGTTTGGAAGTAAGGGTGTGCATCCCAGTTGAGCTGGTTGCTAAAAAGCTGCTGCACGCAGCCCGTGCCATATTGACCAGGTGGCAGGCTGATGGAGTGAATCACGACCAGGTCGATGCAGGCGCCCGCCGGACGTAAGCCAAAGTTGGGCGAAGGCTGGTGCTGAGCGCTAGAAAGCCAGCCTTTATGCCAAGACGGTTGTGTGGCAGTTTTCTCTGTGGAATCAGTGGTGCACGTCATACAACGCATTGTCGCTGGATGGCTCGATCTCTTCCGGTGAGATAGGAATGCTCAAGCGTGCAATGCGGTAGCGAATTTGGCGCAAGCTGATACCCAGGCGCGCTGCAGCTGCAGTGCGGTTGTAGCCGCAGGCCTGCAGGGCTCGCGTCAAAATGGCGCGCTCTTGCTGGTCCAGCCATGCTTGCAAATCACCTGGCAGGCCGTCTTCAGGCAAGTGAGTACTACAGTCCCCTGTATTTTTGGGTGTTGACAGGGTTGCAGGCGCCCCCGTCTCGTCTCCCAATGCAATGGCGCGGTGCAAAAGGTTCTCTAATTCGCGCACATTGCCGTGCAGTGGCTGGTGCTGCAATTGCGCCAGCACGTGGGTAGAGAGTGAAGACGCAGTGTGTTTGTGCTCGCCCGTAATGCGCTGGAGTAAGGCTGTACATAGCGCGGGCAAGTCTTCACGCCGCTCACGCAGAGGTTGAATCGCAATGTCGATGACGTTCAGGCGGTAATACAAATCTTGGCGAAAACGCCCGGATTGAACATCGGCAGCTAGATTGCGGTGTGTGGCACTGACGATACGGACATCGACAGGCTCTTCCAGCGTAGCTCCCAGTGGGCGTACACAGCGCTCTTGAATGGCACGCAGCAACTTGGCCTGCATGGACAGCGGCAATTCGCCAATTTCATCCAGAAACAAAGTGCCTCCACGGGCTGCGCTAAAAAAACCTTCCCGGTCTGCCGTAGCTCCCGTGAATGCGCCCTTGCGGGCGCCGAAGAATTCAGCCTCCAGCAAGTGCTCGGGAATGGCACCGCAGTTCACGGCTACCCAGGGTGCATGCGCGCGGTGGCTACAGGCGTGTAAAGCCCGAGCGACCAGTTCTTTGCCGGTGCCAGATTCGCCCGTAATCAGTACCGGAGCCATGCTTGGGGCTACCTTCTGGATGCGTTGCTTGACTTGCTGCATGGCTACTGAGGTGCCCACTAAGCGATCCAGCGCAGCTGAAGCATTCAATATGGCTCCCGTGCTGTTGGCCACGGTGGTGCTTGGCGTAAAAATTCCGGGTGCAGACATTGCAGATTCACCCTGCACAGCAGACGCTACAACGGTGCGAAATTGCTTGAGATCAACCGGCTTGGTGAGATAGTCAAATGCCCCATAGCGCAGCGCTTCCACTGCGTTTTCAGCAGAGCCGTAAGCAGTCATGACAATCGCGCGCTCTTTGCGGCGTTGCTCACGCAATTCACGCAGCAATTCCATGCCCAGGCCATCAGGCAGGCGCATGTCAGTAATCAAGACTTCAAAGCGGCATAACTGCAGCTGGGCGCGTGCTTCTGCCAGTGAGCCAGCTGTTTGTACGCGGTAGCCTTCGCGCAAAAGCGTCAGCTCATAGAGGGTGCGCAAGTCCGGTTCATCATCGACAACAAGAATAGTGGCAGTAGAAGTTCCCATGGCCGTGATCACACCACAATTGGGTCAAACAAGGAAACGTTGGCCGTGCGCAGGAGTCGACCTCTGAAGTAAACGGTAAATGCGTTACCCGTTTGCAGTCCACGCGCGGTCAGGCGCTCGCAGTGGCTGTAGCTGATGCTGCCGCCATGGCGCTGGCAAAGCTCTCTGCAAATGTAAAGCCCTAAACCCGAAGAGCGGCTTTGCGAAGAGAAGAACGGTTCAAACAAGTGCTTTTGTACAGACGCTTCTACGGGCGGGCCCTCGCTCCAGACCTGAAACCAAAATTGTTCGTCGCTGCTAGAGCCTGTGAACAGTTGCAGCGCATCGTTGTGCTTGCCTTCACAGTAGCGGGCGGCGTTGTCCAGCAGGTTGACCACTACACGGCGCAGGTGTTCGCTGTCAAAAGCCACATGTGCTTGCGCGCAATTGGGCGTGAAAAGACCGGGCCGCTGCGTGGCATGCTGTTGCTGCCACTCTTGCCAGATGTGGCGCAGCTCCGCATCTAGCAACAAGGTGCGTGAATCGGTGTGCTGGATTTGCTGCTGCACGCGGGCAATGTCCAGTACGTCTTCGGCGATGCGCACCAGGCGCTGGGCGTTTTGTTCCACCATGTGGCTCAGGCGCTGCTGAGTGGGCTCTGTTAGTTCTTCAGCCAGCAAGGCGTTGGCTTGCACAATTGCGGCCAGTGGATTGCGAATTTCATGGGCTACAGCGGCAGACATGCGCCCCATGGCTGCCATCTTTTCAGTGCGCATACGGGCTTCTACTTCGCGCAAATCATGCAAGAACATGACGCACAGCCACGGCTGCGGAGCCAGAAGGCTGTCAGGGTGGGTGTCGTGGCGGAGTTCAGGAAGGGCGACATCAGCGGCGATGCTGGTGGTGAGCCAGGTGCGGACATACAGCCCCGTGGTGCTTTGGCTGTTAGCCATGAGGTGCATGTGCTGGCTCAGCGCTTGATTGGTGGCATAGGTCTGGTCCACCATGTCGCGCAAAGGAAGCCATTCCGTATGGCACAAATCATGCAAAGCCAAAGGTGCTGGCAAGCCAAGTAACTCGCAAGCCGCTGGATTGGCCATGCGCACTTGGTAGGCGCTATCAACGACCAAGACGCCTTCAGTCAGGTTCGCAATGATCAAGCTGTTGACCTGGGCATGGGTTTGCGCAGCGTGCCGGCTGGTGCGTGCCTGGCGCTCCTGATAGGCCAGACGCTGTGCCAATTGACGGGTCAGGTAGGTGACGGCAAAAAAGCCTGCGCAGACCAGCGCCGTTTGCATGTAGTCCTCGCTTTGGAGTCGCTCCAAAGCCCATGCATGAAAAATATCGGTGCCCAGCAAAATCAGCGTAATGCTGGCGGTTGTTGCCAGTGCCATGCGCATGGTGCCGAGCACGGAAACCGTCAAAATTGGTAGCGCCAGCAAAGGGGTGTAGTGCATCTTGCCGGTTTGCACCTCTTGCAAGACACAAATGGCCACGATGTCTGCTGCCAGCAAAAGCAGCCAGGGCCAGCGCCAGTCGCTAGAGGGCGGTTTTTGGTGCAGCAGCCCCCAGGCCAGCAAGGCAAGAACGAAGTAGCTGGCAGTCAGGGCCCATGGCCAGTACACATAGGGCTGCTGCACGCCTGGAGATGTCCAGGTCTGTGTGATCTGCAGTGCAATCAGCAGCGTGGCAACCAGCACCCGGGCTGACAGAAATGCCTGCCAAAGCCGGCGCGCACTGTGAAGAGGGAGCGTGGTCACGATGAGGGCGGACTTGCGCAACCAACAGACTAACGCGGACCGAGGTGGCGATGCTCGGTACTGCAGTAATGCGTGCGATCAGGGCTGGTGATCGCATCACTGGAAGGCAAGTGCAGCCCACAGTGTGCGCACGTGACCATGTCTTCTGGCTGGCGCAGGCGGGGTTTGGGTGGTGGTGGAGCCGCCGCCTTACGACGGTTGTTGCGCCAAATGCCTATGGCAATAATTACAACCAAGGCGACCAGTAGATATTTCATGACAGACGCCCCAGCATGACGACTTCCAATACAAAGCGTGAGCCGGCATAAGCCAGCAGCAAGAGCGCAGCCCCTGCATAAATCAAATGCACGGCATGGCGTCCGCGCAGACCGAAACGAGAGCGCCCGATCAGCAGCAGGGCAAATGCGACCCATGCCAAGATAGAGAACACCGTTTTATGGTCCCAGACCCAGGCGCGGCCATACAGTGACTCACCGAACAGCAAGCCAGCCAGGAGTGTGGCGCTGAGCAGCACAAAACCTGCGGTGACAAAACGGAAGGTCAAACGCTCCAGCATCAGTAAAGGCATGCCGCCTTCGTCGTTGGAGGCCGTGCGCATGCGGTGCTCAGCGCGTGACATCAAGCCCGCATGAACGACTGCTGCGGCGCACAGGCCATACGAGGCAATGCCCAGCGCCAGGTGCAAAGGCAGCCATGCCGATGTTTGCAGCGCCATGGGCTTGCCGGGGAAGAGCTGTGCCAGCAGTACGGTCAGCGCGCCCAGCACAGACAGAACGCCAACGGCACGCATCTTGGGATAAAGCTGCTGTTCAATGGCATACACCGTCAGCATCAGCCAGGCCGTCATGGACAGTGCGGGTGCAAACCCAAAGCGGGCGGGGGTGGTCATTAAACCTGCCGCTACGGTCAGCAGGTGAAGAACCCAGGCACACCGCATAGCCAAGCGGGTATGGCTTTCGGCCATGCGCCGCATACCAAAAACAGGGATGAGATAGGACGCAATGGCAGCCAAGGCCAGTGCCATGACCCAAGTGGGCGTGCCAATGAAAATGTGGGTGGAAGACTCCATGCCTGTAATCATAGCTGCCCGCCTTGTGGGCTGGGGCGGCGATTGCTTGCCATCCTTGCGCCGCGTCAGTGCTTGGGTGCTCTGTACTTGGACAGGGCAAGTGACGTAGCCAACGGGTAGAATTGACGGCTTGTTTGTACAGGGCTGCCCGCGGCGGGCAGCACGGGCTACACAGCGTAAGCTGCGCTCCCTGCCCAAAGCGCCGGGCCGTCAGGCCAAGCCGCACGCGGCGCAGCTTCTCTCTCTTCGGACACATCTGCTTATGGCATCCGCACTCACCGACAAACTCTCGCGACTCGTCAAGGAAATGCGTGGCCAGGCCCGCATTACTGAATCCAACGTACAGGACATGCTGCGCGAAGTGCGCATGGCTCTGCTGGAAGCTGACGTGGCCTTGCCCGTGGTGCGTGACTTCATTGCCCGCGTCAAGGAAAAAGCGCTGGGCCAGGAAGTCATCAGCTCGCTGCAGCCAGGCCAGGTACTGGTTTCCATTGTCAACAAAGAGCTTTCGGCCACCATGGGCGAGGGCGTGGCTGACATCAACCTCAACGCCCAGCCACCCGCTGTCATCTTGATGGCCGGTTTGCAGGGGGCCGGTAAAACGACCACCACAGCCAAGCTGGCCAAGCACCTGATTGAAAAACGCAAGAAGAAGGTGCTGACCGTCTCGGGTGACGTATACCGCCCTGCGGCGATTGAACAGCTCAAAACCGTGACGGCTCAGGCCGGCGCGGAGTGGTTCCCCTCCACACCAGACCAAAAGCCCCACGATATTGCTGTGGCTGCATTGGACTACGCCAAGAAACACTACTTTGACGTGCTGCTGGTGGATACGGCCGGCCGCCTGGCCATCGACGAATTGTTGATGGCTGAGATCAAGGACTTGCACGCCACGCTCAATCCGGTTGAAACCCTGTTTGTGGTTGATGCCATGCAGGGCCAGGATGCCATCAACACAGCCAAGGCCTTCAAGGAAGCGCTGCCGCTGACCGGTATCGTGCTCACCAAGCTGGACGGTGACTCGCGCGGTGGTGCGGCGCTGTCTGTGCGCCAGATCACGGGCGCACCTATCAAGTTTGCCGGTGTCTCTGAAAAGCTCGATGGCCTGGAAGTGTTTGATGCCGACCGCCACGCACAGCGTGTGCTGGGTATGGGCGACATCGTGGCGCTGGTGGAGCAAGTCACCAAGGGCGTGGACATGGAAGCCGCGCAGAAAATGGCCGAGAAGCTGAAAAGCGGCGACGGCTTTGATCTGCATGACTTTCTGGCACAACTGCAGCAAATGAAGCAAATGGGAGGCTTGTCCAACTTGCTGGACAAACTGCCCTCTGAGATGACTGCCAAGGCAGGGGCTGTGGATATGGACAAGGCCGAGCGCGAAATCAAGCGCAAGGAAGGCATCATCTGCTCCATGACCTACAAGGAGCGCAAGCGCCCTGAAATCATCAAGGCCACCCGTAAAAAACGCATTGCCGATGGCGCAGGCGTACAGGTGCAAGACGTGAACCGCCTGCTCAAAGAATTTGAGCAGATGCAGACCATGATGAAAAAGATGAAGGGCGGCGGCCTGATGAAAATGATGAAAAAGATGGGCGGCATGAAGGGAATGAAAGGCATGATGGGTGGCGGTGGTATGCCCAAACTGCCTTTCTGATTGCAGCCCGCTTTTTGCATTCCGTTCCCAAGCCGCATCGCTTTCAAAGCCATGCGGCTTTTTGCTAGATAGAAGCTAGAAAACAGGAGCTACTTGCCTAGGATTTATGCGTACTTCAGATAGATAACTATTGGAGTTCCTTGTTACATATGCGCTGCAAGCTCTGATTTTTGCTTTTTCCCGTAAGTTGCCCATAATGCACAGCATGCAAGCACCGTCTCATCTTTCTGCGCCGCGCCCTGCAACCCGACGCATGTGGTTGCTGGCAAGCGCAGCCGCAGTGCTGGCGGGCTGCTCCAGCACTCCCCGCGCCCCAAGTGCATCTCGCACTGCACCTGTAGCGCGCAGCGGCGGATCCAGCGCACGCGCGGTAGACCCTTTGCAGCTGCAATCCGATCTGCGCGAGGCCCTGCTGGCGCGCACCATGCTGGTGGTCAATACGCCCTATACCTACGGCGGTAACTCGCCTGAAGGTGGCTTTGACTGCAGCGGCTTGATTCAGTGGGCCGTGCAGGGCATTCACACCGGCAAGCTGCCGCGTACCACATCACAATGGGCGCAGTCCAGCACCCCTGTGCAAGGCCGGGGGCTGCAGCGTGGTGACTTTGTGTTTTTCAACACCATGGGCAGTAACTATTCCCACATGGGCATTTTTGTGGGCAGTGGGCAATTTGTGCATGCCCCTTCCAGCGGTGGGACGGTGCAGCGCGTGCGCATGGACAATCCCTATTTCGCCAAACGGTTCACTGAGGCACGCAGCATATTTGCATAGCAATGGCTAGGGTATTTGCCTGACAGACAGCGGCTGCGAGAGGGGTCAGCATGGTGTATTTGGAGGATGTAGCCATGCCCACGACACAACCTATCCGTTTTTACGCATTGAGTGCAGTGGCTGCGCTGGCCGTGCTGACGGGCTGTGACCAGTCAGGCCCACAAATGCGCGCAGACACTTTTCCGATGGCAAGCATTGATCGTTTTGATCAACCGCCACCGAGCAAGCCACTGTTGGGTTCTACAAACTATTTGCGCAGCCATGATGTGCTGCCTGTTGCAAAGGCAGATGTTCGTGAGCCTTTACCCCCTGCTGTGCCATTGCCAGCGCAGGTAGAGAGCATTGAAGTCATTCAGCCGCAACCCTCAGGCCCAGAGGCCTCCAAAGGGCAAGGTGGCGTGACACCTGCTGCAGGCATGGCTGCGGTGATTACTGGCGCCCAGGGAGATGGTGAAAAGCACAAGCTGGACGGCGGCACCGTCAAATAAAAGCGTCTTGCGAAGCGCATGCTGTGCATGCATAAAGAAAAACCCCGCAGCACTTGCGTACTGCGGGGTTTTATATTTTGGTGGTCGTAGGTGGACTTGAACCACCGACATCAGCATTATGAATGCTGCGCTCTAACCAACTGAGCTACACGACCGAACTCTGGTGGTCGTAGGTGGACTTGAACCACCGACATCAGCATTATGAATGCTGCGCTCTAACCAACTGAGCTACACGACCAAGAGAACGAAATTATATATCAATATTTAGCGGTGAATAAAATTCGCGGAGCGCTTGTTGACAAATGCATCCATGCCTTCTTTTTGGTCCTGGGTAGCAAACAGCGCGTGGAAAAGGCGGCGTTCAAACATCACGCCATCGTTCAGGCTGCCTTCAAAAGCACGATTGACCGATTCTTTGGCTGCCATAACAGCAATTTGCGAGAAGCCGCTGATGATGATGGCTGCGCCCAGTGCTTCTTCCATCATCTTGTCATAGGGCACGATGCGGCTGACCAAACCAGCTCGCTCGGCTTCGGTGGCGTCCATCATGCGGGCGGTCAGTGCCATATCCATGGCCTTGGCTTTGCCCACTGCACGGGGCAGGCGTTGTGTGCCACCAGCGCCGGGGATCACGCCCAGCTTGATTTCGGGTTGGCCAAACTTGGCGTTGTCAGCGGCAATGATGAAGTCGCACATCATGGCCAGCTCACAGCCACCACCCAATGCAAAGCCACTGACTGCTGCTATGACGGGTTTGCGAATGCTGCGAATGCTTTCCCAGTTGCGGGTGATGTAGTCACCCTTGTAGGCATCGGCAAAGCTGTACTTGGCCATGGCTCCAATGTCTGCACCGGCAGCGAACGCGCGCTCGCTGCCTGTAATGATCATGCAGCCAATGCTTTCGTCGGCATCGAATGCTTTGAGCGCTTCGCCCAGCTCATCCATGAGCTGGTCATTCAGGGCGTTGAGTTGTTTGGGGCGGTTGAGGGTAATGATGCCCACTTTGTCCGCTTCCACGCGGACCTCGATCATTTCGTATGCCAAGGCTTATCTCCTAATAGTCATGTGTGGAAAACCCAGCACATGACTATACCCAAGCCGCAGAAGATGACTTACTGAGCCAGCCAGCGGTCAGTCGCAGAGGCGTCGGTGATGCTGAGCTTGTAGTTGGAGACAGGCGCATCAGTGGCTGTTGCGGGCAAGCTCAGTGGCAAGCGAAGCAATTGACGGTCGCGGGCTACTAAGGCCGTGATGTGCGAGGTGCCACGGGCCGTGTACATATCCAGCTCTTCGAGTTTGGTGAGGCGCCATGCTGGTTGTGTGTCAGCTCCAGGCAGTTCAATGCCATACCACTCATCGCCTGCCATCATGCCGGCTTGTTCGGCCAAACCGCCACGCAGCACTTGCTTGATGATGACGCTGTGTGTCTCTTGCACGCGCAGTCCCAGTGCTTGGGCTGTAGCCGGTTTGTCGACGTCTGCGCGCACGCCGTGGGTGCTCAGCAGGGCTAGCAGCGGCAACTCCTGTGTGCCGTGTACCCATGCCCGAAGTTCCTCCTGCCAGCTGCGGCTCGTCTGCTCTTGCAGTACTGCCAGTACATCGGCTTCCGTCATGGCTCCACCTTGGCAGCGTTGCCACAATGCGCGCATGGTGTCATCCAGCGTGGTGGCTCCTTCTTGGCGCAGTTTCAAGTCCAGGCACATGGCCACCAAGGCACCTTTGGTGTAGTAGCTGACTGTGACGTTGGGTGTGTTTTCGTCTTGGCGGTAGTACTTCACCCAGGCATCAAAACTGGACTCGGCAACGCTTTGTACTTGGCGGCCCGGCGTTTGCTGCACCTGATTCAGTGTCTTGGTGATGAGTTTGAGGTAGGCAGTGCTATCAATCAAACCAGCGCGTCGCAGCAGTAGATCGTCGTAATAGCTGGTGAAGCCTTCAAAGAACCACAACAGCTGCGTGTAGTTCTCCTGGTCATAGTTGTAGGGAACCAGCTCTGCAGGGCGCAGACGTTTGACATTCCAGGTGTGAAAGTATTCGTGACTGATCAGGCCCAGCAATTGAATGTAGCCATCACTTGCCTTCTCCATGCCCATGCGCGGTAGATCAGGGCGGCTGCAAATCAGCGCTGTGGAGTTGCAATGCTCCAGTCCGCCGTAGCCGTCGTGCGTTACGTTGAGCATGAATACATAGCGACTGTGCGGTGCTACGCCCCAAAAGTTGATTTCAGCTTCACAAATTTTCTGGGTGTCCTGTAGCAAACGCAGGCCGTCAAACGATGCAGGGGCTCCGGCCACCACGAAGCGGTGCGGTACGCCGCAGGCTGTAAAAGTGCCACTCCAAAAATCACCCATTTCTACAGGGCAATCAACCAGCTCGTCGTAGTTGTCTGCTGCGTAGGTGCCAAAACTTTGCTCATCCACGGCGATGGCCGTCAACCCAGTTGCCAGCTGCCAGTGCGGCACTTGTGCGCAAGGCTGAATTTGAAGGCGATGGGTGTGTGCTTCTTGGCCGTGCACGCGCAGCAGCAGGCTGGTGCCGTTGAAAAAACCCCTGCGCTGGTCTAGCCAGGCTGTGCGCACAGAGGTGTCGTAGGCGCTGACTTCGTAAGTTAGCTCCAAGGGGAGC
>Ga0233380_1000763_pt1 | contig 15721 bp, 8 predicted proteins | sample ElkDunMinimDraft_9_FD_191541 | JGI IMG/M metagenome (GOLD analysis project Ga0233380, IMG submission 191541) | Fecal eukaryotic communites from dung pellets of Tule Elk in California, USA - Elk Dung F36 | ecosystem: Host-associated > Mammals > Digestive system > Large intestine > Fecal | place... | reverse complement strand
CACTGCCGACAAGACCAACTGGCGCGAAATGCTCAAGGGCAGTGACCACGAGACTGACCTGTTCGCCGAGAAGGACCGCCTGGTCGAGGCCTGCCGCAAGGACATCGACGACCTGACCCAGCGCTTCGGCTTCCACGCCATCAGCGTGCTGACCGGCGTCGACCCCGTACGCATCGAATACCCCGTGCTCGCCTATCCGGAGAAGATCAGCTCCTTCAACTTCGACAAGGATCCTGTGGTCGAAGGCACGCTCACCGGCATCAAGGGTCAGTATCTTATTTTCGACACCGGCGTGATCAACATGCGCCGCTTTGCAGGCTACAACATCGAGCTCGCGCACTGAGCGCGGATTGCCGTGTTGGGCCCCATATTCTGAGGACAGCATCATGAAAAACGCACAACCCGGCACCATCTATCTGCGCGACTACCAGGCCCCGGCCTTCCTGATCGACGAGACCGACCTGCGCTTCGAACTCGGCGAGGACTCCACGCTGGTGATCTCGCGGCTGACCATGCGCCGCAACCCCATCTGGAACGACCACGCCCCCGGCCCGCTGGTGCTCGACGGCCAGGACATGCTGCTGGAGAAGCTGCTGATCGACGGCCGCGCACTGCTGGCCGACGAATACCTGATTGGCCCCGAGACCCTGACCATCCACGCGCTGCCCGAGGCCGTGATGCTCAACGGCGCCGCCTTCGTGCTCGAATGCCACACCCGCATCAAGCCCCAGGAGAACACCAGCCTCGAAGGCCTGTACAAGTCCAAGAAGATGTTCTGCACCCAGTGCGAGGCCGAAGGCTTCCGCAAGATCACCTACTACCTCGACCGCCCCGACGTGATGTCCAGCTTCACCACCACCGTCGTCGCCGACAAGGCCCGCTACCCGGTGCTGCTGTCCAATGGCAACCCCATAGAATCCGCAGACGAGGAGGGCGGCCGCCACTCCGTCCGCTGGCAGGACCCGTTCCGCAAGCCCGCCTACCTGTTCGCATTGGTGGCAGGTGACCTCGAATGCGTCGAGGACAGCTTTACCACGATGTCCGGCCGCGACATCACCCTGCGCCTCTTCGTCGAGGCCAAGGATCTCGACAAATGCGACCACGCCATGCTGTCGCTCAAGAACTCCATGCGCTGGGACGAAGAGATCTTCGGGCGCGAGTACGATCTCGACATCTTCATGATCGTCGCCGTCGACGACTTCAACATGGGTGCCATGGAGAACAAGGGACTCAATATTTTCAACACGTCCTGCGTGCTCGCCAACCCAGCCACCACCACCGATGCCGCCTTCCAGCGCGTCGAGGCCGTGGTTGCCCACGAATACTTCCACAACTGGTCCGGCAACCGCGTTACCTGCCGCGACTGGTTCCAGCTCAGCCTCAAGGAAGGCTTCACCGTCTACCGCGACGCCGAGTTCTCCTCCGACATGGGCTCGCGCACCGTCAAGCGCATCGACGACGTCAGCTTTCTGCGCACCATCCAGTTCGCCGAAGACGCCGGCCCCATGGCGCACTCCGTACGCCCCGACGCCTACATGGAGATCTCCAACTTCTACACCGTCACCATCTACGAGAAGGGCGCTGAGGTCGTGCGCATGATCCGCGAGCTGGTGGGCCCTGAGAATTTCCGCAAAGGCAGCGACCTGTACTTCGAGCGCCACGACGGCCAGGCCGTCACCACCGAGCACTTCGTCAAGGCGATGGAGGATGCCAGCGGGGTGGATTTGGGACAATTCCGGCTGTGGTATTCGCAGGCGGGGACGCCGGTGCTGCGGGTGAGCGGCTCCTACGATGCCGCCCGTTCCGTTTACGCCCTGACCGTCGAGCAGAGCTGCCCCCCCACGCCCGAGCAGCCCCAGAAGCTACCGATGCATATTCCGCTGCGGGTCGCGTTGCTGAACCGCGAAGGTCAGGAACTGCCGCTGATCCTGGACGGCGCAGCCGGTTCTGCTTGCGAGCGTGTGCTGGATGTGACGGAGAAGGTGCAGCGCTTCGAGTTCAGCGGCATCAAGAGCGAGCCGATCCCCTCGTTGCTGCGCGGCTTCTCCGCCCCGGTGAAGCTGCAGTTCGCCTATAGCCGCGACGACCTGCTGTTCCTGATGGCCCACGACACCGACGGCTTCAACCGCTGGAACGCCGCCCAGCAGCTCGGCGTCGAGGTGTTGCAGGAACTGCTCGCCGACTACCAGGCGGGCAGGGAACTGGAGCTGCCCCACGGCGTCATCGACGCCTTTGGCAGCATCCTGCAGAACAGCATCGACAACTCCGAGCGCGACGATGCCCAGGACAAGGCCGCCGTGGCCCAACTGCTGACCCTGCCCACCGAGGCCTACCTGGCCGAACTCTCCGACGAGATCGACGTGCCTGGCATCCACGCCGTGCGCGAGTTCGCCAGCTACATCCTGGCCCGCGCGCTGGAGAAGCAGTTTGCGACCGTCTATCAGCTGAATTCCTCACCCGAACATTACGCGGCGGACGCGGACGGGATTGGCCGCCGTGCCCTGAAGAACACCTGTCTTGGGTATCTGATGCGTTGTGGGGAGTTGAGGTGGCTGCAGACCTGTAACGAACAGTTCTCGGAGGCGGATAATATGACCGATGTCAGTGCCGCCCTGAAGCTGCTGGTCAACAGCCCCATGCCGGAGGCGGCAGAGCTGCGGGAGCAGGCGCTGCGAGCCTTCTACGACAAGTGGCAGCATGAGGCGCTGGTGGTGGATCAGTGGTTCAGTGTGCAGGCGACTTCTGTACTGCCTGGGACACTTGACCATGTGAAGAAACTGATGCAGCATCAGGCGTTCGATATCAAGAATCCCAACAAGGTGAGGGCGCTGGTCAGTGCGTTTGCGAATGGGAATCCGGTGCAGTTTCATGATGTTTCGGGAAATGGGTATGAGTTTTTGGCCGACCGCATAATCGAGCTGGATGGGTTGAATCCGCAGATTGCTTCCAGGCTGGTGACTCCGTTGAGTAGGTGGAGGAAGTTTGGGGAGGAGAGGCAGGTGAGGATGAAGGGGGCGTTGGAGAGGGTTGCGCAGGTAGGGGATTTGTCAAAGGATGTCAAGGAAGTGGTTGGGAAGAGTTTGAGGTAGGAATGTCAGGTTGCGAAATTTTCAAGTTATTAATCCTACACAGATCGATATGGTCCGTGTTCGGCATTCGAAGAACCGCTAATGAAGCTAACTAATCGACAACTTTAATAATTTGCTGGGTGATGACTTGAAGCCAACTCTTAAAGCCAACTCTCGTGTGCAGATGGTGGCTTTGCGCTTCTCCTCAAATGAAAAGAGCAAAACGGAGCAGGGCAATGCCCGCAATTAATCAAAATCCCGAACAACGAGCTCGTGACCGCATAGACCGCCAGCTCGAACAGGCGGGTTGGCGGGTGCAAGATAAGAATAGCTTCAACCTCAGCGCAGGTCTCGGCGTCGCCGTGCGCGAATGGCAGACCGATGTGGGTCCGGCGGACTATGTGCTGTTCGTCGAGCACCAGGCGGTGGGCGTCATTGAGGCCAAATCGGAAGACTGGGGCCACAAGATCACTACCGTGGAAGAACAGGCCGAAGGTTACGCCAATGCTACCCTCAAGTGGGTCAATAACAAGCAGCCTCTGCCGTTCGTCTATCAGAGCACCGGCACTATCACCCGCTTCACAAATGGTTGTGATCCGGCCCCGCGCTCGCGGGAAATCTTCCACTTCCCTCGCCCGGAAGAGCTTGCACGCTGGCAAGAGCGCCTCGAAGAAGATGACGCCACCCTGCGTGGAGGCCTGTTAAACCTGCCGCTCCTCAATACTGACGGTTTGCGCGAGTGTCAGATATCCGCTATCACCAACCTTGAAAATTCCTTCAAACAGGACAGGCCCCGCGCCCTGATACAAATGGCCACTGGCTCTGGCAAAACCTACACGGCCATCACCGCCGCCTACCGCCTTTTGAAATACGCCAAAGCCAAACGCATCCTGTTTCTGGTGGATACCAAAAACCTCGGTGAACAGGCCGAACAGGAATTCATGGCCTATCAGCCCAACGACGACAACCGCAAATTCACCGAGCTGTACACCGTGCAGCGGCTGAAATCCTCCTATGTCGCCAGCGACAGCCAGGTGTGCATCAGTACCATCCAGCGCATGTATTCGCTATTGAAAGGCGAAGAGCTGGACGAAGCCACCGAAGAAGACAACCCAGCAGAAAGGAAAGGATTAAAGAAAGAGCCGCTGCCCGTGGTATACAACGAAAAAATCCCTCCGGAATTTTTCGACTTTATCATCATCGACGAATGCCACCGCTCCATCTACAATCTCTGGCGGCAGGTCATTGAATACTTCGACGCGTACCTGATCGGCCTTACCGCCACCCCGGACAACCGCACCTATGGCTTCTTCAAGAAGAACGTAGTCAGCGAATACGACCATGAGAAAGCGGTGGCAGATGGCGTCAACGTCGGCAATGAAATCTACCTGATTGAAACTCAGAAAACAAAAAGCGGCGGCATCCTTGAGGCCAAACAACAGGTGGGTAAGCGTGAACGGATAACGCGCGAACACCGCTGGGAAACCCAGGATGAAGATGAAGCCTACAGCGCCAAACAATTGGACCGCGACATCGTCAACCCGGACCAGATTCGCACTGTCATCAGAACCTTCAAGGACAAACTGCCTGAAATATTCCCCGGCCGAGAAGAAGCGCCCAAAACCCTGATCTTCGCCAAAACCGACAGCCATGCCGATGACATCATCCAGACTGTGCGCGAGGAATTCGGCGAGAGCAACGCCTTCTGCAAAAAGATCACCCACAACGCGGAAGATCCCAAATCCGTACTCAACCAGTTCCGCAATGACTACTACCCGCGCATCGCGGTCACCGTGGACATGATTGCTACTGGCACCGATGTACGCCCGCTGGAATGCCTGCTGTTTATGCGCGACGTGAAAAGCAAAAACTACTTCGAGCAGATGAAGGGTCGCGGTACCCGCACCCTGGATGTCGATGGTCTGAAAAAAGTCACCCCCTCCGCCATAAGTGCCAAAACCCATTACGTTATTGTCGATGCCATCGGCGTCACCAGATCATTAAAAACAGCCAGTCAGCCGCTGATCACCAAACCGGGCGTCTCCCTCAAGGATCTGGCGATGGGCATGATGATGGGCGCGGCCCGCGATGAAGACAGCGTCTCATCACTGGCGGGCCGATTGGCTCGGCTGGACAAACAACTGGACGAAAAGGACCGTGCCCGCATCAGCGAAAAAGCCGGAGGCACACCGCTGACCCTGATTGTTGGTGAACTGCTTAAAGCCATCAACCCAGACGTGGTGGAACAAAAGGCTTGTGAGCTCGTCGGGCAGCCCGCTGGTACCGACCCCGGCGATGACGCCCGAGACAAGGCCCGCAACAAACTCGTAGGCGAAGTCGCCAAGATCTTCAACGGCGAACTTATCGACCTGATCGATACCATCCGTCGCGAAAGGGAACAGACCATCGCGGTGGAAGACCTGGACGAATTAATTAGCGCCGGTTGGGACGGTGACAAGACCGAGAACGCCAAACAGATGGTGAAGGACTTCGCCGACTACGTGAACCAGCACCGCGACCAGATCGAAGCGCTCACCATCTATTACAGCCAACCGGCCCGCCGCAGCGAAGTCACTTTTGAGATGGTCAAAGCCCTGCTCGATACCCTCACGCAAGACAGACCCAAGCTGGCCCCGCTAAGAGTCTGGACAGCTTACGCCCATTTGGAAAACTATCAAGGTGACAATCCTATCAGTGATTTAACTGCCCTGGTTGCTCTGGTCCGCCGCGTTACTGGAATCGATCAAGCCATTACCCCTTTTGCTAATACCGTAAATCGAAACTTCAAAGACTGGATCTTCAAGCGCCACCAAGGCGCAGGCGAAAAATTCAACGAGGAACAAATGACTTGGCTAACCCTGATCCGCGATCACGTCACCAGCTCCTTCCACCTCGACCGTGACGATCTGGAAATGGCCCCCTTCGACAGCAAAGGCGGACTGGGCAAGATGTACCAATTGTTTGGTGGGCAGATAGATGGGATGATTGAGGAGCTAAATCGGGAGCTGGTGGCGTGAATGCTAAACTATCAATGGAGTCGCCCGGGAATTGGGCTGTAGAAACTCTTCGTTCATTGACTGTGGGTTCTGGGCTTTTTAAAGATGGCGATTGGATTGAAAGTAAAGATCAAGATCCGAATGGAGAAGTCCGGCTTATTCAGCTGGCGGATATAGGCGATGGACTGTTCGTCGACAAATCCTCTAGATTTTTGACCAAGAGTAAGGCAAAGGAGCTCAGATGCACCTTTCTTGAAAAAGGAGATTTGTTAATTGCTAGAATGCCAGAACCACTAGGACGGACATGCATTTTTCCTTTAGAGGGCGATCACAAATATGTAACTGTCGTAGATGTTTGTATCGTAAGGGCAAGCCCAGAAAAGGTTAATTCGAAATATTTAATGTATCTCCTTAATAGCCCCGATATCAGGACGAAGATAGATTCGCTAAAGTCTGGGTCCACACGGAAAAGAATATCCAGAGGAAATTTGTCGATCATTGAGCTTCCTGTTGCTTCATTGGAAGAGCAGGAAGACATCGTCATTGAAATCGAAACACTATTCTCCGAACTGGATAAAGGCATCGAATCCCTCAGAACCGCCCGGCAACAACTCAAAGCCTATCGCCAGGCAGTCCTCAAACATGCCTTCGAAGGCAAACTCACTGAACAATGGCGTCAAGAAAACCCCGATAAACTGGAAAGCCCAGAACAGCTTCTCACCCGTATCCAGCAGGAAGGCGAACAAAGCTACCAGAAACAGCTTGAAGACTGGAGAAAAGCCGTCAAAACGTGGGAGGCTAACGGCAAGAAGGGAAAGAAACGGGGTAAACCCAAGTCTCCGGTATTTGGTGCTCAAGATGCAAATTGTGATATAAGCATGCCGAATTCCTGGACGCCCATCAGCCTTGGCTCTATAGCTGGAATAGCGGGCGGTCTGACCAAGAATCAGAAGCGAAACTCTTATTCTCAAAAGATGCGATATTTACGTGTAGCGAACGTGTACGCAGATAAACTCGTTCTTGACGATATTCAAGAGATAGGAGTCACATCTTCCGAATTTGAAAAAGTAAAGCTGGAGAAAAATGACCTTCTCATCGTCGAAGGAAATGGGAGCGTTGACCAAATTGGGAGGGTATCCCTGTGGGATGCAAGCATTAGCGATTGCGGTCATCAGAACCATCTAATTAAGGTGCGTCTCGATAACCCGGAATATGCTCGCCTTGTACTTCTTTTTCTGCTCTCCCCAGTTGGCCGAGATTTAATTGTAAAAGAAGCCAGCTCTACCTCAGGTTTGCACACACTCAGCATTTCAAAAATTTCTAATCTGTGTATTCCAGTGATGCCTCAAGAAGAAGCAATACGGCTTTTGGCTTTGATTGATGAGAAGACTACGAATGCCGATAAAATGATTGAAGAGATTGATGCACAGTTGCTGCGAAGCGAAACCCTCCGTCAATCCATCCTGAAAAACGCATTTTTCAACCAGCTTCCTAAGGGCGGCCATGATTAAAAAACTGAGAACTATAGAAAATTTGGCCGTTTTTCATAATTTTGAATGGGACAAAGAAGTTTGTGATGCGAACGGAAATGCTTTGGATTTCAAAGCTATCAATATCATCTACGGTAGGAACTATTCTGGAAAAACAACCTTGTCACGCATAATGCGGGCACTCGAAACTGGGGCTCTATCTGAAAAGTATGAATCTCCTTCTTTTTCAGTATCCTTTTCTGATGGGGTAGAAATTTCGCAAAACAATCTAACCGGACATGGAAAGAAGATCAGGGTCTTCAATGAGGATTTCATTCGGGAAAACATCCGATTCATCATTGATCCAGATGAGAATATTGAATCATTCGCCATCTTAGGAGAAGACAATAATAAGATCACACAGGAAATCGAAGAACTAGAAAAGGAACTTGGTTCGAACGAGGAAGGAAAAGAAACTGCTTTGTATGTCAAACTCCTAGAAGCAAGAGCTGAGTATAAGAAAGCCAAGGATGAGTATACAACGTCGGTTAATACTTTGGAAAAGCAACTCTCGGACAAGGCAATTGACAGGAAAATCGGTATTAAATACGAGGCTGCCCGATTCGGCGACCAGAATTATAATATCCAGAAACTTAAAGCCGATATAGGAAAAGTATTAAGTGAAAATTACGAAGCACCAACTAACGTACAGATAGCGCGATATGAGCAGCTGATTTCCGAGCAAAAGCTACAGCCCACTGCCGGGTTTCGCAGTCCAGACCTTCGTTTAGAGACGTTTATCAAGGAGGCGGAGTCGCTGGCAAGCAGAAAAATCAGCGACTCTAACAAGATCGACGATCTTATTAAAGATGCAATCCTAAACCGCTGGGTGAGTCAGGGTATGGCTTGCCATAAAGGGAAGCGCGACAACTGTGCTTTCTGCGGTAATCAAATTTCCGCTGATCGCTGGGTAAAGCTGGAAGAACACTTTGATGAAGAGTCCAGCAAGCTTGAGCAGGAGATCGATGCGTCGATCTCAAAAATTGAGAATGAAAAGCAAGCAACGAATTCTTCCTTATCTGTTAATAAAACTCTTTTTTATATGACCTTCCATGAGAGGCTAGATGCTGTAAGTGAAACTCTCAATTCGGCTATAAAGGTTTACTCATCATCTCTTGACAGTTTGATCTCGCAGTTAAAGGGCAGAAAGGAAGATCTCCTCAACCCAAAAGCGTTCCAGAGGCCAAAAAATAATTCGGAAGATCTGGTCGCAACTTGGGGCGAGTATGAAGTAATTCGTACTGAGTCCGAAACCTTTACGGAATCGCTAGGTAAAAAGCAATCTGAAGCAAAAGCAGCTTTACGCCTAGACGAGATATCAAGGTATCTGATGACTATCGGATATCAGACCCAGATTGCTGACATTGGGAATAGAAAAGCAGTGCTCGACGCAGTGGAGCAATCAGGAAGAAAAATTAGCGGTGATATTTCTCAGAAGGAGATGCTCGTTGCGGAGATAAAGAGGCAGCTTAATGACGAGGAAAAGGGTGCCGGAATGGTCAATGCGTATCTGAACCATTTCTTTGGTCATCAATTTCTCTCGCTTGAGGCTATCGCTGGAGAAGAACACACACGAATCAAGTTTGAAGTAAAAAGGAATGGCAAGAAGGCCTATCATCTAAGTGAAGGAGAATGCAGCTTGTTAGCATTCTGCTACTTTCTGGCAAAGCTCGATGATATTGATACAAAAAACTCCAAACCAGTTATCTGGATTGATGACCCTATCTCGTCACTGGATTCAAACCATGTTTTCTTCGTTTATAGCCTAATAAGCTCGGAGATTGTCACTGCTGGGAAGTTTTCCCAGCTATTCATCTCGACGCATAACCTTGATTTCTTGAAATATCTCCGTCGGCTGTCTGGGAAATACCTGGACGTTAACGGAAGGGAAAAAGGTTACGAAAAATCGTATCTTTTGGTCTCCCGCCAGGATAAATACTCAAAGATTACTTTGATGCCTAAACACTTGCGCGAATACGCGACAGAGTTCAATTATCTCTTTCATCAGATTCACAAATGTGCGCAGATTGACGATGTAACCGATGCGAACTACCCCACTTTTTATAATTTCGGCAATAGCGCAAGAAAATTTCTGGAGATATACCTGTACTACCGATATCCAGATCAGGGAATGACTGAAGAAAGTCTTACACGTTTCTTCGGTAATGAAAGAATCCCTGCTGTCCTGACAGATCGAATCAATAACGAGTATTCCCACCTATCGGGTGTGTTCGAAAGAGGCGCGACTCCCGTAGAAGTGCCAGAAATGTTGACTGCAGCCAGACAGATTATTGATCGGCTGAAAATAGACGGCGATCAATTCTCTGCCTTGCTTAGAAGCATTGGTGAAGTTGAGGAGGGGCAGGCACAACCATGACTCTTCCATTAACCTCGGCTTCTTACTCCACCACCGCACCCTCGAAAGGGAAGGGGTGGAATCCTAGGCAGGCTGAAACCCGCTGACGGTTATACAGCCAGAAGCTGATAACATCCAGATCGAAGATAAACACAATTTGAAGTATCATAAACACCAACCTCGGAGACTCTCATGGCTAGCGCAGACCAGTTAAAAGCCTTGCTTTCGTCACACCTCGAAGGTGACGACGAGCGCTTTTTCTCTGTGGCCATGCAATTGGCCGCGCACGAAGCCAGGCTCGGTCACGGCAAACTGGCGGAGGAACTGCGGACGCTGGTGGATCAGGCCAAGACGCGTCGTGGACTGGCGGGCCAGGGTGACAAGACGGTTCCCATCAGTCGACCACGGGGTGAGTTGGCGGGGTTGCTGACGGTGAGTTATCCCAAAGCCCACCTGGCCGATATGGTGCTTGATGACGACTTGGCCGCCCAGCTTGAACGCATTATCCGTGAGCAGAGGCAGGCGACGCTGTTACTCTCCAATGGGCTGACCCCGCGCCGCAAGTTGTTGCTTATGGGGCCTCCCGGTACCGGGAAAACCATGACGGCCTCAGTCTTGGCTGGCGAGTTGGGCCTGCCGCTGTTTCAGGTGCGACTGGACGCGCTGATTACCAAATACATGGGGGAAACAGCGGCGAAGCTGCGGCAGGTGTTCGAGGCAACAGACCGTACTCGGGGTGTCTACTTTTTTGATGAGTTCGACGCCATAGGATCTCAGCGTGGGCATACCAATGATGTGGGTGAAGCCCGCCGCATTCTTAACAGCTTTCTGCAGATGATTGAGCAGGATGCCTCCCACAGTCTGATTGTCGCCGCTACCAACCATCCGGATATCCTGGATCACGCCCTGTTCCGCCGCTTCGACGATATGCTTCACTATGGCCTTCCCGACGAGGAGCACATTGCCAGAATCCTCAAGGCTCGCTTAAGAGGCAACGCCGCCAAGGGTATTTCCTGGAAGAGGTTGGCTGCTGCTGCAACCGGGCTCAGTTATGCTGACATTGCCCGTGCTGCTGACGAAGCGCTTAAAACCGCGTTGATAGAAGGGGACAAGCAGGTTTCTGTTCTCCACATCCGTCAAACGCTGGAAGAACGTCAGCGCCTGGCTGATCGCTACAGGAAACAACTATAACAACGGGGAACTGGGGCTGAATGGCAGAGCAGAACGGGCAGCAGAAGCCACACTTTATTCTCGACCACCTTGCAGATTCGCAACCTTTCAGGACTCCATCCCCAGGCGGAGGAGGTGGCCCAGCTGTCCCGGCGCGTGATCGCCAGGCTCATGGCAATGCCTTGTTACGTCAGCTACAAGCGCTTCGTCCTCAGTTCAAACAGGCTCATTCAGAGCAAGAGCAGGCTGGCCTTGAGAGTGGATTTAGCCTGCGTGTGGAGTTCGAAAGCTTTCCCGATATTGAGCTGGCCTTCGAATCCCTGGCCCGGGAGCGTTCCGGTATTGAGCTGTTGAATGTTCACCATGAAGGAAATCGAACCGTGGCGACGGTATTGGTGCCGGAGGGGAAGCTGGATACTTTTGAAAAGCTGATTGCCGCCTACCTGGATGAATCAAAAGACGGAAAAAACGGCCCAAAGCATCACCCGTTGCTAAACGCTATCGCCGAAATTCGCGCGGCGACGTTGAAATCCCTGTGGACCGACGATCCTGCTGAGTTTCCCGTTTCAGATGATGAGGTATTGTGGTGGGAAGTCTGGTTACCCGTCCTGGGTGATCGGGCAGCGACAAATGCTCGATTCCGACAATTGGTACAGGGGTTAGAGCTTCGCCTGGCAGAAGGGGAGCTTCAGTTCCCTGAGCGAACCGTATTGCTCGCCCAAGGTTCGGCCCGCACTATGAGGCGTTCCATGATGACGCTCAACAGCATTGCCGAGCTGCGCCGCGCCAAGGAAACCGCCGAATTCTTCGATGGTTTGCCTCCCTCTGAACAACCAACATGGCTGGAAGAGCTGCTTACCCGCACCACGTTTCCGGCAGCGGGTGCCAATGCTCCCTGTGTTTGCGTAGTTGATACCGGTGTCAACCATGGTCATCCCTTACTGGCGCCGGTTCTGGATGCTCGTGACTTACATACGGTAGAGCCTGGTTGGGGTGTTGACGACGGTGAGGGGCATGGCACCGAAATGGCCGGGTTGGCGCTGGTCGGCAATCTGTCGGAGGCATTAGCATCGAATCAACCATTGGTCATAGATCACCGCCTGGAGTCGGTCAAGCTGCTTTCCCACGATGGTGGTAATGAAGGCGATGCCATGCTGCATGGTTACCTTACAATAGAGGCAATTGCCAGACCGGAAATAGCCGCGCCAGAACGGAGCCGGGTTTTCAGCATGGCGATAACGGCAAGGGATAATCGAGATCACGGACGACCATCGGCATGGTCGTCAACTATCGACCGACTGGCGTCTGACGCCGATAGCCAGGGACTGACCCGCAGGCTTATTATCCTCTCGGCGGGCAATGTGACTGATTCCAACGCCTGGTTCGAATACCCTGAAAGTAACTCCAGCGATGGCATTCATGATCCAGCACAGGCCTGGAATGCAATAACGGTGGGCGCTGCCACAGAGCTAATTAACATCACCGAAGCGGATGCTGGCGGCTATCAACCTGTGGCGCCTTTGGGTGGACTTAGCCCCTTCAGTACCACTTCCCTAACCTGGGAATCCCATTGGCCGCTTAAGCCGGATGTGGTGTTCGAAGGAGGCAATGCGAGCAAAGATGATATAGGGGCGGTGTGGATGCCCAGCCTTAGTCTGCTGACAACAAATGCTCAAATGAATGAACGGCTGTTTACCACGACCAATGCGACCAGTGCCGCATCAGCATTGGCTGCCCGCATGGCTGCGCAACTGATGGCGACCTATCCCGATCTTTGGCCTGAGTCGATTCGTGCCCTGATGGTTCATTCGGCTGGCTGGACTGATGCAATGAAGCAGACATTCCTGCCAGCGATGGGCAATGTCACGAAGGCGCATTGGGTGAATCTCATTCGCCATTGCGGGTTCGGCATACCGAACCTAGAACGAGCCATGTGGAGTGTAGATAATTCACTGACTTTGATATGCGAAGACCAGCTTTTTCCTTTCAAGAAAGAAGGGAGCAATATCAAGACACGGGATATGAATCTGCACCGTTTGCCTTGGCCTCTGGATGAACTCGAAGCCCTTGGCGCGACAGAAGTTGAAATGCGGGTAACCCTCTCTTATTTCATCGAACCTAACCCGTCAGCGCGTGGGCCGAAGTCTCGCTATCGCTATGAGTCACATGGTTTACGCTTTGACGTAAGGCGGCCGCTTGAATCCGACCAGGAATTTCAGGCGCGCATTAACGCTGCGGCCAGAGACGAAGAAGAGCATACACGGACAGCGGGCAGTGACTCACGTTGGATTATTGGTACGGATAATCGCCATAAAGGTTCATTGCATTCCGATATCTGGCGCGGCACAGCAGCAGATCTGGCCAGGCGAGGTGTAATCGCAGTCTACCCGACCCTGGGCTGGTGGAAGACTCGCCAAGGATTGGAGCGATACAACCTTCCGGCACGGTACGCACTGATTGTGTCGATTCATGCGCCAAAAACTGAGATCGATTTGTACTCTGCTGTCGAAACAAAGATTACTGTACCGGTAGCTGTAACCGTGTGATGACATCGATCAATTAGAAATCAGTGCAGTTGAAGCACGCTGTGTTTTTAGAAAAAAAGGTAACTTAATGAGTCCTGCAAGCGCCCCGATAATTTCCAAAGTCTGGAGTTTTTGTACTACCCTGCGTGATGATGGTGTGGGCTATGGTGACTATCTGGAACAGCTCACTTATCTGATCTTCTTAAAGATGGCGGATGAGTACAATAAACCACCCTACGAGCGAGAGATTGGCATCCCAAAGAAGTATGCATGGGGCACTCTGAAGAACAAAAAAGGTGCCGCGCTGGAAGTGCATTATGTCGAACTACTGATGGCTCTGGGCAACAAGAAAGGTCTGCTAGGGCAGGTGTTCACAAAGGCGCAGAACAAGATACAAGACCCAGCCAAACTAGCGCGGTTGATCGAGATGATCGACAGCGTGCAATGGGTGGTGATGGGCGCTGATATTAAAGGCGACATTTACGAAGGACTGCTGGAAAGAAACGCCGAAGATACGAAGTCCGGTGCCGGGCAATATTTCACGCCCCGAGCCTTGATTAGAGCAATGGTTGAGTGTGTTCGGCCAGAGCCTGGAAAAACCATTGCCGATCCGGCCTGCGGTACTGGAGGGTTCTTTCTATCCGCCTATGATTTCCTGCTGGAAAGGTACAAGCTGGACAAGAAGCAAAAGGCCTTTCTTAAGCATGACACCTTTACCGGCAATGAAATTGTCGCTAATACTCGCCGACTGTGTTTGATGAATATGTTCTTGCACAACATCGGCGAAATCGACGGTGACGGCGCGGTATCATCGAACGATGCTCTGGTGGCGCCGCCATCGGCTACAGTTGACTATGTGTTGGCGAATCCCCCATTCGGCAAGAAAAGCTCCATGAGCTTCACCAATGAAGAAGGCGAGCAGGAAACCGACGACCTCACGTACAACCGGCAAGATTTCTGGGCCACCACGTCAAACAAGCAACTAAATTTCGTACAGCATATCCGTTCCATGCTGAAGACCACTGGCAAGGCCGCCGTGGTAGTTCCAGACAACGTACTGTTTGAGGGCGGTGCCGGGGAAACGATTCGGCGCAAGTTGCTGGAAACCACCGACTTGCACACCATTCTGCGCCTGCCGACTGGCATCTTTTATGCCCAGGGCGTGAAGGCAAATGTGCTGTTTTTCGATAACCGTGAGGCCAGCCCTAAATCTTGGACAAAAGAAGTTTGGTACTACGATTACCGTACCAATATTCATCATACGTTGAAGAGGAAGCCGTTGCGTTTTGAAGATCTAATGGAGTTCATCGAATGCTATAACCCGGAGAACCGGCACCGACGTAAAGCGACCTGGCACGCAGAAAACGGTGTGGAGGGCCGTTGGCGCGCCTTCAGCTATGAAGAACTGATCGCCCGCGATAAAAGCAGCCTGGATGTGTTCTGGCTGAAGGATAAAAGCCTCACCGATCTGGATGACCTGCCAGAGCCGGATGACCTCGCGGAGGAGATTATCGAGAATCTGGAGGCAGGATTGGAGAGTTTTCGAGCGGTGTTGACGGCATTGAAATAGGCCGGAAGTAGCAGATGTGTATTAATTCAGACTTTATCTTTTAATGAATTGCATCGGGCGTAGCTGCGGGAGTCTGATGAAAGCAAGAGAATGACGGTTCTATGAATTACTATACCCTGAACTCCGAAACCCTTCGGGGCCGATACAACGCTCTCAACCCCGACGATGTCCATCGTGCTTGGTGTCATCTTCTTCCGCTGGAGAGTGGCATGGCCTGCGATATAGGAGCTGGGACCGGCCGAGACGCCGCATGGCTTGCCTCAAAAGGGTGGGGGGTTATTGCTGTAGAACCCAATCCTGAACTCCGCTCGTTAGGCGAACAGTTTACATCCGAGACATCGGCATCTGCTGCTGTCACATGGTTGGACGACCAACTCCCAGAGCTTGAGGCCCTTTGTGCTACGAAGCAACACTTCGATCTTATCCTTATCAGCGCTGTCTGGATGCATTTGCCACCACGTCAACACGAGCAGGCTATGAACATTGTTAGTGGCTTGTTGAACTTAG
>Ga0233380_1000761_pt1 | contig 15764 bp, 13 predicted proteins | sample ElkDunMinimDraft_9_FD_191541 | JGI IMG/M metagenome (GOLD analysis project Ga0233380, IMG submission 191541) | Fecal eukaryotic communites from dung pellets of Tule Elk in California, USA - Elk Dung F36 | ecosystem: Host-associated > Mammals > Digestive system > Large intestine > Fecal | place... | reverse complement strand
GGCGTGCCAGACGACCACGAAGCGGTACGCCGGCGCCTGTCGCGCCTCTTCACCGACCCGGCCCCGGGCCACTCCCAGACCACGCCCGCCGACCATCCCGGCGGAGGGCGGCCTCATGCGGCCACCGGCCCGGCCGAGGCCGGATTTCCTCCCTCGGCCGCCGTCCTCTCCGGGAGCGGGCTGCCGTTCGCGCCCCGGGAGCCGTCCCCCGCGAGCCGGGAACTTGCGGGTTCTGCGTGGCCCTCCACTGCGGACGACCCCCTCGTGGCGGCATGGCCAGGTCGCGACCGTGATGCGCCGGCACCGGAACGCGAGTTCGCCGCGGAGCCGCCGCCGTCCGGTCGATCCGGGCTCGGTGACGCATACCTGGCGGCGAGCCGGGCCGGCGAACAAGGCCCGGGCCGGCAACCAGCAGCGGACCCGGACCGGGCTCTCGTCGCGGCGGATCCAACGCTGGACGAGTCGCCGGGCCTGCTCGGGCCTGGCCCCTTCGACCCCGGCCGACGCGGCGTCAAGGCCCTGGCGGTGGTGGCCGCCGCCGTCGTGGTCATCGCCGCCGGCTGGGCCTGGTGGGCCCGCCCCCGGGCCGAGCCGCTGGATCCGCCGGCCATCGCCGCCACCGAGGGCGCCTCCGCTGCGCCCGGCTCGACCGGCGCCGGGCAGGAGGCCGAGGTGGTAGTCGCGGTGACCGGAAAGGTCCGCCGCCCCGGCCTGGTGCGCCTCCCCGCGGGTTCGCGCGTGGCCGACGCGGTACAGGCCGCCGGCGGCAGCCTGCCGGGTGCGGACCTGACCATGTTGAACCTCGCCCGCAAGGTCACCGACGGCGAGCTGATCGCCGTCGGGATCGCGGCCGCCGCCGAAGGCGGCGGCACGGACCCGGCGGCGGCGACCGGCGGCAAGGTCAACATCAATTCGGCCGACCTGACCCAGTTGCAGTCGCTGCCCGGCATCGGCCCCGTCCTCGCCCAGGCCATCCTGGACCACCGTACGAAACACGGCCCGTTCGGCTCGGTGGCGGACCTGCGACAGGTCAGCGGGATCGGCGACACCCGGTACGAGCAGCTCAAGGACCTGGTGACGGTGTGAGGGCAGCGCGAGCGCCCGCGGGGCCGGATCAGGTCGCGCCGGCCTCGGTCCTCACCTCCGATCCGCCGGATCTGCGGCTCGCCGGCATCGCCGTGGCCACCTGGCTCTCGGCGCTGGCGACGCTCCACCTCACCGTGACCCGCGCCGCCGTACTGGCAGTGGTCGCCGCGCTGCTGGCAGCGGCGCTCGCGGGCCACCTGCTGCGTGCCCCGCGTACGCCGTCACCCCGCCCGCCTGGCGCGTCGTCCCGCCCGGCCAACATGGCGCTCCGGCAGATCGCGCCCGCCCGGTACGGCTGGGTCGGGGTGGCGGTGCTGCTCGGGGTGGTCTGCGGGGCGACCGCCACCGGCGCCCGGCTGGTGGTGCGCGACGCCGAGGTCCTGCGCGAGCTCGCCGCAGAGCGGGCCAGGGTCAGCGTTGAGCTCGTGGTGCGCGACGATCCCCGCGCGCTGCGCGGACCGGCGAACCGGCCGGCGATGTTCCTGCTGCGGGCCGAGCTGGTGCGGCTGGACCGCCCGGACGGCAGCCACCTGCGTGCCCCCGCCCGGCTGCTGGTGCTGGCGAGCGACCCGCACTGGCAGGGTCTGCTGCCCGGCCAGCGGCTGACCGCCACCGGCCGCCTTCAGGAGCCGCAGGGGGGTGATCTCACCGCAGCGGTGCTCTCCACCAACGCTGCCCCGCTCACCCACGGCGAACCTTCCTGGGCCCAACGGGCCGCGGGATCGCTGCGCGCCGGACTGCAACGCGCCTGCGCGCCGCTCCCGCCCGCACAGGGGGGACTGCTGCCGGGGCTGGTGGTGGGGGACACCAGCCGGCTCACCGAGGAGGTCGAGCAGGATTTCCGCGACACCGGTATGACGCACCTCAACGCCGTCTCCGGTTCCAACGTCGCGCTGGTCGTGGGGCTGGTGCTGCTGCTGGCCCGCTGGGCGCGCGCCGGACCCTGGGTCGCGGCGGCGCTCTGCGCGGTCGCGCTGGTCGGCTTCGTGATCCTGGTCCGCCCCTCGCCCAGCGTGGTCCGGGCCGCCACGATGGGGGCGATCGGACTTGCCGCGCTCGCCCTGGGGCGCCCCCGGGCCGCGCTGCCGGCGCTCGCCGCCGGGATCACCGTCCTGGTGGTGCTCGATCCGGCCCTGGCAGCCGATGCCGGATTCGCGCTCTCGGTGCTCGCCACCTCCGGTCTGCTGCTGCTGGCGCCGGGCTGGCGCGACGCCCTGCGCCGGCGCGGGGTGCCCGCAGGGCTCGCCGAGGCGCTGGTCATCCCGGCCGCCGCGCAGGTGGCGTGCGGCCCGGTGGTCGCCGCCATCTCGGCCAACGTCAGCCTCGTCGCGGTGCCGGCCAACCTGCTCGCCGTACCCGCCATCGCCCCCGCGACGGTGCTCGGCGTGATCGCGGCGGCGCTGTCGGCCGTCTGGCCGCCCGGTGCCGAGTTCGTCGCCTGGCTGGCGAGCTGGCCCGCCTGGTGGCTGGTGACGGTGGCCCGGTACGGCGCGGGGATTCCCGCCGGGACACTGCCCTGGCCTGGCGGCGTCCTCGGTGGCCTGCTGCTGGCGGCGGTGACCGTGATCCTGCTGATCGGATTCCGGCATCGCACATTCCGCCGACTGGCGCTGGTCGTGGTGCTCGCCGTGGCGGCCGGGGCGATACCGGTGCGGCTGCTCGCCCCCGGATGGCCGGCGGCAGGCTGGGTGGTGACCGCCTGCGCCGTCGGGCAGGGCGACGCGATCGTGCTGCCGGTGGCGCCGGGACGGGCGGTGGTTGTCGACGCCGGACCGGAGGCCGCCGCGGTTGACGACTGCCTGCGCCGGCTCGGCGTACGCGAGGTGCCGCTGCTGGTGGTGAGCCACTTCCACGCCGACCACGTGGCCGGCGTCGACGGGGTGTTCCGCAACCGGCGGGTCGGAACCGTGCTCACTCCGCAGTGGCACGAGCCTGCGGCGGGCCGGGCCCAGGTAACGGAGGCGGCATCCCGCGCCCGGGTGCCGGTCGCACCGGTCACACCGGGCTGGTCCTGGCGGGACGGCTCGCTGACGTTGGAACTCCTGAACGCCGCCGCCCCACTGCGCGGCACCCGTTCGGACCCCAACAACAACTCGCTGGTGCTCGCCGCCACCGTCGGTGCGGTACGCGTGCTGCTCACCGGGGACGCCGAGAGCGAACAGCAGCGGGAACTACTCGAACGGCTACCCGCCGACAGCCTCCGCGCCGACGTGCTGAAGGTGGCCCACCACGGGTCGGCGTACCAGGATCTCAGTTTTCTCGACGCGGTCGGGCCGTCGGTGGCGCTGGTGTCGGCCGGGGTGGACAACAGCTACGGGCATCCGAGTCCGGTGATCGTCGACCGGCTGCGCGGGCTCGGGGTGCGGGTGCTGCGCACCGACCTCGACGGCGATGCCACGGTGGTCCAGCGTCCGGACGGGCTCGCGGTGGTGACCCGGGGCGCCGGCCGGGGCCGTCACGGGAGTCGCAGGCGTGGTGGTTGAGGACCCGGGCCTGAAACAGCCAGGCAGCCGAAGGCTCAGGCTGCCGGGACCGTCAGCAGGTAGTCGTCGGCGTCGGAGCTCCACTCGAGGTCGACCACCCCGCTGGTCGCGGCGGCCTTGCAGAACTGCAGAAAGCTGCGGTAGCCGAGCTTCTTCTCGCTGAAGTCCGGCCGGGAGCGGCGCAGCTGGTTCTTCAGACCCGACAGCGCCGCGGCGCCGCCGTCGGCGGAGAGATCCTGGACCACCGAGCGCAGCAGACCGAAGGCCACCTCCCGGTCGCCGTGCTCCGGCAGGGAGACGTCCGGGTCGCCCTTGGCCGGCCCTTCGGTCAGCTCCACCACATTGCGGTCGGCGAGGTGGCGCAGCAGCTCGCCGAATGCCCGGAAGCCGTAGTCGGACTCGCTGAACGTCGGGTCCTTGCGCAGCAGCGTGCGCTTCAGCGTCGAGGCGGTCACCGCGCCGCTGGAGCTGTTCTCCAACCCGGCCACGGTCTGCGCGACCAGCACGGCGAGGCTGTCGGCGTCGCGCGCCGGCTCCTCGGCGGCGGGCTCCTCCACGACAGGCGGTGGCTCGGGAGCCTGCTTCACCGGCTCCGGGCTGGGCACCTGCGCCCGGCGTCGGGTGCCGTTGCGAGGGGCGACCGACGGGGCCTCGACCCCCTCCAGCCGGTCGTAGTAGAGAAACTCGTCGCAGGCCGGCGGCAGCAGCTTCGAGGTCGACTTCTCCACGCCGACGCCGATCACCCGCTTGTTCAGCTCGCGCAGCTTCTGGACCAGGGGAGTGAAATCGCTGTCGCCGGTGCAGATGACGAAGGTCGACACGTAGCTGCGCTCGAACGCCAGCTCCACCGCGTCCACCGCCATCTTGATGTCGGCGGCGTTCTTGCGGGAGGTGCCCATCCGCTGCGGCATCTCGATCAGCTCGACGTGGGAGCGGGTGAGCATCCGGCGGTCCTCGTCGAAGTACGACCAGTCCGCGTACGCCCGGCGCACCACCACCCGGCCCCGCTCGGCAAGGGCGTCGGCGATCGGCCGGAGATCAAAAACCATGCCGCCGAGATGCTCCCGCGCGCCCAGCGCGAGGTTCTCGTAGTCGAGGAAGAGGGCGATCCGGTCTTCTTGATCCACGAGAGCCACCCTACGCCCGGCGTGGGCCCGCCGCCCGTCACACCCGCGGACCATTCGGTGCCACTGCTCCGAGGTCGCCGGCTGCGCTCGGCGCACCACCGACCGGCGACGTCGCTGAACGACCGGGCGTCAACGACCCGGGTGTCAGCGGGGCCGGGCGTACGCCAGCACAAGAGCGCTCGACTGCCCGCTCCACGTGCCGACGAGCGCGTCGCCGGTCGGGGCCGGCCGCAGCGCGGGACGGCGGAGCACGGTCAGCTCGAACGATCGGGCGTCGATGCGGGTCAGACCCTCGTCGGCGTCGACCTGAAGCGCGGCCTCAAGCTCGGCTTCAAGCCCGGCTCCGGTATCAGGGGCGTCAGGGGCGTCCTCGGAGGTGCCCGCCACCCTGGCCACTGTCATGTTCCGCTCGCGGGCGACGAGCCGGCCGTCGACCTCGAAGTACTCGTCGGCCTGGACGACGTCTCCGGCGAGGGCACCGGCAAGCGCGGCCTGGTAGACCGGATCACCGCAGCCGTCGTAGATCCAGCGCCGGCCCAGCACGGAGTGCTCGCACGTGCCGACGAGCCAGGCATCGCCACCGTCCAGCGGTGCGGCCCGGTAGGTCAACGGCACCTGGTGCAACGGCCCGGCGCCGACGCGTACCAGGATCGTCTCGATGCCGACGTCGTCGGCCGGGTCGTCGAACCGGTACGCGGCGACCCGCTCGACCCCGGCCCCTGTCCCACCCGCGTACCAGGGCTGCGCGGGCAGCCATCCGGCGAGGAGTTCGAGTTTGGTGGGGCGCAGCTCGGCGCGGTGCAGCAGTGCCATGCGCGCCACGATAGAACGGCCGAGGTCACCACTGCTGCCCGTGGCTTTTGTCCGATAAGAACCAATTACGGTAAATATCGTTATTCGCGCTCTCTGTGCTCAAGGTCCGCTCAGCGCAGCGGTGACCAGGTACGACGTGCGGGGCGATCGTGCCAAGATGGCGACGTGACCGCTGCGAGCCTGCCCCCGCCGATCCTGCTCGTCCTCGGCGACGAGGAACTGCTCGCCACCCGCGCGGTCACCGACGCGACCGATGCCGCCGTCGCCGTCGATCCGGGTGCCGACGTACGCAGCTACGAGGCCGGGGCCCTCACCGTCGGTGAGATCGCCGAGATGCTCAGCCCTTCCCTCTTCGGCGGGCGCCGGGTGCTGGTGCTGCGGGCCGCCCAGGACGCCCGCAAGGACCTGGTCACGGCGCTCGTGGCGTACGCGAAGAACCCGGACCCGGACGTGCACCTGATCGTTGTGCACGCCGGCGGCGCGAAGGGCAAGGCCTTCGCCGACGGGCTCAAGGCCGCCGGGGCGCAGGTGGTGCCCGCGGTGAAGCTCAAGGGTCACCGCGACCGGGTCGCCTTCGTCCGCGACGAGATCCGCCGGGCCGGTGGCCGCTGCACCGACGACGCCGCCGAGGCGCTGCTGGCGGCGGTCGGCAACGACCTGCGTGAACTCGCCTCCGCCTGCTCCCAGCTGATCGCCGACACCGACGGGCGCATCGGCGCGGACACCGTCGCCCGCTACTACAAGGGCCGCGCCGAGGTCAGCGGCTTCACCGTCGCCGACGCCGCCGTGGTGGGGGACCTGCCGGCTGCGCTGGAGGCGCTGCGCTGGGCGCTGCACATCGGGGTGGACCCGGTGCCGATCGCCGACGCGCTCGCCGACGGCATCCGTACCGTCGCCCGGGTCAGCTCCGCCGGACGGGGGAGCGCCTACCAGCTCGCCGGCAGCCTCGGCATGCCGGCCTGGAAGATCGAGCGCGCACAGCGGCAGAGCCGGGGCTGGACGCCGGACGGGCTGGTGACGGCGATGCGCGCCGCCGCCGACTGCAACGCCGCCGTCAAGGGCGGCGCGGACGACCGGGCGTACGCGCTTGAACGGGCAGTCTTCGCGGTGGCCGCCGCCCGGCGGGAAGGGGGCCGGTGACGGGCGCCCCGGTCGGCCACGGGCAGCTGCGGGGCCGGCCGCACGTCGCCTGGCGCACCCTGGCGCCGGAGCACCAGCGGCAGCGGCCGCTCTATGCCCGCCTGCTGGGACTGCGCTTCGTCAACCCGGGCGCGGCGCTCTGCTTCGTCTTCTTCGAGGGGTCGGTGCTGCTGGCCGCGCTGCTCGCCCTCGCCGAACTGGTCACCTGGTGGTCGATGATCATTCTGCCGGTCACGGTCGCCGTCATGGTCAAGATGAACGACCTGGTGGCCGGGGAGGTGATCCGTTCGGCGGCCTGGGTGCCCGACCAGGAGCAGGATCGCTTCCGCCGGCGTCTGCCGCCGGGGCTTGAACGCTCCGTCGGGCGCGCCCGGGTGCCGGCCGCGCTCCCCGCCGCCCCGCGTCGCCCGGAGTCGAATCCCGCCCGGGCGCTGCCCACGGCGCGACCGGGGGACCGCCGGCACTGGCCGTTGGCGGCAAATGTCGAGTCGGCCGAGCAGCGGGCCCGGCAGTCCGCCCGACGCCGCTACGAATAGGCGGCGCTGCCAGGAGCAGGCGCTGCCAGGAGCAGGCGCTGCCAGGAGCAGGCGCTGCCAGGAGCAGGCGTCGCCGAGGCGTACCGTGCCGGGCCAGAGCGAAAACCCCGGACCGTACGGTCCGGGGTTTCGAAGGTGATGCTGAGCCGTCAGGCAGCGAGCGACTGGGCGCGCTTGGCGATGGCCGACTTGCGGTTCGCCGCCTGGTTGCTGTGGATCACGCCCTTGCTGACTGCCTTGTCCAGCTGCCGCGAAGCAGCGCGCATCAGCTCGGTGGCCTGAGCGGCGTCACCGGCCTCGGCGGCTTCGTGGAACTTCCGGACGGCAGTCTTCAGCGAGGACTTGACCGACTTGTTACGCAGCCGGCGCTTCTCGTTCTGCCGGTTGCGCTTGATCTGGGACTTGATGTTCGCCACGCGACAGCCTCGTCTTGGTAGCTCGGGTGTGGTCTGCTTTATGCGCAGGCGACGATCACACATCACCGGTGCGCGAAGAGCCAGGTTACCAGGTCAGCGGGGACGAGCCAAAACGGCGGGGTCCTCGCTGCGGCCCTGGCGCTCGGAGAACCACCCTAGCGCCGTCTCCGCGCTCCAGCGCTGGTGCCCCCGCAGATGTGGCGAAGCCGCCACCGGCGGGTCGGCCGAGCGCAGCAGCCAGAGGCCCGACACCGCGGCGAGCGCCACGTCCAGGGCGTCGCCGGGCGCCCCCGCCGCCGCCGGATGAGCGGCGAAGAGGTCGTCGGCGGGCTGCCCGCCGGCGTACGCGGTGATCAGCAGGCTGACCAGGTCGAGCCAGGCCGGGCCGTGGGAGAGCCAGTTCCAGTCGCAGATGAACGCCCGGCCGGCCTCGTCGATCAGCACGTTGTCGACCCGCAGGTCGCAGTGGGCAAGTCCGTCGCCGCCGCTGTAGCCGGCCAGCTTCGACTCGTACGCGGCAAGGGCCGGCAGCAGCGCGCCGACGGCCGGCGGCAACCCCGGCGGCAGGCGCACCCGCCCCGAGGCGAACTCCCGCCAGCCGTGGAAATCGTCGGGGCCCAGCCGGGGCAGGCCGAGCGCGACCAGTTCGGCCGGGGGTTCGCGCAGCGCCGCGGCGACCCGCGCGTACGCGTCGAGGGCGGCGCTCAGGTCGGCGGGGTCCCAGGGCAGCGCCGGCATCCGCCCCTCGACGGCGGCCAGCCCCAGGATCACGTGGTCGGCGGCGGTCACCGCCCAGCGCAGCCGGGGAACGGGCAGCCCGGCCGGCAGCCGGGCCAGGATCCCCGCCTCGTTGGCGTAGTCCCGGGCGATTTCCGGGGCGGTGCTCAGCGACGCGGCCTTGACGAAGGCCGCCGCACCGTCGGCGGTGCGCACCGTCGCCGCGAAGCCGCCGGTGAAGCCGCCGCCGGCCACGTCGACCCCGGTCACCGGCGCGCCGAGCAGGGCGACGACCGCATCGCGTACGGCCGGGGGCAGCTGCTCCCAGCCGGGACGGCGCGCGGTCCGGTCGTACGGGATGGGGAAGCGGGACCCGGGCGGCATGTGCCCATGGTGCCGGATCCAGCCGGGGCGGCTCGCGTCTCGCCCGCCGGGAGCGGGGCGCCTGCTTGTTCACCGCCGGCGCAAGTGCCGGTGGCGTGCCGGTTCGGTCGCGGAGCTTGTCGGCGGGGTCTGACAGACTCGACGGCCATGCGGACCGACGAATTCTGGGCACTCATCGAAGCGGCGCGTGCCACGCCCGGCGACAGCGAAGAGATCACCGAGCGGGTGATCTCCGCGCTGGCCGACCGGCCCGCCGAGGAGATCCTGGCCTTCGACCGGCACCTGCACCGGGTCCTGGTCGCCTCCTACCGTGAGGACCTCTGGGGTGCGGCGTACCTGATCAACGGGGGCGCCTCGGACGACGACTTCGCGCACTTCCGGGGCTGGCTGATGGCCCAGGGGCGGGCGGTCTTCGCCCGCGCCGTGGCCGAGCCGGACTCGCTGGCCGAGCTGCCGGCGGTCCAGCGGGCCGCCCTCACCGGTGCGGAGTTCGGCGCTCCGGCGATGGCACGGTTCGCCGCCGAGGCGTACCGGCGGGCCACCGGGGAGGACCCGCCCGTCGAGGAGGGCCGGGCGGCGTACCCGGACCTCAACGACTTCTGGGACTTCGACGACGAGGAGGAGGCCCGGCGGCGGTTGCCGCGGCTGGCCGCGCTCTTCCTGGAGCCGCCGCAGGAGTGATCCGAGGCCGCTTCCGGCGGCGTGGGAGCATAGAGGGGGACCGGCGCGAGCCGGCCCGCCCACGACCTCGCTCCGCCGACCAGAACGGACCGCTGTGCCACCGACGCTCGATCCCGGCGCGTACGCCCCCGGTGCCACCGACCCCGGCAGCATCCGGAACTTCTGCATCATCGCCCACATCGACCACGGCAAGTCGACCCTGGCCGACAGGATGCTGCAGCTCACCGAGGTGGTCGACCCGCGGCAGATGCGGGCGCAGTACCTGGACCGGATGGACATCGAGCGCGAGCGCGGCATCACCATCAAGAGCCAGGCCGTCCGGATGCCCTGGACCGTCCGCGAGGGCGAGCGGCAGGGCGAGCGCGCGGTGCTCAACATGATCGACACTCCGGGCCACGTCGACTTCACCTACGAGGTGTCGCGGTCGCTGGCGGCCTGTGAGGGCGCTGTCCTGCTCGTCGACGCCGCCCAGGGCATCGAGGCGCAGACGCTGGCCAACCTCTATCTGGCGCTCGAGAACGACCTGCACGTCATCCCGGTGCTCAACAAGATCGACCTGCCGGCGGCGCAGCCGGAGAAGTTCGCCGAGGAGCTGGCCCGGCTGATCGGCTGTGAGCCCGAGGACTGCATCCGGGTCTCCGGCAAGACCGGCGAGGGGGTGGCGTACCTGCTCGACGAGATCGTGCGGCAGTTCAAGCCGCCGGTCGGCGACACCGACGTCACCGCCCCGGCCCGCGCGATGATCTTCGACTCGGTCTACGACGTCTACCGGGGTGTCGTCACCTACGTCCGGGTCATCGACGGGCGGATCAGCGCCCGCGACCGGATCAAGATGATGTCCACCGGCGCCGTGCACGAACTGCTGGAGATCGGCGTCATCTCCCCGGAGATGCTCAAGGCCGAGGCGCTCGGCGTCGGCGAGGTGGGCTACCTCATCACCGGCGTGAAGGACGTGCGGCAGTCCCGCGTCGGTGACACGGTCACCATCAACTCCCGCCCGGCCACCGAGTCGCTCGGCGGTTACAAGGACCCGCGGCCGATGGTCTACTCCGGCCTCTATCCGATCGACGGCTCGGACTACCCGAACCTGCGCGAGGCGCTGGACAAGCTCAAGCTCAACGACGCCGCCCTGGACTACGAGCCGGAGACCTCCGGCGCGCTCGGCTTCGGCTTCCGCTGCGGCTTCCTCGGCCTGCTGCACCTGGAGATCATCCGGGAGCGGCTGGAGCGCGAGTACGGCCTCGACCTGATCTCCACCGCCCCCAACGTCGTCTACCGGGCGCTGCTGGAGGACGGCAAGGAGATCGTCGTCACCAACCCGAGCGAGTACCCGAACGCCAAGATCGCCGAGGTGTACGAGCCGGTGGTGCGCGCCACCGTGCTGACCCCGACCGACTACGTCGGCGCGGTGATGGAGCTCTGCCAGGGCCGCCGCGGTGTCCTGCTCGGCATGGACTATCTCTCCTCCGACCGGGTGGAGCTGCGCTACACCCTGCCGCTGGCGGAGATCATCTTTGACTTCTTCGACCAGTTGAAGAGCCGTACCAAGGGTTACGCCTCGCTGGACTACGAGCCCTCCGGCGAGCAGGCCTCCGACCTGGTCAAGGTCGACATCCTGCTGCACGGCGAGCCGGTCGACGCGTTCAGCGCCATCGTGCACAAGGACAAGGCGTACAACTACGGCGTCAGCATCGCCGCCAAGCTGCGCAACCTCATCCCGCGCCAGCAGTTCGAGGTGCCGATCCAGGCGGCGATCGGCAACCGGGTCATCGCCCGCGAGACCATCCGCGCGATCCGCAAGGACGTGCTCGCCAAGTGCTACGGCGGCGACATCAGCCGTAAGCGCAAGCTGCTGGAGAAGCAGAAGGAGGGCAAGAAGCGGATGAAGATGGTCGGCCGGGTGGAGGTACCCCAGGAGGCCTTCATCGCCGCGCTCTCCTCCGACGGCGGCGACGGCAAGGCCGCCGGCGCCAAGAAGTAGGCGTTTCTGCCGCAAGTACGTTGTCCCTGGTCAATGACCGCCCCACCTCAGGTGGGGCGGTCATTTTCGTCGCCGGAGGCAAAGACCCGGTTTGAATTTTTCCCCACCAGGGCATCTATCGGTCGCGAACGTAAAACCGCACAACGCATACAAAACTTGCTCTCAGGAGGACGATCGTGACTGTTTGGGGAATCATCACCGCGCTCATCGTCGGTCTGATCGTCGGCGCGCTGGGCCGTCTGATCGTGCCGGGCCGGCAGAACATGCCGATGTGGCTGCACATGCTCATCGGTGTCGGCGCCGCGCTGCTCGGTACCGTGATCGCCCGTGCCGCCGGCATCGCCACGCAGACCGCCGGTATCGACTGGGCTGAGCTGCTCGTCCAGGTCGTCGTCGCCGCGATCGCGGTGGCCGTCGTCGCCGGTGTCGGCAACCGTCGCGGTGTCACCCACCGGTAATTGACACCCTGCTCCGCAACCAGGGCACTCCGGCACCCGCCGGAGTGCCCTGGTTCTTTTCTGTGCCGACCGGGTCCTCGTGCGGACGGCCGGTCTGCACCGCCCCCGGCCCCGTACGGACGGACGGCCGGTCTGTGCGACCCGGTCCGCCTGCGGATGGCCGCTCTGGACCGACCGGGTCCCGGGCGGGACGGCCGGGACGGCATCGCCGTAGGCTCATACGCCATGACGGGCAGACTCCTGGCGGTGAATGTCGGCGTTGTCACCGAGGCTTCCTGGGCGGGCGACGCCAGCGGCCGCAGCGGCATCGACAAGCGACCGGCCGACACGGCGGTGGCGATCCTCGCCACCGGCGTCGCCGGCGACTTCATCGCCGAGCGGGCCCATCACGGCGGTCCCGATCAGGCCGTCTACGCCTACGCCGAGGCCGACGCCGCGTGGTGGGCCGACGAGCTGGACCGGCCGCTGCCGCCGGGGGCCTTCGGCGAGAACCTCACCACCGCCGGCGTCGACGTCACCGGCGCCGTCATCGGCGAGCAGTGGGCGATCGGCACGGCACTGCTACAGGTCACCAAGCCGCGTACGCCCTGCCGCACCTTCGCCGGGTTCTGGGGCGTACCCGATCTGATCAAGCGCTTCACCGCGCGGGCCGCGCCCGGGGCGTACCTGCGGGTGCTCACCCCCGGCGAGGTACGGGCCGGCGACGAGATCCGCGTGGTCCAGCGGCCCGCCCACGGAGTGACGATCGGCGAGACGTTCCGCGCGCTGAGCACCGAGCCCGAACTGCTGCCCCGGCTGCTCGCCGCGGCCGAGCTGCCCGAGCCGATCCGGCAGAAGGTGGCCCGCCGGGTGGCCGGCACCGGCTCCTGAACCGGCACCGGCTCCTGAAGCTCGGGCTCTGCCCGCCTCCTCCTCGTCGCGCCCACTTCGCCGGCTGCCGACCGGCGGCTTGATCTGCGTGGAGGCAGCCGCTGCTCAGGCGTCGGCGGAGACCTCGGCGACGACGGACCCCGGCGTGACCTCGCCCTCGGCGGACTTCCACCTGCCGTCGGCCGCCGTCCACTCCAGGTCGTCGAAGCGCACCCGCTGCACGCCGTGGTCGTTGGCGTGCGACACCAGCCAGTGGGCGTAGCGCCAGCCCTGCCGCTCGTCCTGCGCGGTCAGTGTCAGCCCGGTGGTGGCCGGGCTCGCCGCGTCCCGCGACACCCCCCAGTCCAGCTTCAGACCGCGCAGCAGCGCCTCGGTGGCGGCGTCGCCGCGCAGCGCCGGTTCCCGGCTGACCGTGCAGGCGACCGCGCCGGTGAACTGCCCCAGCAGCGCCCGGGTCAGCACCGTCGAATCCTCGGACCACTTCTCGTACGCCTCGGGGAACGCCGACCGCTGCACCGTCTGCGCCGCGTCGGTGACCCGCATCTTCTCCCACCCGCGCACCTGCTCGAGCGCGGCGTAGAACTGGGTGGCGGCGTACCGGGTGTCCTGGATCTGCTCCGGTGTGCCCCAGCCCTGGCTGGGCCGCTGCTGGAACAGCCCCACCGAGTCCCGGTCGCCGCCGGCGAGGTTGCGCAGCTGTGATTCCTGGAAGGCGGTGGCGAGAGCGACGATGACGGCGCGTTCGGGCAGGCCCCGCTGGACGCCGATCGCGGCGATCGTGGCGGCGTTGGCCATCTGCTCCGGGCTGAGCTCGACCTGGCCGTCGGCCTCGGTCACGCAGCTGCGGCTCGCCCGCGGCAGTGTGAACCCGTCGCCGATCTGCTTGATCACCAGCACGATGCCGACCCCGGCCAGCACGGTGAAGGCAGCCAGAGCCGCCAGGACTGCCCGTCCGCGCACGCGATTCCTCCTCGTCACGACCAACCGGGGGCAAGCGTACGTTCCACGATCACCACCCAGGCCGGGCTGTGGAATTTCTCCTGCGCCGTACCGTTATGTGCCCGGTCGACCGGGTCACTGCGCCGCCGGTACCCACCGAGCGGGTCGCTTTTCGCGGAACGCCATCACGCCCTCCAGCCCCTCCTCCGAGAGGAAGTACCCGGTGGAGAGCTCGGACAAGGCGGCCAGCTCCGTACGCAGGTCGGCCGGCGCCGGGCGGGCCAGCAGCTCCTTGGTGCCGGCCAGCGCCCGCGGCGCGCCCTGCACCAGCGCGGCGCAGTACGCGGCGACCTTGGCGTCCAGTTCCTCGGCGGGCACGGCGGCGGTCACCAGGCCGATCTCGGCGGCCCGGGCGCCGTCGAACTTCTCCCCGGTCAGGTAGAGCTCGGCGGCGGCGCGGGGCGTGAGCAGCGGCAGCACGGTCGCCGAGATCACCGCCGGGATCACCCCGATGCGCACCTCGGTGAAGGCGAATGTCGCCTCGCGGGCACAGACCGCCAGGTCGGCCGCGGCGATGAGTCCCAGTCCGCCGGCGCGGGCCGGCCCGGCCACCCGCGCCACCACCGGCTTGGGGCACTCCCGGACCGCGGCGAGCACGTCACCGAGCATTCCGGCCGGCAGGGTGCCCGTGGCGTACGCCTGCGCCGACTCCTTCAGGTCCGCCCCGGAGCAGAAGACCGGCCCGGTGTGGGTCAGGATCACGACGCGTACCGCGTCGTCGGCGACCGCGGCGGCGAGCCCCTCGATCAGCTCTGTCATCAGCCGGGTGGAGAGCGCGTTGCGGTTGTGCGGGCTGTCCAGGGTGAGGGTGGTCACGCCGGAGGCGGTGCCGGACCGCACGAGTGCGTCGGGAGAGGTCATGCCGGGCAGACTAGTGGCATGCCGGGAGCCGTACCAGAAGGTGAATCCGTCCCCCTCGACGGAGCTCTGCCCCCAGAAGCCACCGCACGGGTGGGTTCAGCCGGGTTCGGGGTCTATGTCCATGTGCCCTTCTGCGCCAGCCGCTGCGGCTACTGCGACTTCAACACCTACACCGCCGCGGAGCTCGGCGGCGGCGTCACCCGTGAGTCGTACGCCGACAGCGTTCTGGCCGAGATGGCGCTCGCCGGCCGGGTCCTGGCCGGGAACCCGCCGCCGCGGGTCGACACCGTCTTCGTCGGCGGCGGCACCCCGACGCTGCTGCCCACCGACGACCTGGCGCGCATCCTCGACGGCATCGACCGGCTCTGGGGGCTCGCCGACGACGTGGAGGTCACCACCGAGGCCAACCCCGAATCGGTCACCCCGGCCTCGCTCAAGGCGCTGCGGGCGGCCGGCTACACCCGCATCTCGCTCGGCATGCAGTCGGCCGCGGCGGGGGTGCTCGCCGTCCTCGACCGCCGGCACAGCGCCGGCCGGGCGGTGGCCGCCGCCGGGGAGGCACGCGACGCCGGGTTCGACCACGTCAACCTGGACCTGATCTACGGCACGCCGGGCGAGACCGCGGAGGACTTCGCCGCCTCCCTGGAGCAGGTCGTCGCCGCCGGCGTCGACCACGTCAGCGCGTACGCCCTGATCGTCGAGGAGGGGACGCGGCTGGCGGCCCGGATGCGCCGGGGCGAGCTGCCGTACCCGAGTGACGACGTCGCCGCCGACCGCTACCTGGCGGCCGAGGCGGCGCTGAGCGCGGCGGGTTTCTCCTGGTACGAGGTGTCGAACTGGGCCCGTACGCCGGCTGCCCGGTGCCGGCACAACCTGCTCTACTGGGCCGGCGGCGACTGGTGGGGGTTCGGCCCGGGCGCGCACAGCCATGTCGGCGGCGTGCGCTGGTGGAACGTCAAACACCCGTCGGCGTACGCGCAGCGCCTGGCACAGGGGCACTCGCCGGGGCAGGGGCGGGAACTGCTCACCGCCGCCGAGACCCACATGGAGGACGTGATGCTGCGGCTGCGGCTCGCCGAAGGGCTGCCGCTCGCGGTGCTGGACCCGGCCGGCGTGGCCGGCGCCCGGCGGGCGCTGGAGCAGGGCCTGCTGGATGAGGCGGGCTACCGGGCGGGGCAGGCCGTGCTGACACTGCGCGGCCGGCTCCTCGCC
>Ga0233380_1000760_pt1 | contig 15765 bp, 21 predicted proteins | sample ElkDunMinimDraft_9_FD_191541 | JGI IMG/M metagenome (GOLD analysis project Ga0233380, IMG submission 191541) | Fecal eukaryotic communites from dung pellets of Tule Elk in California, USA - Elk Dung F36 | ecosystem: Host-associated > Mammals > Digestive system > Large intestine > Fecal | place... | reverse complement strand
CCCGACGCACGCCGTGATCGCCGCCGGGAAGGAACTGGGCACATGACCGCCCCGACCCCGCACGTCGTCACCGTCGCGGAGCACACCGTCTACGAAGCGGTCTGCGCCACCTGCCCGTGGGTGTCGGACGGGCACCTCGACCCGGACTGGGCGGCGATGGTCAAGAAGCAGCACGAGCAGGGTCACGCGGTGGCCCGGGAGGAGGGGAACTCATGACCCCGCGCTACATCGTCCTGCGCACCGACGTGGCCGAGGACATGGACCCAGCCGTCCCCGTCGTGGGGTACGTCAGCGTCGAGGGCGGGGCGCTCGTGTTCCGCAATGGTGCCTTCGCGCCACCGCACCTGATCATCGCCAGCGGGTCATGGAGTGACGTCTGGCTCGACACGAAGGAGGCCCCATGAGCCGACGGCACGCCCGAGCGGTCGCCCCGATTCCCGCCCGCGCGCACGATGGGATGGACCGCCTGAGCATCCTCACCACCCGCGCCAACCTCCTCTGGCTGGCCAACCACCAGCGCGACGTCGCCGCCCGCGAAGCGCAGCAGGGCCGCGCGTTCTCCGGCATGCCGGTCTACCGGTCCACCGAGCCGTCCCTGCCCGGCGTCCTGTCCGGCCCCGACCTGTCCGGCGACATCGCCCGCGAGCTCGACGCCCTCGTGCAGCAGCTCATGGACGCCGTGCCCGACTGGCAGCCTGACCCGCACGAGACCCGGCGGTGGAAGGACGCCGCCGGCCGCATCGAACAGGTCTGCGAGACGCCACAGGACGCCCTGGCATGGTGGGACACCGCGTCGGCCCTCAGGACCCGCGCAGAGCGCGCCCTGGGCCCCGCAGCGGCCGGGAGGTTCATGGGCTGGTGCGCCGTCCCCGGGTGCGACGGTGGCATTCGGCTCGCCGACGACCAGGACGCCACCACGTGCCCTGAGTGCGAGACGTTCGTGACCCGGGAGCAGCAGACCGCGTACGTCGTCGAGGCCCTCGGCGACAGGCTGATGACGCTCTCCGAGCTCGCCACCGCCCTCGTCACCGTCCAGGCCGAAACCCCGTGGCGCACCCTGCAGACCTGGGCGCGGCGCGGGCAGATCACCGAGCACGAAGACGGGTCCGGCATGTACCCGTTCGAGCAGGCGTTCACCCGGGCGGCACGACGCGCTACCCGGGTCCGAGTGGAAGGATCGGCAGCATGATCATGGACCCGCAGACGTCCCGGAAGTTCGGACAGCTCGTGCTGGAGGCAGCGGGAGCCGAAACCCGGCACGTGCTCGCCGACTCGGTGAGCGTCGAGATCGACAGCAGCAGCGACACTGCCCGCGTCACGTGGCAGTGCGTGGGCACGATCTCGCGCAAGGACCTGGCCAGGATCGCCCAGGAGGCGCAGGCATGAGCGCCGAGACCGAGTACCTGCTCGCCCGGTACGCCGAGGACGAGGCTGTCGCGCGCGAGGTCCAGGAGAAGGTGCGGCCGAACGACCGAGGCCGCGTCGACTACTACGAAGACGCCTCTGGATCTGCCGCCTCGATCATCTGGGACGTCGACTACGACCAGGGCGGGTACACCATCACGGCGGCCCGCGCCCTCGCCGACATCGCGGCCAAGCGGGCGATCGTCGGCATCCTCGCGGAGGGCTGGCCTGACGAGGACCGCTACACGATGGGATGGCAGGACGCTGCCGATGTTGCCGTCAAGGCCCTCCTCCAGCCGTACGCCGACCGCGAGGACTTCGACCCGGCGTGGAGGGTGTCGTGAGGCTCCACCGCCACCGCTGGGCGTGGGTCACGGTGACCTGGTCCGTGTGGCCGGTGCACTGCGGGACCACCGTCCGCCGATGCGCGCGCTGCGGGAAGATCTCCACCCCACAAACCTGACACCCGCATTATCCAAGCGGGTGCTCAACAGCCCACGAGCCGCGCAGCCTCAACGCTGTGCGGCTCGTGGCATGTCCGGAGTGAGCACCTGGTGAGCAGCGTGTCGCCTTGCGGAGCCCGTTCTGAATCCCTACTCTCTGATTGGCTGGAGAATTTCCAGCGATAGGCCCGGAGGACCGGCACAGGTCCACGGGCCTTTCGCATGCCCGGACGGAGGCGAGGTGGTCGTCATGGCCACAGGCCCGTGGAGTGCCGAGGACCAGGAAGCTCTCCGCCGCATGGTCGCCGACGGCGTCCCGCAGTCGGAGATCGGCCGACAGCTCGGCCGGACTCGGGGCGCCGTCGCCAACCAGGCAGCCAAGCTCGGCGTCCGGTCCGACCGGACTGACACCGTGCGAGCCACCGAAGCCAAGATCCTCGACGCCCGGGCCATGCGCGCCGACCTCAAGGTCAAGCTGCTGCAGGACGCCCACCGCCTCCGCGAGTCGCTCTGGACGCCGGCCAAGGTCTACAACATCGGCGGCAAGGACAACACCTACACGGAGCACGAGGTCGAGGAACCCCCGTTCCGCGACAAGCTCTCGATCATGCAGGCCGTCGGCACTGCCGTCGACCGGTCCCTCAAGATCGAGCAGCACGACGCCGACTCCGGTATCGCCGAGGCCACGTCGCTCCTCGACCTATTCGCCGCCGCCGTCGGCGAGGTCGCCGCCCAGACCGGCCTGGACGAGACCGAGGAGCCATGAGCACCGCGGCCGTCATCACCCAGGCCATGCTCACCGTCATCGCCACCGGGCTGACCGCCAAGCAGGCCTGGTCGATCGCCCGGGCCACGGCCCGCGTGAACGTCTGGCACGGCTCGATTCGCGCCGGCAAGACCATTGCCTCCCTGATCGCCTGGCTGCTGTTCGTCCGGTCCGCGCCCACCACCGGCGCGCTGGTCGTCGTCGGGCGCACGCGCGAGAGCATCGCCCGCAACGTCTTCCAGCCACTCCAGGACCCGGCGATCTTCGGCAAGCTCGCCGGGCACGTCCGGTACACCGCCGGGGCGCCCACCGCGCAGATCCTCGGACGCACCGTGCACGTGCTCGGCGCGTCCGACGCCCGCGCGGAGATGGTCCTGAGAGGCCTGACCGTCGCCGGCGCGTACGTCGACGAGGCCACGCTGGTCGCCGAGGCGTTCTGGACGCAGCTCCTGGGCCGCATGTCGGTCCCCGGAGCGCGCCTGCTCGCCACCACGAACCCCGACGGACCCGCGCACTGGTTCAAGCGCCAGGTCATCGACCGGGCCGCCACGCTCGGGTACAAGATCTTCAAGTTCCGGCTCACGGACAACACGTTCCTTGACCCCGAGTACGTCGCGCAGATCTGCAAGGAGTACGTCGGCCTCTGGTACCGCCGGTTCATCCTCGGCGAGTGGGTCCAGGCCGCCGGCGCGGTGTACGACTCGTGGGACCCGGACCGCCACGTGATCGCCGCAGCCGACATCCCGCCGATGGACCGCGTGCTGATGTTCGCCGCCGACTACGGCACCGTGCACCCCACGCGTGGCTACCTGCTCGGCATCGGGCCCGACACCCGGGCCGGCCACGACAGTGAGCACCGCCTGTACGTGCTCGACGAGTGGGCGCCCGGGTCCATGACCGTGGGCGAGCACTCCGCGGACCTGCGGCGCTGGCTCGTCGCCCGGCCCCGCTGGGCACCCGAGTGGATCGCGTACGACCCCGCCGCCGCTGTGTTCGGCACGCAGCTGTTCCACGACGGCCACAGCAACGTCATGCGGGCCCACAAGCCCGTCCTGCCCGGCATTCGCACCGTGGCCTCGCTGCTCGCCGTCGACAAGCTCGCCGTGTCCGACCGGTGCAAGAACCTGATCGAGAAGCTGCCCGGCTACGTCTGGGACGAGAAGGCCACCGCCCGCGGCGAGACCGCACCCGTGAAGGCCGACGACGACGAGGCGGACGCGTTGCGCTACGCCGTCTACACCCCCCGCCAGTCCTGGCGCGACCTGATCCCGCTGGCCCCAGCACTCGACACCGCGCCCGGCGCCGGAGAGGAGTAACCCGCATGCCTCTCCCCACCACCGACGCACCCTGGCCCCCCGAGGAGCTCGCCGCCGTCACCCCGCGGCTGGCCGAGTGGGACGCCTGGTACGTCGGCACGCCCGAGCGGCTGGAAGCCGTCTACGGCCGCGGCGTCACCGACTCCCGCGACCGCTGGGACCGGCCCCGCCCCAGCGGGCCGCTCGGCCGCCTCTGGACGCGGATGTGGTGGGGCCGGCAGGCCACCAGCTCCTCCCACCGTGGCGACCACCTGCACATCCCCGTGGCCGCCGACCTCGCGCGCGTCTCCGCGGACCTGATGTACTCCGAGCCGCCTACCATCGTGGCCACCACCGGCAGTGTCCAGACGCAGGAGCGCCTCGACGAGTACGTCGAGCACGGCCTGCACGACGCCCTGGCCTCCGGTGCCGAGGTCGGCGCGGCCCTGGGCGGTCGCTACCACCGCGTCACCTGGGATCCAGCACGCGGCACCGGCCGGTCGTTCGTGACCACCGTGGACGCCGACGCCGCCTGGCCCGAGTTCGAGTGGGGCACGCTCAAGGCCGTCACGTTCTGGCGCGTGGTGCGCACCTCCGGCCAGCAGGTCTGGCGCCACCTCGAGCGGCACGAGCTCGACAGCATGGGCATGGGCGTGGTGCTGCACGGCCTCTACGAGGGCACCACCGAGCGCCTCGGCCACGCCGTCCCGCTCGACGAGCACCCCGACACCGCCTCCTACGCCGGCCGCGTCGACTCCGACGGCGTGCTCGTCGCACCTCGCACGCCCGGCCTGTGCGTCGTCTACATCCCGAACCGCACCCCGTCCAAGGAGTGGCGCACCAACCCCACCGGACGCCACCTCGGCGAGTCGGACTGGGCCGGGCCGATCATGGGTCTGATGGACGCCACCGACGAGGCGTACTCGTCCCTGTGGCGCGACATCCGGCTCGGCAAGGGCCGGATCATCGTGCCGGAGTCCATGCTCGACTCTCGCGGCCCCGGACAGGGCGCGTCGTTCGACCTGGACCGCGAGGTCTACGAGGGTGTCCGTCGCCCCCCGCTGGAGGGCGACACCGGACAGGGCCTGATCACGCCGCAGCAGTTCGACATCCGCGTCGAGGAGCACCTGGCCGCCGTCGAGGACTCGGTGCGCCGCACGATCAGCCACGCCGGCTACGCCAACGCCACTCTGGCCGACGGCACCGACGGCGTCATGACCGCCACCGAGGTCCACGCCCGCGAGAAGAAGTCGTTCAGCACCCGCGACCGGAAGATCCGCAAGGAGATCCCCGCGGTGGCCGAGCTGCTGCGCAAGATGCTCAGCGTGGACGCCGCAGTGTTCGGTGCGCGTGGCCTGGACTGGCTCGACCCCGTCTCGGTCTCCTTCCCCGACACCGTGCAGGACTCCGCGCTAGTCATGGCCCAGACCGTGCAGGCGCTGTCCACCGCCCAGGCCGCATCGACCGAGACCAAGGTCCGCATGGTGCACCCCGACTGGGACGAGCCGCAGGTGGCCGAGGAGGTCTCCCGCATCCTGTCCGAGGCCCCGGGCCCGCTGCCCGACCCGTTCGCGATCGGGCAGCAGCCAGAGCTGGAGCCGAGCGCCGGGGAGTAGCCCATGCCGCAGTGGATCCCGGACGACCGCGACGGCCTGGACCGCCTCGTCGCCGAGCTCGTGGAGCTGTTCTCCAGCGCTGAGCGGCGCCTGGTGGCCGCCGTGGCCATGCAGGTCCGCGCAGGGCTGGCGGCGGACGAGTCAGCACCGCAGCGCATCCTCAACCTCGGCACCCTGTCGGCCGAGGCCTACCGGGTCGCCCGGTGGCTGCAGCAGACGGCGCCCGAGGTCCTGGACCGCGTGTTCGAGACTGCGCAGACCCGCGGTGCCACGGCGGCCATGGCCGAGCTGTCCGCCGTCGTCGGCACCACCAGCACCACGACGGCCGCAGCAGTGGCCCCCACGACGTCCCTGGTGGCCACCACGGTACTGCCGGGGGCTGCGGCGGCCGTCGCGATCCGTGCGGACCTCACCAGCACGCTGGACGACGTCACCCGGCGGGTCCTGCGCTTCCCTGACGACGTGTACCGCCGCGCCGTGGCCGCGTTCGCCACCGACGTTCCCCTGGGCCTCGGCACGACCCGCACCGCCCAGCTGGGCGCGTGGCGGCGACTGCTCGGCCAGGGCGTCACGGGCTTCGTCGACAAGGCCGGGCGGCGCTGGGCGCTCTCGTCGTACGTCGAGATGGCCACCCGCAGCGCCACACGCCGCGCGTACGACGACGCCAAGGTCACGACCATGCAGGACAACGGCGTCAGCCTCGTGTCCATCGTGGTCGGCTCCGGGGCGTGCGAGCGGTGCGCGCGCTGGTCCGGGAAGATCCTGCGGACCGACGCCGGACCCACCGGCCGAATCCGTGTCCCGCGCGCGAACGGCGACGGCGAGGTCACTGTCACCGTGGCCGGCACGCTCGACGAGGCCAAGCGCCAGGGCTGGCGGCACCCGAACTGCCGGTGCTCCACCGTGGCGTACCTGCCCGGGCTGTCCGTCATCACCGACGTCACGCACTACGACCCTGACGCCGAGGCTGCACGGCAGAAGCTGCGCTACCTCGAGCGGGAGACCCGCAAGGCCAAGGTCGAGGCCATGGCCGCGGTCACCCCCGAGGAGCAGAAGGCCGCCAACGCCCGCGTGCGCGCCTACCAGGCCAAGATCCGCGACCACGTCGCCGAGACCGGGCTGATCCGGCAGCGCAACCGCGAGCAGCCGAACCTCGGCAACGTCGCCTGACCCACACACTCCCCGGCCTGGTGCCGGGTAACCGACAACGCCCAGGAGGCGCCGTCATGTCCAGCACCACCGCCCTGCCGATCCTGCCCACCCCCGGCCTGGACCACCCCCGCTTCACGCGGCTGCGGTTCATGACGGCGGACGCCGGAGCGGCCGGAACCCCCGGCGTCGCTTCGGGCGACGCCGGAACCGCCGCGACCGGAGTCGACTCGGGCGCGGCGGGCACCACCGACACGAGCACGGCCGGCGACGCCGGGTCCCAGGCGGACCAGGGCGCCGACGCCGACAGCCCGTGGAACGACCCGGCGAAGGCCAAGGCCGAGATCGAGCGGCTGCGCCGTGAGAACGGCGCCGACCGCACCAACGCGAAGCAGACCGCAGCCCAGGAGGCTCGCGACGCCGTCGTGCAGGACATCGCCAAGGCGCTCGGCCTCGCGAAGGAAGAGACCCCGCCCGACCCCGCAGCACTCGCCACGGCCGCCCAGGAGGCGAAGGCCGAGACCGAGGGGCTGCGCGGGGAGAACCGGTCGCTCAAGACCGAGCTGGCTGCCTTCAAGGCCGCCGTCACGCTCGGTGCCAACGCCGTCGAGCTGCTGGACCGCCGGTCGGTCAACAGCCAGCTCGACAAGCTCGACCCGACGGCCGACGACTTCGCGACCCAGGTGGACGCGATCGTCAAGAAGGCCGTCACCGACAACCCGCAGCTCCTCGTCCAGGCCCCGGTGGCCGGCGCGTCGAGCACTGACCACGCCGGCGGGTCCGGCGAGGGCGTCGCGAAGCCCGCAAACCTCGAAGAGGCCATCGCCGCCAACATGGCGCGGGGCCGCTAACCCTCACCAGGAGCAACCATGCCCGTCACCCTCGCCCAGGCGAAGCTGAACGTCACGGACGACGTCGACGTCCAGATCATCGACGAGTTCGAGAAGTCCTCGGACGTCATGAACCGTCTCACCTTCGACGACGCCGTCTCGCCCGCAGGCGGCGGCGCCACCCTCACCTACGGGTACACCCGCCAGATCACGCAGCGAGGCGCCGCCTTCCGAGCGATCAACAGCGAGTACACCCCGACCGAGGCGACCAAGCAGCGCTACAACGTCGACCTCAAGCCGCTCGGTGGCTCGTTCCAGATCGACCGCATCCTGGACGGCATCGGCCAGGCGCGCGAGACCGCGTTCCAGATGCGCGAGCTGCTCAAGGCCACCTCGGCCGAGTTCAACGACGAGTTCTTCAACGGCGACACCGCCGTGGACGCCAACGGATTCGACGGCATGAACAAGCTCCTCACCGGCACCTCCACGGAGTACCTGCCGCTGAGCAACGGCGTCACCACGGGCTACGTCGACTGGACCGCCATCGACACCCAGGCCAAGGCGTTCGCGGCCATCGCGCACATCGACGCCTGGCTCGGCCTGCTCGACGGCCGCCCGGACGCGCTGTACATGCCCCGCAAGGCCAAGGCGCTGTTCAAGACCATCGCCTCGTTCGCGGGCCAGTACAGCATCGAGCGGAACGCGATCGGCGACCCGGTCGAGACGTACAACGGCATCCCCCTGGTCGACCCGGGCGCCAAGGCCGGCTCGAACACGGACGTGCTCGCCACGGCGTCCCGCGACACGGACGGCGGCGGCTCCGGCGGCAGCATCACCGGCCTGGCTGACATCTACGCCGTGCGGTTCGGCCTGGACGGCGTGCACGCCGTGTCCACCACCGGTCCGCTCGTGCGCAACTGGCTGCCGGACTTCTCCACGGCCGGTGCCGTGAAGACCGGTGAGGCCGAGATGGGCCCCGTCGCCGTCGTCGTGAAGAAGACGAAGAGCGCGGGCGTCCTGCGCAACGTCAAGGTCGCGTGACCTACCGCCGCGCGGGCGCCACCACGCGCCCGCGCGGCACCCCGCACGACACGACGGTCCGGAGGACCCCATGAAGATCCACAGCCCCGCCAAGGGGTACACCGCAACCGACGTCTACGGCACTACGTCCCTGCACTTCGAGGACGGCGTCGCCACGTTCGAGGGCGACCTGCCCCCGGGCATCCGGCAGTACCTGGCCGGCGCGGGCTACGAGCTCGTGGCCGACGAGGACGCCGAGCCGTTCGACCCGTCCAAGCGCTCGGTCAACGACGTGCGCGCCCACCTGGAGACGGCCAGCCCCGAGGAGGCCGAGCGCGTCCTGGAGGCCGAGCGCAACGGCAAGGCGCGCTCCAGCCTCATCGGGTCCGCCCCGGTCGAGCCGGAGCCCCAGGGTGAGCCGGTCGAGGAGAACGAGGGGGGTGACGACCAGTGACTGACCCCCGCGACGTCGATGACGTCCTGCTCGGCACGCCGCTGCGTGACGCCGCCGTCGACCCCGAGGCCTCCGACTTCCTGCCCCCGATCAACGCGGGCGAGGACGGCGAGCTCGGCAACCCGCACGGCCCGAGCGTGATCTCCCCGGAGATCCACGGCTCCCAGGGCATGCACCCGGTCACCCCGGGCGCCGTGTCCGGCACCGCGGCCACGCAGGACGCGGCCGAGAAGGCGCACATGGTCGCCTTCCAGACCGGCATCGAGTCCCTGTCGGTCACCCCTCCGACGACGTCGAGGACCGCGGGCCAGACACAGCAGCTCGTGGCCACCGCCACGCTGCTGGACGGCACCACCACGCAGGTCGTCACCGGCGACACGACGTGGACGACCTCGGACGCCACGAAGGCGACCGTGAACGCCGCGGGCCTGGTCACCGCCGTGGCGGCCGGCTCGGCGACGATCACCGGCACCTACCGCGGCAAGACCGACACCACCGCCGTCACCGTCACGGCCTGATCGTGGTGCACGGCGGCTCATCCCCGCCGTGCACCGCTCCAGCTGGTGGTGGGCGCGTCAACGCGTGCCCGGTGATCCACGCATACCGCGCGAAGGTCGGCTCGGGGTTCTACCTCTGCCGGGGTCCTTTCTGCCCTGCCATGAGCCGTCCTGCGCGCCCGCCACCAACACCCCGGAGGTGCCCATGGTCCTCATGTACGCCACCACCGACGATCTCGCGGCTGAGCCGTGGGGCCTGTCGAACCCGCCCACGAACGCGGGGCGCCTGATCGCCCGCGCGTCTGGGATGGTCCTGGCCGCCACGCGCTCGGCCGTGTACACCACGGGCAGCGACGACCTGCCCACGGACACGAAGGTCGCCGAGGCGTTCCGCGACGCTGTGTGCGCCCAGGTCGCGATGTGGGCAGAGTCCGGCATCGACCCCACCAAGGTAGACACCTCGCCGGGCATCGTTTCGGCAAAGAGCATGGGCCCTCGGTCCGTGTCCTACGCCGGCGCCGAGCAGGCAGCGGCCGACCGGTCCCGTGCTGCCTCCGGCCTGTCACAGGAGGCGCTGGGATACCTGCGCAACCTGCCCATCTGGCCCGGCATCGGGGTCTACGGATGAGCGTCTTCGCCGACTGGGAGAACCAGACCGTGCAGGTCCGGGCCCTGACCGGCTCGGGCGGCATGGGCGACGTCCACGCGAACGCCGTGACCGTCCTGGCCCTCGTGGACCAGTCCTCGCGGCTGGTGCGCGACCCGAGCGGCGTCGAGGTGGTCTCCACGGCGACCGTCTATGCCCCGGCCAACACCGTGGCCCCTCCCGGGTCCCTGGTGCAGCTGCCGGGCGAGACCGGTGAGCGGCGGGTCATCACGACCAGCACGCCCGCCACCGGCGACCCCGACCTCGACGGCGTCGACCTGGCGCTGGAGTAGGAGGCGCTATGCCTGGCATGTCGGCTGCGCAGCTCACCGCCCTGGTACGTGAGGGTGCGGCGGAGGGCCTGACCTTGGCCGCCGAGCGTGTGCGCGCCGTGGCCGTGCCGCTCACGCCGTTCGAGTACGGCGATCTGCGCAGCGGGCACACCGTGGACCCGGCCACGCCGGAAGATCTGGAGTCGGCCGTCGTCAACGACGTGTCCTACGCCATCTACGTCCACGAGGACCTCACGGCCCGACACCCCGTGGGGCAGGCGAAGTTCCTCGAGAAGGCCACTCTCGACTCCCGCGCGGAGGTCGAGCAGATCATGGCCGCCGCGATTCGGCGTCGGCTCGGTTAGTCCCGCTTGCGCTGCAGCAGGTACTTCACGGCCGCTGCGCCGACCAGGACCAGCACGGCGACAGCTCCCCACTCGAGGTACTGCACGGCCTCCCAGGACCAGAACATGCCCTGGCTGATCGCGACCACGAGCACGACGAGGGCGACGGCCGCGCCGATGACCCGCGGCGACCTCCACTGAATGTCCATGTCCGCATGGTCGCACCCGCGCGTGCGCGCGCCTAGGAAACCAGGGGGTGATCCGTTGAAGGGCTCCGAGGTGATTGTCGCCCTGGCCGAGATCCTCGCGGCCCGCGGTGTGGGTCAGTGGAACCCGGATCCGGCTGTGAAGTACCCGACGAACGTGGTCGGCATCTTCTACGGCCCGATCGGCACGACCCCGGACCGCGCGATCGGCATCACTCGCTATGGCGGCACAGGCCCCCTGACGAACGACGACCACCGCGGCCGGCGACTGGTGCAGATCCGGGTGCGCGGCAAGCCGGGCGACACCAAGTCGGCCGACGACCTCGCCGACGCGGTGGATGCCGTGCTGGCCCGCATGCCCCCCACGCAGGGGCTCTCGTCCGAGTGGGCATCCGGCCCGCTTCCTCTCGGCGCAGATGGCAACCGCCGCACCGAGCTGACCTTGAACTACCTAGTCACCCCGGAGGGCTGATCCCCATGGTTTACGACTCCACCCTGCCCGACACCGCCGAGTACGCCCGCCGGTACGAGCACCTCATCGACATCTGGGACCCGACCGTCGACAACGGAGAGGACCCGGACGGCTGGTTCATCACGATCCGCCGCGCCGACCAGGTCGTGAAGACCTTCACGCCGGTGCTCGACAACGCGCAGACCAACGACGACCTCGGCTCCACCAACTCCGACGTCTCGGCGTGGAACTGGACCCTGGCGTTCCGCGTCATCCCCGCCCGCGTCAAGGCCACCCAGGGCCTCGTGGACGAGTACGCGATCCTCGACGCCGCGCAGGGCGACGCGATCGGCTCGGACGCCGTCGTGCGGGTGCGGTTCTACCACGCACCCGCGACCGGCAACGTCGGCGACCCCAAGGGCGCCTGGGAGGGCGAGGCCACCGTGGCCATCGCCCCCGTGGACGACGGCTCGCTCGAGCGCTGGGCCGTCACCCTGACCGGCAAGGGCCCGGCCACGCGCCTGGCGTCCAACCCGTTCGCTGGCCGCGGCGCGGAGGACTGATGGAGCTCTCCGGCCTGACCGAGCACCTCGAGGCCGTCGAGGCCAAGGACTCGATCACGCTGCCCTGGCGCGGGGAGGAGTACGTCTTCCCTGCGCCTGGTCCGGCCCGCAGTCTGCGGTGCGCGGCGCTGCTCGCGGCGTACGGAAAGCCGACGGGCGAGGAGCGCGAGGCGGCCATCGCCGAGGTGCTCGACGGTGAGGGCGCCGACGTCGTGATCCTGGGGGCCGAGGCTGCGGCACGGCTCGCCGCCGATGACGTCCCGATTCCCGTGCGCAACCACATCGTCACCGTGGCCCTGGTCGCCTGGGTCCAGGGTGAGGCGGCGGCGCAACGGTACATCGACGCGTCGGCGGCCGGTGAGAAGGGCCCAAAAGCGAAGGCGCCCTCCAGACGCTCGACGACTGGGACGAAGTCGGGCGCGGCAAGTACGACCCGGAAACGGGCCTCTACGAGCGGTACGAAGCCCCGCCGGAACGCGTCGCCCAAGCCGGCGGCCAAGGCCCAGGTCGAGCCGTCGACTGGTGGGACATCCTCACGCACTGGCACCTCGTCGTAGCCGACCTCGCGGCGATCTACCACCTGCCGCCCGCCCAGATATTCGAGCAGCCCTGGCCGTCCCTGCGGGGACTGATCCTCCGGCTCCTGGCCGAGCCGGAGTCCAGGCTGCGCAAGACCCTCGGGGGGTGACGGCATGGCGCTTGTGGTGTCCGAGCTGGAGTCACGGTTCACCGGCGACATCAAGGACTTCGAGCAGGCAGCGGACCGGGTCGAGACCCGAAACAAGCAGCTCGAGGGCGCTCGGCCCACGGTCGAGGTCGCCGCGAACGTCACCGATGTCCTGGCGGGCCAGGACCGTGTCGAGACCGCCGCGCGGAGCATCGAGGGCCTAAACCCGGAGCTCGAGGTCGACGCCGACGTGTCGCCCGCCGAGGACGCGCTCGACGGTCTCGCCGACAAGGCCGACAGGGCAGGGGCAGATGGCGGTGGGCGATCCGGCAAGAGCATGGCTGCGGGCATCGTCGGCGCCCTGGCGACCATCCCGATCGCGGGCGCCCTGGTCGGCATCGCGAAGGCCGCCGGCGACGCCGTCGTGCAGGGCTTCCAGGACGGCCTGGCCGTCGAGGTGCGGGCCGATCGACTCGCTGCCGCCACGGGCATGGACGAGGCCACCGTGGCGCGTCTCGGTGCCGCTGCGGGCGAGGCCTACGCGGGCAACTTCGGCGACTCTGTCGAGTCGAACATGGAGACCGCGCGGATCGCCGTGCAGTCCGGCCTGCTCGACCCCGAGGCGACCCAGCGCGACGCGCAGCAGGTCATCCAGTCCCTGTCGGGCGTCGCGGACATCCTCGGGGAGGAGATCCCCGCCGTAACCCGCGCCGCGCAGCAGCTCCTGCGTACAGGCCTGGCGAAGGACGCCTCAGAAGCGTTCGACATCATCGTCAAGGGCCAGCAGGCGGGGTTGAACGTCTCCGAGGACTGGCTGGACACGATCAACGAGTACGGCACCCAGTTCCGCAAGCTGGGACTGGAGGGTCCCGAAGCGCTCGGCCTCCTGTCGCAGGCGGTCCAGGCCGGTGCCCGGGACACGGACGTCGCGGCGGACGCGCTCAAGGAGTTCTCGATCCGCGCGATCGACGACTCCGAGCTCACCTCCGAAGGGTTCGAGGCCATCGGGCTCTCCGCGGAAGAGATGTCCGAGCGGATCTCCAAGGGCGGCCCCGACGCCACCAGGGCGCTCGGCGAGACCCTCGACGCTCTGCGCGAGATCGAGGACCCGGTCAAGCGGAACACGGCCGCCGTGGCCCTGTTCGGCACCCAGGCCGAGGACCTGGGCGAGGCCCTGTTCGCCATGGACCTCGACACTGCCGCGGGCAAGTTCCGCGACCTGGATGGCGCCGCTGAGCGCGCGCTGGCCACCCTCGGCGACAATACCGCGGGCAAGATCGCCACCGCTCAGCGCAGCATCGAGCTCGCCGGCGACGGTATCAAGGGCGCATTGGCCGAGGCATTTGCACCCCAGATCGAGGGGTTCGCCGAGTTCGTCAACCAGAACCGTGAAGCCGTCGTCCAGTTCCTGTTCGACGCAGCCAACGGCGCGATCGACTTTGGTCGCGCGCTCGCCGAGGGCGCCGCAGCGGGCACCGAGGGGTTCGGTGACTTCGTTGCCTCCACGGGTCCCGCGGTGCTTGAGCTGATCGGGGCCGTGATTGACGGTCTGGACTCCATCCCGTTCGTGGATCTGGGGGGCGCGGCCGACGAGTTCGACAAGATCCGCGAGAAGGCCGAGGAGTCGTTTGCCGCGTTCGACGAGGGCACCGAGGTCACGGCCGACGCGATCCGGACCAACTTGATCGAGAACGGCCTGGACCCCGCTCAGGAGAAGCTGAACGACCTGGGCTCTGGCCTGATCAACAACGCCGCCCTGTCTGACGCCACGAACCGGCTCGCCGACGGGATTGCCGGCGTCGGGTACGCGGCCGACGGCTCGCAGCTGTCGATCCGGGTGCTGAACGGGCGCCTGGACACCTCGACCGCGGCGGGCAAGCGGCTGGACGCGCAGTTCCGCTCGGTCAAGGACCGGCTGTACGAGCAGGTCACGGCAGCCGCCGCGGCCGGCGAGTCGCAGTCCGACCTCCGTGGCCGGGTCTCCTCGGCGCGCGCGGCGTTCATCGACCAGGTCACGGCCATGGGTGCCACCAAGGCGGAGGCCAAGGCGCTGGCCGACCAGTACGGGCTGATCCCCAAGAAGGTCAGCACCGAGGTGGTGGCGGACACGTCGCGTGCGCGCAGCGCGGTGGAGGCCTTCATCCGGGATATGTCCGGGCGGGTCGTCGCGGTGAACGTGGGGGGCAACCTCGGCGCCACGGCGCGCGCATCCGGCGGGCCTGTCCAGCCCGGGGAGACGTACCTCGTCGGCGAGGAGGGGCCGGAGCTCGTGCGGTTCTCCCAGGTCGGCACGGTCATCCCCGCGGGCCAGACGGCAGCGCTCCTGGCGTCTGGCGGGAACGCCGCCCCGTCGTCCAAGACGTACAACGCGAACGTCTACAACTACGGCGGTGACGCGGCGGTCCGGGCGGTCGCACGGGCCCAGCGCCGCACCGAGCTGCTCGACAACCTGGCGAGCTAGGAGGTATCACGTGACCTTCTACGTCCTGGCTTCGGTCCGGCCGCCGGTCGTCACCCCGGTCCGTACACCCGACGTGGTGATGTGGCTGGAGTCGCTGGACGGGTCGCAGCGCGTCGACCTGTCCAGCGGCCCGGTCCGGTGGCGGGCGAATGCTACGGGCCTCGGCGTGCCACCGGTGGAGGTGCTCATGGGCACCTCGCCGGGCATGGCCGGGGCCACCGTGGAGGACGTCTACACCACGGAGCGCGACGTGCTCCTGCCCGTGACGATCGGCGGCCGCAACTGGGTGGAGACCTGGGGCGCGATCCAACGGCTGCGCGACATCACCGACCCGACCAACGGCGTCGGCCCCGAGGGGAACTTCCGGCTCGTGGCCGCGTCCCCGAACGGTGTGCGGCACCTGGACCTGACCTACCGCGGCGGTCTGGAGGACGACGGCCAGCCGTCGCAGGTACGGCAGAACCGGGTCCTGGACCTGGTGGCCGCCATGCCGTTCGCCCAGGAGCCCGAGGAGGAGACGGCCGAGTTCCGACTGGTGTCCACGCCCCGACCGTTCCTCTCGGGCAGCCCAGGCACGAGCCGCCCCTGGGGCACGCTGGCGATCACCGCCTCCGAGGTGCTCTCTGGCGAGACCCCCGTCAACCTCCTGTCGGCGGTGCCGGTCTTCCCCACGATCGAGAT
>Ga0233380_1000759_pt1 | contig 15786 bp, 21 predicted proteins | sample ElkDunMinimDraft_9_FD_191541 | JGI IMG/M metagenome (GOLD analysis project Ga0233380, IMG submission 191541) | Fecal eukaryotic communites from dung pellets of Tule Elk in California, USA - Elk Dung F36 | ecosystem: Host-associated > Mammals > Digestive system > Large intestine > Fecal | place... | reverse complement strand
AGCCGCGTGAAGGAAGTCCGTCGGTCGATCGCGCAGATCAAGACCCTGCAGACCGAGCGTTCGCGCTCGGCCGCCAAGTAAAGGAAACTACACGATGCCCAAGCGCGTGCTGACGGGAACGGTGGTTTCCGACAAGACCGACAAGACGGTGGTCGTCCGCGTGGAGCGCAAGGTTAAGCACCCGCTCTACGGCAAGATCATCCGCCGCTCGAAGAAATATCATGCCCATGACGAGGGCAACGCCTACAAGGAAGGCGAGACGGTCCGCATCGAGGAGACCGCCCCGATTTCCAAGCTCAAGACCTGGAAGGTCATCGAGCGGGTGGACACGCACAAGTCGCCGGAGACGGCGGCCTGAGGCCAGTCACCGACTGATTGAAAGAAGCGGAACGCGGGGCTGGCCTTTTCGATCTGGAAAGGCTAAAGGCCCGCGTCCCCGTTTCGAATCTTCCGGTCGGAACAGGAATTCGGAACCGCCGAAATTTTTTCGGTAGGCCAAATGAAAAGGAACCGGATCCATGATCCAGATGCAATCCAATCTTGACGTCGCGGACAACAGCGGCGCCAAGCGCGTCCAGTGCATCAAGGTGCTGGGCGGGTCGAAGCGGCGCTTTGCCGGCGTGGGCGACATCATCGTCGTGTCCATCAAGGAAGCTCAGCCGCGCGGCAAGGTGAAGAAGGGCGACGTGCACCGCGCCGTCATCGTGCGCACGGCGAAGGACATTCGTCGCGCCGATGGCAGCGTCATCCGTTTCGACGGTAACGCAGCTGTCCTCATCAACAAGAATCAGGAGCCGATCGGCACCCGTATCTTTGGCCCGGTGGTCCGTGAGCTGCGCGCAAAGCAGCACATGAAGATCATCAGCCTTGCGCCCGAGGTGCTGTAATGAGTGCTGCTCGTATCAAGAAGGGCGATAAAGTCGTCGTCCTCGCCGGCAAGGACAAGGGCCGCACCGGCGCTGTTCTGGCCGTCATGCCCAAGGACGACAAGGTCCTGGTCGAAGGCATCAATGTGCATGCGCGTCATCGCAAGCCCGATCAGGCCAATCCCCAGGGTGGCATCGATCGCAAGCCTGCGCCGCTGCACATCTCGAATGTCGCTGTCGCCGACAAGGACGGCAAGGCCACCCGCGTTCGTTTCGAGGATCGCGATGGCAAGAAAGTCCGTGTCGCCGTCAAGTCCGGTGAGGTGCTGTAATGGCCGACAAATATATCCCGCGTTCCAAGGCGCAGTTTGACGCCGAGATCGTCAAGGCGATGACCGAGAAGTTCGGCTACGCCAACGTCATGGAAGTGCCCAAGATCGAAAAGATCACGCTCAACATGGGTGTGGGCGAAGCGACCCAGGACAAGAAGAAGGTCACGTCGGCCGCCGAGGAAATGGAACTGATCGCCGGTCAGAAGCCGGTCATCACCAAGGCGAAGAAGTCGATCGCGCAGTTCAAACTGCGTGAAGGCATGCCGATCGGCGCGAAGGTCACGCTGCGTCGCGAGCGCATGTATGAGTTTCTCGACCGTCTGATCAATATTGCCCTGCCGCGCGTACGCGATTTCCGTGGTCTCAACCCGAAGAGCTTCGATGGCCGTGGCAACTATGCCTTCGGTATCAAGGAGCAGATCATCTTCCCCGAGATCAACTATGACCGCATCGACAAGGTGCGTGGCATGGACATCATCGTGACCACCACGGCGAAGTCGGACGAAGAAGCGCGCGAGCTGCTGCGTCTCTTCGGTTTCCCCTTCCCGCTCGAAGAGAAGCAGGCGGCCTGAACAGGCCCCGCTTCTCTTTCCAACGAACGCAAGGAAAGAGAACTTAAGTCATGGCGAAACTGAGTTCGATCAACAAGAACGAGCGCCGCAAGAAGCTGGTGAAGAAATATGCCGGCCGCTATGCAAAGCTCAAGGCGATCGCGAACGACCAGTCGGCGGATGATTCCGACCGTCTGATCGCGCGCCTGAAAATGGCGGAAATCCCCCGCAACGGCAACCCGACCCGCGTGCGTAACCGCTGCGAGCTGACGGGCCGTCCCCGGGCTTATTACCGCAAGTTCCGTCTCTGCCGCGTGCAGCTGCGTGATCTGGCCAACAAGGGCCTGATCCCCGGCGTCACGAAGTCGAGCTGGTAAGGATATCACACGATGGCATTGACCGATCCCCTGGGTGATATGCTCACCCGCATCCGCAATGGGCAGCAGGCGAAGAAGGACAGCGTGGTTTCCCCCGCGTCCAAGCTGCGCGCTCGCGTGCTCGACGTGCTCCAGCGCGAAGGCTACATCCGCGGCTACACCGAAGAAGCCCTCGGCAAGCACCCGGGCCTGCGCATTGAGCTGAAATATTTCGAGGGCCAGCCCGCGATCAAGCATGTCGCGCGCGTGTCCAAGCCTGGCCGCCGCGTCTATTCGGGTTCCAAGGAACTGCCGGTAGTGCGCAATGGCCTTGGCATCACCATCGTTTCGACGCCTCGTGGCGTTCTGTCCGACGCGGAAGCGCGCGACCAGAATGTCGGCGGCGAAGTGCTCGCGGAGGTGTTCTGATGAGCCGCATCGGTAAGAAGCCGGTCGCCATCCCTGCGGGGGTGAACGCGACCATCGAAGGCGGGCTGCTTTCGGTCAAGGGCCCCAAGGGCACCCTGACCATGCCGCTGCGCGATGAGATCAGCTACACGGTCGAGGACAACGGTATTTCCGTGAAGCCTGCCAACGCTACCAAGCAGGCGCGTGCCTTCTGGGGTATGCAGCGGACCATGGTGCAGAACCTCATCACCGGCGTGACCGAGGGCTTTTCCAAGAAGCTGCTGATCACCGGCGTTGGCTATCGTGCCAATTCGCAGGGCAAGACGCTGAAGCTGCAGCTTGGCTATAGCCATGATGTCGACTTCGCGGTGCCCGAAGGTATTGAGATCAAGACCCCGGACAACACGACGGTCGAGATCAGCGGTATCGATAAGCAGAAGGTCGGCCAGGTCGCCGCAGAAATCCGTCGCTGGCGCAAGCCCGAGCCCTATAAGGGCAAGGGCATCAAGTATGACGGCGAGTTCATCTTCCGCAAGGAAGGGAAGAAGAAGTAATGGCAAAGCTCTCCCTCTTCGCGCGGCGTCGTCGCCGCGTTCGCACCACGCTCAAAGCGCGTTCGGGTGATAAGCCCCGTCTGAGCGTTCATCGTTCGGGCCGGCACATCTACGCCCAGATCATCGACGATGTGGCGGGCACGACCGTGGCTTCCGCCTCGACGCTGGACAAGGATGTCGGTGCCAAGGCGCAGGGCAAGACCGGCGCCACTTCGGAAGCCGCTGCCGATGTCGGCAAGCGCGTTGCCGCTGCGGCGACCGCTGCGGGCGTCACCCGGGTCGTGTTCGACCGTGGTGGTTTTCTTTTCCATGGCCGCGTCAAGGCGCTGGCCGATGCCGCCCGTGAGGGCGGGCTGGAGTTCTGATCTATGGCTGACGAAAACGATATCCAGGCGCAGCCCGGTGCCCCCGCAGCCGTCGAAGGCGCGGAGCAGCAGCAGCAGCCCACCGAGAACCGTGGTCCCGCACGGGGCCGTGGTAATCGCGGTGGCGGCGATCGCAACCGTGGTGACCGGGGTGGCCGTGGCCGCCGCGATGACCGTCGCGGTAACCGTGACGAAGATCAGGGCGAAGAACTGATCGAGAAGCTGGTTCACATCAACCGCGTTTCAAAGACGGTGAAGGGCGGCAAGCGCTTTGGCTTTGCTGCACTGGTCGTGGTCGGCGACGGCAAGGGTCGTGCGGGCTTTGGTCATGGCAAGGCGCGCGAAGTGCCCGAAGCCATCAGCAAGGCGACCGCTTCGGCCAAGAAGGCGATGGTTCGCATTCCGCTCAAGGAAGGCCGCACGTTGCATCATGATGGCCTCGGCCATTTCGGTGCTGGCAAGGTGACGGTGCGTTCGGCGCCTGCCGGTACGGGCATCATCGCCGGTGGTCCGATGCGCGCCGTGTTCGAAAGCCTCGGCGTCGCTGACGTCGTGACCAAGTCGAACGGCACGTCGAACCCCTACAACATGATCCGGGCGACCTTCGAGGCGCTGGGCGAGCAGACCAGCCCCAAGTCGGTGGCGCAGCGTCGTGGTAAGAAGGTCGCTGACCTGCTGCGTCGCGGTGGTGCGACGGCTGAGTTGGCACAGGCCGACGCCGAAGCGATTGCGGAGTAACAGCAAATGGCCAAGATCAAGATCAAGCAGATTGGTTCGCCGATCCGCCGTCCCGCCGACCAGAAGAAGATTCTGATCGGTCTGGGTCTGGGCAAGATGCACCGCGTGGTGGAACTTGAAGACACTGCCGAAGTGCGCGGTGCCATCAAGAAGCTTCCGCACATGGTGCAGGTGGTCGAGGGCTAAAACCCCTCGATTGCGAAGTTTGAGACGGAAGAGGGGGCAACCCCTCTTTTGTTTTTTGTAGATGAGCGCTAGAGGGCGCTCTTTCCATCCTGTCCCATCGGGGACTGCGCGACCAAAGCGAAAGCGAGTGCACGACATGAAACTCAATGAAATCAACGATAATGCCGGCGCCCGCAAGGGCCGCATGCGCGTTGGCCGGGGCATTGGCTCGGGCAAGGGCAAGACCGCAGGGCGCGGCCAGAAGGGTGCCAAGGCACGTTCGGGCGTCAGCATCAACGGCTTTGAGGGTGGCCAGATGCCGCTCCACATGCGCATCCCGAAGCGTGGCTTCAACAACATCTTCGCCAAGGACTATGCGATCGTGAATCTGGGCGCGGTCCAGCAGGCGATCGACAGCGGTCGGCTCGACGCGAATGCGACGATCGATCACGCGGCGCTCAAGGCCGCTAGCCTCGCCCGCGGTGGCAAGGATGGCGTGCGTCTGCTCGCCAAGGGTGAACTGACCGCGAAGGTCAACCTGCTCGTGGCTGGCGCGTCGAAGGGTGCGATCGAAGCGGTCGAGAAGACCGGCGGCAAGGTCGAAGTGATCGAAGTCGTGCCTGCCGCTGAAAAGGCGAAGGCCAAGAAGGGCACGGCCAAGGCCGCCCGCAAAGCCTGAGGGGCCTTAAGCCTTCTTAGCTTGCAGCATAGGCCCCGCCGCCCAATATGGGTTGGCGGGGTCATGCATGTTGGGGGCAACCGCGAAGACTGCTGTTTATAGCGTCGGAGCAATATCCGGTTCGACAGCGCCCCCCGGTCCCGTTAAGGGATAGCGATTCCCGTCCGGACGTCAGGTCCGGCCTAAGAGAATTTATAAAGGGCAGCCATCATGGCATCGAGAGCCGACCAGCTCGCATCCACGCTCAGCCTCGCTAAGTTCAGCCAGGCGACCGACCTTAAGAAGCGCCTGTGGTTTACGCTGGGCGCGCTGATCGTCTTTCGTTTCCTGAGCTTCGTGCCGCTGCCCGGTGTCGATCCGACGGCGCTGTCGACGCTCTATGCGCAGACCAATGGCGGCATCCTCGACATCTTCAACACCTTTTCTGGTGGGTCGCTGTCGCGCATGAGCCTTATCGCGCTCGGTGTCATGCCTTACATCACCGCGTCGATCGTGGTGCAGCTGGCCTCTTCGCTGTCGCCCCAGCTTGCGGCGATCAAGAAGGAAGGTGAGAGCGGGCGCAAGAAGCTCAATCAGTATACGCGCTATGGGACTGTCGGCCTGACGGCTGTGCAGGGTTATTTCATTGCCGTGGGCCTTGAAAGCTTCGGCGCCCAGTCGGGCGTGCAGGCGGTGGTCGATCCGGGCTATCTGTTCCGCATTGCGGCGGTCATCTCGCTGATCGGCGGCACGATGTTCCTGATGTGGCTGGGTGAGCAGATCACCTCGCGCGGTATCGGCAACGGCGTCAGCCTCATCATCATGGCGGGCATCGTTGCCCAGCTACCCGTGACGCTGAGCAACCTGTTCAAGTCCGGGGCGGAAGGTTCGATTTCGGGCCTGCTTATCATGCTGGTTATCATCCTGGCGGTCGGCCTGATCCTGCTCATCTGCTTCATGGAGCGAGCACAGCGCCGCGTATTGATCCAATACCCCAAGCGTCAGACTCGGCAGGGGATCATGCAGGCGGACCGCAGTCATCTGCCGCTCAAGGTCAACACCGCTGGCGTCATTCCGCCGATTTTCGCATCGTCGCTGCTGCTGATGCCGCTCACCATTTCCCAGTTCGCCGGGCAAACGGTGGCGGGCGAGAGCCGGATGGGCGACCTCGTGCTGACGCTGAACCAGTATCTGTCGCATGGTAGCCCGGTCTACATGGCGATGTACGGGCTCGGCATCGTCTTCTTCTGCTTCTTCTACACCGCCGTTGTGTTCAATCCTGAAGAAACGGCTGAGAATTTGAAGCGCAATGGCGGGTTCATTCCCGGCATCCGTCCCGGCAAGAACACCGAAAATTATCTCGACTATGTGCTGACGCGCATCACGGTCATCGGCGCGGCCTATCTGGCCTTTATCTGCCTGGTGCCCGAATTCGCGATCGCGCGAGCGGGAATTCCCTTCTATCTCGGGGGAACCAGCTTGCTCATCGTAGTCAACGTCACCGTCGACACCGTGACGCAGATCCAGAGCCACCTTCTGGCCCATCAATATGGCGACCTCATCAAGAAGGCGAAGCTCAAAGGGCGTATGCGCTAAGGCGCGGGTTTTACAAAAACAGCGTGAACACAGGGGAGTATGCGCGCGATGAACATCATTCTGCTTGGCCCTCCGGGCGCTGGCAAGGGGACGCAGGCGACCCGGCTGGTCGATGAGCGCGGCATGGTTCAGCTGTCGACTGGCGACATGCTGCGCGCTGCGGTCAAGGCTGGTACGCCCGTCGGGCTGCAGGCCAAGGCGTTGATGGAATCAGGTGCGCTGGTTCCGGACGAAGTGGTGTCCGGCATCATCGGCGAGGCACTCGACGCGCTGTCGCCTGACACGGGCGTGATCTTCGACGGTTATCCCCGGACGGAGGCGCAGGCGCATTCGCTCGACGCTATCCTTTCCGACCGTGGCCGCACGCTTGACCATGTCATCGAACTCGCGGTCGACGAGGACGCGCTGGTCGAGCGTATCACCGGTCGCTTCACCTGCGCGCAGTGTGGGGAGGGCTATCATGACGTCTTCAAGCGGCCGCGGGTCGATGAGACCTGCGACAAATGCCAGTCGCATGAGTTCAAGCGCCGACCCGATGACAATGAGGAAACGGTGCGCACGCGCATGGCCGAATATCGGGCAAAAACTGCTCCAATCCTGCCGATCTACGAAGCGCGTGGAATTGTGAGCCGGGTTGATGGCATGGCGGACATGGATCAGGTGACTGCCGCAATCGCCCGCGTGCTGGACAGTAAGGGCGGCTAAGGGCTGACCCTCCATCCCTTGTGGTTGCCCGGTAACCACGATTAGTGGATGGTTTATTTCTGCTTTGTTGCTAAAGGCGGGCCATGGTGCCCGCCTCTTCCCGTGGCCGACTCATCGAGATCGACGCGTTGCGCGGCATCGGGGCGCTGTGCGTCCTCATCTTTCATTACTCGACGCGGTTTCAGGAGATGTTTCCGCAAGCGAGCCATGTGCCTTTCAGTTTTCCGGGGGGCAATTACCGCGTGCTGTTGTTCTTCGCCATTTCCGGCTTTGCGATCTTCTTCTCGCTGGAACGCATCAGCTCGGTCGCGGATTTCTTCATCAATCGCTTCGCACGGCTTTATCCGGCCTATCTCGTTGCGATGCTGCTCACCCTCTCCGTGGAATATGCAGCGCAAGCGACACGGCTGCTTGTGGGGCCGGTAGCGATCCTCGCCAATTTCACGATGCTGGAGGAGTTCGCCTTCCTGCCGGCGGTGGATGGCGCCTATTGGACATTGTCGATCGAGATCGCCTTTTATTTCTGCATGATCGCGATCTGGAAATGGGCGGGCCTCAAGCGACTTGAACCCGTGCTGGTCGGCTGGCTGGCGCTGCGCGGCCTGTTCCAGCTGTGGCCGGACATGCCCGAGCGGATCATCATGCTCTTCGCGCTGCGTTACGTGCCCTTCTTCATCATCGGGATGCTGAGTTATCGCGTCTGGGCGGGGCAACGCAGCTGGCGGCAGCAGGCGCCCTACGCAGTCCTGGCGCTGCTCTCGATCGCGATAGGGGAGACGTGGGATGTCTTCTTGATCGGCTGCGTGTTGTTGGCGATCTTCGCGGCCGTGATCGGGGGATATATGCGGTGGATAGCGGCACCGCCGCTGCTGTGGCTGGGGGGGATCAGCTACAGCTTTTACCTGATCCACCAGAATGTCGGTTTCGTGGTCATGCTGCGCGTAGCGGACGCAGGCTATAGTCCGTGGATCGGCTTTGCGACCGCCTTTTGCGTGGCGCTTGCCCTTGGGACGGCGATCAACCGCTTGGTGGAGCGGCCAGCGGGCGAGGCTATCCTTGCCTGGTGGCGGCGGCGAAAGGCGGAGCGCGCTGCGCAGCCGGTCCTGCCGGGGGCCGCCTAGAGAGCCTGTCCGGCCGCGTGGCCGCTTGCCCAGGCCCATTGGAAATTATAGCCGCCCAGCCAGCCGGTGACGTCTACGGCTTCGCCGATGACGTGGAGGCCGGGCACCTTGCGTGCCGCCATGGTCTGCGATGAAAGGTCTGCGGTCGAGACGCCGCCGACGGTCACTTCCGCTTTGGCGAACCCCTCACTGCCGTTGGGTGTGAAGGTCCAGTCGGCGAGGCGCCGCTGCGCCTCTGCCAGTTTGCGGTCGGTGATAGCGCCAAGCTCGCCTGAGAGGGCAAGGCGCTCGGCCAGCGCATCGGCGAGGCGTTGGGGGAGATGGGCGGCCATGGCGGCCACAACCGACGTGCGAGGGCGCGTGCGCTTCGCGGTGATGAGCCAGTCAGGTGCCTGATCAGGCAAAAGGTCGAGTGCGATGGCTTGGCCGGGCCGCCAATAAGACGAGATTTGGAGGATCGCGGGACCAGAAAGGCCGCGATGGGTGAAGAGCGCCGCTTCGCGAAAGACGGCCTTGCCATGCCGGGCGATGACCGGGGCCGATACGCCAGAGAGCGCGCGAAACAGGACATCGTCGCCGCCCAGCGTCAGCGGCACTAGTGCCGGGCGTGGCTCCACCACCTTGAGGCCGAAGCGTCGCGCCAGATCATAGGCAAAGCCGGTCGCGCCGAGCTTGGGAATGGAGGGGCCGCCGGTGGCGATTACGAGAGCAGGGGCGGACAGGATGGTGTCGCCATGCGTCACGCGAAAGAGGCCGTCGCCATGATCGACATCCGTGACTGGCTGGTCCAGCCGGATCGCGGCATCGCCGGCCGCGCATTCGTCGAGTAGCATGTCGACGATCTGCCGTGCGGACCCGTCGCAGAAAAGCTGGCCCAGCGTCTTTTCATGCCAGGCGATGCCATGGCGATCGACGAGTGCGATGAAATCTGCGGCCGTGTAGCGGCCAAGCGCGGACTTGGCGAAATGCGGATTGGCGCTGAGATAGCGGTCGGGCGCGGTGTGGATATTGGTGAAGTTGCACCGACCGCCGCCGGAAATCAGGATCTTGGCGCCTGCCTGGGGCGCGTGGTCGACCACCACCACCCGCCGGCCCTTTTGTCCAGCGGTGGCGGCACACATCAGCCCGGCGCCGCCGGCCCCGAGAATGATCGCGTCATAATGCTGTCGGGGCTGGCTCAAGGATCAGCGCGGTGCCAGCGCGTCCATGATCTGGCGCACAGGGGCCAGGTCATAGCCCGCCGCCTGCGCTTGTGCAGCCAGGACATCGGCATTGTCGCCAGCGCGGGCGCGGGCGAGGGACCAGAGCAGCGTGCTGCGCGTGCCCGAGCGGCAATAGGCAAGGATCTTGCCGCCGGCCACCTCTTCCTGCGCCTTGGCCATGCCATCGAGCTGCCAGGGCGCAAAGCCGCCATGCGCTACGGGCAAGGCGACATAGCCGATGCCGGCTGCCTTCGCCGCTTGCTCGATCTCGGCGCCGTTCACCTGTCCAGGTTCCTCGTCGTCAGGCCGGTTGTTGACGATCATCGTGACGCCCATCTCCTTGGCGCGCGCGACATCTTCGACGCTGATCTGGGGCGAGACGAGGACGGTGTCGGTGAGCTTGCGGAACATGGGGACGTTACTCCTGTGAGGCGCGTCCTGCGCGTGCAGGGGCGAGGGCAAGAGGCCGGAGACGGCCGCGAGGGCGAGCAGGATCGCGGGTGTAGCGCAGCGCATGAGCGGACTCCCTTGGTCTCGACGTGCCATGCGCGTTGGGGGCGCGCGTTTCAAGATATTTGGTTCGTGGCTCTGCGCGACCTACAGATAAGGCCGGATCGCCGCGAGGAACGCGTCGCCATAGGCGTCGAGCTTGCGCTGGCCGACGCCGCTGATCGTGCCAAGCTCGTGAAGCGAAGCAGGGCGCTGCTCGGCCATCTCGCGCAGCGTCGAATCGTGGAAGATGACATAGGGCGGCACCCCCGCCTCCTGCGCCAGCTCGCGGCGACAGGTGCGCAGGGCGTCGAACAGCGGATCGCCCACGGGATTTTCACCACTGCCTGCGCGCGCCGACCGACGTCGCCGCTCGCGCCGGGGTGGCAGGACGATGCGCACCTCTTCCTCGCCGCGCAGGATCGGCCGCGCATTGGGGCCGAGCATCAAGCCGCCATGCTCGGTCGTCTCCAGCGCGTCACGCACCAGGAGCGCGCGCGAGACCGGGCGCAGGAGCGCGGTCTCGTCGCCCGAGACGATGCCGTGGACGGAGATGCGATCATGGCCGCGTTCGCGAATCTTGTCGGTGGCAGCGCCGGTCAGCACCGATTCGATGTGACCGACGCCGAAGCTCTGCCCCGTGCGATAGACGGCGGAGAGGAATTTGCGCGCGGTTTCCGTGGCGTCGATGCTCGCCGGGGGACTGAGGCAATTGTCGCAATTGCCGCACTGCGCCGGCGGATCTTCGCCGAAATGGCGCAGCAATATCGCGCGGCGGCAGCCGCCGGCCTCGACCAGCGCGCCCAAAGCGGCGATGCGCGCCCGTTCGCCCTGTTGCCGGGTGGGGTCGAGTTCGGCGATGCGCAGGCGCGCGCGGGCGAAGTCCTCCGCGCCCCAGAAGAGATGCGCGGTCGCGGGCTCTCCGTCGCGGCCGGCGCGGCCGGATTCCTGATAATAGCCCTCGATCGACTTGGGCAGGCCGGCATGGGCGACAAAGCGCACGTCGGGCTTGTCGATGCCCATGCCAAAGGCGATGGTCGCGACCATCACCATATCCTCGCTGGCGATGAAGGCGGACTGATTGGCGGCGCGCGTGCCCGGCTCGAGGCCGGCGTGATAGATGCGCACGGGCCGTCCCATTTTGCCGAGCCCTTCGGCCAGTTTCTCGGTCGCGGCGCGAGTCTGCGCATAGACGATGCCGGGGCCGGGATTGGCGGCGGCGAGGTCGGCGAGTTGCCGCCCGAGACCATCGCGCGGGTGGACGGCATAGCGGATATTGGGCCGGTCGAAGCCGGCGATGATCATGCCGTCATGTGGGATGCCAAGCTGCACCAGCACATCCTCGCGCGTGTGTGCGTCGGCGGTGGCGGTGAGCGCAAGGCGGGGGACGGTAGGAAATTCGTCCAGCAATGGACGCAGTAGGCGATAGTCCGGGCGGAAATCATGGCCCCATTCGGAAACGCAATGCGCTTCGTCGATGGCGAACAGGGCGATTTTCGTCGATCGCAGCAGGTCGCGAAAGCCTTCGCCGCTGGCCCGCTCGGGTGCGACGTAGAGCAGGTCGAGCTCCCCGCCACGAAGCCGGTCCTGCGTCTCGCGCCAGTCTGCGTCCACGCTCGTCAGGCTGGCGGCGCGAATGCCTACGGCTTGTGCCGCACGGAGCTGGTCATGCATCAGTGCGATCAGCGGCGAGATGACGACGCAGCAGCCGTCGAGGGCAACTGCGGGCAACTGATAGCAAAGCGACTTGCCCGCGCCCGTCGGCATGATCGCGAGGGTCGGTTGGCCTCGCATGACGCGATCGACCACCTGTGCCTGCACTCCCCGAAAGGCGGAGAATCCAAAGACGTCGTGCAGAACGGTGGCGATGTCGCGGGGCATGGCGACGGCTTAGCGATTGTGCGAGGCGGCGCAAGCGCGCGGCGCGCGTTCAGCGGCGCGGGGCGGGCAGGATGTCGAGCTGGCGTGCAGCGGCGAGGGCACGGATACGGTCGGGGCGAGGCATGGAGCGTATCGCTATTTCGGCAATGTCGCCCGCACTGAACATTTCGACATGGCCGATGCCCATGATGCGTTGGCCAAAACTTTGCGTAATCCGGATAGAGCGGATGGACGACAGTGCCACCTCGGTCCGCTGCTTGGCGAGCAACCCGCGTTCCATCAGCACCAAACGCTCCGACAGCGCCAGCCGCTCGCCCTTGCAGCGCAGCCACCAGACGATAAGCGCAACGATGCCGATCAGGGAGATCAGCAGCAGCAGGAACAGGAAAGGATGGGCGCGAAACATCGCGGGATGTTCGTCATACAGCCATGCGTCTTCCATCGGCCGCTCCCCTCATGCGTGGCCAGCACATCAGCATGGTGCGGGCCGGCGCGTCAATCCTTGGACAGCGCTTCTTTCTTGTGCGCGGCGCGCTTGCCCTCCTGGGTTTCGACGATGAACTGCGGCGCTCCCTTCGACGCAGCGACTTTGTGCCCCTTGATCGCCGTCTCGCTGGTCTGCTTTTTGACGACCTTGCCATGGGCTTCGCCGCCATGGCTTTTCCAGCTGACCTTCGTGCCTGCCTTGGGTTCCTGCTTCATCGCCATCTCCTTTGTCGGCGGAGAGAACCAGCGGCATTACAGAAGGTTGCTTAGCTCTCGTCGCCCATGCGCAGCGCAGCGATGAACGCCTCCTGCGGGATCTGCACGCTGCCATATTCGCGCATCCGCTTTTTGCCTTCCTTCTGCTTGTCGAGCAGCTTCTTCTTACGGCTGATGTCGCCGCCATAGCATTTGGCGGTCACGTCCTTGCGCATCGCCGCGATCGTCTCGCGTGCGATCACCTTGCCGCCGATCGCCGCCTGAATCGGGATCTTGAAGAGGTGGCGGGGGATGAGGTCCTTCAGTCGCTCGCACATGCCGCGCCCGCGCGATTCCGCCGTGCCGCGATGGACGATCATGGACAGGGCGTCGACGGGCTCCGCATTGACCATGATGCTCATTTTAACGAGGTCGCCCTCGCGATAGCCGATCTGGTGATAGTCGAAGCTGGCATAGCCGCGGCTGATGCTCTTCAGCCGGTCATAGAAATCGAACACCACTTCGTTGAGCGGCAGTTCGTACGTCACCTGCGCGCGCCCGCCGACATACGTCAGGTTCTTCTGGATGCCGCGGCGGTCCTGGCACAGCTTCAGGATCGAGCCGAGATATTCGTCGGGGCAGTAGATCACCGCTTCGATCCACGGCTCCTCGATCTCGGCGATCTTGGTGGGGTCGGGCATGTCGGCGGGATTGTGCAGCTCTATCTCGCCGCCGCCATAGGTCAGCTGAATCTTGTAAACGACCGAGGGCGCGGTGGTGATCAGGTCGAGATCATATTCGCGCGTCAGCCGTTCCTGGATGATCTCCAGATGGAGCAGCCCGAGGAATCCGCAGCGAAAGCCGAATCCCAGTGCCGCGCTGCTTTCCGTCTCGAAGCTGAAGGAGGCGTCGTTGAGGCGCAGCTTGCTGATCGAATCGCGCAGCTTGTCGAAGTCATTGGCGTCTACCGGGAACAGACCGCAGAACACCACCGGCTGCACTTCTTTAAAGCCCGGCAGCGCTTTAGTCGCGCCATTCTTGACCGTGGTGATGGTGTCGCCGACGCGGGTCTGTGCGATTTCCTTGATCTGCGCGGTGATAAAGCCGATCTCGCCCGCCGCCAGTTCGGGCAGTGCCTCGATCTTGGGCCGCATGCAGCCGACGCGGTCGATGAGATGCTCGGTGCCGCCGATCATGAACTTGATCGCTTGCCCCTTTTTGATGACGCCATTGACGACGCGCACGAGGATGACGACGCCCAGATACGGGTCATACCAGCTGTCGACCAGCATCGCCTCGAGCGGCGCGTTACGGTCGCCCTTGGGTGGGGGGATCCTCTTGACGATCGCTTCGAGGATTTCATCGATGCCGATGCCTGACTTGGCGCTGGCGAGCACGGCCTCGGAGGCGTCGAGGCCGATCACTTCCTCGATTTCTGCGCGCACCTTTTCCGGTTCGGCGGCGGGCAGATCGATCTTGTTGAGGACGGGCACGATCTCATGATCATGCTCGATCGACTGATAGACGTTGGCGAGCGTCTGCGCTTCGACGCCCTGCGCCGCATCGACCACCAGCAGCGCGCCTTCGCAGGCGGCGAGGCTGCGGCTCACCTCATAGGCGAAGTCGACATGGCCCGGCGTGTCCATCAGGTTGAGTTCGTAAAGCTGCCCGTCCTGCGCGCGATAGTCGAGACGCACGGTCTGCGCCTTGATCGTGATGCCGCGTTCCTTCTCGATATCCATATTGTCGAGCACCTGAGCGCTCATTTCGCGATCGGTCAGGCCCCCGGTACGCTGGATCAGCCGGTCGGCCAGCGTCGATTTGCCATGATCGATATGGGCGATGATGGAGAAGTTGCGGATATGCGAAAGCTCGGTCATGGCCGCGCCCCTAGCCGATTTTGGATCGCGGTGAAAGCGAGCGTGCATGGGGCGCTGGCATGGACCTGCATGCCGCTCGGGTCAGCTTGAACGCCGCACTGGCTATGATAACAATATTCGCATATCGGGCGACTGCGTTTTTGGGTCGTTTCTTCAAACAGGGGATGTGGATCATGAAGATTTTAATGGCAGCCGCGGCGCTGACCATGGGCACGGCGATGCTGGCCACGCCAGCAATGGCGGCGGGCAAGGGATCGTCGGCGAGGCAGGCGCAGACACAGAAGCAGATGGAAATCCCCCGCTGCACCCGCCGGCTGGGTACCATTGCTATCGTCGAGCCCGACAATCAGTGGTGGCGCGAGTTCAACCTCGGCAGCCCAGAGGCGATCATCAAGCTGTTCGTCCAGCAGTCCGGCTGTTTCGGCATCGTCAATCGCGGCCGGTCGATGGCCAGCCGCAATTTGGAACGTGCCATGGCCGATTCGGGCGAGCTTCAGGCTGGATCGAATCTCGGCAAGGGACAGGTGAAGGCTGCGGACTATTTCATCCAGCCCGACATCGTGACCACCAACCGCAACAGCGGCGGTAATAATCTGGGCGGTCTGGTCGGCGGCTTCCTTGGCGGACGCACGCTGGGCGCGCTGGCCGGCGGTATTTCGGTCAAGAAGAGCGAGGCCAATGTCACCCTCTCGATCGTCAATGCGCGCACGACCGAGGAAGAAGCGATGACCGAAGGCTATTTCCGCAAGTCCGACCTCAGCTTCGGCGGCGGCGGCGGCCTTGGCTGGATGGGCGGACTCGCAGCGGTCGGTGGCGGCGGTTATCAGAATACCGACATCGGTCAGGTGATCGTCCTTGCCTATCTCGACGCCTATACCAAGCTGGTGACGCAGATGGGCGGGCTTCCGGCCAATGCAGCGGCGGCGGCCCCGGTCGCGCGCTAAACCCTATCGACGCTTGGTCGTCGGTTAAAGGCCCTGCATTCAGGAAGGCACGCTTCCCTGAATGCAGGGCCTTCTTGGTTTCAGGCGCATTCGACGGTGACGTGCTCCATGCCGGGCAGCGCGCTGATCGCCATCCGAACCCGCGGGGCGTCTGCGCCGGGCGCGAGGCTTAGGATAGCGGCGCGGGCGTGCGGGCCGATGCGCCAGACGTGGAGGTCGCGAATGACGGCGCCCTCTTGCTCGGCAAGGCGGCGCACCTGCGCCAGTATCGCGGGTTCCGCCGTGTCCAGCAGG
>Ga0233380_1000758_pt1 | contig 15788 bp, 15 predicted proteins | sample ElkDunMinimDraft_9_FD_191541 | JGI IMG/M metagenome (GOLD analysis project Ga0233380, IMG submission 191541) | Fecal eukaryotic communites from dung pellets of Tule Elk in California, USA - Elk Dung F36 | ecosystem: Host-associated > Mammals > Digestive system > Large intestine > Fecal | place... | reverse complement strand
CCATGCCGTTCCTTCAGCAGCGCCATGACGCGGCCCATATCCTTGACGCTGCTTGCGCCGACCTCGACCTTGATCGCCTCAATGGCGGCGGTCGTTTCCTCGGCACTCAGCTGCTGGGGCAGGAAGCTTTCGATCACTTCCAGCTCGGCCTGTTCCTTATCGGCCAGCTCGTCGCGCCCGCCGCTGCGGAACATGTCGATCGACTCGCGCCGCTGCTTCACCATCTTTTGGAGGACGTCGACCACGATCACGTCGTCGTCGGGTATGCTGCTCGCCACGCGCAGTTCGATGTCGCGATCCTTGAGCTTGGCGAGGATCAGGCGGACAGCGGCGAGGCGGCCCTTGTCGCCAGCCTTCATGGCCGAAACCTGCGCGCTCTTGATGGTGTCGCGAATCATGGACGAACGAATCCTGGAATGTTTGCCGGAAAAGAGCAGATATAATGTGTAATCAGAATTTTTACAGACGTTGACCAAGCAGCCCTAGCGGCCTAGGTGGCGGGCCGTTTAACCCGCATGACGGCGGGTCTTTCGCCAGAGCATAAAAAGGACCATCCAATGGCTGACGCCACGACCATGACCGTGCCTAAAGGAGCGACGGGCGTGCTCGTTTTCGCCGACGGCAGCGCCGTTTTCGGACGCGGCTTCGGCGCTGTTGGCGAAGCGGTGGGTGAGCTCTGCTTCAACACCGCGATTACCGGCTATCAGGAAATCATGACCGACCCGAGCTACGCGGGCCAGGTCATCACCTTTACCTTTCCCCATATCGGCAATGTCGGCACCAATCTGGACGACGTCGAATCCGCCAACCCCTATGCGCTGGGTTGCGTGGTGCGCGAGGATGTGACCGCGCCCAGCAATTTCCGCAACGTCATGGCCTTTGACGAATGGATGACAGCGCATGGCCGCATCGGCCTGGCCGGTGTCGATACCCGCGCGCTGACCCGGATGATCCGGGAAAAGGGTGCGCCCAATGTCGTGATCGCGCATGACCCGGAAGGCGGCTTTGATATCGCCACGCTGGCGGCCAAGGCTGCGCAATGGCCTGGGCTGGAGGGCATGGACCTCGCCATCGAGGTGACGGGCAAGGAAACGCGGCTATGGAAGGACGGCGCCTGGACGCTGGGCGAAGGCTATGCCGTCGACGCGACCGACAAGGTCGAAACCGTCGCGGCCGGCTATCCCGCCCATGACGCGCAAGGCAATGCGCTGCTGTTCGACGGCCAGGATCGGCCGCAGCCGACCGACCGCCCGCATGTCGTCGCGCTCGATTTCGGCGCGAAGAACAACATCTTCCGCAATCTTGTGCAGGCCGGCGCGCGCGTCACCGTGCTGCCCGCTACGGCAAGCTTTGACGAGGTCATGGCGCTTGAGCCGGCTGGCGTCTTCCTTTCCAACGGTCCGGGCGACCCGGCCGCGACCGGCGCCTATGCCGTGCCCGTGATCTCAGCGCTGCTGACCGAAAATGTGCCGATTTTCGGTATTTGCCTTGGTCATCAGCTGCTCGGCCTCGCGGTGGGCGCGAAGACGCTCAAAATGCACCAGGGCCATCGCGGCGCGAACCATCCGGTCAAGCGCCTGTCGGACGGACTGGTGGAGATCACCAGCATGAACCATGGCTTCGCCGTGGATGCCGCGACCTTGCCCGACAATGTGGTAGCGACCCATGTCTCCCTCTTTGACGGTAGTAATTGCGGCATAGAACTTACGGATAAGAATGCCTTTTCCGTGCAATATCACCCCGAAGCATCGCCCGGCCCGCAGGATAGCTTCTATCTGTTCGAGCGCTTCGTCGATGGTCTGATAACGGCATGAGCCTCAATCTCCCCCAGGTCGATGAAGCCCGCCTCGCGCAGGAATGGGAGGCCGATAAAGCCGTGCTCGCCAGTCTCGCCGAAAATGGCGACAACGCCCGTCTGCCGCGCGCGGTCGATGTCAGCTTCAAGGGTAGCGAAAAGGATTTCGAGCGCGTCCTGACCCTCGCCAGCCAGTTCGGGTTCGTCGAACTGGATCGCGAGGAAGGCGAGGATGGCGAGCTTTATCTGTTCCTCGAATGCGAGCAGGCGGTCGATGAAGCGTCGATCCGCGCGCTGACGAAAAAGTGCCTCCAGATCGAAATATTGTGCGGCGTAGAATATGACGGCTGGGGCTGCGAAGCTCGCACCGGCCCGCTGCATTGAGCGTCATTCAATCCAACTTTCGCGCTCTTGCGCGCAACCATGAGCCAGAGGCGAACTAATGCCCAAACGCACCGACATCTCCTCCATCCTCATCATCGGTGCTGGTCCGATCATCATCGGCCAGGCATGCGAGTTCGACTATTCGGGCACGCAAGCGGTCAAGGCGCTCAAGGAAGAGGGCTATCGCATCATCCTCGTCAATTCCAATCCGGCCACCATCATGACCGACCCGGAATTTGCCGACGCGACCTATGTCGAACCGATCACGCCAGAAATCGTCGCCAAGATCATCGAGAAGGAGCGGCCCGATGCGGTGCTGCCCACGATGGGTGGGCAGACTGCGCTCAACACGGCACTGGCCCTCTTCAACGACGGCACCCTCGACAAATATGGCGTCAAGATGATCGGCGCTGATGCCGAAGCGATCGACAAGGCGGAGGACCGCCTCAAATTCCGCGACGCGATGGACAAGATCGGCCTCGAGAGCGCCCGTTCGCGCATCGCGCATACGATGGAAGAGGCGCTCGAGGGGCTTGAGTTCACAGGGCTTCCCTCGATCATCCGTCCCAGCTTCACGCTTGGCGGGACGGGCGGCGGCGTCGCCTATAATCGCGAGGAATTCAAACGCATCGTCGCCGAAGGGCTCGACGCGTCGCCGACCACCGAAGTGCTGATCGAAGAGTCACTGCTCGGCTGGAAAGAATATGAGATGGAGGTCGTGCGCGACCGCAACGACAATTGCATCATCATCTGCTCGATCGAGAATGTCGATCCGATGGGCGTGCATACGGGCGACTCCATCACTGTCGCGCCGGCGCTGACGCTGACCGACAAGGAATATCAGATCATGCGCAACGCGAGCATCGCGGTGCTGCGTGAAATCGGCGTAGAAACAGGCGGTTCGAACGTACAGTTCGCGGTCAATCCCAAGGATGGCCGCCTCGTCGTGATCGAAATGAACCCTCGCGTCAGCCGCTCGTCGGCGCTGGCGTCAAAGGCGACCGGTTTCCCGATCGCCAAGGTCGCGGCGAAGCTTGCCGTTGGCTACACGCTCGACGAGATTGAGAATGATATTACCGGCGCGACGCCCGCGAGCTTCGAGCCGACGATCGACTATGTCGTGACCAAGATCCCGCGCTTCGCTTTTGAAAAGTTCAAGGGCTCGCAACCGCTTCTCGGCACCGCGATGAAGTCGGTGGGCGAGGTCATGGCGATCGGTCGCAACATCCATGAGTCGATGCAGAAGGCCCTGCGCGGCCTGGAAACCGGTCTGTGCGGCTTTGACGAGGTCACCCATCTTGTAGGCGCGCCGCGCGACGACATCATTGCCGCGCTGGCCCAGCCTACCCCCGACCGCCTGCTGATCGCCGCCCAGGCGTTGCGCGAGGGGCTGAGCGTCGAGGAAGTGCACGCCGTTGCCAAATATGATCCCTGGTTCCTGGAGCGGATCAAGGAGATCGTCGAGGCGGAAGCGGAAGTGCTAGAAAATGGCCTGCCGCGTGATGCGGACGGCATGCGCCGTCTCAAGTCGATGGGCTTTTCCGACAAGCGTCTCGGCCATCTCGCGCTCAAGTCCGTCAATCTGCGCGGCATGGAGGGCGGCATCGCGCGCGGGTCGGGCCTGATCCATGACACCGTCAAGGCTATGACTGGCGGCGTCACCGAAGAAGAAGTGCGCGCGCTGCGTCAGAAGCTCGGCGTCCGTCCGGTCTTCAAGCGCATCGATACCTGCGCGGCCGAATTCGCCGCGAAGACGCCCTATATGTATTCGACCTACGAAGCGCCGATCTTTGGCGAGGCGGAGAATGAGGCGTATCCAAGCGACCGCCGCAAGGTCGTCATTCTGGGCGGCGGTCCGAACCGGATCGGGCAGGGGATCGAGTTCGACTATTGTTGCGTCCACGCCTGTTTCTCGCTGGCGGAGGCTGGCTACGAAACGATCATGGTCAACTGTAACCCTGAAACCGTTTCAACCGACTATGACACCTCCGACCGCCTCTATTTCGAGCCGCTGACGGCCGAGGACGTTCTGGAAATATTGGAACTGGAAAAGACGACCGGGGAACTGGTCGGCGTCATTGTCCAGTTTGGTGGCCAGACGCCGCTGAAGCTCGCGCAGGCGCTGGAGGATGCGGGCATTCCTATCCTGGGTACCTCGCCCGACGCCATCGACCTCGCCGAAGATCGCGAGCGTTTTGCCGCGCTGGTCGACAAGCTGAAGCTTCGCCAGCCCGCCAACGGCATTGCGCGCAGCCGGGAAGAGGCGATCGCGGTCGCCAATCGGATCGGCTATCCCGTGCTGATGCGCCCGAGCTATGTGCTGGGCGGTCGGGCGATGGAGATTGTCGACGGGCAGGCGCAACTGGAGGAATATATCACCACCGCGGTCCAGGTTTCGGGCGATTCTCCGGTGCTGATCGACCAGTATCTCCGCGACGCGACCGAGGTCGATGTGGACGCCCTGTGCGATGGCGACGATGTCGTGGTTGCGGGCGTGCTCCAGCATATCGAGGAAGCCGGCGTCCATTCGGGCGACAGCGCCTGCTCGCTGCCGCCCTATAGCCTGAGCGACGATGTGATCGCGGAGATCGAACGGCAGACGGACATATTGGCGCGGGCACTAAGCGTGCGCGGCCTCATGAACATCCAGTTCGCCGTCAAGGATGGCACCGTCTATCTGATCGAGGTCAATCCGCGCGCCAGCCGGACCGTGCCCTTCGTTGCCAAGGCGATTGGCACGCCCATCGCGAAGATCGCGGCCCGAGTGATGGCTGGCGAGAAAATCGCGGCGCTGCCCAAGATCGACCGCAACGCGATTTCGCATATCGCGGTCAAGGAAGCCGTCTTCCCCTTCGCGCGCTTCCCAGGCGTCGATCCGGTGCTGTCGCCAGAAATGAAGAGCACGGGCGAAGTCATGGGGATTGATAGTAATTTTGCCATGGCCTTCGCCAAGTCGCAGATTGGTGCCGGCACGATCCTGCCGAACGGCGGCACGGTGTTCATCTCGCTCAAGGATAGCGATAAGCCGGTCATCCTGCCGGCGGCGCGCAAGTTAGTCGACATGGGCTTTTCGCTGATCGCCACCACCGGCACGGCGCGCTATCTTTCCGAAAGCGGACTGCCGGTCGAGACGGTCAACAAGGTGGCTCAAGGGCGTCCACATATCGTCGATCGCATCACCGATGGCGAAGTGTCGTTGATTTTCAACACCACCGAAGGCTGGCAGTCACTCAAGGACAGCCAGGCCATTCGCGTAAGCGCGCTGCGGCAGAAGGTCGCAAGCTTCACCACCGCGGCGGCGAGCGTCGCGGCGGCGGATGCGATTGAAGCCTTGCGTGGCCAAGCCCTTGAAGTGCGGCCTCTCCAGTCCTATTATCCGCGATCGCACGGCTGACCCCCCGTATCAGGATTGCGTTGTGGGCGGCCCCGACGATCGGGGTCGTCATAGAGAAGATTTGACGAAGGATTTGCAGATGGCGACCGTTGAGAGGATGCCGATGTTGCAGATGGGCTACGACAAGCTCACCGCGCAGCTTCGCGAGCTCAAGATTGAGCGTCCGCAGATCGTGGACGCGATCGAAGAGGCGCGGGCGCATGGCGATCTTTCGGAAAATGCCGAATATCATGCCGCCAAGGAGCGGCAGGGACAGGTCGAGGCGACGATCGCCGACCTTGAGGACAAGCTGTCGCGCTCGCAGGTGATCGATCCCAAGACCCTCTCTGGCGACAAGGTCGTGTTCGGCGCCACGGTGACGCTGCTCGATGAAGACGACAAGCCGGTGCGCTATCAGATCGTCGGCCAAGCCGAAGCTGACGCGAAATCGGGTATGATCAGCTATTCGAGCCCGCTCGGTCGCGCGCTGATCGGCCGTCAGGCGGGCGAAGAGGTGGAAGTGTCCGTACCCGCCGGGGACAAATTCTACCAGATCGACAAGATCGAGTTCATCTGATCGGTGAGACCCGGTTACGGCCCATTCGGTGATCCGGCCGGGGGCCTTCGCTATGGTATATGTTCGCGGATTTCGCTGCTTCTGACGCAGCGGATTTCGGGATGAGGCAGAGAACATGAGACTGCCCACCGGGCATATGGTCAATGGGCTTGCCGCCGTCACGGCTCTGTCTTTCCTGTCGATTTACGCGACGGGGCGGACTGATCAGGCTGCGTTGCTGGCCGGGTTCATCCCGGCGCGACTCGCCGATGCTGCTCTGCTTCAGGGCTTGGCTGCAGTACCCGCCTGGCTGACGCCTCTCAGTTGCACGCTCGTTCACGCCGGTTGGCTTCATATCGGCTTCAACCTGCTCATCCTGCTCTTTTGCGGGCGGCAGGTTGAACATGTGCTCAACAAGGGCGCGACACTCTTACTCTACGTCGCGGGCGCTTATGCCGCTTGCCTGACGCAATGGGCGTTCGACCCTGCATCGACCGATCCGATGATCGGCGCGAGCGGGGCGGTTTCGGCGCTCATGGGAACATATGCGCTGCTTTACAGCCGGCAGAATGTCAGGTCTTTCGGCTTTCTATCGGCGAACATGGTACGTGTCCTGTGGTTGGCGGGGGCGTGGACGGGCCTGCAGTTGCTGGTCGGGATCGCGACTGCGGGGGGGGCGAGCGGCCTGGGACGCATCGCCATCGGCGCGCACATCGGCGGGTTCATCGCCGGACTATTGCTGACGCGGCCGTTGCTGCGCTGGCGGTTCAGAAACGGACCTCGTCCGCTATCCTGATTTGGCGCACGGCGGGCGCGCCAGCCATTCTATTTCTTCGGTTCAATGAAAAACGGCTCAACCCGCGGGGGCTGAGCCGTTTTGGCATTGCGAAGATTCAGTCTTACTTGGCCTCGGGCAGCTCCGGTTCGAGCAGGCGATGCAGATGAACGATGACATATTTCATCGCCGCATCGTCCACCGTTCGCTGGGCCGCGCCCCGCCAGGCATCCTCCGCCGCCTTATAGTCGGGAAATACGCCGACCAGGTCCAGCTTTGAAGGGTCCTCGAAATCCAATGTCTGCGGGTCCGTGACCCGGCCACCCATGACGAGGTGCAGTTTGCTCATGCGCGATCACTCCGTTGCAATGCCCTGACCTCTATCATTGCGGCAGCATCCTTCCAAGTATCGCAACGGCCCCGCAGCGCATCCTATCGCCTGGCGATCATCCCTTGGGCAGGCGTGCCTTTACAGCTTCACCCAGGGCCTCTGCCTTGGCCGACGCGAGCGATACCAGATCGTCGGCCAGTCGCGCGGCGCGATTGGCAAATTCCGACGTGCCGCTCCCCACGACGTCCGCTGCCTCGCCCGCGCCCTTGCGGGTCGAACGATAGGCACGCTGGGTGACGGCCTTGGCACTCTCGGCCCCGTCGGCAGCAATGTCGCGCGCCGAATGATAGGCTCGGCTCGCTACCGCCCGGGCATTTTCAGCGCCCTCAGCCGCAGCGTCGCGGGTCGAGTGATAGGCGCGGCTTGCCGCGTCGCCTGCGGCCTCGGCACCCTCGGCTGCGGCGGCACTGGCAGCTGCGGCCGCCTCCACGATCCGCGCACCCGCATTTGTGGCAATTACCGGGATGGCACGTAAGGCGCTGCGGCCCTTCGGGAACATCCAGGCGATGACCGCACCGGCAGCTACCGCGCCGGCGACAGCGGTGATCGGGTGCTCCTGAATGATCTGGTTCGCGCGTGTGGCAACGTCCTGCGTCTTGGTGCGGGCGTCGGTATAGGCGTCGCCTATTTTCTCGCGGCTCTTGTTTACCAGTTCGCCGCTCTTGGCGGAGCCGTCCTTAAGACGGGTCGAGGCGGCTTCGGCCAGGTCGCCGGCGGCGTCGCGGGCGCGGTCGATCTGGGCGCGGATATCAGCCATGGTAGGTCTCCTTGATGCTGTCCGAAGCGCGGACATACATGCGTTTTGTCAAAGTCGTGAGCGGGCGTCGGGCCAGATAGGCGAGAAAGGCGGCGATTGCGGCGCCAGTGGCATAAGGGTGCGCGCAGGCGCCGGCCTTCACATGTTCGCCGGCCTCCTTGACCTTCCCGATGGTCGCACCCTTGGCATCCTGCACGAGCCGGCTGGGCGCGATCCGCGCCTTTGTCTCGCCCAGGCTCTGTTGTGCCTGCGCCTTTTTCTGCGAGGCGCGTGCGCATGCCGCGAGATATTCCCCTCGCGCGCTCATGCGGAAATATCCTGTTTCATGCGCGTGATCCGCTTCTTTGCGAGCAATAGGCATAGGCCTACGATCAGAAAGGTGACGATCACCACCGTGGCAGTGGCACCCAGCGGCCCCATCAGCGGGGTCAGCGTCAATATGATCCCGACGAGCAGTGCGATCACCGCGGCAAGCGCCAGTACCAGGGCGACGACCCCGAATATGAGCGTGTCGCGCACCCCGCCCATGACGATGGTGGCGCGAAGTTTCTGCTTTTCCGCTTCCGCCTCGGCATAGGCGCGACCGTCGGCGACGAGCCGGGAGATGGTCGCGCGGACCCCATCATCCCGTTCGCCGCCTGGGGGCGTCCACACCGTCTCAGAAGTCTCGATGGGTTGGTCGATCAAATAACCCTCCGTCCCCAAACCAGGGTCTTTGTCCAATTGCTCGCCGGCCTCAACCCGCGTCGATCATCGGGCTGTGCCCTGGGTCAGCTTTCGTCGGAACTCGGCCCTTTGGCGAGGCGCATCAGCACATAACCGACCACGGCAGCGGCACCGATCGCGACGGCAGGGCTCTTGCGCACAAATTCGCGCGCTTCGTCCATCAACTCGTCGACATCCTTGCTTTCCAGCGTGTCGGCGGCGTTGGCGACGGTCTGCGCCGCCTGGCGGGCATAGTCACCATATTGCGGGCCAAGCTTCGCATCCACCGTGCTCGCCGTGTCGGAAATCAGCCGCGAAAGGCTCTGCATAGCCGAGCCGGTCGCACCCTTGGCGGTGCCGGCGGCGGAGCGCGCCGTAGCGGTAGCCTGTTCTTTCAGCGGATCGACATGCGTTTGCCAATCGACGGACTGCAGCTTCTCAGCGGCGGCCTTCGCGGCCTTCTCCGCCTGCTCCTTGATAGGCGCAGCCTTTGCCGCCCAACCTTCCGCACTGCTCTCGCCAGCCGCACCGGACGTGCTCGAGCTGTAGGCCGAACCCGCCTTTACCGGCTCCGCGGGAGTTGGCGTATCATTGCTGCCGACGGTTGCGCCCTTCAGGGGCTCCTGCGGTACGGCTCCATTGTCGGGGGTACCAGAAGTGTTGACCATGTCCGTGTCTCCTCGCAGACTTTCATGCCGCCGATCAGGGCGACTGGAATTGATAGACCAATGCTTCGTCGCGCACACAGTTCCGTAAGCGTTACATCTTTTGCCTGCCAGCATTTTTGAGAGCGCCGCCGCCATCGCATTGCCAAGGGGGAAGGGGCTGGCTAAGCGGACGGCCAACAGCCCGCATGGCAGCCATTAAGAGGACATCATGACCGCTATTCTCGACATCCACGCTCGCCAGATACTCGACAGCCGCGGCAATCCGACCGTCGAAGTCGACGTGATGCTGGAAGATGGCAGCTTCGGCCGCGCCGCTGTCCCCTCGGGCGCATCGACCGGCGCTTATGAAGCGGTGGAAAAGCGCGACGGCGACAAGAGCAAATATATGGGCAAGGGCGTCCTTGCCGCCGTCTCGGCCGTGAATGACGAGATTGCCGAGCAGATCATCGGCCTCGACGCCGAAGACCAGGCTGAAGTCGACGCCGCGATGATCGATCTCGACGGCACCGAAAATAAGAGCCGCCTTGGCGCCAACTCGATCCTGGGCGTCAGCCTCGCGGTTGCGAAGGCTGCGGCTGATGCGCGGGGCCTGCCGCTCTATCGCTATGTCGGCGGCGTCAACGCACATGTCTTGCCGGTGCCGATGATGAACATCATCAATGGCGGCGAGCATGCCGACAACCCGATCGATTTCCAGGAATTCATGGTCATGCCGGTCGGCGCGGAAAGCCTGGCCGACGCGGTGCGCATCGGCGCGGAAATCTTCCACACCCTCAAGAAGGGCCTGCACGACAAGGGCCTCGCGACGGCAGTCGGCGACGAAGGCGGTTTCGCGCCCAATCTCGCCTCGACCCGTGACGCGCTCGACTTCATCATGGCGAGCGTCGAGAAGGCTGGCTACAAGCCGGGCGATGACGTGGTGCTGGCGCTCGATTGCGCCGCGACGGAATTTTTCCGCAACGGCAAATATGAGATTTCGGGCGAAGGCCTGTCGCTCTCGCCGGTCGAGATGGCCGACTATCTCGCCGCGCTCTGCAACGACTATCCGATCAAGTCGATCGAAGACGGCATGAGCGAGGATGATTTCGAAGGCTGGAAGGCGCTGACCGACAAGATCGGCGGCAAGGTTCAGCTGGTCGGCGACGATCTGTTCGTCACCAACCCCAAGCGCCTGGAAATGGGCATCGGCAAGGGGCTGGCCAATTCGCTGCTGGTGAAGGTCAACCAGATCGGCACGCTCACGGAAACGCTGGCCGCCGTCGATATGGCGCATCGCGCCCGCTACAGCGCGGTCATGTCGCACCGTTCGGGTGAGACCGAGGATGCGACGATCGCCGACCTCGCCGTCGCGACCAACTGCGGACAAATCAAGACCGGCTCGCTTGCCCGTTCCGACCGGCTCGCCAAGTACAACCAGCTTATCCGCATCGAGGAAGAACTGGGCGACGTGGCGCGCTACGCCGGACGCTCCATCTTTCGGTGAATAATCGCGGTTGGCCGCAGGCGGATGAAATTTCGCTTGCGGCCAGCCGACAGCTGTGATTCTTCTATTCCATGGCGCAGCTCGCGAAATTTCGGACATTGCTGTTCTCTGCGATCGGTCCTGCGATCGCGGTGCTGATCCTGCTGTTCTTCGCCGGCTATGTCGTTCTGGGATCAAGCGGCATTCTGGCGTGGGGCGACTATTCGCGTCAGCTTCACGTCGCGCGAGCCGAACTGGCGCAGGTCGACCGTCAACGCCAGCAACTTAAGAACCGCGTCGACCTGCTCGACCCGCGCCGCGTCGACCCGGATATGAGCGATGAGCTGATCCGGCGACAGCTGGGCGTCGTTCATCATGACGAGGTCGTCGTTCCTCTGCACTGAGCAGGCCGTCATCCACGTCACTATGCGCGCAGTGCGGATAAGCTACGCAAAGCGGGCCTGCGAGCGTTGCATTTGCGCGGAAGGTGTCGCTATATCGGCCGCTCTGCACTGACCCCCGCAAAAGGATAATGCCTTGGCGAAATCAGCTACGCCGCGTCCGCCCCGCAACAAGGCACCAGCCGCTCCTCGCCGCGCAAAAGCGACGACGCCCGGCGCCGATCATAACCGGGTCCGGCCGGAAAATCCGGTCGACTATCCAGCGTCGAAAGATGAGCTGCTGGAATTCTACCGGCAGATGGTGCTCATACGCCGCTTCGAGGAAAAGGCCGGCCAGCTTTATGGCCTGGGCCTCATCGGTGGCTTTTGTCACCTATATATCGGGCAGGAAGCTGTCGCTGTCGGCATCCAGTCGGCGCTGGAGCCCGGCAAGGACAGCGTCATCACCGGCTATCGCGACCATGGCCATATGCTGGCCTACGGCATCGATCCGAACGTCATCATGGCAGAGCTGACTGGCCGCGAAGCGGGGATTTCTCGCGGCAAGGGCGGCTCCATGCACATGTTCAGCGTCGAGCATAAATTCTTCGGCGGTCATGGCATCGTCGGTGCACAGGTGTCGCTCGGCACCGGCCTTGGCTTTGCGCATAAATATCGCGGCGATGGCGGCGTGTGCGTCGCCTATTTCGGCGATGGCGCGGCCAATCAGGGCCAGGTCTATGAAAGCTTCAACATGGCTGAGCTATGGAAGCTGCCGATCATTTTCGTGATCGAGAATAACCAATATGCCATGGGCACCAGCGTCAACCGCTCCTCGGCAGAGGATCAGCTATATCGCCGCGGCGAAAGCTTCCGCATTCCCGGCATCCAGGTCGACGGCATGGATGTGCTCGCGGTGCGCGGGGCGACCGAGACGGCGCTCAAATGGGTGCAGGATGGTAACGGCCCGATCCTGCTCGAAATGAAGACCTATCGCTATCGCGGTCACTCCATGTCCGACCCGGCCAAATATCGCTCGCGCGAAGAAGTGCAGGCGATGCGCGACAAGTCTGATCCGATCGAGGGCGCCAAGAAGCGCCTGCTCGAAATGGGTGAGAGCGAGGAGTCGCTCAAGAAGATCGACCAGGATATTCGCGCCAAGGTCAGCGAAGCGGCTGATTTTGCAGAAAGTTCGCCCGAGCCCGATATGGCTGAACTCTATACCGACGTGCTGGTGGAGCAATATTAATGGGTATCCAGATCAAGATGCCGGCCCTTTCGCCGACCATGGAGGAAGGTACGCTGGCCAAATGGCTGGTGAAGGAAGGGGACGAGGTCAAGTCGGGCGATATCTTGGCGGAGATCGAGACCGACAAGGCGACGATGGAATTTGAAGCGGTCGACGAAGGCCAGATCGGCAAGATCATGATCCCCGAGGGTACCGAAGGGGTGAAGGTCGGCACGGTCATCGCCACCATGGCCGGTGACGGCGCCGAGGAGCAGGAAGCGGAGGCTCCGGCCGCTGAGGCGAAGGCAGAGGAAAGCACGCCGCCCGCAGCATCCGATGCAGTTACGGACGCGCCCAAAAAGGCAGAGAGCGGCACCGCCAATCTCGCCAGCCAGGCGCGCGCGGCGGTCGCCGATCCGGACATTCCGGAAGGCACTGAAATGGTGAAGACGACGGTGCGCGAAGCACTGCGCGACGCCATGGCCGAGGAAATGCGCCGCGACGACCGCGTCTTCGTCATGGGCGAAGAGGTCGCGGAATATCAGGGCGCCTACAAGGTGACGCAGGGGCTGCTCGACGAGTTCGGCGCCAAGCGGGTCATCGACACGCCGATCACCGAATATGGCTTTGCCGGCGTTGGCGCGGGCGCGGCGATGGGCGGTCTGCGCCCGATCGTCGAGTTCATGACGTTCAACTTCGCGATGCAGGCGATCGACCACATCATCAATTCGGCGGCCAAGACAAACTATATGTCCGGCGGCCAGATGCGCTGCCCGATCGTGTTTCGCGGCCCCAATGGCGCGGCCAGCCGCGTCGGCGCCCAGCACAGCCAGAATTATGGCCCCTGGTACGCCAGCGTTCCCGGCCTCATCGTCATCGCGCCTTATGACGCGGCCGACGCCAAGGGGCTGCTGAAAGCGGCGATCCGGTCGGAAGACCCGGTCGTGTTCCTCGAAAATGAGCTGGTCTATGGCCGCACCTTTGAAGTGCCCAAGCTCGACGATTATGTCCTGCCGATCGGCAAGGCGCGTATCATGCGGCCGGGCAAGGATGTGACGCTGGTCAGCTATTCGATCGGCGTCGGGCTGGCGCTGGATGCGGCTGCGACGCTTGCCGAGGAAGGCATCGACGCAGAGGTCATCGACCTGCGCACGCTGCGTCCGCTCGACACCGCGACGGTGCTGAAGAGCCTCAAGAAGACCAACCGTCTGGTCGTGGTGGAAGAGGGCTGGCCGACCTGTTCGATCGCCTCGGAAATCGCCGCCGTGGTCATGGAGCAGGGCTTCGACGATCTCGATGCGCCGGTGCTGCGCGTCACCAATGAAGACGTGCCGCTGCCCTATGCTGCCAATCTTGAAAAGGCCGCGCTGATCGATGCCGGCCGCGTGGTCGAGGCGGCAAAGAAGGTCTGCTATCGGAAATGAAGTGAGCGGCGGCGCGCGGTCTGCGTGCGCCGCCGACATTCTCGCGATGTCGGGATGTGGTGCCGGCTACAGGATTCGAACCCGTGGCCCCCTGATTACAAATCAGGTGCTCTACCAACTGAGCTAAGCCGGCGCTTTTGGCGTCTTCGCGCCCCTTACTATCAGATTACGCCAAAGGTCCAGCCCTCTGTCGCGGCGATGGTCGGATTGAGCGCGGAGGGATGCCATAAAGCGGCATCGCCCGACACATGACGCAACCAGGCGGCGGTCAGAATCGCGTCGGCGCCATGATCATCCGGTTCAGGCCCGGCATAGGGTGCTGATCCCAGCAGGGTGAGAGCGCTGTTGAGCGCGGCCAGATCGCGCATCTTGCTGCGCCCCAGGGGCCGGCCGCCGGCGCGCGCGGCGATGGTCGTATAGATTTCCACCACCAGCGATCCAGAAATGGGCAGCGCATCGAACGGCCAGACGGGCACGCGGGGGCGCACCCTGTGCAGCAGGCGCATGCCGGCAAAGCTCGCCTTGGCAACCTGCGCGGCACCGATCGACTCGTAAAGGCTGGACGCCTTGGTGCCGCCGCTCTGGTTGTGGAGCGTCTCGCAGAGGCGGCGGTGCATGAAGTCCGCTTTCACGCCGTCGGCTTTTCCGAAATAGAAATGCCGCCTGTGCGTCACCTCCAGCAGGCTGGCGGCGCCGAGATCGGGGTCGTCACAGATAGTATCGACATAGGCCCAGAGTTCCGGCGCGGTCTCAGGCACTGGATCGCCGGGCAGATAGGCACCGCGCGTCACGAACGGCGGGGCGAAGCTGAAATCGAAGCCGAACAGGGTCGGCTGCAATGCCGCTTGATCAACCAGCCAGTCGGCGACCGCCATACGCGACCAGAGGCCTTCCGGTGCAGCCACGAGCGCAGGCGCATCGTCGCCCTCATGACATAGCGCGACCGCTATCCCCTTGTGCCGCACGCCCTTAGCCCCGGACCAGTCGATAGCGGCGAAGGCTTCGAACTTGGGCGGCGGTTCATTCCCGTCCGGCATCGCGCAGCTTCTGCCAATAGGCCAGCCTTTCGCCGATCCGTGCCTCGAACCCGCGATCGGTGGGCGTGTAGAAGGTCTGCGCGCTCATTTCCTGTGGCCAGTAATCGTCGCCCGAAAAGCCGCCTTCCTGGTCGTGATCGTAGCGATAGCCTTTGCCGTAGCCTATGTTTTTCATCAGCTTCGTCGGCGCATTGAGGATATTCTGCGGCGGCATCAGCGACCCGGTTTCGCGCGCCGATCGATAGGCCGATTTCATCGCGACATAGGTGGCGTTCGATTTGGGCGCGGTTGCGCAGTAAAGGCACGCCTGGACGATGGCCAGTTCGCCTTCCGGAGACCCAAGAAACTCATAGCTGTCGCGCGCGGCGAGGCATTGGATCAGCGCCTGCGGGTCGGCGAGGCCGATATCCTCGCTGGCGAAGCGTACCAACCGCCGCAGCACGTAGAGCGGTTCTTCACCAGCTGTGAGCATCCGCGCGAGATAATAGAGTGCTGCCTGCGGGTCCGATCCGCGCAGCGACTTATGGAGGGCGGAGATGAGGTTGTAGTGCCCCTCCCGGTCCTTGTCATAGACGGCGACGCGGCGGTGGAGCAGGGCGGCCAGCCCCTTGGGATCGAGCGGCGCGTCTAGATTGACGGCGTAAAGCGTTTCCGCCTGGTTCAGGAGGAAGCGCCCGTCGCCATCGGCGCTTGCGACCAATGCCTCGCGCGCAGCGGGATCGAGCGGGAGGGGGCGGCCGACCAACGCTTCGGCACGGGCAAGCAACTGATCGAGCGCCGCCGCGTCCAGCCGCCGCAAGATCAGCACCTGCGCGCGCGAAAGCAGTGCGGCGTTGAGTTCAAAGCTTGGGTT
>Ga0233380_1000757_pt1 | contig 15792 bp, 21 predicted proteins | sample ElkDunMinimDraft_9_FD_191541 | JGI IMG/M metagenome (GOLD analysis project Ga0233380, IMG submission 191541) | Fecal eukaryotic communites from dung pellets of Tule Elk in California, USA - Elk Dung F36 | ecosystem: Host-associated > Mammals > Digestive system > Large intestine > Fecal | place... | reverse complement strand
CAGGCCGCCGATCGCCGCACCGGCAAGGCCGCCGAGCGCCGCATCGTTTTCGGCGGTCGTGCAACCGGCAAGTGCCACCATTGCCGCAAGCGCAAAGATAGTTTTTCTCATATGAGGCTCCTCATTTCATCGTCCCGCCCGTCTCATAGCACGCAATGGCGGATTTTTGCGTACTAGAAATCAATGTTGGCCAAGATGGCCTTTTTCGCGGCTTTCGGTCTTTGATGCAATCATGATTTCAGGAACTTCGATCATTGCATAGAGGGTGCCGTCCGGCTTGACGCTCCAGACAAGCTCCGCATCTTCTTCTTCTACAGCGGGATCGACTTCGACGCACTGTCCGAATACCTGAGGATGCTTTGTGGTGAAAAGGCTGATGGATGGCTCCAGGTCGCCTTCGCACTCTTCCGTCGTCTCGTATACGGCTACCGGCGGCGAAAGTTCTCGGCATTGCGCGAGGTCATCCGAGCATCCGACGATCAGTAGCAGGGCAGCTATATGTTCCATGGCAGTCACCTCTCGCATGGAGAGAAGGACCCCTCTCGAAAGGTGAAAACGCGATGCCTGCCCTCATGGTTCCGGCGATCTCGAGCAATGAGGCTGAGAATATGGAAAATAAACGAGGCGCCGGAATGGCGTCCGGCGACATCGAGGTAAAAGGGTTCGGCGATTAAAGAAGGGCGACTACCAGCGCGACCAGGGCCAGGGCCAGAAAACCGTAGATGAACTGGTAAGAGCGGGATCGCGGCTTTGCCGCGGCTGCCCCGATGGCATGGTCCTCGAAACTTCCCATCGCCATCCGCGCGGCGGCTTCGAGCTTCTGGATTTCGGCGACCATGGCAATCTCCTCGACACCCCGCGCATTGAACGCCCGACCTGTCGCAATGTTCCTTGGGATATTCACTTTGGGGAGAGGCCGGGGCAATGGAACTTTGTGTCTAAGCCGGCGTTGAAGCGATGCCGTCGTCTCCCTTCACGGCGGCATACGCACCGGCCCGTTTCCCTCCGTCCGGCGCGCGAAAGCCGGTCGAAAGGCCGGCTTTTTCTTTGGCCTGCTGCCCTCAGTTCGTATCGAAGTTCCCGAATGGGATGACGAGCCTGTAGTCGAGCATTCCATTCTCGATCGTCAGGCTGGCGCTTCCGTTGAGCGAAGCCGGCACCACGCGCTCCAGCGCGACGCTGCCGAATCGCTTCTTGGCTACGCCGTCCGTCTGCCGTCCGATCTCCTCGTGCCAGTTCAGCAGCAGGGATGCCTGCCCGGCCGCGTCCGGATCGATATGCGCGGCGAGCGAAACCCGGCCGCCTGGATGCGACAGCGCTCCATAGCTCACCGAATTGGCAACGAGTTCATGCAGCGCCAGCCCCACATGCAGCGCGGCGTTCGGGTTCAGCCACGGCCTTTCGCCCTCCATGCGCACGGCGGCTTCAGGCGTCGTGCTGTAACGCGACACCTGCTCCAGCACGAGCTCGCCCAGGTCGGCGCCGCGCCAGTTCGACGAGGTGACCAGGTCTTGCGAGGAGGCCAGCGACTGGAGCCGGCCGCGGAAGCGCGTGAGGAAGTCCTCGACCGTCGAGGAATGGCGGCCGGTCTGCGTCGCGATGCTCTGGATGATGGCGAGCAGGTTGCGTGAGCGGTGGCTCACTTCCCTGAGCAGCACCCGCAGCGTCTGTTCGCGCCGCTTCTGCTCGCTGGTTTCGACAGCGGTGGTGGCGATGCCGCGGACGTGGCCGTCAGGCGTCACGTCGGCGTCGATCCATAGCTCGAACCACTGATCCTCCCGCTCGCCCGGAACGCCGGGGATGCAGATCTCAAGGCGCTCGGGCACCGCACGCGAAAGTACCGCACGCTTGGCGGCGTCTACCGTCGCGGCGATGGCTGGCGGAAGGAAGTCGCGGTCGGACTTGCCGACGATGCTTGTGGAAGACCATGCAGGTGGCACGTTCTGCGCCCAGATAACCCTGAGGTCCGGATGCTGGTAGACGACCGATACGGCGGTGTTGCGCAGCGCATGCAGCAAGCCGAACGCCGTTTCCGCGCCGATGTCCGTCGGGGGCTGGCCTAGCCCGACGGCCCCGTCGCCCTTTCCATCCCCTCCCGATGCTGACTTCATGACATGGATCCGCAGGTTGGCCGGACCGAACGCTCATATTCGAAGTGTACACTGCAACATGCTGTTCGCTGAACCGCGTCCCGACATCTGAAACAAGTCCGCCGGACAGAGCTCCGTTGGAAAGCGCTGCCCGGCGGCAACTGGAAGCCGATTGAGGGGTGCGGCTCCCAGCATTGGGAATTAAGCTACGTCGTCACGCCCGCCGGAAAAGGCCGGCTAGCAACGAGATTACGAGGAACGCCAGGAAGACGAAGAATAGGATCTGAGCGATACCTGCCGAGGTGCCGGCGATGCCGCCAAAGCCGAGCGCGCCGGCAATGATGGCGACGACGAGAAAAACTAGCGCCCAGTAAAGCATGGTCCAACTCCTCGAATTCAGATGTGTCGGAAACGGCGCATACCGAAGTTTGTTCCGGAAAAGTCAACAAAAAGGCCGCCTGATGGCGGCCTTTAGCCACTATTATTCTGGATTCAGGCTGCGGCCTTGGCCTGCCGGTCGAAGAAGAGCGCCTGGCTGATCAGTGCCTTTACCATGTCCGGATTGAAGGGTTTGGTCACCAGGAAGGCCGGCTCAGGCCTTTCGCCGGTGAGCAGGCGTTCGGGGAACGCGGTGATGAAGATCACCGGCACGGAAGCCGCCGTCAGGATCTCGTTGACCGCGTCGATGCCCGAGCTGCCGTCAGCGAGCTGGATATCGGCGAGGATCATCTTCGCCCGCGAATTCTTGAACATGGCGATCGCCTCGGCGTGGGTGCGCGCCGTGCCGACGACGCGGTGGCCGAGGCTCTCCACCATCTGTTCGATATCCATCGCAATCAGCGGCTCGTCCTCGATAATGAGGATGTCGGTTGCCACCTGACGCGAAATCTCGGCGCTCGCCTGGGCGAGGAGTTCCGCGAACTCTTCCTCGCTCGTGTCGAGGATCTCGGCAGCTTCCGCATTCGAGAAGCCTTCGACCGCGACCAGCAGGAAGGCCTGGCGCGTTCGCGGCGCAAGGGCGCCGAGATTGGCGGCTGTGCGCTGCTCCCACGCCGTCGGTGCGGTCTCCTGGGGCACGCGGATCGAAACGGAGGTGAAGAGCTGGGAGAAAAGGCGGTAAAGCGCTATGCGGTCGCTGGAAGCCTTCGGAAAGATGCTTATGTCTGCGATAATGGCTTCGAGCAGCGCGGCTACCAACGCGTCGCCGCTATGCTGTGATCCGGACACCGCCCGCGAGAACCGCCGAAGGAAAGGCAGGTGGGGGGCAATGGTTGCGGATAGACTCATAATGATCCGTCTCCCTCAAGTGACGTATTGTGAATAGCTAAATTCGAAGCCCTACAACGTGACCCCTGATGAAAAGTTCCAAAAAAAAGGCCAGCCCGGGAACCAATCGCCAAATACGGCGTTTAGCGGCCCGGAACAGGGCACCGGTGCGTATGGGGGCCGGGCGTAACATATGTGGACTCATGGCACGCTCGCCTGGAGCCGGGGAAAGAAGGGCATAACTCAAGCAATGACAAAAAAAATCTCTGGCGAGGAGGCTGCGATCCGTCGCCGGCCCGTCATGGCCGATCCGCTCGGACCCAACTCCGAGATCGGCCGCAAGCTCAAGCAGTACTATGACGATCTGGTGTCCGACGACGTGCCGGACCGCTTCGCCGCGCTGCTTGCACAGCTTGAAAAAGCTGAACCTGCTCCGAACAAGGATTGATGGGCATGGCGGTTTCCGCAGCCTTCAAGGCCGATCTCCTCGGCGCGATCCCGAGTTTGCGGGCTTTCGCCGTCTCGCTCGCCCAGAACGCCGACAGGGCAGACGATCTGGTGCAGGAAACATTGGTCAAGGCCTGGGACAAGCACGAGAGCTTCCAGCCCGGCACCAACCTCAAAGCCTGGCTCTTCACCATCCTGCGCAACGAATTCTATTCGCAGATGCGCAAGCGCGGTCGCGAGGTGCAGGATTCGGAAGGCCTGATGACAGCTCGCCTCGCGGTTCATCCCAGCCAGCACGGCCAGCTCGACCTCAAGGATTTCCGCGCCGCCCTGGAGCAACTGCCGGAGGACCAGCGCGAGGCGATCATCCTGATCGGAGCCTCGGGCTTCTCCTATGAGGAAGCGGCCGAGATCTGCAATTGCGCCGTGGGCACGATCAAAAGCCGGGTCAGCAGGGCGCGCACCAGGCTCCAGGACATATTGCAGATATCCGGCGAGGCCGACTTCGGCCCGGACGCCATCGCCTCGCAGGTGATGGGTTCAAGCGCTGCTTGATTCGGGCAGGCGGCCGCAGGCAGCGGCCAGTGCCCCTATCAGATCGTTTCCTGCGTAAGGTTTCCCGACCATAGCGACGCCGGGAAACCGCTTCGACAACTCGGCATCCTGCGAGTAGCCCGAGGCGAAGACGAAAGGCGTTCCTGCCGCTTGAAGCTGCGCTGCGAAGTCGAGCGTAGAGACGCCGTTGAGCATCATGTCGACAATTGCGCCGTCGATGTCGTCGACGGTCTCCTCAAGGCTGCCCGCGACGACGACGTCGGCGGCGCCATGGTCGCGGCATAGTTGTTCGACGTCCATGGCGATCAGGAACTCGTCCTCGAGCACAAGGATTCGCAAGCCTTCAAGCACGCCAGGCAATGTCGGGGTGTCTCCTGGGGATAGCTATCCCCCAGGGGGGACAGCCTTGGAAAAGCGTGACTCATGGAGCCAAAGTTGGGAGATGTCATTAAAAAAAGATTTTCGGACATGTCATTAAAAAAAGACAGTGCCGCGGCCTCTCGACACGGTCAGCCGTAGCCCTTGTCGACGTCGTCGACGCCCCAGTTGATGCCGGGTACGATGTTGCGCAGCACCGCGTAGATGACGAGTAGCGCCGGAATCGCGATGAAGCCGCCGAGCGGACCCCACAGCCAGATCCAGAAGATCAGCGCAAGAACCACCACGAAGGGGTTGAGGGTCATCGTGCGGCCGATCACCATCGGCGTCACGAACTGCGCCTCCAGCATGTTGATGCCGAGATAGACCGCCACCGGCAGCAGGCTTCCGCTGATCGTGTCGAACTCGGCAAGTCCCACCATGAAGAGGATCGCCACCATCACCATGGGGCCGATGAAGACGACGAAGTTGGTGATCGCAGCCAGCGCCCCCCAGAGCGGCGCCGAGGGGACGCCGATCAGCCAGAGCGCGATCCCCACCGCCGCGCCTTCGAGGATGTTGATGACGGTGATGGAAAGCAGGTAGCGCGAAACCATCCGTTCGACGTCGCGGAAAATATGCGCTACCCGCCAGCGAAGCCGCCGGTCCAGGCAGAGCCTGAGGAGCGCGGCTCGGGTCTGGTTGCGGGTGGCGACGAAGAAATAGAGACACGCGAAGAAGATCAGGACCTGTGCGACGAAGGCCGGCGCCAACACCGCGACGCTCCCGACGTCCATGCCTTCATCGACCGAAACGGTGAGGCCTTCGCCGCCGGTAAGGTCGCGCAACTGGTTGCGCACGCTGTTAAGCGTCTCCAGTGGCGCCTTCAGTTCCGAGAGCTGCAACTGCAGGTTAGACCAGAGCTGCGGCAGCCGCGACATCCAGAACGACAGCGGTGCGGCCACGGCCGCGGCGAACAGGCAGATCGCAACGATGAACACCAGTACCACCAGCGAGGCGGAAAGGCCGGGCCGCATGCCGCGTTTCTCGAGCAGCGTGGCGAGCGGGCCGAGCATCAGTCCGAGCACGATGCCGAGGCTGGCCGGCGCCAGTATGTATTCGCCCGCATGGAGCATGAAGATTGAGGTTGCGACGCCCACCACTATCATCGCCACCTGGGCGCTGCGCAGCAGCAATAGCTCGACGTTCGACTTTGGCGGCAGCCTGACGATCGGCGTCTTCTTGGCCGACACCGTCTTGGCCGGCGCCTTGACGGCCGGCGCCTTCCTGGCAATCTGATTGGGCATGAAATTTTACCGTCGAAGCTAAAACGCGCAAACGCCCTTTGACATTCATTGGTTCCCGTCGGAACCTCACCACCGGCGCGGCGTTGAAGGACCCGAAACGCAAGGAGTGAGCCATGGCGACTGCGACAACCGGCAAGGCCGGCAACGAGGCCAACGAGACCCGCGATCTCGAGGCGGACATCAAGCAGCTCAAAGGTGAACTGGAGAAGCTGGCCAAGCAGATGGCGGCTACCGGAGAGCACGGATACGGAACCGCGAGGCGTGCCGCCGCCGTCGGCGCCGAGCAGCTTCGTGCTCAGGGAGAGGCTAAGCTCGAAGAGCTGCGCGCCAGCGCCAGGGACATAGAAGAGCAGATCTTGGCTACGGTACGCGAGAAGCCCGTCACCTCGCTCGCGATAGCGGCGGGCGTCGGCTATCTCTTCGCGCTGCTGGCTCGACGCTAGCGCATGCTGGCGTCGCTGCTCGCAAGTCTGGCCTCGGGCGAGACGCTGCAGGCCGTCCGGCGCGCGCGCCGGATGGCCATCGCATATCTGCTCGCAGGGGTGGCCGGTCTTTGCGGCGTCGGCTTCCTGATCGGCGCCCTCTATATATTCCTGTCGGAACGATACGGGTCCCTGGCGACGGCGATCGGCTTCGGCGTCGGCTTCATCGTGCTGGCGGTTGTGATCTTGCTCATCCATCGGCTGACCGCCGAAACCCGCGCGAGGCGCGTTGCGGAACAACGCAAGTCCGATCTGACGGCGATGGGAATCGCCGCGGGGATCGCCGCGCTGCCGACCCTCATGCGCAGCCGCATCGGTCTCGGCGCGCTGCTTGCCCCCGCGATCGCGGTTGCGGCCTACGCGATCTACCGCGAGAACAAGCCGGGCCGCGGTCCGGGGCGATTTCCCGGCGAGCCTCTCGGCTGACAGCTGGTCTGACAATCTGTTGAAGCCGCGCTTTCCGGTCAGCGCTGGCCGGCCGGGAACCTTGCAAACCTTCCATGCATTGATGACCGAGCCCTGAGAGAGAGCAGGGCAAGACAAAAGGACGGATCAATGCCGGAAAAAATAACGACGAATGAGGCCCGGCAGGGCGGGCGGGGTTATCAGGTGCTGGTGGTGCTGGTCGTCGGGCTGGCGCTTGCCGGGGCGGCTTGGCTCGGGCTCGAAGTCTTCGGGGAAACGATCGACACGAACAGCATGGAGCAGCCCGGCGCAGTCCAGTCGGGGACGCCCCAACCGGCGCCCGAACCCGGCGCCACGCAGCCGGACAGCACACCGTAAGGGCAAGTCTTTCCTCACCTATCCAGGCGGCTTTCCGGCGCAGGCGCTTCATCCCCGTTTTGGGGCATAGAGCGCCTGCAAATTATTGCAAATCAAAGACAAACGCTGTTCGGCCCGCTGCCGAGAAATTTCCCCGGAAACAGCTTCTTCGAGCAACGGACTTCGGAACGGATTCGCCAACTCATCGTTGTGTCAATGTGAAGTCGCGCCGGCCTCCCAACCACGAGCAAGCCGGCGCGACAGATGCAATGACATCGTTCCCGATATCACGCATGAGGAGATAAATATCATGATCCGCAATCTCTTGGCTACGACAGCCATAGCAACGCTTGTTGCAACCGGCGCGTTCGCCCAGGACGCCACCACCCCGGCGCCCGCCGATTCCACGACGGTCGCCCCTGCTGAAACCGCCCCGGCGGCTGGTACGTCTGCCCAGGCTCCGCACATGACCGGCGAGGGTCATCTCGCCACGCAGATCATCGGCGAGAGCGTCTTCAACGGCACCGGCGACGATGCCGAGAACATCGGCGACGTGAACGACATCGTCATCGGCCCCGACGGCAATATCCAGGCCGTGGTGGTGGGCGTTGGCGGCTTCCTCGGCATCGGCGAGAAGAACGTCGCAGTCGACTTCGCTCAGCTCGATTGGGCGGAGCGGGACGGCGACCGCTGGCTTGTCGCGCCGATGACCAAGGAGCAGCTGGAGACGCAGGCCGCCTTCGACCGCAGCGCCTTCGAGCCTGGTCACACGTCGGCCTCCAATGCCGGCGGAGTAGCCCCGGCGACCGACACGACTGCGGCGGCTCCGAGCACCCAGCCTGTCCCGAATACGACGGCTCAGGCTCCGGAGACCACCATGCCCGCAGCACCGGACGCCACCGCTGAGGCCCCGGTAGCAGCTGCGACCGACACGACCACCACCGGCGCCATCGACAAGTCGACGCTGAAGGAACTCCCGGCGGCTGACATCCGCGCCGAGGAGATGGTCGGCACGACGGTCTACGGCGCCAATGACGAGCGTGTCGGCGAGATCGGCGACGTTGCCCTTGCGGCGGACGGCAAGATCGACGCCTATATCCTCGATGTCGGCGGCTTCCTCGGCGTCGGCGAGAAAGAAGTTGCCGTTGGCAGCGACAACCTCGCCTTCATGACGGACGCCGATGGCAACAAGTACCTCTACACGAACTTCTCGAAGGAGCAGCTCGACGCGGCCGCGGCCTATGACAAGAGCACCTACGCGGAGAAGCGTGACGACCAGCGGTTGATGATGACCCGGTAAGGCCATCTCTGCCTGAGACGAAGCCCGCGCCTTCTCGGCGCGGGCTTTTTTGCGTCAGACCCTCGACAGCGGAGCCGGCGAGCCGACGACGCCGCTCTCCGTCAGCGCCGACAGCGCGAGCGACTGGTCGAGATGCTCGGCGCGCCAAGCGAGCAATCGCTCGGCCAATTCCAGCCGTACCGGCAGGAAGGCCGGATCGTCGGCCAGATTGTCGAGTTCGCCGGGATCGGCGTCGAGGTCGTAGAGCAGCGGCGGCAGCGCGCCGCCGAAATGCACGTATTTGAAGCGCTCCATGCGCAACACCGCCAAATTGCATTGCTGCGGCCTCAGGCCGAAATGCTTCTCGGCCGCGCCATTCTCGATCGAGCGGAAATCGAACTCCCAATGCGCCGCGTCGCGCCAGGCCACCGGCGATTTGCCGTCGAGGAAAGAGGCGAGCGAGCGACCGTCGAGATGCGCCGGCGGCGTCGCGCCGAGCAGTTCGAGCAGCGTCGGCATGATGTCGACTGCCTCGGTGAAGCGGTCGATCTGCCTACCCACCGCCTTCCTGCGGCCGGGATCGCGCACAATCAGCGGTATGTGGTAGCTCTGGTCGAAGAAGCCGCCCTTGCCGAGCATGAAATGGTCGCCCATCATCTCGGCATGGTCGGAAGTGAGGATGACGATCGTGTCGTTCCAGGCGCCTTTCGCCTTCACGGCATCCCAGATGCGGCCGAGCTGCGCATCCATCTCCGAGATCATGCCCCAGTAGAGAGCGCGCACAGCGCGGAATTCCCCCTCGTCGAAGTCGCGCACCTTGCCCTTCATGCCGGGCAGGAAATCCGACTTCTTCTGCTTGCGGATCGCGTAGTCGAGATAGGGGTGCGCTGCCGTCTCCTCGCGCCACCCGTTCCGTCGCGCGAAGGACGGTCCGTCCGCCGGATCGTAGAGCGTATTGTAGGGCTCTGGAACGATGAAGGGCGGGTGCGGGCTGAGGAAGGAGAGATGTGCAAACCAGGACGCATCCTGCTCGCCAAGCCAGCGGATGAACTCGCCGGCTAGGAACGCCGAAGGGGACTGATCGGCCGAATAAACCGGCGGCGCGTTCGTGACGGTCTTGCCGACGCCCTTGGCCGGCCGGTGGATGTCGGGAAAGCCGGCCGGGGAATCGACGCCGCGCGCCGCCAGCCAGGACAGCCATTGCTTCTGGTGCTCCGGCAGCGCCTGGCGGACGGTGAAGCCCGGCAGCACGCCCTCATAGCTCTTCAGCAGCGGGTCTTTCGGCGGCAGATGGCGCGGATCCGGCGCCACGTCGGTGTAGCCGAAGAGCGTCGGATTGTAGCCCAGTGCGCGGGCGGCAAGCGCGATGTTGCCGTGGCGGGCGTCGAGCGGGCTGCCATTCCGGCAGACGCGGTTGTTCATCTGGTAGAGGCCCGTGTATAGGCAGGCGCGCGCCGGCGAGCAGGGAGCCGCGCCGCCGTAGTGGCGTCGGAAGAGCAAGCCTTCGGCCGCCAGCGCATCGGCGTTGGGCGTCCGCACCACGGGGTGGCCCGCCGCGGAGAGGCTGTCGCCCCGCCACTGGTCGCATGTGATCAGAAGGACATTCGGTTTCCTGGGCGCCATGACGATCCTCTGGGCAGCGCGCGATCTTGCTGAGATAAAGCAACGGCGGAATGACGGTTGAGGAGAGACCGCGCCCAAGCGATGGAACCGAAAATCCGTCCGCTGGCAAGGAGCCTCATCACGGGAGACCGACGATCCAGTAGCGGCCGTTCACAAATAGAGAACAGTGCATGCTGGAATGCGTCACTACCGGTGAACGCGGGAATGGACGAGATAAGGCCAATACCAGCGGCGATACCGCCGAGCAGAACTAGGAGCCCGAAAATGCTCAGCCAGATCAGAGGCCTGCACCACGTCACCTCGATGGCGAAGGACGCGCAGGAGAACAACGACTTCTTCACCCACAAGCTCGGCCTGCGCCGGGTCAAGAAGACCGTCAACTTCGACGCGCCCGACGTCTACCATCTCTATTACGCGGACGAAGTCGGCACGCCGGGCTCGGTGATGACCTATTTCCCGTTCCCCCATATCGCCAGGGGCAGGCCAGGCGTCGGCGAGGTCGGCACCACCGTATTCTCCGTTCCCGAAGGGACGCTCGGCTACTGGCGGGAGCGCTTCGAGAAGGATGGCGTGAAGGGTGTGAAGGCCGAGACCCTGTTCGGGGAGAGCCGCCTGCGTTTCGATGGTCCCGACGGCGACGGTTTTGCGCTCGTCGAGGCCAAGGGCGACAAGCGCGAGCCATGGGTGAAGGGCGGCGTGCCGGCCGGCGAGGCGATCCGCGGCTTCCATTCCGCGTCGCTGAGGCTGCGTGATGCTGGGCGCACCGAGGAACTGCTGAAGTTCATGGGTTACGAGAATGTCGACCAGTCCGGCAATGTGAAGCGGCTCGCCATCAAGGACGGCAACGGCGCCGACATCATCGACATCGAGACGCTGCCGGGTGCCGCCTTCGCCGATCTCGGCGCCGGCTCGGTGCATCACATCGCCTTCGCGGTCGAAAACCGCGCCAGGCAGCTCGAAGTCCGCAAGGCGCTCCTCGACACCGGCTACCAGGTGACGCCGGTCATCGACCGCGACTATTTCTGGGCGATCTATTTCCGCACGCCCGGCGGCGTGCTGTTCGAGGTGGCGACCAACGAGCCCGGCTTCGATCGCGACGAGGATACCGCCCATCTCGGCGAAGCGCTGAAGCTGCCCACCCAGCACGCGCATCTGCGCGATTATCTGGAGAAGCACTTGCAGCCGCTCGGCAACTGATTGGAGACCGCCATGTCTATCGACAGTTACATCCATAGGGTCCTGCCCGGTTCGCCGGGCGGACCGCTCCTCTTCACCTTCCACGGCACCGGCGCCGACGAGAGCCAGTTCCTCGGCCTGGGGCACGAACTTCTGCCGACGGCGACGATCGTGTCGCCGCGCGGCGATGTCTCGGAACATGGCGCGGCGCGCTTCTTTCGCCGCACCGGGGAGGGCGTCTACGACATGGACGACCTCGCCCGGGCCACCGTGAAGATGGCGGCCTTCGTCCGTTCGCATGTCGAGGCGGCAAAACCGTCGGCGGTGCTCGGTCTCGGCTATTCGAACGGCGCCAACATCCTGGCGTCGGTCGTGTTCGCCGAGCCGACACTGTTCGACGCCAGCGTGCTGATGCACCCGCTGATCCCGTTCGCTCCCGTGGTCGACGGCGATCTCGCCGGTCGGGGCGTGCTGATCACGGCGGGTCGGCGCGATCCGATCTGCCCGCCCAACCTGACCGCGCGTCTCGACGCGCATTTGCGCGCCAAGGGCGCGGATGTCAGGATTGAATGGCACGAGGGCGGCCACGAGATAAGGCAAAACGAAATCGAGTCGGCCAGGCTTTTTCTGGAAGCCGCCCAACTGACCGGAGCGAAGTGATGACCGACCAGACCGAAAGTCCCACGATCGAGCTTGAGGACAGAGGCTCGAAGGGCCGCTATGTCCTCCGCTCGCCTGCTGGCGACGAGGCCGAGATGACGTTCACCAAGATCGGCGAGCACCAGATCATCATCGACCATACGGAAGTGCCGGCCGCCTTCAGGGGGCAGGGCGCCGGCCTTCGCCTTGTCACCCGCGCGGTCGAGGATGCCCGCGCGGCAGGCAAGACGATCATCCCGCTCTGCCCCTTCGCCGCCGAGCAATTCCGCCGCCATCGGGAATGGGGCGACGTGCTTAAGGCGTGATCGGAACCGGAAAGGCGCCGGCGGCTTAAGGAAGGAACACCGGAGGCCGGAATGAACGAAGCCGAGATCACGCTGGAGCGCAACGGACGCCAGGGCCTCTATCTGCTCCCCCTGCCGGACAGCGAGCCGGCGCGGCTCACTTTCGTCGAGACGGGCCCCGGCCATATCGCCATCGACTACAGTTTCGTGCCGCCAGCGTGGCGTGGGCGCGGCAAGGCGCTGAAGCTCATCGCCCGTGCGGTCGAGGACGCCCGCGCCAAGGGCTTCAAGATCACGCCGCTTTGCGGCTACGTCGCCGCGGAATTCCGCCATCATCCGCAATGGGACGACGTTCTGAAGCGGTGACGGCACGGTCAGCCGATCGCATTGCTGCCCTCCACGGATCTGGCGTTTTCGCAACGAGCGGCGTTTCGCGTCGCGGCCCTCGCGCCTGAAGCGATGACCGTTTTTGACCGAATTGCGGGAAACAGAAACGATACACAGGCATAAAGACGCAGCATCGGGCGGAAACATAGCGTCCCTATCTTGCCCTCATCCAATCGAAGCCAGAGAGCAAGGCCATGGCCATGTCCGCCATCGTTGAAAAGGAATTCGACCGCAACCTCAGGCCGCGCGAGCGTCATCGCAGCTTTCCGAAGCTTGCGCTTCGCCAGCGCAGCGCCGAGCACCCGATGATCATGTTCTTCCTCGTAGTCGCCGCTGCCTTCACGGCGATGGCCGTGGTGCCGCCGTCAGGCGCCGCCTTCGCCACTTTCGGGGTCCCGGCCGGCGTCGCCGCTTCGGCAGAGGTCGACGCGGCGGGGAGTGTCGGCCTGACGGAGGTCGAGATTTCCTGCCACGGGCAGATCTGGGGCGCCGAAAACACCGCATGCCTCGCCGCGATCGCCAAGGAGTCCGGCCGCGCCACCGGCCGTACGGTCAGGGTCATCGCAGGAGCCTGAGCTCCAAACGCAAGAATCCTCCCGCCGCGCACCTAGCCCCGCCTAACCCTGCTGGCGGGGCTCTTTTTTTGTCATCCGCCTGATCCGGTGGGAATGGTCCGCGGCTCAGCTCGCCAGAGCCTGGTCGCTGACGGCGGCAAGCGCGCTGCGCACGTCGAGCGTCGAGAACGGCTTTTCCAGCACCAGCGGCCGTTCATGCACCGGCAGGGCGCCGATCTCGGCGCGGGCGCCGATCATGTCGCCGGTGACCAGCACGAAACGCTTGGCGAGGTCCGGCCGCTGCGAGATCAGTTCGCGGTAGATGGTGATGCCGCTCGCTTCGGGCATGCGCAGATCGCTGAAGACGATGTCGGGATTGTAGTCGGCCAGAAGCGTCGGCGCCGAGCCCCAGGCCGTCACCACCAGCGACTTGACGCCCATCAGCTCGAGGATGTCGGAAAGCGAGGCCGCCACGTCCGGCTCGTCGTCGATGATCAGCGCATGGCGCAGCGTCGTCGAGCGCGTCTCCTGCTCCATCGTGCCTGTGCGTACGCCTGCAAAGGCCGGCAGCTCCACCACGAAACGCGCGCCGTTGGGGACCACCTCCTCGAAACGGATCGCCCCCTTGTGCCGCTCGACGATCGCCTTGGAGATGGAAAGGCCGATGCCGGTGCCGACGCCGACCGGCTTGGTGGTGAAATAGGAATCGAAGATGCGGTGCCTGATCGCCGGCGGGATGCCGGGGCCGGTGTCCTCGACGGCGAAGCCGACCTTCCGCTCGCCCAGCCGAAACGTCCTCACCGTGATCTTGCGCTCGCCGTTCTGGGCGGCCAGCGCGTGCTGGCTGTTGATGAGGAAGTTGGCAGCGACCTGCGTGATGTGGTCGGCATCCGCCAGCACCGGAATCGGCCCTGGCGCGAAGTCGGTGCTGATGTTGATGCCGCTCGATCGCGCGCCATAGGCGGTGACGTCGAGGGCGGCGCGCACGGCGCTGTTGAGGTCGGTCTCGGCCGGAACGGTCGGATGCAGCCGCACCATGCCGAGGAAGCTCTTCACGATGCGGCCGCAACGCTCGGCGGCGGCGCGCACCTTCTCGGCGCGCAGCTTGGTCTGCTGGTCGGGCGCGAATTCATGCAGCAGCGTCGATTGCGCCACCACCACCGCCAGCGGGTTGTTGAGTTCGTGCGAGACGCCGGCAAGCAGCGAGCCCATCGCCGCCATCTTCTCGTTCTGGTGCAGCTTCTCGCGCTGCCGGTTGATCTCCTCCTCGGCGCGGCGCTTGTCCCTGAGATCGCGGATCGAGCCGAAGAAGAGTTTTCTGTCGGCGACCTTCATCTCGGTTGCCGTCAGCTCGATCGGGAAGATCTCGCCGCTGGCATTCTGGGTGATAGTCTCCATGCGCTGACCGAGCATCGGCGCGCCGCGTCCGGCCATGTAGTCGGCGCCGGTCGCATAGCCCTTGCGGTAGAAATGCGGGATGATCGTGTCGATCAGGTCCTTGCCCAGGATCTCGCCGCGCTTGAAGCCGTAGATGCGCTCGGCCGCAGGGTTGAACTCGATGATCGAGCCTGTCTCGTCGATGACGATGATGGCGTCGAGCGAGGCCTGCAGCATCGTCTGGCGGATAATCTCGCTGATATGTGCATCCGACAGCGACCGCTCGATCGCCGCGCCGATCGCCATCGCAACGATCTCGACCGCGGCCTTCTCCTCGTCGGTCCAGCGCCGCTCCACCGCGCAGTCGTTGATGGCGAGCGTTCCCCACAGGTGGCCGTTGGCGAACACCGTGACCGAGATGAAGGACTTGATCTTCTGCCTGTCGAAGTCCTCGCGCAGGTAGCCGTCGATCTCGCGGGTGCGGCCGGCGAACATCTTGCCCTGGCGCACTTCCTCGGCAAGCCGGGACAGCAGTTCGTCATTGTTCACCACCGACTGCCGGATGATGCTCGGCCCGGCGGCGGCGCCCACCGCCTCCTTGTCGACCCAGTAGGCGGCGATCGACTGGGCGAAACCTTCGTCCGGCATGTCGCGCAGGCGGAAGAGGATCGCCCGGTGGCCGCCCAGCGAGCGAGCCAGCAGCTCCAGCACCTCGTCGATGATGCGCTGCCATTCGGTCGTTTCGTGCAACTGCCTGACGATGCGCGCTGCCGCGACCGTGCAGCCCGGCTCCATGATTGCCGCATCTGTGCTCGGAGGCTGGGTTTCGACCATGCGGTACTTTCAGCGTGGCTCGAGCAATTCCAGTTAGGTGCGTGGGCCTATCCGGATTTGCTCGGAACTCGGGTCTATGGCTCAGCGCCCTTCTTCCGGCAGCGAGAAGATATAGCCTTCGCCGCGCACGGTGCGCAGGAATTTGGGGTTCGAGGGATCCTCCTCGATCTTCTTCCTCAGCCGCATGATGCGGATGTCCACCGCGCGCGAGGATTCCGGGTCCTCGGTGAAGCCGATCGCATCGGAGATGGTGGCGCGGCTGAGCAGCCGGTTCGAGCGCGTCAGGAACACTTCCAGCACGTCGAACTCGCTCTTGGCTAGATCGAGGATCGAGCCGCCGCGCCCCGTCACC
>Ga0233380_1000756_pt1 | contig 15822 bp, 11 predicted proteins | sample ElkDunMinimDraft_9_FD_191541 | JGI IMG/M metagenome (GOLD analysis project Ga0233380, IMG submission 191541) | Fecal eukaryotic communites from dung pellets of Tule Elk in California, USA - Elk Dung F36 | ecosystem: Host-associated > Mammals > Digestive system > Large intestine > Fecal | place... | reverse complement strand
CACGCTTGTTGACCGGGCTCTTGGGACGACCCCAGATATTCTCGCCCATCCGGCGGTCGAGTTTATACTTGGCGCTTGAACGCTTCGACATGAAAAATCCTTCGAACTGCTAACAACGTCTGTCCGTCCCTGATAGGAACGAACGTCTTTCCCGGTATTCGCCTGCTTTCCATATTTCAGGGACAGGGCCACCGCTTCACCGGGATGCGGGACCAATCGCGAAGGCGCGCCTATGCGCAAGGGGGGGTGATAAGTCAAGCCCTCGACAGCCGCGCCTCCGCCCCCTAGTCAGCAGGCCCATGGACCCGGAAAGCTATAGCAGCATGCGCCAGGTGCGCGAAGGCGTGGACGAGATCGACCGCCGGCTCGTCGCGCTGCTGGCCGAACGTTTTGCGCATATGCGCGCCGCCGCCCGCATCAAGCCTGAGCGCGGCCATGTCCGCGACGAAGCCCGTAAGGCGCAGGTCATCGCCAATGCAGCGGTAGAGGCGGAGCGCCTCGGCATCCCGGCCGATGTCATCGCCGACCTGTGGGAACGACTGGTCGAAGCGTCGATCGCTTATGAAATGGTGGAGTTCGACCGGATCAAGGGCGATAGCAGGGAATAGCGCGTCCTTATCACCGCGCTCCACTGGCGCGGCGGCGATGCGCTACCTATAGCAGGTGGATGGCATCGAACGATAAAAGAAAGCCCGCCCGCGTCCGTCCCGCCGGCATGCCCTCCGCCAAGGAGGTGATGGATTTCATCAGCGGCAGCGATCAACCGGCCGGCAAGCGCGAAATCGCCAAGGCATTCGGCCTCAAGGGGCAGGAAAAGATCGCGCTCAAGGCGCTGCTCAAGGACATGGCGGATGAGGGGCTAATCGACATCGGTCCGGCGCGCGCCTTTCACAAAATGGGCGGCGTGCCCAAGGTGACGGTGCTCCGCATCGTCGACATTGACGACACGATATTGATCGCGACGCCCGAGAAATGGGAAGCCGAAGGCCAGCCCGCACCGCGCCTGCGCGTGGTGAGCGGAGGCCGACCCAGGTCGCGCGAAGCTGCGCTGACCATCGGCGACCGCATCCTCGCGCGGACGGAGGAAGCGGGGAAGGGCTGGGTCGCCCACCCGATGAAGAAGCTCGCCCGCTCCACCGAATTGCTGCTTGGCGTGGTGGAAGAGGGCGATGGCGGCAAGCTGTGGCTGCGCCCGGTCGACAAGCGCATCCGCAATGACACGCCGATCTCCGACGCGGGCGTCGCCAAGCGCGGCGATCTGGTGCTGGCCGAGCCGGTCGGCCGACCGCCCCGCATCAGCGCGCGCGTGACCGACATATTGGGCGATCCCTTTGCGCCGCGCAGCTTCAGCCTGATCGCAATCCACAAGCATGGCATCCCCTATGTCTTCCCCGACGGCGTGGAGGAGGAGGCGGTTACGGCAGCCAAGCTGCCGCTGCATGAGGATAAGCGTGAGGATCTGCGCGATTTGCCGATCGTCGCGATCGATCCCGTCGACGCGCGCGACCATGATGACGCGGTCTGGGCGGCGCCGGACGATGACCCCGACAATGTAGGCGGCTACAAGGCGATCGTCGCTATCGCCGACGTCAGCTATTATGTGCGGCCGGGCAGCAAGCTCGACCGCGAAGCGCGCAAGCGCGGCAACAGCGTGTATTTCCCGGACCTCGTCGTGCCGATGTTGCCGCATCAGCTTTCCTCCGACATCTGTTCGCTGCGCGCGGGTGAGGATCGGGCGGCGATGGCTTGCCATCTGGTGATCGATGCCAAGGGCAAGGTGACGAGCTGGCGCTTTTCTCGCGCGGTCATCCGGGTGGCTGCGGTGCTGGCTTATGAGGATGCGCAGGCCGCGATCGACGGCGAAAAGCCGCATGATCTGCTCGATAGCGCGCTGCGGCCGCTCTGGGATTGCTGGGCGCTGCTGCGCAAGGCGCGCGAAAAGCGCGATCCGCTGGCACTGGACCTGCCCGAACGGCGCGTGGTGCTCGACGATCAGGGGCGCATCGTCAGCGTCGCCGTGCGCGCACGGCTCGATGCGCATATGTTGATCGAGGATTATATGATCGCCGCCAACGTCGCGGCAGCCAAGGCGCTGGAAACGAAGAAGGCGCCGGTCATGTACCGCGTCCACGAACCGCCGAGCCGCGAGAAGCTGGTCGCGCTCAAGGAGTATCTCGCCACGTTCGACGTCGAATTCGCCCTGGGTCAGGTGATCCGTCCCTCGACCTTCAATCATCTGATCCAACGGGTCGGTGACATGGAGGAGCGGCCGCAGATCATGGAGCAGATCCTGCGCAGCCAGACGCAGGCCTATTATAGCCCGCAAAATATGGGGCATTTCGGCCTCGCCCTCGGCTCCTATGGGCATTTCACCTCGCCCATCCGCCGCTACGCCGATCTGCTCGTCCATCGCGCGCTGGTCGGCGCCTATGGCCTCGAACTGCCGGCGCCCAAGGGCGATCATCTGCCTCCCCGGTCGTCCCTCTCGGCCGATGATTATGACAATATGGGCCTCGTCGGCGAACTCATCAGCCAGCATGAGCGGCGCGCGATGCAGGCGGAGCGGGAGACGGTCGACCGCTATGTCGCCGCCTATCTCGCCGCCCATGTCGGCGAACTGGTCGATGCGCGGATCACCGGCGTTCAGAGCTTCGGTTTCTTCGCGACGGTCGAGGGGCTGGGCGGCGACGGGCTCGTCCCGGTTTCGACGCTGGGAGCGGAGCGTTTCTTCTTCGACGAGACGGGACGCGCGCTGCAGGGCGTGGAGAGCGGCGACCGCTACTCCGTCGGTCAGCGCTTGCAGTTGCGCCTCGCCGAAGCCGATCCCATCGGTGGGTCGTTACGCTTCGAGCTGCCCGAACTGCCGACACCCCATGGCGGCCCGGTCAAGCGCGACCGCATGCGCCCCGGCGTAAAGCGCGGACGCCCCGCCAATATCCGCCATATCGGTGGCAAACGGGGCAAGCATCGCCGCTAGGGCCATCTGCAGGTTAAGATAAAGCCCTAAGCGGTCAGGCGCTTACTGCCGAAACCGCTCGATCGCCTGCGCCAGCGCGACATAGAGCTTGCCCATGTCGGACGAGAGGATCGCCACTGCGAGCGAGTTGCCGTCGCGCGCCGACAGGATGACGCGCAGCATCGCCTCGAAATCGTGGATGTAGCGGTTCACATTCTCGCGGAAATCGGGATCGTCGTCATAATGGAGCGCGATCGCCTGCGTTTCCTCGGCATCGAGCAGCTTGACGGCGCGCCGCGTAAAGACGCCCCGGTCGCCCTTCAGGTAGGACGCCCATGCGGAGTCGGCGACATCGCTGTTGAGGATCTTGGCGACGTCGATGGACGTGCTGTTGAGCGCCTCGATGAGCACGGCTGAGCGGCGCGCGAAATGGTCGCGGTCGCGATTCTCGGCCGCACGATCGGCTTCCTCGATACGCTGTTCGACTGAAGCGGTGGTTTCCGCGATCGCGAGCAATTGCCGCGTCAGCCGTTCCGACGCCTGGTGCGCCGCCTCGACCGCGTCCTGCGCGATCAGGGCCAGCCTTTCGATCTGGGTCGTCACCTTCTCGTCGATCACGCGGGTAAGCGCTTCTTCGCTCGCATCCCCCAGCGCCTGCGCAGCGTCTGGCACCGCGCGGCTCAGAGCCTGGCGGGCGCGTTCGGTCGCCTGATCGGCGGTATCCTTGACCCGGAGTAGCGCGCTGACCAGCAGCGGCCCCGCGCCCTCGGTGATGCGCGTCGCGTCGCCATGTGCCTCGTCGAGGACGATACGGAGCCGTTCGACCAGCGCACAATTGGCGTCGAGCCCGGCCTGAGTCGCGTCGAGCCATTCGGTAAGGCGGCTGCCTTGCCCGCGCAGCATCTCTTCGGCTTCCTGCGTCCGTCCGACGAGCGCTTCGGAAATTGCCTCCAGCCGCTCCATTTCGGGCGTCGCGCTGTCGAGCAGCGCCCGGCTGCTGGCAAGGCGCGCGTCGAACCGGTCGAGCGCCATCGGGTAGGTCTCGTCCAGTTCGCGCACACTGGCGTCGAGCGCGACCATCAAACCTTCGGCATGGCTGATCAGCTTTTCGGTGGTGGCGCCGCCCGCAGCCAGCGTCGCGTCGATGCGCGCGGCCTCCGCCGTCATGCGCGACAGGGCGCCGGTCAGCCGCTCGCTGCGTTCAAGCGCGGTGCTTTCCAACGTGGCGAAGCGGGTGTCCGCCACATTCGCAGCCTCGCTGAGCGTGCCGGCAATGCCGCCGACCAGCGTCTGCTGGCCCTCAAGCATGGCGTTGAGCTGACGCACACGCTCTTCGATCTCGTTCATGTCGCGCGACAGGCCCGCGACCGTCTCGCCGCCAATCGCCGCGATATTCTCGCGGGAGCGGGCAACGAGGGCCTCCAGCTCTGCTGCCTGACGGTCGAGCGCATCGTCGGTGTGGGCGAGTGCGCCGCGTGCTTCGGACAGTCCCTTGTCGAGGCTGCTCGCCATCCGCGCTTCCACAGCGCTCATATCGGCGTCGAAGCGCGTCATCGCCGCGAGGCTGGTTTGCTCGACGCCCGTGGTCGAACGGCGGGCGAGTGCCTCCAGTGCCTCGGCCTGCGCATCGAGCAGGCTGCGGCTGCCGTCGAGCGCACCCTTGGCTTCATTGAGCGTCGCGGCAATGCGGGCGGCAGCGATGTCGGCCATGCCGTTGACTTCCTCGACCGTCGAACGCGTCGCTTCCTGAAGCGTGGCAAGCTGGCCCGACAGGCTCTTGGTCGCGCCCAACGTGCGGGCGCGGGCGTCGTCGGACACTTCGGCAAGGCTGTGCAGCCGCGCTTCGAGCGTGTCGATCCGGGCGGCCAGCGAATGGCCATTCTCCTCGATCCGCGCCGCGATGCGGGCTGCGCGTTCCTCGAATTCGGGAATGGCCTGCGTCAGCGCTTCCATCCGCGTGGCAAGCGCGGCGGCGGCACGGTCGGCGCTTTCGGCGCGTTCGGCGGTCGTGCGCGCATGATCCGCGATCAGCTGCGCTGAAGATTCCATATTGCCGCTGGCGGCCGCGCCATAGCTTTCGAGCAGCGAGGCCTGATCGACCATCGTGCGGTGCCCGGCGCCAAGTTTGTCGGCAATGCGGCCGAGGCGCGCGTCCAGCGCCTGGGCTTCGGCGTGGAGCGATCGGGCAACCTCGCGATAGCGCCGCGCCTCAGGCCGGCTTGTGCGTAGCAGCAAAAGCCAGGCGACGCCGAGCAGGATGAGCGGCGCCACGATCGTCGCAATCGCACCTGGCCAGGCTCCCGCTCCCTGTCCCCAAACGCCGGACTGCGCAAATGCCCAGACCGCAAAGACCGTCCACAGGAGTCCGGCCCCGGCCAGAGCCATGCTGATCGGTTTGGAGCGATCCGCGCCCTCGTCCGCTGTCGCTTCCATGTCCATGCTGTCCTGGTCCCGCTGCGGAAGCACGTCCCGCACCTGCGCCGCACCCGGCATGCCCTCGTCGCGTCGCGTGAAGTCGACGATGATGTTGCCCCCGTTCATGGACCTACCCTATCAGCTTTTGCGGTTGCGCATACGTCATTGTTACCAAAACTTAACCGCCCGGGTCTAGCGTGCGAGGCATGTCTTACGATCCTGGCGCCTTGGATGCAGCACTGGCCGCCGCTGTCGGCGACGATCACGGCCTGCTCGCCGACCTGCGAGTCGCGTTCATGGAGAGCGCGGCGCGGCACATCGATCTGCTCGGTCGTGCGCGCTGCGATGCCAATTGGGAACTCGCCGCCTGGCGTCTGAAAGGGCTGGCCGCAAGCTTTGGTCTGGAGGACATGATGGCAATGGCGGACGAGGCCGCGCAGGCAGCGCCGGGCGATCCCCGCATATTGCGCCGACTGCGTGAGGCGCTGGTGGCGCTCGAGCGTAGCTGACCCCGCGCTTGCACGATCGGGTCTGGCTTGCGAAGAGGGGCCAGCATCACGATCGGGTTTTTTCATGACTTTCGCGGCCATATTGAGCGCAAGCCGTCCCAGCGGTGATCCGTCCGCAAGCCCGCGTGCGGGTCTGGTCTTTGCCGGTCAGACTCTGGTCGAATATCAGGCACGGCAGGCGGCGCGGGCTGGAGCTGACCGCATCCTCATCCTCGTCGGCGTCGTGACGCCGGCCCTGTCCCAGGCAGTCGATCGGCTGAGCGCGGACGGTATCCCAGTGGGGTTGGTGCGCGACATGGTCTCGATGCTCCGCGACGCGCCGCGCGACAGCGACGTCCTGCTGGTGGCAGACGGCGCGGCGATCGCGCAGCAGCATTTTCAGGCGATGGCGCAGACGGATGGCAATGCCCTGCTCGTCGTCGATGATAGCCGCGCCAGCGCGCCGTTTGAACGGATCGACGCAGGACAGCGTTGGGCCGGCCTTGCGCGCGTCAGCCCGGAGCTGTTGTTCGGCACGCTCGACATGGTCGGCGACTGGGATCTGGCGCTCACCCTGGTGCGTGGGACGGTGCAGGCGGGCGCGCGGCGAATCACCGTGCCACAGGATGATCTGCTCGAAGGACGGGTGGTGCTGGTCGAAACCCAGGAGCAGGCCGAGCTGGCGCAAATGTCGGTCGTCGGCACGACGCGCGGAGACGTGCGCGGGGGCGGACTCGACCATTATCTGCTTGCGCCCTTGGCCCGTCTTGCGGGCGCGTCGCTGATGCGTCTGCAGGTGCCGGCGATGCAGATGCGCGTGCTCTCGATCCTGCTGGCCGCCGTCGCGCTGGTGCCGATCGAACTGCGGTGGACCGCCATGGGTTTCGCGATCCTGTTCGTCAGCCTGTTGTCGCTCGCTATAGCGGACCGGCTGGATCAGTTGGCGCTGCGCCCGCCCGCGCGCGGCTGGGCTGCCTTGACGACGCCGGTGCTGGCGCTCGTCGGGCTGGTGCTCGCCGCGCCCGGCATGCAGACGATCTGCGTCGCCCTGCTGCTTGGCTTATTAATGCTGGCCGGGCGCTGGGGCAGGGCAGCGCATGTGCGACCATGGATGGTGCTGACGTTAAGTGCATCGACCCTGCTATTGTGGCTAGCGGCAATGCTGGGGCGGCTGGACGCTGGCCTCGACCTGTTGCTGCTCCTCGCTATTGGATCAGTTGGCGCGATTATCCTGAGGCGCGAACGAAATTAAGCGTCGCCAGGGTTTAGGGCATTTTAAGGATGCCGCCCTATGGTGACCGGCATGAGCGCCTATCCACCCTTGGCCGCAGCCGCTGTCGTGCAAAGTCCGTTGTCGGGTGAAGCCCTGGCGGCACTGGCGGATGTGCCGCTCGGTCACGCGATCGATCTGGCGTCCTTTTTTCCCTTGGGGCGGGAGGAGGCGACCGACGCATTGGTCGTAGAAACGCGCCGACATCTCGGCGGATGCCTGCTCGGGATCGAGACCGCCTTGATATTGGCGACGGGCGAAGCAGGCCAGGGTTTCTCCGCAACTTCTTCGCCAATCTGCTGGTCGATGGTGAACGTCCGTCCGACGCTCATCAGTCCGCAGTTGCTCGGCCATATGCGATTGCGCGCGGGTACGTCCTTGATCCTTCGCGACAATGGCGGCCCCGATGGCGACGATTCCGCGATTGCCGACGATCTCTTTGCGCGGGAAGACGAGCGTTATGCCGAGGCCGCAGCGCTGCTCGCCATGGCGGAAGGGCGATGGGCCATGGCCGGCGGTGAGTGGCAGCCGATGCGTGCCGACCTGCCTGCCGAATATTTTGCCGAACTGCTCTGGACGGCCGTTGCCTGCCTAGCGTTTGCGACGGGCAGCGTGACGGAACATGGCGCGCTCGAACGACTCGAACGCGCGGGGAATGCGGTGCTCGCACGCCATGACGAAGCGGCGAACCCGCTTGCTTGTGCCGACAGGCTGGTTCGCCAGATGGGGACTGATGCCGACCGGCCCGAGCTCCGGGGCATAGCCTTGATGCAGCGGCGTTTCCTGCTCTTCGTCGCGCTCACGGCCCGCCGCCTCAACATAGAAAGCGAGCGGCTGCTAGGCCTGCTTCTGACCGGAAAAGTGGAAGAGATCGCGGCCCTCTGTTCGGCCTGGGGTGGGTCGGGGGACGAACTGCGCCACCTGCTGCTTCTGTTGCGCGCGGCGCGGCCTTCCTTGACCGACCGGGTCATCGTTGCGGCCGCCGATACGTTCGCGCAGCATGGCGTCGCTTCCGCCAACAGGGACTTTCTGCTGCAACGCCTGCGGACGCCGGCCATCCTGCGCGCGAAGTTGGCGCTGTTGGAAAATACCGCGACGTGACCGTCCCCGGCTCCCCCTCTATCGTGCGCGCAACGGTGGCTGCCGATGGCCGGCTGCTGAGTGCTGACCCGCCTCTGCTGGTACTGCAGCGACAGGCGGGCGCGGACCTTGAGGATATGCTCGCCGTCCCGCAACTCGCGGCGATAGCGCGGCTTTCGAGTAGGCTCAGGACGCCCATTTCCCGCCCCGTGGTTGCAGCGTCGCGCAACAACCTGATCGATATGTGGGTGCGCGCGCGGCCTGAGGGCGATCATGTGGATCTGGCCGTTATCGATTGGCAGGAAAGAGGCGAGCCGTCGTCCACTGTCGAGGCCGGACGACGCGATGCCGATCTCGCGGCACTGGGCGAGGGCTGGGGCTGGGCGATCGATCCGCAGATGCGTTTTGTCGCCATGTTCGCAGGCGAGGGCGAAAACGGCGCATTGCCCGACCCTCCGCCGGTTCTCGGCATGCGCCTGTCGGCTTATTTCCGCCTGATGCCCGACGATCTGGGCGAGATGGCCATTCTGGAAGGGCTCGCTCTGCGCCGTGGTTTCACCGATCAACTGGCGCTGCTTACCGGCGCGTCAGGCGCGCCCTATCTTTTGTCGGGCCAGCCGATATTCGATCTTGCGGGCCGACTCACCGGCTTTCGTGGCCGCGCGGTTTCCGATGTGCGCGATACGGACGAGAGCGTCGCGCAGGAAAGCGGAGCCCCCGATCTCGACATCATCCCGCAGGCATTCGGCAAAAGGCTCGACCGTTCGCTGCGCCGGCCGCTGGGGCGCATCATTGCCAATGCCGACTCGATCAGCGCGCAGTTGGAGGGGCCATTGCGGCCCGACTATGCCGACTACGCCAACGACATAGCGGCGGCCGGGCGTCACCTGATGGCGCTGGTCGATGATCTGGCGGATCTTCAGGCGATCGATCGGCCCGACTTTTCCGTTGCGGTGGAAGAGGTTGATCTTGCCGATCTCGGTCGACGCGCGGCCGGGCTCCTATCGGTCAAGGCGCTCGATCGCCGTATCGAAATCCTCGCGCCTGGCGCGGCCGAGGCCGTGCCCGCACTTGGCGAATTTCGCCGCGTGCTCCAGATTCTCGTCAACCTCATCGGCAACGCCATCCGCTATTCACCCGAAGGGACGCAGGTGCATGTGCGCGCCGGCAGCCATGCGGGGCGCGCCACGATCCTCGTCGCCGACCAGGGACCGGGCATCCCTGCGGAGGCGCAGGCGCAGGTTTTCATGAAGTTCGAGCGGCTCGGTCGCGACGATCCCGGCGGCAGCGGCCTTGGCCTCTATATCTCCCGGCGGCTGGCGCGAGCAATGGGCGGCGATATCTTGCTGGAGAGCGAGCCCGGGGAGGGCGCGCGTTTCATCCTCACCCTGCCATTGCCCTGACCCACTTCGATTAGGCTACCTCAATAAAAAGGGCCGCCATCGCGAGGATGGCGGCCCTTTTTCCATGTGTGCTACCGGCGCTTAGCGCTGCGTCACTGGCACATAATCGCGCTGCGTCGGGCCGGTGTACAGCTGGCGCGGACGGCCAATCTTCTGCGCTGGGTCCGAAATCATTTCGTTCCACTGCGCAACCCAGCCGACGGTGCGGGCGAGCGCGAACAGCACGGTGAACATCTCGGTCGGGAAGCCGATGGCCGACAGGATGACGCCCGAATAGAAGTCGACGTTCGGGAACAGCTTCTTCTCAATGAAATATTCGTCGTTGAGAGCGAGCTGCTCAAGCTGGCGCGCGACGTCGAACACGGGGTCGGTGACGCCCATCGTCTTGAGCACGTCTTCCGCCGTCTTCTGCATCACGGTCGCGCGGGGGTCGTAATTCTTGTACACGCGATGGCCAAAGCCCATCAGGCGGAACGGATCGTCCTTGTTCTTCGCGCGGGCGATATATTCGGGAATGCGGTCGGGCGTGCCGATTTCGCGCAGCATGTTGAGCGCGGCTTCGTTCGCGCCGCCATGTGCCGGGCCCCAGAGGCAGGCGATGCCCGCCGCGATGCAGGCGAAGGGATTGGCACCCGACGAGCCGGCCAGACGCACGGTCGAGGTCGATGCGTTCTGCTCATGGTCGGCATGAAGGATGAAGATCTTGTCCATCGCATCGACGATGACCGGATCGGGCACATATTCCTCAGCCGGGACCGAGAAGGTCATGCGCAGGAAATTGGCGGTGTAGGACAGGTCGTTGCTGGGATAGACGAAGGGCTGACCCACCGAATATTTATACGCCATCGCCGCGATCGTCGGCATCTTGGCGATCAACCGGTGGCTGGCGATCTTGCGCTGCTCGGGATCGTTGATGTCGGTCGAGTCGTGGTAGAAGGCCGACAGCGCGCCGACCACGCCGCACATGATCGCCATCGGGTGCGCGTCGCGACGGAAGCCGCGATAGAATGTCGTCAGCTGCTCGTTCACCATCGTGTGGCGCGAGATGGTGTAGGTGAAGTCTTCCAGCTCCTTGGCCGACGGCAGTTCGCCGTTCAGCAGCAGATAGGCGACTTCCATGAAGCTGGACTGTTCGGCCAGCTGGCCGATCGGATAGCCGCGATGGAGCAGCACGCCCTCGTCGCCGTCGATATAGGTCAGGCCGGAATCGCAGCTCGCCGTCGACGTGAAACCGGGATCGTAGGTGAACATGCCCGTGTTCGCATATAATTTGCGAACATCGATGACTTCGGGGCCAACCGTACCCTGCAGGATGGCATAATCCTTCGTCTCACCCGCGACGGCCAGGCTCGCCTTGTTATCCGACATCTTGTTCTCCTTATGTGACTTCAGCTGATCGCCATTTCCCTTATGGCGGCCAGCCTGTGCAGGCTTTCCTCTTTCCCCAGAAGGAAGAGGACATCAAAAATTCCCGGTGACGTGGTGCGCCCGGTGAGGGCCGCGCGCAAAGGTTGTGCAACCTTGCCCAGCGCCAGTCCGCTCTCCTCCGCCACGCGGCGTATCTGTTCCTCGATCGCCTCGACCGTCCAGGATGACGTGGTCGACAAGGCGTCGGCTGTTTTTTCCAGCAGCGCGTGCGCCGCTGCGTCTAGCAGAAGGCTGGCCTTTTCGTCAAAGTCAAGCGGCACGGTCTTGAACAGAAATTCTGCGCCCTGCGCGATTTCATCCAGCGTCTTGGCGCGCGGCTTGAGCGAGGGCATGGCGGTCGTCAGCAGCGCTTCGCCGCCCTGCGGCAGTGCCCTCAGGTCCAGCCGCTGCACGACGCGCGGCGCGACCAGCGAAGCGAGGCGCGCATCGTCGGCTTCGCGCAAATAATGGCCGTTCAGATTTTCCAGCTTCTTGATGTCGAAACGCGACGGCGACCGGCCGACGCCAGCAATATCGAACAGTTCGACGGCGCGCTCGCGGCTGATGATTTCCTCGTCGCCATGGCCCCAGCCAAGGCGCAGCAGATAGTTGATGACCGCCTCGGGCAGCATCCCCATCTCGTCGCGATAGGCGTCGACGCCGAGCGCGCCGTGGCGCTTGGACAGCTTGGCGCCGTCCGACCCGTGGATCAGCGGGATATGCGCATAGACCGGCTCGTCCCAGCCCATCGCGCGGATGATGCCCAACTGGCGGAAGGCGTTGTTAAGATGATCGTCGCCGCGGATCACATGGGTAACGCCCATGTCATTATCGTCGACGACGACCGCGAGCATATAAGTGGGCGTGCCGTCCGACCGCAGCAGGATCATGTCGTCCAACTCGGCATTCTGCACGACGACGCGGCCCTGCACCGCATCCTCGATCACCGTCTCACCCTCGCGCGGGGCCTTTAGGCGAATGACATAGGGCGCGCCCTCGGGCGCTTCGGCCGGATCGCGATCGCGCCAGCGGCCGTCATAGCGCATCGGCTGCTTAGCCGCACGCTGCTGCTCGCGTAAGGTCGCCAGTTCCTCGGACGTGGCGTAGCAGCGATAGGCGTGGCCGCCATCCAGCAGGGCTTGCGCCACTTCGGCATGGCGTTCCGTGCGCGCAAACTGGAAGACGGCGGGCTCATCGCCATCGAGTCCAAGCCAGCGCAACCCGTCGAAAATCGCGTCGACCGCTGCATCCGTAGAGCGGGCGCGATCGGTATCCTCGATCCGCAGCAGGAACTTGCCACCATGATGCCGCGCAAACAGCCAGTTGAAGAGCGCGGTGCGCGCGCCACCGATATGCAGAAACCCCGTCGGAGAGGGGGCGAAACGCGTTACGACAGCCTTGTGCAATCCCGTTGCGCTCAATGCGAAATTCCCTGACATTGCGTCCTTCAAACCATGGACGCGACGCCCCCTAGCATGGCTTTCGAGCCACGACAAACGTCACTTGGGCGGAGCGGCAGCGCCGTGCTGGCGCGCATCGAACAGTGGCTGGAGGGCGAGCGCGAACAGATCGCCTTATGGGTGCCGGTAGCAATAGGTTTGGGCGTGGCGGCATGGTTCGTTCTGCCGGCACGGGCGGACTGGCTCGCCTTTTGCTGCGTGATGCTGGGGCTGGCAGCGGCGGGGCTGACGCTACCCGCAGGCGGGCGGCTGCGCGCGATGGTCGTCGCGGGCGGCATGCTCGCCTGTGCCGGATGTTTGCTGGTGTGGGGAAAGGCTGTCCTCGTCGGCGATCCGCCGCTTGCCCGGCCGGCCTTTGTCGAGGTGATAGGGCGAGTCACCGGCGTGCAGCGGCTGGCGGCACAGAAAATCGTGCGCATCCGGGTGCAGCCGGAAAACCCCGGGCTGCCACGCGGCATAAGGGTCAATCTGGCAGAGGGCGACGTGCCCGACGGCATGGGGACGGGCGCGCGCATCCGCTTTCGCTCGCGGTTGATGCCGCCCGCGCCCGCTGCGATTCCGGGCGGCTTCGACTTCGCGCCGCGCGCTTATTTCGCCGGGATCGGGGCAACTGGGCGGGCGCTGCTGCCCGTCACCGTGATCGAGCCTGCCAGAGGCGGCCAGCCGCTGCGAGCGCGCGCTTTTTCGCATGTCATGGCGCAGCTGGATGAAGGGCCAGCGGGCATTGCTGCCGCGCTCCTCACGGGCGACCAGAGCGGTATTCCCGAAGCGGACGCCGAAGCGATGCGGCGAAGCGGCCTTGCCCATCTTCTCTCGATCAGCGGCCTCCATGTCACCGCCTTGATCGGCGCGGTCATATTCCTGCTGATGCGGCTGATGGCGCTCAGCCGGCGCGCGGCGCTCGATTGGCCGCTGATGCTGATTGCGGCGGCCGGCGGGGCGGCGGCCGGCATCGGCTATACGATTTTCTCGGGCGCGGAAGTTCCAACGGTCCGCTCATGCATCGCCGCGCTGCTGGTGCTGGGCGGCCTTGCACTGGGGCGAGACGCGATGACGCTAAGGCTCGTCGCGTCAGGCGCGATCATCGTCCTTGCCTTCTGGCCCGAGGCGCTGATGGGGCCGAGTTTTCAGATGAGCTTTGCCGCCGTCGTCGCGCTCGTCGCCTTGTCTGAGCATCGCGGCTTTCGCGCGCTGGTGATGGCGCGGGACGAAATATGGTGGCGCAAGACGGGCAGGGCGCTCCTTGCCATGCTCGCGACCGGGATCGCGGTGGAACTGACCTTGATGCCGATCGCCCTCCACCATTTCCATCAGGCCGGCATGCTGGGCGCGCTCGCCAATCTGGTCGCGATCCCCTTAACGACCTTCGTCGTCATGCCGTTCGAGGCGCTGGCGCTGCTGTTCGATATCTTCGGTCTGGGCGCGCCCTTCTGGTGGCTGACGGGGCGCACGCTCGATCTGTTGCTACTGATTGCCCATGGCGTATCGAGCAGCCCGCTGGCCGCCATACAGGTCGCCGCGCGCCCGCCCTGGACACTCGCGTTCATCGTCGCGGGGCTGCTGTGGGTGTTACTGTGGCGGGATCGGCTGCGCTGGATCGGCCTGGTTGGTGTTGGTGCGGGCATGGTCGCGATCGTCGCCTCGCCTGTCGCCGACATATTGGTGACGGGCGATGGCAAGCATGTTGCATTGCGCATGCCCGACGGCAGGCTCGCGATCCTGCGCGACCGCGCCGGGGATTATGTACGCGACATGCTCGCTGAAAATGCGGGACATGGCGGGACGTTGGACACGCTCTCGATGCTGCCGCAGGCGCGCTGTTCCACGGAGCTTTGCGCGGTGCGGATGGCAAGCGGGGGAAGGCGCTGGAACATCCTTGCCACGCGCAGTTCGATGCTGGTCGACCGGCCTTCGTTCGAGCAGGACTGCGCCCGCTCCGACATCGTCATCAGCGACCGGCGGCTTCCCTATTGGTGCCGCCCGCGCTGGATGAAGATCGACCGAACGACCTTGGCGCATAGTGGTGGCATTGCCATTTACCTCGATAATGGCTCAGTGCGCACCGCGCGCGCCGCGAACGACCAGCACCCCTGGATAACGCCGGTCGAGCCACGGCGTCCGCGCCGCTGGAAACCCCGGAGCGACGTCGCCCCACCGGCAGGATCGCTCGCAGCGCCCGCCGCGCCTTAATTATAGCGGCGGAGCAGCCCGGCCAGTTTGCCCTGAATGCGCACCTGCTCAGGAGCATAAACCTGTGCCGTATAGGCGCTGTTGGCAGGATCCAGCCGGATGTGCGCGCCATCGCGATGGAAATATTTAAGCGTGGCTTCCACCTCGTCGATCAGCGCAACCACAATCTGTCCTTCGCGCGCCGTTTCGGTCCGCTGGATCAGCGCATAGTCGCCGTCGAAAATGCCCGCCTCGACCATCGAGTCGCCCGCAACTTCCAGCGCATAATGATCCCCTGCGCCCAGCAGCGCGCCGGGCACGGACAGCATTGCCTGTCCTTCCATCGCCTCGATCGGTACGCCCGCAGCAATACGGCCATGCAGCGGGATCTCGACAACGTCGTTGGCGGCGATCGGCGTTACCGGAGCGGCAGCCTTGCGCAACGGCGCGACCGGGCGCGGCGCGCGATGCAGGGCATCGGGTAGCTTCAAAATTTCAAGCGCGCGAGCACGGTTTGGCAGGCGCCGGATGAAACCGCGTTCCTCCAGCGCATTGATAAGGCGATGAATGCCCGACTTCGACCGCAGGTCGAGCGCGTCCTTCATCTCTTCAAATGATGGCGACACGCCGCTTTCCTCCAGCCGCTTCTGGATGAAGTTCAACAATTCCTGCTGTTTGGGCGTGAGCATGGCGATCCCTTTGTGGAACGGATAGGGAACGTTTAAGAAACGGAACGGGTCAAGTCAAGCCGATCAGGCCCGAAATTCATCAACCGATGTCGATTATCTCGATCAAGTCACCGGTCGATGCCGTAGGGGCATGTGCCGCACGGCGGATCAGGCAGTCAGCCTGCGAAAGTGCGAGCAGCCCGGCGCTATCCTGCGACCGTATCGCCGACACGCCCTCGGCCCCCCGAACGGCGCGCAGATATTCCTCACGGGATCCGGCGTTTGGGAGGGGGACTGCCAACCGTGCCTGTCGGATCGGCGGCAAGGGCGTCGCGGCGCCGGCCATGTGGCGCAGCAGCGGCAGCAGGAAAAGTTGCGCCGTGACGAAGGCGGACACGGGATTTCCCGGCAGCCCGAGGAATAGAGCTTCGCCCAGCCGTCCCGCCATCAATGGCTTGCCGGGCCGCATCGCAATCTTCCAGAAGTCGAGGCTGCCACCGGCCTGG
>Ga0233380_1000755_pt1 | contig 15839 bp, 15 predicted proteins | sample ElkDunMinimDraft_9_FD_191541 | JGI IMG/M metagenome (GOLD analysis project Ga0233380, IMG submission 191541) | Fecal eukaryotic communites from dung pellets of Tule Elk in California, USA - Elk Dung F36 | ecosystem: Host-associated > Mammals > Digestive system > Large intestine > Fecal | place... | reverse complement strand
ACCTATATCCGCTTCACTGTTGCGGACCGGCCCGGCGTGCTGGCCGAGATCACTGCAGCCATGCGTGATGCCGGTGTTTCGATAGAAAGCCTGATCCAGAAGGGCCGTAACAGCGATGGTGGGGACGTGCTGGTTGCCATGGTAACGCATGAGGGGCCGGAACGCGCAGTGTCGCAAGCGTTACATCTGCTGGAAGGCTCACCCAGCCTTTCTGCTCCGCCGCTTGTCATGCACATCATAGGGCAGTGAGAAGCAAGGCTTCTCGACAATGTCACCGACGCTGATTAAGCGCCTTTGAAACCGCCTTCAACATCGTAGCGACAGGAACGTCATGACAGCAACTCCCGCCAGCCACATCCTCGACCGCGTGCTTGTGCTTGAAATGGTCCGCGTGACCGAAGCTGCTGCCATCTCGGCATCGAAGCTGATCGGCCGTGGCGATGAGAAGGCTGCCGACGCTGCTGCTGTCGAGGCCATGCGTCTGGCGTTTGACGAACTGGCGATCGACGGCACCGTTGTGATCGGCGAGGGTGAGCGCGACGAGGCACCGATGCTCTACATCGGTGAGAAGGTTGGCGGCGCACAGGGCACCGGGCCGAAGATCGATATTGCGCTTGACCCACTGGAAGGTACCACAATCACCGCCAAGGCTGGCCCCAATGCGCTGGCCGTGCTGGCGGCGGCTGAAGAAGGCAATCTCCTGAACGCGCCGGACGTTTATATGGACAAGCTGGCTGTAGGCCCGGGTTACCCCGAAGGTATCATTGACCTCGTCAAGTCCCCGACCGAGAACGTCAAGGCTGTGGCAGCCGCCAAGGGCGTGCAGCCCAACGAAATCATCGTCTGCGTACTTGACCGTCCGCGCCATGCAGACCTCATCGCTGAACTGCGCGGCATTGGCTGCGGCATCCAGTTGATTCCAGATGGCGACGTTGCTGGCGTGATCGCGGTTACGAACCCGGATACGACGGTTGACCTCTACATGGGTTCTGGCGGCGCGCCGGAAGGCGTTCTGGCCGCTGCGGCGCTGCGCTGCGTCGGTGGTCAGTTCAATGGCCGCCTGTTGTTCCGCAACGAAGATGAGAAGTCCCGCGCCCGCAAGTGGGGCATCGAAGACCTCAACAAGATCTACAAGCTTGAGGAGCTGGCAAAGGGCGACTGCATCTTTGCTGCTACCGGCGTCACCGATGGATCGCTGCTCAAGGGCGTCAAGCGCCTGCCGAATGGCATGATGACCACGGAAAGTGTCGTGATGCGCGCATCTTCCGGCACAGTTCGCTGGGTGAAGGGCGAGCACCGCAAGGCGGTTTAACGTCGCCAATCCACCGTCAGGGCCAAACAGAACATTGCAATTCAGCGACTCCCGGCTAGAGGCGGGCGACGAATCTCGCGGAAAGGCAGCGCAATGAAGATCATGGCCGGCAACAGCAACCTGCCGCTCGCACGGGCGATTGCAGGATATCTGGAAGTGCCGCTGACGGATGCCAGCGTGCGTCGTTTCGCGGACGAGGAAGTCTTCGTCGAGATTCACGAGAACGTCCGCGGTGAAGACGTGTTCATCGTTCAGTCGACCAGCTTTCCGACAAATGACAATTTGATGGAGTTGCTGATCTGCATTGATGCGCTGCGCCGCGCCTCTGCCAAGCGGATCACGGCCGTGGTGCCGTATTTCGGCTATGCCCGTCAGGATCGCAAACCCGGCCCACGCACGCCGATTTCGGCAAAGCTGGTCGCCAACCTAATCACTCAGGCAGGGGCCGACCGCGTGCTGTCGGCAGATCTTCACGCCGGCCAGATCCAGGGCTTCTTCGATATCCCGACCGACAACCTTTATGCGGCGCCAGTGATGGCTGCGGACATCCAGGCCCGTTACGGCGGTCAGGAACTGACGGTCGTATCGCCTGACGTTGGCGGCGTGGTTCGTGCGCGTGCACTCGCCAAGCGGCTCGACAATGCGCCTCTGGCTATTGTTGATAAGCGTCGCGACCGTCCCGGCCAATCCGAGGTGATGAACATCATCGGTGATGTGAAGGGCCGGGCCTGCATTCTCATCGACGATATCATCGATTCGGGTGGTACTCTGTGCAACGCGGCACAGGCATTGATGGATGCCGGCGCAGTAAGCGTGACGGCCTATATCAGCCATGGCGTACTTTCGGGCGGAGCCGTTGCGCGGGTCAACGCCTCTGCGCTTAAGGAACTGGTGATCACCGATTCGATTCTGCCGACCGAGGCGACTCGCGATTCGGATCGAATCCGTAATCTCACCATCGCGCCGCTGATTGGCGAGGCAATCCGCCGGATCGCCGACGAAAGCTCGGTCAGCTCGCTGTTCGACTAGTGGTCAGCGGCCGTGCTGCCAGGGGCGGCGCGCGCCAGGGTCCAGCCGATCTATCGCTTCCAGTCGCCGTGCCTGCCGCGATTCCAGCGCCAGTGTCATCAGCGGCTGGGGCCTTGCGATGAACTGGCTGGGTGACATACCGAACAGGTCCATGAATTCGTGGATCAGGTGGCTCTGGTCATAGTAGCGGAGCGCCAGTTCCGCGCCTTCCTGCTCATCGGCGACGCCGCGCAAATGGCTTGCCATGTCGAGAGCCCGGGCGCGGCGGAGCACCTGCTTGGGTGCCATGCCAAAATCGCGGTGCACCGTTCGTTCCAACTTGCGTAGGTCCACCCCGAATTCGCGCGCGAATTCGGCGATGCTGGCGTTGGGGTTGGTAAAGGCCAGTGCTTCGAACATCACGGTGATCGGGTCCGGCTTTACATAGCCGTTGCGCGTCACTTCCACGCGCATCAGGTTTTCCAAGGTTTGAAGCCACGCTTCGGGGCTGGTCCCAGCTTCAAGTGCTTCCAAAGTTGCCTGGCCGGAAAGCCCAATCGTCTCGCAGGGTGCGATGCGGTCGACGTAATCAATCATCTTCAGGCCCATCAAGGCATTTCCGGAGCCTGGGCGGAAGGCGATGCCCATACTGACAAAGCTTCCTGTGACGGCGATTGGCATTGCCCGCGTTTGCGGTCCGAAAAGTAGCGCCGACCGCGCCTGTTTAATGATTCCATCGGCGGTAAGGGCTTCCCAGTTGCCCTTTAGCTGGATGCGCAAAACCGACGTGTCGTTGAGCAGTCCGCATTCGAGTCGATGATCCGCCGGCGCAACAACAACCGCCGCATAAAGGCGGGCAATCCACGGCGCGAGATCGGATGCAGGTGCTCGATTATATGATAGCGGCTGGCCGTCGCGCGTCACGCCGTACAATGGCTCCAGCGCACGATCTATTCCCGGGTGGCTCTTTTTGAGCATTGTTCAATCCTGCATGCGACCCTGATTGCTCCCCCGGGGTCAGCGCCCCCGGCAATCGCCCCGCAGCCAATATAACCCACTTTAGAACGTAATACTTGTCATTTCACGCAGCCTGGCTGCTTGACCGGTGGGGTGATACGGGCGCAAGTTCCCGCTATGAATCTTGATGCTGATATTGCCCTCGCCCTGCGCCTCGCTGATGCTGCGGGAGACGCCATACGCCCATATTTCCGCACCAAACTAGAGGCCGAACGGAAGGGAGATTCCACCCCAGTCACCTTGGCTGATCGTGCGGGGGAAGAGGCGATGCGCCGTATCCTGAAGGCAGAAGTCCCGCACGATACTATCATTGGCGAGGAATTCGGGGCGGAAGGCGGAACGTCCGGGCGAAGCTGGGTGCTGGATCCCATTGACGGCACCGCGTCGTTTTTGGTTGGCCGCCCTATTTTCGGCACGCTGATTGCTCTTGTCGTTGAAGGTTGGCCGGTGCTGGGCGTTATCGACCAGCCCATCCTCAACGAACGGTGGGTAGGAGCTACGGGGCGCCCAACGCTGCTGAATGGCGCTCCCGTGCGCACGCGCCCCTGCCGGAATCTTGCCGATGCCACACTGGCGACGACTGGCCCGCATTACTTTGACGATCATGATGGTGGGCACTTTCTGGCGCTCGCCGCCAGAACGGATCATCGCCGCATGGTGATGGGCGGGGACTGCTACAACTATGCACTGCTTGCCTCAGGGCATCTCGATGTGGTGTGCGAGGCTGGGCTCAAGTTGCACGACTGGGCAGCGCTGGTTCCGGTGGTCGAAGGCGCGGGCGGGACGATGTGTGACTGGCATGGCGATCCGCTGCATTCCGGGTCAACCGGCCATGTCATCGCTTTGGGTGACCCGGCCCGACTGGAAGATGTGGTTGAGGCGCTGGCCTGCGGGCATTGACTGGGCTTCACGGCGCGCTACCAGTTTCGGCGTAAGTCATAGGAATATCCTATGACTGCAAAAGCTGATGAAGGGTTTGCCCCGTTTTGCCTGCTGGCTAGTCTCGCCCACGCTTCCCGATAGAAAACGGGCTGCGGGGAGAGAGCAATGGACATGCAAATGGCGCCGCTACCGGCGACTGCAGCTGAAGAGTGGCGGCGGCGTTGGCCGCTGGTGGTTGCGGCCATCGTCGGCTTTTCATTCCATTCTGTAATGACCTCCTTCGCCGGTCTTTTCATTGGCCCGGTGGGCGATGAATTCGGCTGGACCAAGACGCAGGTAACCGCCGGTCTTTCACTTTCGTCAGTCACAGTCACTATCCTCTCACCCTTCTTCGGCGTCGTGATCGACCGCTGGGGCACGCGGCGTCTCGCGCTGCCGGGACTGGTAATGAAAGCGGCGGTTTTCGCGTCTTTTGCCTTGGTCAGCGCCTCGGTGGCTCAGTGGCTGACCATATGGTTCATCTATGCGTTGACCTCGCTTGCCGTGAAATCCACGGTCTGGACAACGGCGGTGGCCGGCGTGTTTACGGCGGGGCGTGGTCTGGCGCTGGGTGTTGTCATGTCCGGCACGGCATTGTCACAGATCATCGTGCCGCCGCTGGGCAACTGGTTGATCGGCGAATTCGGTTGGCGCGCGGCTTTTGTCTGGCTTGGCGTCGGCTGGGGCGGGGCGGCGTTCATCCTTTGCCTGTTTTTCCTGTACGACGCGCATGACGATGTTCGCAAGGCGCGCGCCGCCGGGGATACGAATGCGAAGCGGGTGGATCTGCCAGGTCTCACGCTGCGCGAGGCCTGGCGCAATTCGGCGTTGTGGCGGATTGCCATTTCCACCTTCGTGATGATGCTTTTCACGATAGCTTTGGTGGTTCACCAGATCTCGATCCTTCAAGAATCGGGTGTATCGCGCACGTCCGCCGCTTGGCTCGCAAGTCTGGCTGGTGCGGCCGGAATTGCGGGCAAGCTTGTCACGGGGCGTCTGCTTGACCGTTTCAGGCCGAACCTGGTTGGCGGGCTTACGCTTGCCGCTGCAGGCTTGGGCTTTGCCTTGCTCCTTGAGCCCTTTCGTACACAGGCGCTGATCGTTGTTGCCATGCTGATCAACGGCTATGCATCGGGAACCAAGCTGCAGATTTGCGCCTATCTCACGTCGCGCTATGCGGGGATGAAGAATTTCGGCACGATCTTCAGCGTGATGGCCAGTCTGATTGCGCTGGGGTCAGGGCTGGGTCCAGTGCTTGGCGGTATCGCCTATGACTTGCAGGGCGATTATACGCTTTTGCTGCTTGGCGGTATCGCCGGCTCGCTCCTCAGCGGGGCGATGATCTTCGGGTTGGGGGGCTACCCCGATTGGGATGAGCAGGCGCCAGCGACATCGGCCGGGGTCACACCCTAAGCTCTGGCGGAGGTGGTTCGTCCTTGCCTTTTGTTCTGGCTCACACTATGCGCCCGCCCTTCACGCACGTGACGAGTTACCCAATCGGGGTGACTCACAAGCCTGCCTGGCTGTAAGGGCTGCCAGGGCCGGTTGGACGCGTCGCAAGATTAGGAGACGAAAATGCCCAAGCTCAAGACGAAGAGCGGCGTAAAAAAGCGCTTCAAGCTCACCGCGACCGGTAAGGTTAAGCACGGTGTGGCTGGTAAGCGCCACCGCCTGATCAGCCATAACGGCAAGTACATCCGCCAGAACCGCGGCACCGACGTGATCTCCGACGCTGATGCGCGGGTGATCAAGAAGTGGGCGCCCTACGGGCTGAACTGAGTGATTTCGCGCCGGATGAAAATATCCGGCGTTTCAGAAATCGCGGCAGATAAAATTCGGAGTACTGAAGTATGGCACGTGTCAAAAGGGGTGTTACCACCCGCGCCAAGCACAAGAATATTTTGGAGCAGGCCAAGGGTTACCGCGGCCGCCGCAAGAACACGATTCGCGTTGCTCGTCAGGCCGTCGAAAAGGCTGGCCAATACGCATATCGTGACCGCAAGGTTAAGAAGCGGACCTTCCGCGCTCTGTGGATCCAGCGCATCAACGCTGCGGTTCGCGCTGAAGGCCTGACCTATTCGCAGTTCATCCACGGTGCCAAGCTTGCTGGTATCACGCTTGACCGTAAGGTCATGGCAGATCTCGCCATGAACGAAGGGGGCGTGTTCACGGCAGTCATCGCGCAGGCCAAGAAGGCCCTCGCCTGACACCGGCTGAATGAATTGCATCCGGGCCCTGGTCTGGATGACATAACAATAGGCGCAGGCGGGCAACCGGCTGCGCCTTTTGTTATGCGGGAGTGCTCGCTCTACGGAATGCGGGGCCGCGCTGATTGCGGAGCCGCGCTTTCGTCCCTAAGAGCGCCCGCTGGACTTTAGGCAAGCGAACGGGAATTTCGTGGATTACGCAGCAACCGGGCAGGAAGCGCTGGGCCGAATAGAGGCAGCGCAGGATCTTGACGCGCTTGAGGGGCTGCGGGTCGAGTTTCTGGGCAAGCAGGGATCGATTTCAGCCCTGCTCAAAACGCTTGGCGGGATGACCCCGGATGAGCGGCAGGCCGAAGGCCCGCGCATTCACAGTCTGCGTGAAACCGTCACGGCCGCCTTGGCTGATCGCAAGGCTGCGCTGGAAGGCGCGGCGCTGGAAGCACGGCTGGCATCGGAACGCCTTGACCTAACTCTGCCCGCGCCCGAACTGCCGCGTGGCAGCGTCCACCCCATTGCGCAGGTGATGGACGAACTGGCCGAAATCTTCGCTGACATGGGCTTTTCGGTGGCTACGGGACCGGAGATCGAGAACGACTGGCACAATTTCACTGCGCTCAACATGCCGGAAAGCCATCCCGCCCGCGCCATGCACGACACCTTCTATTTTCCGGACCGTGATGCAGACGGCCGTGAAATGCTTCTGCGGACCCACACATCGCCGGTGCAAATCCGCGCGATGCTGGAGCAGGGAGCGCCGCTGCGGATCATCGCGCCGGGCCGTGTCTATCGGTCTGACAGCGATGCGACCCACACACCGATGTTCCACCAGGTAGAAGGCCTTGTCATCGACAAGGGCATTCACCTTGGCCACCTGAAGTGGACGCTCGAAACCTTCCTCAAGGCCTTCTTTGAGCGTGAGGACATCGTGCTGCGCCTGCGCCCCAGCTATTTCCCGTTTACGGAGCCTTCGGTGGAAGTTGATGTTGGCTACACGCTGGTAAACGGCAAGCGCGTCGTTGGCGGTTCAGACGGCTGGATGGAAGTGCTGGGCAGCGGCATGGTCAACCGCAAGGTGCTGGAGGCTGGCGGGCTTGATCCTGATGAGTGGCAGGGCTTTGCCTTTGGTACCGGTGTAGACCGGCTCGCCATGCTGAAATACGGCATGGACGACCTACGCGCCTTCTTCGATGGCGATGTCCGGTGGCTGTCGCACTATGGTTTTGCCGCGCTTGACGTGCCGACCCTTTCGGGCGGCGTGGGCACACCGGCGTAAGGAGGGCACGTACATGAAATTCTCGCTCTCTTGGCTGAAGCGCTACATTAACACTGACGCCGATGCTGCGCAGATCGCTGACACGCTCAACGCCATTGGCCTTGAAGTTGAAGGTGTGGAGGATCCCGCCGCAAAGCTTGAGGGCTTCCGCGTCGCCCGCGTGCTCACGGCGGATCGTCACCCCAATGCCGACAAGCTGCAGGTGCTGACGGTCGATGCTGGTGACGGCGTGCCGCTGCAGGTGGTCTGCGGTGCACCCAATGCCCGGGCAGGGCTGGTAGGCGTGCTGGGTCTGCCCGGCGCGAGCGTGCCGGCCAACGGCATGGTGCTGAAAGTGGCTGCTGTGCGCGGCGTCGAATCGAACGGTATGATGTGTTCGACACGCGAACTGGAGCTGGGCGAGGATCACGACGGCATCATTGAGCTGCCGGACGATGCGCCCATCGGTATGCCCTTTGCGGAGTATCACGGGGCTGACCCGGTGTTCGACGTGTCCATCACGCCAAACCGGCCCGATTGCATGGGCGTATTCGGCATCGCGCGTGACCTTGCGGCGGCCGGGATTGGCGAGCTTACGCCGCCAGCTGTCCAACCGGTCGACCCGATGTTTCCCTGCCCGGTGGAGATCCGTACTGACGATCCGGATGGCTGCCCGGCCTTCTACGGCCGGGTCATTCGGGGTGTAAAGAACGGTCCCTCGCCGAAATGGCTGCAGGACCAGCTGACAAGCGCGGGCCAGCGGCCCATCTCAGCGTTGGTCGACATCACGAACTATCTGATGCTGGGACATGGCCGTCCGGCTCATGCTTACGACCTGGCGCACTTGAGCGGCTCTGTGGTTGCACGGCGCGCGAAGGTTGGCGAAATCTGCCTTGCGCTTAACGGCAAGGAATATGTTCTCGACGAGACAATGACCGTGATCGCCGACGACGCGGGCGTACATGACATCGCCGGGATCATGGGCGGTGAACATTCTGGCTGCGATGACGGCACGACCGACGTGTTGCTGGAAATCGCCTATTTCAATCCCGAGCGCATTGCGGCGACGGGGCGCAAGCTTAACCTCACCTCCGATGCGCGCAGCCGATTCGAGCGCGGTGTGGACCCGCAGTTCCTTGACGGCGGTATGGAATACCTGACGGCGCTGATTACCATGATCTGCGGCGGCGAGGCTTCCGAAGTGGTGCGCGCCGGATCGCCGCCCTCGGGTACGAAGGCGGTTGCGTATGATCCGGCGCTCGCGGCGTCGCTGGGCGGCGTCGCTGTGCCACTGGCTGAACAAAAGCGCATTCTTGAGGCGTTGGGATTCGCCGTCGCTGCCGATTGGACCGTGACGACCCCAGGTTGGCGTCCGGATATTGCCGGGGCCCCTGACATTGTTGAGGAAGTAATCCGCATCCACGGGTTGGATAAGGTGGAGAGCGTTCCTCTCCCGCGGGCAGAGGGCGTTGCGCGGCCAACGGCTACTGCAGCCCAGAAGCTTGAGCGCCGCCTGCGCCGGGCTGCGGCCGCGCGCGGCAATCACGAGGCAGTGACATGGTCGTTCTTGCCTCAGGCACACGCTGATGCCTTTACGGATGATAACGCTGGGCTCTGGGTTCTGGCGAACCCGATCAGCGAAGAGATGAAGGTCATGCGCCCGTCGCTGCTGCCGGGGCTGCTTGCGGCCGCGCGACGCAACATGGATCGCGGGGCTTCCGGTCTGCGCCTGTTCGAGATCGGCCGACGCTATCTGCGCGGTGAGGGCGGCGCCAGTGACGAGCGCCTGTCGATTGCCGTTGTGCTTGCGGGTGAAAAGACCGGACGCGGCTGGGCCACCGGCAAGGCGGCGGCTTTCGATGCCTACGACGCCAAGGCTGAAGCGCTGGCGCTGCTGGGTGAAGCCGGCGCGCCGGTCGACAATCTTCAGATCATGGGTGACGCCGGCCGGCAGTTCCATCCCGGACAGTCAGCGACCTTGCGGCTTGGGCCGAAGAACGTCCTTGCCCGCTTTGGCGTGCTGCATCCTGCGATAGCAAAGCAGTTCGACATTGATGCGCCGGTAGCCGTGGCCGAGCTGTTCCTGGACGCGATCCCGGCACGCAAGGGTCAGCCGACCTTTGCCCGCGCCCATTACGCACCGCCCGCGTTGCAGGCCGTGACGCGCGATTTTGCTTTCCTTGTGCCGGTGGAAACTCCGGCGGGGGATCTGGTCCGATCGGTCCGGAATGCCGACAAGGTGAACATTGTCGCCGCGCGGCTGTTCGACGATTTTCGTGGGCAGGGCGTGCCGGAAGGGCAGAAGTCGCTCGCCGTAGAGGTTACTCTGCAACCGGATCAGAAAGCCTATAACGATGCAGAGCTGAAGGCGATTGCCGAGCGGATTACGGCAGCGGCGGCAAAGTTGGGTGCGGTGTTGCGGGGGTAACGCCGCCCGATGTAATGCGCGGGTGGACGGAATCGCACATCAACGCTAACCGCGCGGTTCATGAGCAATTCTCCCAGCGCCAGCCGGCGAACCTTTGCGATCATCTCGCACCCTGACGCGGGCAAGACCACGCTGACCGAAAAGCTGCTGTTGCATGGCGGCGCGATCCACCTTGCCGGTCAGGTGAAGGCGCGCGGCCAGGCGCGGCGCGCGCGGTCAGACTGGATGAAGATCGAGCAGCAGCGCGGCATTTCGGTCACCAGTTCGGTCATGACGTTCGAGCGGGATGGAATCACTTTCAACCTGCTGGATACACCAGGCCACGAGGATTTTTCCGAGGACACCTACCGCACGCTGACTGCTGTCGATTCGGCCATCATGGTGATCGACGCGGCCAAGGGCATAGAGCCGCAGACGCGCAAGCTGTTCGAGGTTTGCCGGATGCGGTCGGTGCCGATCATAACCTTTGTGAACAAGGTTGACCGCGAGGGCCGCTCACCCTTCGAGACGCTGGACGAAGTGGCTGATGCGCTGGCACTGGATGTCGTGCCGATGAGCTGGCCGATCGGTCTTGGTGGTCAGTTTGAGGGCGTGCTGGACTTTTCCACGGGCCGCATCAGCCGTCCCGAGGGCGACAGCCGCGAATTTCTGGGCAAGGTAGAGGATGCGCCCGCGTTTCCCCCGGCAATGGCCGAAGAGGTGGAGCTGGCGCAGCATGGGTATCCGGAATTCGATCTTGAGGCCTATCGCAACGGTGACCTGACGCCTGTCTATTTCGGTTCGGCGCTCAAGAACTTCGGCGTTGCAGAGCTGATCGACGCGATTACCCGATTCGCACCCCCACCTCGGCCGCAGCCCTCGTCAAATGGCGTGATTCAGCCGGATGACAAGGACGTAACAGGCTTCATCTTCAAGGTGCAGGCCAATATGGACCCGCAGCACCGCGACCGAATCGCCTTCATGCGGCTTGTATCCGGGACGTTCAGGCGCGGTATGAAGTTGACGCCATCGGCACTGGGCAAACCTATCGCCATTCACTCGCCCATCATGTTCTTCGCGCAGGACCGTGAGATCGCCGACGTTGCCCAGCCGGGTGACATCATCGGCATTCCCAACCACGGCACACTGCGTGTGGGTGATACGCTGTCTGAAAAGAACGACGTGCGGTTTACCGGCCTGCCGAACTTTGCCCCGGAAATTCTACGCCGCGTGGTGCTGAAGGACCCGACCAAGACCAAGCAACTGCGCAAGGCGTTAGATGACCTGTCGGAAGAAGGCGTTATTCAGGTGTTCTATCCGGAAATTGGCGCACAATGGATTGTTGGTGTCGTTGGACAGCTGCAGCTTGACGTGCTGATCTCGCGGCTTGAAGCGGAATATAAGGTAGAGGCATCGCTGGAGCCGGCGCCATTCGACACCGCGCGCTGGTTGAAGGGTTCGGATGCCGCGCTGAAGACCTTTGCCGATTTTAACAAGAGCAGTCTGGCCAAGGACCGTGATGGCGATCCAGTGTTTCTGGCGAAATCAGCTTGGGACGTCAGCTATCAGCAGGAGCGCAATCCGGAACTGACATTCAGCGCCACGAAGGAGCGTTGATCGGATTACACCTCCCTGTCTTTCAGCTTAGTTCTGGCTGCCAGGCCGCTGGTGATGCGCTGCGGCTGCTACTGCGGCACCGATATTCCGCACCTGGCCGTAATTGCGGATGGAATGAGCGGAAAGGCGCCCTGACGGAAGCGCGAGGCTATTGTCGCGGCGTGGCAAGAACCCTAACTTGTTAACATGCCCGATTTCACTGACCACGTTGCCGATGATCATGTTGCGATGATCGTGCGGCAGGGCGCGCTCTTGTTGGCCACGGCTAGCGATGTTGGGCGGATGGGCGTTGGTCCGTGCAGCATTGATGGCACGCCCGTCCGGTCGACTGATCACTATATTGCGGGCGACGCCGCCGTGCGTGCGGAGGACTAACAGGAAGCGTGGAGCTTACGTTCGCCAGCTACAACATTCATAAGGCGATCGGCACCGACCGTCGTCGTGACCCTGAACGCATCCTGTCCGTGCTGCGCGAGATGGATGCCGATGTCGTCGCGCTGCAAGAGGCGGACATGCGATTTGGCCGGCGCGAAAGCGTGCTCCCGCTATCCGCGCTGGATGAGTACACGCCCTATCGTGCAGTGCATCTCAACATGCGGCCCGACAGCATTGGCTGGCATGGCAACGCATTGCTGGTACGCCGGGACATCGAGATAGCCGACGCAAATATCGTGCCCCTTCCCACGGTGGAGCCCCGCGGCGCAATTCAGGCGGACCTCATTGCTGCAGGGCAGAGGGTGCGCGTTATAGGCATGCATCTTGACCTTTCTGGCCTGAGGCGACGGCAGCAAGTGCGCAGCATCCTGCGGCATGTCGACGAATGCGATGGTACGCATCCGACGGTGTTGATGGGGGATCTCAACGAATGGGCGCTGCATGGCGGCTGCTTGCGTGAATTCGCGGACGGTTGGCAGGTGTTGGCTCCTGGCCGTAGCTTCCCTTCTCCCCGTCCAATCGCACAGCTTGATCGCATCGTGATCTCGAACGATTGGCGCTGCGTTGATGTAGGGGTGCACCACAGCATTCTGGCTGCGCGGGGATCGGACCATCTGCCTGTGTACGCAAAGCTGCAGTTGCCTAAAAAATAGGCAGCTGCACAGCTTTCGGGCGTTAGGCGTCCTTTCGCGGTCGCAGCAATTCCTTTGGATCGCGGATTCCCGCCTCATCCAAAAACTGGCACGGTGCTTGCTTAATATGTCCCGACCGGCGCTTGGCCGGTGGCAAGTAGGGGGACAGGCATGAAATTCATCATCGCCATCATCAAGCCCTTCAAGCTCGACGAGGTGAGAGAAGCCCTTGGCGCAATTGGCGTCGCGGGTATGACCGTCTCCGAGGTGAAGGGTTTCGGCCGCCAGAAGGGGCAGACCGAAATCTATCGCGGCGCCGAATACTCCACGAATATGCTTCCCAAGGTTAAGATCGAGGTCGCCGCATCGGATGATCTCGCGCCGCAGATTGTCGAGACAATCCAGCAAACCGCCAGCACGGAAGCGATCGGCGATGGTAAGATCTTCGTTCTTGATCTCGCATCGGCCACGCGCATCCGCACCGGCGAAACCGGGGATACTGCGCTGTGATCGGCGCCCCTAACAGGAGGGAAACAACAATGATCCGCAAGGTTCTATGCGGCGTGGGCGCGCTGGGCAGCTCGCTCGTCGCCACCGCCGCTTTTGCGCAGGAGGCTGTTGCGACGGCCACTGCTGCCGCAGTCGAGCCAGTTGTCGCTGTGGTGGAAGAAGCCGTGGCCGTGCTGGACACTGGGGACACAGCTTGGATGCTCGTGTCGACAGTGTTGGTGCTGCTCATGATCGTTCCTGGCGTGGCACTGTTTTATGGCGGGCTGCTGCGCGCCAAGAACATGCTGTCCATGCTCACGCACGTGCTGGCGATCACCTGCGTCGCGATGCTCGCCTGGGTGTCCTGGGGCTACAGCATGGCCTTCAGCGGCGAAGGCGCGTTCGTTGGGGATACTGCCAAATTGTTCCTTGCCGGTGTCACGCCGGATTCGCTGTCGGGCACCATTCCCGAGTATGTCTTCATCAGTTTCCAGATGACCTTCGCGGCCATCACGGCGGCGCTTCTTGTCGGTTCTCTGGCGGAGCGCGTGAAGTTCAGTGGCTTGATGGTCTTTGCGGTAATCTGGCTCACCATCGTCTACTTTCCCTTGGCGCACATGGTCTGGTCTGCCGGCGGTTACTTCTTTGAACAGGGCGCTCTCGACTTTGCAGGCGGCACTGTCGTCCACATTAACGCGGGTATCTCTGGCCTTGTCGGCTGCCTCATCCTTGGCAAGCGGGTTGGCTATCTTAAAGAAGCCATGCCTCCGCACTCGTTGACCGCGACTCTGATTGGCACGGGTCTTCTGTGGGTGGGCTGGTTTGGCTTCAACGCGGGTTCCGCGTTGGGTGCTAACGGTGCCGCTGGTCTTGCGATGATAAATACCTTCACCGCGACTGCTGCCGGCGCCATTGCCTGGATCGTCACGGAAAAGGTCTTGGGTCACAAGTCGACGTTGCTTGGTGCGTGTTCCGGCGTCATCGCTGGCCTCGTGGCGATTACACCTGCGGCGGGCAACAGCGGGCCGTTCGGTGCGATCATTCTCGGCGCGTTCGCTTCAATCGTTTGCTACTTCTTCGTCAGCAAGCTGAAGTCCAAGCTGGGCTTCGATGACACAGCAGATGTCTTCGGCATCCACGGCGTGGCCGGTATCATCGGTTCGATTTGCGTGGCATTCACTTACGCACCGGGCTTCGGTGGACCGGGTGATGCTGACTACAGCATCGGCAGCCAGCTCGGCACGCAGGTCTTCGCGACTGCGGTTGCCATTGTCTGGGCGGCCATCGGTTCGGCCATTGCCTTCCTGATCGCCAAATACACGGTTGGACTTCGCGTCTCGCCGGAAATCGAGAACGAAGGTCTCGACATCGGTGAGCACGGAGAGCGCGCCTACAACTTCTAAGACTTTACGAGCTTGGCGGGGGCGGAAACTTTCCTCCTCATATTCCGACCCCGCCATCAGATGTTCCTCCTGCGAACAACACCTAGAAGGGCCGGAGCCAGTCGCTCCGGCCCCTTTTTTGTTGGGGGCCGGGCGCAGGCGCGCATACGGTGGGGGATCTGGCGAGCTTCGCCCAGTTTACCGTGCGGTAAGGACCTTGCGGTGCGGGCTGTGTATCCCGCCCCCGGGGTGGCAATTTCCCGAAGCTGGTTGGTGCTTATATAATAACGGCGCGCGACCCGTGAAAGCGCGCGCGCTGCCCCGTCAGCGTGCTTGCGCGGCCAGCATGTCCACCGCACCGCGGACGGGGGTGATGTCGTAACCTGCATCAGCTGCCTGTGCGGCAAGGGTATCGGGGTTGGCGCCTTTGCTCGCCTCGGCCAATGCCCAGAGGAGGGTAGACCGGGTTCCAGAACGGCAATAGGCAAGTATCGGACCGCCTGCGGTGGCCAGCGCGTCGGCCATGGCGTTCACCTGGGTCTGGCTGAACCCGGCATGGGTTACGGGAATCGCGATATAGGAAATGCCCGCGCTTTTGGCGGCGGCTTCAATCTCATCTCCCGGCGTCTGATCGTCGCTTTCATCGTCCGGGCGATTGTTGATGATCAGCGTAATGCCTTGAGCGCTGGCTTCAGTCACATCGGCAAGAGTGATCTGCGGGCTTGCGAAGACGGTGTCGGATATCTTGCGGAACATTAGCGCTCTCCTCATCCCCTTGGGGGCGTTGTAGCGCTCTGCCAATCGTGGGCCCCGCTGGCAAGCAATGCGAAGTAACTTCCATCGCGCGCAGCCAGAAGGGGTATTAAGGCCGAGGGTCTGCAAGAATCTCAGGCGGCTAACGCACTGGTTTCGACCCATGCGGATTCGATTCGCACTTACTATATTTTTCGTCTATATCGACGGTACAGAGGAGAGCACCGTGTGAATTGCGCGGCGCCTGTTCTGATGCTTGGTAGGCTTCGTCCGCGCTACCTGGCAATGTTCGATGGGCGAAACGAAGGTTATTTAGGTTTTATGGGTTTTGACAGAGGACGGCGCGGCCGGGGCCGGGACAAGCGGGATGGTTTCGGAGGAGACAGTTTCGATCCGTTCGCTGGCGG
>Ga0233380_1000754_pt1 | contig 15852 bp, 12 predicted proteins | sample ElkDunMinimDraft_9_FD_191541 | JGI IMG/M metagenome (GOLD analysis project Ga0233380, IMG submission 191541) | Fecal eukaryotic communites from dung pellets of Tule Elk in California, USA - Elk Dung F36 | ecosystem: Host-associated > Mammals > Digestive system > Large intestine > Fecal | place... | reverse complement strand
GGGTATGCTTGGGCAAGGGCGCAACCCGCCCGCTTCACCGCGCGCTTGCCCTTTTCCGTCGGTGATTATAAGGGCACGCCCTTGAGTTTTCCGGCCCCCCACGCTTACGGCGTGACGGGGCCTTAGAGTTTCCAGGCTTCACTAGCGGGCGTGGCGGAATTGGTAGACGCGCTGGTTTTAGGTACCAGTATCGCAAGATGTGGGGGTTCGAGTCCCTTCGCCCGCACCAATACCGCCGCCTGTGGGGTGACCGGACAGGGCATTCACAGGAAGGCATGACATGCAGATCGTCGAAACCACCAACGAAGGCCTGAAGCGGGCCTATACGGTGACCATCCCCGCCACCGAGATCAGCGCCAAGATCGAGGGCGAGGTTGCGCGCCTGGCGCCGCAGATCCGCATGCCCGGCTTCCGTCCCGGCAAGGTTCCCGCGAACCTGATCAAGAAGATGCACGGTCCCGCGCTCCACCAGGACGCGCTGCAGAACAGCATCAAGGAAGCGATGGACAAGCTCGTTGCCGACAACGCGCTGCGTCCGGCCATGCAGCCCGACGTCTCGCTGGGCGACGGCTACGAGGAAGGCAAGGACGCCGAACTGTCGGTCAGCCTGGAAGTCCTGCCCCAGATCGAGGCCCCTTCGCTCGACGGCCTGAAGCTGGAGAAGCTGGTGGTTCCCGTCAGCGAAGAAGCGGTCGACGAATCGGTCCAGCGCATTGCCGACCAGCAGAAGAGCTATGAGGCGGTCGAAGGTCGCGCCGCAGAGGACGGCGACCAGGTGATTTGCGATTTCGTCGGCAAGCTGGACGGCGTCGAGTTCGACGGCGGCAAGGCCGAGGGCCAGGCGATCGTGATCGGTTCGGGCCGCCTGATCCCCGGTTTCGAGGAGCAGCTGGTCGGCGCCAAGGCGGGTGAAGAGCGCACCATCACGGTGACCTTCCCCGAGGATTACCCGGCCGAGAACCTGAAGGGCCAGGAAACCACCTTCGACATCACCGTGCACGAGGTGAAGGTTCCGGGCGAGACGAAGGTCGACGAGGACTTCGCCAAGCTGCTCGGCCTTGAGAGCCTGGAGCAGCTGCGCACCCTGCTGAAGGGCCAGCTGGAGCAGGAGACCGCCGGTCTCACCCGCACCCAGATGAAGCGTCAGCTTCTGGACCAGCTCGCTGCCGGCCATGACTTTGATGTCCCGCCGACGATGGTAGAGGCCGAGTTCGAGCAGATCTGGCAGCAGCTTCAGAACGAAGCGGCGCGCGAGGAGGACCCCGCTGCGGCCCTCGCCGAGATCGAGGCCGAGAAGGAAGACTACCGCAAGATCGCCGAGCGTCGCGTGCGCCTGGGCCTGCTGCTGTCCGAGATCGGCCAGGCCAACGGCGTCGAGGTGACCGGCCAGGAGATGCAGATGCTGCTGCAGCAGGCGGCGCAGCAGTATCGCCCGGAGGATCGCCAGCGCTTCGTCGAGTACGTGCGCAACGATCCGCTCGCGGCCGCGCAGCTGCGTGCGCCCCTCTATGAGGACAAGGTCGTCGATTTCCTGATCGAGAAGGCCGAAGTGACCGAGCGCGAAGTTACCCGCGAGGAGCTGCAGGCGGCGATCGAGGCCGAGGCTGACGGCGAGGCCGGCAAGGGCGACGAGAAGAAGAAGGCCAAGAAGGCTGCCAAGAAGGCCGACGCCGAAGGCGCGGACGAGGACGCCGAGGCTGCCGACGCCGAGCCGAAGAAGGCGGCTGCCAAGAAGGCTCCCGCCAAGAAGGCGAAGGGCGAGGGCGACGAGGCCGAGGACAAGCCGGCCAAGAAGGCTCCCGCCAAGAAGGCCAAGGCCGAAGACTGAGGCTTGCGCGCCCGGTCCGGACCGGTTCGGGTGCCCGCTTCTGGGATTTGCAAGGGAGGCGCTCCGGGATCGGGGCGCCTTTCTTCTTGGCGGCTGAAAACCCGTTCGCTCCGCTGCGCCGATACTCGGTTAACGCCCTTGAACATCGCGCGGCGGCACGCGACATAGGCGTGCCAGCTAATGAGGACCTCCATGATCGATCTGTTCGGCGCCAACGGCGCCCAGGGTAAGTTCACGACCGACCCCGTGACCGGCGCGCTCGTGCCGATGGTGGTCGAGCAGACCAGCCGCGGGGAACGCAGCTTCGACATTTACTCGCGCCTCCTGCGCGAGCGCATCGTGTTCGTGACCGGCGAGGTCGAGGATCACATGGCCTCGCTGATCGTGGCCCAGCTTCTTTTCCTGGAGAGCGAGAATCCCTCCAAGGACATCTCGATGTACATCAACTCGCCCGGCGGCGTGGTGACGGCCGGCATGGCGATCCACGACACCATGCAGTACATCCGCCCGCGTGTTTCGACCGTGTGCATCGGCCAGGCTGCCTCGATGGGTTCGTTCCTGCTCGCGGCCGGTGAGCCGGGCATGCGCATCGCCCTGCCCAATGCCCGCATCATGGTGCACCAGCCGTCCGGCGGCGCGCGCGGCATGGCGTCCGACATCGAGATCCAGGCGCGCGAGATCCTGCGGATGCGCAAGCGCCTGAACGACCTTTATGTGAAGTACACCGGCAAGTCGCTGGACGAGATCGAGAAGGCGATGGATCGCGACACCTTCCTTGAAGCGGAAGAAGCGCTCGCGTTCGGCCTTGTCGACAAGGTCTTCGAAAGCCGCCCTGACGCCGAGAAGGCAGACAGCGCGCGCAGCTAGCTAAGGCGGGGGGCGGCTTTCGGGTCGTCCTTCAGCCCGGTGCAAGCTTCGCGGGGCTAGGATTGATCAACGGGCCGGCTGGGGAGTACAGTCGGCGAGTCGCCCCCAGTCGGGGCAGCAAGACAGAGAATGACGAAATTGAGCGGATCCGACGCCAAGAGCACCCTTTACTGCAGTTTCTGCGGTAAGTCGCAGCACGAAGTTCGCAAGCTGATAGCGGGGCCGACCGTATTCATCTGCGACGAATGCGTTGAGCTGTGCAACGACATCATCCGCGAGGAGACCAAGGCCGGCCTCGCCGGCAAGAAGGACGGCGGCGTGCCGTCCCCGCGGGAAATCTGCGAGACCCTGAACGACTATGTCATCGGCCAGGATCGCGCCAAGCGCGTGCTCTCCGTCGCGGTGCACAACCACTACAAGCGGCTGAAGCACTCGGGCAAGTCGGGCGATGTGGAGCTGTCGAAGTCGAACATCCTGCTGGTGGGCCCCACCGGCTCAGGCAAGACGCTGCTCGCGCAGACGCTGGCCAAGACCTTCGACGTGCCGTTCACCATGGCCGATGCGACCACGCTGACCGAGGCGGGCTACGTGGGCGAGGATGTCGAGAACATCATCCTCAAGCTGCTGCAGGCATCCGACTATAACGTCGAGAAGGCGCAGCACGGCATCGTCTATATCGACGAGATCGACAAGATCAGCCGCAAGGCCGAGAACCCTTCGATCACGCGCGACGTCTCGGGCGAGGGCGTGCAGCAGGCGCTGCTCAAGCTGATGGAAGGCACGACTGCTTCTGTTCCGCCGCAGGGTGGCCGCAAGCATCCGCAGCAGGAATTCCTGCAGGTGGACACGACCAACATCCTGTTCATCTGTGGTGGTGCGTTCGCCGGTCTGGAGAAGATCATCGCGGATCGCCTGCAGAAGCGCTCGATCGGCTTCGGCGCGCATGTCGCCGATCCGGACAAGCGCCGCGTGGGCGAACTGCTGCAGAAGGCCGAGCCCGAGGACCTGCTGAAGTTCGGCCTGATCCCCGAGTTCGTCGGCCGCCTGCCGGTGATCGCGACGCTCGAGGACCTGGACGTGGTGGCGCTGGTGAAGATCCTGCGCGAGCCCAAGAACGCCCTGATCAAGCAGTACGCCAAGCTGTTCGACCTGGAGGACGTGGAGCTCACGTTCACGGACGACGCGCTGGAGGCGATCGCGCAGAAGGCCATCGAGCGCAAGACCGGCGCGCGCGGCCTGCGATCGATCGTCGAGGGCATGCTGCTCGACACCATGTTCGACCTGCCGACCGAGAGCGACATCGCGGAAGTCGTGGTGGACAAGGACGTGGTGGAAGGACGCAAGGAGCCGATCCGCGTCCTCAAGGGCGACAAGCGCGAAGCGGCCGCCTGACGGGTTTTCCGCCGCCCCGTCGCGCGCTTGCGCGGCGGGGCAGCGGGTTCCTTATTCGTCGTCGCCGGGAGGAGGACCTTCCGGCCTCGCGGGGCCGTCACCCGCGCCTCGCTCGCCTGGGCCGCGTCGCCCGAATCCCCGTCCGCCGCGCTCCGGCATGGGATCACCCTTGTTGATCTGACGCATCACCTGGCCGTCGCGCGTGATCGTCACGTTCTGCGCTTCGCTGTCTTTCAGCAGCCAGCTGCCTGAGCTTCTCACCCATGTGTCCTTGGAGGCGGTGACGAAGCTCATCGTGTGCGGCTTGCCATCGCGTCCTTCGCGCGTGCCGCTGCGCGTGCGACGGTTGGCGACCTGCGCCGTGTCGCCCTGGACGTCCACGGTATCGATCGTCAGCACGTCGCGCCGAGCCGGATCGACCGGCACCATGGCCAGGCGATCCAGCATTTCTTCGGCGGTCTGCTTGCGCCCGGCGATGTCGGTCGTCGTGTAGTCGGGCGTGATGAAGGGCCGGACCTTGTCCAGTTCACGGGTCTCGATCGCTTCCTCGAGTTGCGCGTAGCGGGCCTGGAAAGTGGCCTTGTCGTCAGCCAGCGCGGCGGTCGGAACAGCGCTGGCGACGGCGGCGGTCAGCAGCCAGGTTCGGGTCATTCTGAGCATGGGGAGACTCCCTTTCTCCGGGGGCGCACGCATGGGCGCCTTTATGCCGGCAGGGGTAAGCACCTGCCCCGGCAGCCGCAACGACGATATTGTATCAGAAAGTCGTGCCGTTCGCTTGCCAGGGCAGGGTGGCCCGGCCACGCTGGGCCGCAAGAAAACAAGGACACAAAAGGGCGCAAAGAGGGCCCGAAAGACAAGGGAGAGACCATGGCTGCCAGCCGCGTTGCCGTTTCGCGTGTCATCCACACGATCCATGCCACCACCGATATCTACAAGTGCAGGCTGCTCTACCAGGATGCGCTGGGCGGGTTGGTGTTCTCGGAAAACTACTTCCCCGCCGAGGATCGCGACGCGGCGCTGCTCTATGTGACTGACCACATGGTCGAGCCGATGGCACCGCGCAATCCGGAAGACCTGAGCAAGCCTTACGCCCGGATGGCTGCCAGGATCGGCCAGGCCTTTCACTCGTTCGAGATCAAGGTCGCGGACGGCAAGGCCGCCAGCGCTGCATTCCGGGAAGCCGGCTGCACGGTCGCCAGCGACTATGGCGTGTTCTTCTTCGTCAAGCCGGAGTCCACCGGCGGTGTCCTGCTGGAAGTCTGCGAGCTGGGAATGCCGAACGACCCCTACGACCGGGGCAACTGGAACCCGGCGGTGGGTGCGGGGCACGCTTGCTCGGTCAGCGGGCTGGATCATATTGGCTGCGTCACCCGTGACTTGTCGGGAGCGCTGCGGTTCTTCACCGAAGTTGTGGACGGCGAAGTCCTGGCGGACGAGCGGACCAAGCTGCCGCAGCCTGGGCGGCGAGTGCTGCTGCGCGTCGGCGATACGCGGGTCGCCTTCATCGAGCCCGACGACAAGGCGAGCGGCCCGCTGGGCACCTTCCTGGCCAAGGAGCAGAACGGTATCTACGCACTCGTCTGGAAAGTTGCCGATCCTGAGCAGGCGCGACGGCATTTCGCTGAGAAGCTGAAGATGCAGCTGACCGGGGAGGGCTGCGTGTCGGACGGCTTCGCGATTGATCCCGAGGACTTCCTGGGGGCGCGCCATGAGTTCGTGCCCGCGTCGCGGTAGATTCATCGGCCGGTAGCTATGCCCTGCGGCCTTCCCGCGGGCTTCCCGGGGCCTCGCGGGATCAGCCGTTGGCCCGGGGGAGCTTGAGCCTTACCAGCAGTCCACCCAGGTCCTCGCTTTCCTCAAGAACCACCGAACCGCCGTAGATTTCCGCCACGTCGCGCACGATGGCGAGCCCCAGGCCGGTCCCAGGCTTGCTGGTGTCCAGGCGGGCGCCTCGGTCGAAGATGCGGATGCGCTCCGCTTCCGGGATGCCCAGGCCATCGTCTTCCACCCAGATCTCACACCAGCGCGGGTCGTCGCCTGCATCGACCGTAACAAAGACGCTGCCCCCGCCATACTTGGCCGCGTTCTCGATGATATTGCCGAGCAGCTCTTCGAGGTCCTGCTTTTCCAGGCCCACAGAGACATCGCGGTTGCCGGTAAGGTCGAAGCGAGTGCCGTCGTAAAGGCGCTCCACGGCGCGCAGCACCGCTTCGAGGCTGGTCCACACGTTCGCACGCGATAAGCCGGCGGCGCGGCGGCCGACGGCGCGCGCGCGGGCGAGGTGGTGATCGACCTGCCGCCGCATCACTGCCGCCTCGCGGATGACGGTGTCGGCAAGGTCCGGGGCCTTCGCGGTGGCCGCGTTCATGACCACGGTGAGCGGCGTCTTGAGCGCGTGGGCCAGGTTGCCCGCATGAGTGCGCGCTTCCTGCGCCTGGCGATCGGTGTGCTCCAGCAGGGCATTCAGTTCCTCCACCAGGGGCTGGACCTCCTGCGGCAGGGGCTCTGTCATGCGCGCGGCGCCGGTGGTGCGAAGGCGGCGGATCGCCTTTCGCACGTCGCGCAAGGGGAACAGGCCGTACCAGGTCTGGAGGCCGGCCATCACCAGCAGGCCGAAGCCGAGCACGACGAAGCTGTAGACCAGGATACCCCGGATCGATTTCAGCTGGAGGTCCAGATTCTCGCGACTGGCCGCCACGGTGAACATCCATTGCGTGTTGCTGCCGGGCAGGACGATCGAGCGCTCCATGACCCGCAGTTCCTCTCCGGGGAACTGGTCCGAGTCATAGACATGCGGCTGGGCGTCGAAGTGATCGGGCGGCACGTCAAGGCTGCGGTCCCACAGCGAGCGGGACGGGAAGTCCTCGTGCCCTGGCGCACGGATCTGCCAATAAAGGCCGCTGTTCGGCTCCAGAAAGCGCTGGTCGCCAAGCGGGCGGTTGAAGAACACCTCGCCGTCCGGGCCGATCTCGGCCGAGCCGATCATGCCGGTCAGCATGTAGCCCAGCTGCTCGTCGAAGTTGCGGGTTATCAACGAGGTGATCGTGCGGTCCAGCGCCAAGCCGCCGCCCAGGAGCAGGATCGAGATCCAGCCCGCCGCGATCAGCATCATGCGCCGCGCCAGCGACCCTGTCGCGGGCGAGCGCCTGGGTGGAGTCACGGCCGGGGCGGCGGTGTCCGCATCGATGGGGGCCGGGGCGTTCGCGTCAACCTCGTGGGGCTTCCGCCGGATCGTCTAGGCTGTATCCCAGGCCCCGGATAGTGGTGATCACGTCCGCGCCCAGCTTCTTGCGGATACGGGTGACGAAGACCTCGATCGTGTTCGAATCGCGGTCGAAATCCTGGTCGTAGATGTGCTCGATCAGTTCGGTGCGGCTGACCACCTTGCCCTTGTGGTGCATCAGGTAGGACAGCAGCTTGTATTCCTGAGCGGTCATCTTCACCGGCTCTCCGGCAAGCGTCACGCGGCCCGAGCGGGTGTCGAGCCGGACGTCGCCGGCGGTAAGCTCGCTGGAGGTATTGCCCGAGGCGCGCCGGATCAGCGCGCGCAGCCGGGCGATCAGTTCCTCGGTCTGGAACGGCTTGGCCAGGTAGTCATCGGCGCCGGCATCGAGGCCGGCCACCTTGTCGGACCAGGAATCGCGCGCGGTCAGCACCAGCACCGGGAAGTTGCGCCCTTCCTTGCGCCACATCCCCAGGACCGTCAGGCCATCGATCTCCGGCAGGCCGAGATCGAGGATCACCGCGTCGTAGTCTTCGCTGGATCCCAGGTAGTGGCCGTCCTCGCCGTCAGTCGACAAATCGACGGCATAGCCAGTTTGCTCCAGCGTGCTTTTCAGTTGGTTGCCGAGCGTGGGTTCATCCTCGACGATCAGGATGCGCAAGTCGGTCTCTCCCTTGTATGCCGGCCGTCCTTCGTCCGGCCGGCATGCGCCGAATGCAACAAACCGTCAAGGAAGCCCACGGTTTCCGTTCCTATCGCGTGCGGCCGATGATGCGGCCCGAGCGCGCATCGACATCGACGAAGAACACCTTGCCGTTGTTGATGAACTTCAGGCGGTAGGCCATCGCGGCGGGATCATATTCGGGGCCCAGGTACTGCATCCCCGGCATCTGCGGAAGAACCTCCCGCTCGATGTCGCGCAGCGAGCGCACATTGCCCGCGCGCCGTTCTTTGCGGACTTCGCCCTGTTCGCTGTACTGGTCGGCATGAGCCGGAGCCAGCGGGGCGAGGGTCGCCATGACGAGCGGGAGCGCGACAGGAAGTAGCTGGCGTTTCATCGTGCTTCCGTGCCTACCGGCGAGGCGTTGAACAAGCCGTGAATGTAGCGGACGGCAAGTATACAGGAACGATGCCAAGCTGCGGGTTGCCAGTGGCACACTCGCGCCTGTAGGGCCCGGCAAATGGCAGTTGCACCGATCCTGAGCTGGGAGGGCCTGGGGCTTATCCAGGGCTCCGGCTGGCTTTTCCGCGATCTCGACCTCGCGATCGCACCCCGCGACCGGCTGGCCCTGATTGGCCGCAATGGCGCCGGGAAGACCACGCTCCTGAAGCTGATCGCCGGCACCGTGGACGCCGACAAGGGCACCCGGTCCGTCCAGCCGGGGACCCGCGTCGTGACCCTGGAGCAGGACCCCTTCTTCACCGGCTACGACACGCTGCTGGACTTCGCCATCGGCGGGGATGATGCGCCGCCGCGTCATGAGGTGGAGGCGATCGCCGACCAGCTGGGGATCGACTTGTCGCGCGAGGCTGCCAACGCATCGGGTGGCGAGCGGCGGCGGGCCGCGCTGTGCCGGGCGCTGGCATCGGAGCCGGACCTGTTGTTGCTGGACGAGCCGACCAACCACCTGGACCTCGCGGCCATCGAATGGCTGGAGAGCTGGCTGCAGCGCTATAACGGCGCCTTTGTCGTGATCAGCCACGACCGCACGTTCCTGACCCGGCTGACCCGCTCGACGCTCTGGCTGGATCGGGGATCGCTGCGGCGCAAGGATGTGGGCTTTGGCGGCTACGACGCCTGGGAGGAGCAGGTCTACGCCGAGGAAGCGCGCGCGGCCGACAAGCTGGATGCCAAGCTGAAGATCGAGGCCCACTGGCTGGAACGTGGCGTCACCGCGCGCCGCAAGCGCAACCAGGGGCGCCTGGCCAAGCTGTGGGAAATGCGCGCCGCTCGCGCCCAGATGATGGGGCCGCAAGGCGCCGCCAAGCTGGCCATCGCCTCTGATGACAGCAAGACCAAGTCGGTGATCGTTGCCGAACACGTCACCAAGCGGTTCCCGACCGCCGACGGGGGCGCGCGCACGATCATCAAGGACTTCAACTTGCGGGTCCAGCGCCGCGACCGGATCGGCCTGGTCGGTGCCAACGGCTCTGGCAAGACGACCTTGCTCAAGATGCTCACAGGCGAACTCGCGCCTGACGAGGGCACGGTAACCCTGGCGAACACGCTCCAGGCGACGGTGATCGACCAGCAGCGCAGCCGCATGTCCCCCGACAAGACGATCCGCGAAGTCGTGGCCGAGGGCGGCGACTGGATCGACGTGCGCGGCGTGCGCAAGCACATTCAGGGGTACCTGAAGGACTTCCTGTTCGATCCCGGCCTGGTGGATGCCAAGGTCGGCACGCTGTCGGGCGGCGAGCGCTCGCGCCTGCTGCTGGCGCGCGAGTTCGCGCGGACTTCCAACTTGCTGGTGCTGGACGAGCCGACCAACGACCTGGACCTGGAGACGCTGGACCTCCTGCAGGAAGTGATCGCCGATTACGATGGCACCGTGCTGATCGTCAGCCACGATCGTGACTTCCTGGACCGGACCGTGACGGTGACCCTTGGGCTGGACGGATCGGGCCATGTCGACGTGATCGCGGGCGGCTATGCCGACTGGGAGGCCAAGCGGCGGCAGCGCACGCCCTCGAAGGTCAAGGCTGCTGCAAGCGGGACGGCCGGTGCGCCGCCTCCGCCGCCGCCAAAGGGAAAGGTCAAGCTCTCCTACAAGGACCAGCGCGACTACGAGCTGCTGCCCGCGCGGATCGAGGAACTGGACGCTGCTATTGCCCGCGATGAGGAAGCGCTGGCCGATCCCTCGCTTTACACGCGCGATCCGAAGCGTTTCGCAGCGCTGACGGCGGCTGTCGAGAAGGCCCGGATGGACAAGGACGCCGCGGAGGAGCGCTGGCTGGAGCTGGCGGCGCAAGTCGAAGGCTGACCGGACGGGGGAAGGCGGGCGCTGCGGGTGACCGGGGGCGACGGCGGGGCGGCGGCTATCCGCCCCCGCCTCCGGACGGCCACCGGCTGCTCACGGCCTTGCAAAGGCAGGGCGACTATAGGAAAGCGCTGGCACCAGACCGGTTAGCGAGGTTCCATGATCAACCGTATTCGCGACGTCCGGCTCCAGAAGGGCATGACCTTGGCGCAAGTCGCGGCCGCTTGCGAGCCGGCGACCACGGCGCAGACGATCGGCCGGCTCGAAACCGGCATGCGCAACCTCTCGCTCGTGTGGATGAACCGCATCGCGGCGGCCTTGGGTGTCGAGCCTGAACTGCTGTTGCGCAGCGAATCCGCGGGTGAACCCAGGGTTACCGCGATCCTGGCTCGCGGCGGCGTGCGGGTGCCGGCTGCTGCGTCCGATGCCCTCCTGCCGGCCTCGCTGGGTGGGGATCAAGGGCTGCGGGTGCTGGCAGTGGAAATCGCGATCGGCGAGTATCGGCCCGAAGACCAGGTCTGGCTGCGAGAGTTGTCGATCGAGCAGGCCGCGCAAGCGTTGAACCGCGATGTCCTGGCACCGCTTGCCGACGGACGCCTGGTGTTCGGGCGCATGGTGGAAAACCAGGGCAAGGCGATCAGGCTGCTGCCGCTGGGGGGCGTGCATGGACACGTCCTGATCGACAATCCCGAATGGCTGGCGGCAGCAGAAATGCTGGTGCGAAAGCTTTGAGCCGAGCGCGCGGCGGCTGATCGGAGGGCGACATGCGGATCCTGTCGATCGCCACTCTGTTCCCCAGCCCGGTGCGGCCCGGGTTCGGCATCTTCGTCGGCAATCAGATGCGGGCCGTGCAGGCGCGGGGCGATGTCGACCTTGTGGTGGTGAGCCCGGTGGGGATGCCGCCTTGGCCGCTCTCCCTGATGGAGCGCTACCGCCGTCTGCGCAGGATTCCGGAGGCCAGCGCGGAGCCGGGCCTTGATGTCCGCTACCCCAGATTCACTCTGTTTCCCTTGGTGGGGGGTGACAGCAACCCGCGTCGCATCGTCAGTGCCGTGCTTCCACTGGCCCGCAAGCTGCACCAGGAAGCGCCGTTCGACCTGGTCGATGCGCAGTTCTTCTTTCCCGATGGTCCGGCTGCCGCTGTCATCGCTCGCGCCTTGTCGCTGCCCCTGACGATAAAGTCGCGCGGGGCGGACATTCATTATTGGGGTTCGCGCGGGAAAGTCCTGGCCCAGATGCGGGCGGCGGCCGCGCAGGCGGCGGGAATGCTGGCGGTGAGCCGGGCTCTGCGCGAGGACATGATCGCACTGGGAATGCCGGGCGAGCGGATCGCGCTTCATTATACCGGCCTTGATCGCGAGCGCTTCCATCCCGGCGACCGCCACCGGGCGCGGGCGGAAATCGCCGCACTTACCGGACTTGGGGCGCTTGCCGGGGAGGGCGCCCTGCTGGTCACGCCCGGCGCCCTGATTGCGCGCAAGGGGCAGCGCCTCGCAATTGCTGCGACGGCGCTCATACCGGGGGCGCGGCTGGCGCTGGCCGGCGCGGGAGAGGACGAGGCCGCGCTGCGGGCTTATGCGGCGCAGCTTGGCATCGCGGAGCGGGTGCACTTCCTGGGGCAGGTGGGGCACGCGACACTGCCGGCTCTGCTGCGGGCGGCCGATGTGGTGGTGCTTCCCTCCGCCAGCGAGGGACTTGCCAACGTCTGGGTGGAGGCTCTTGCTTGCGGCACGCCGCTGGTGATCCCCGACATCGGTGGTGCGCGCGAAGTGGTGCAAGGCCCGGCCGCCGGCAGGCTCGTGGCCCGCGAACCGGGGGCGATTGCCGCAGCCGTGGCTCAGCTGCTGGCGGCACCGCCCGCGCAGCACGCGGTCGCGGCGCATGTCGCTCAGTTCAGCTGGGAGGCCAATGCCGAGCAGTTGGTCCGGTTCTGGGGTGCCATCACGGCGCGGGCCGGCGCGGGCACCGCCTAGAAACCGTGCTGTTTGGCGGCATGGGCCGGGGCCTGTTCCGCTTGAAGCGCACAAGCTCTAGATCACCGCCTCGCTCGCCAGGGCGCAGCGGGTGTCCTCGCCGGTCTCGATCTGCAAGGTGGGGTGGCCGATTCCGAAGCGATGTTCCAGCTCGTGAGCCAGCTCGTGCAGGAAGGCGTCGCCGGGGTAGCCGCCCGGAATGACGAGATGCGCGGTGAGGGCCGGCTCGGTCGTGCTCATCGGCCAGACATGCAGGTCATGGACAGCCGTGACCCCGGGCAGGGACGAAAGGAAGCCGCGCACCGCCGCGATGTCGATCCCGTCCGGCACCCCCATCATGCCCAGGCGCAGCGAATCGCGCAGCAAGCCCCAGCTCGACCAGGCGATAACGGCGGTGACGATCAGCGACGCGGTGGGATCGATCCAGGTTTGCGCGGTGTAGGCGATCAGCAGCCCCGATACGACGACACCCGCCGATACCGCAGCGTCCGCCATCAAATGGACGAAGGCCGCGCGCAAGTTCAGGTCGTTCTTGCTGCCGCGCAGGAAGAGCAGCGCTGACAATGCATTCACCAGGATGCCCGCAGTGGCGACGATCGCGACGGTGGTACCTTCGATCGGCGTCGGGTCATTGAACCGGCGAATCGTTTCCACCAGTATGCCGCCGATCGCCACCCACAGCAGCGCCGCATTGGCAATCGCGGCGAGGATCGACGAGCTCTTCAGGCCGTAAGTGAACCGCTCCGAAGGCGGCCTTGCCGAGAGCACGCTGGCGACCCAGGCGAGGACGAGCGAAAGCACGTCTGACAAGTTGTGGCCGGCATCGGCGAGCAGTGCCATGGAACCGCTCAGCAGGCCGGCCACCGCCTCCACCACCACGAAGACCAGGTTCAGCCCGACCGCCAGGGCAAAAGCGCCGCCCATCCCGGCGGGGGCCATCGCCGGGCCATGATGGTGCCCATGCTCCCCGTGGCTGTGCGCGTGATGATGGTGAGCGCCCATGGCCTTGGTGTCGCACGCCCGATATTGGCGGATCAACCGGAAACACCGCTGCGTCAGTCGGTTGGCGCCCCAGCCAGCAAGGTGGCGTGGCAATTTTGTCGCAATGCAGCAAAAATTGGGTGCGCTTCTATACGGTCAATTCGGTGTCGTATAAGGGCGGGAAACAGCGCAGGTTTCTGCGGAATTGACTGGTGAACGCCGCGTTGCCGGACATTTGGACACACAGCCCCCCACAGGGGCGAGTGCCTGTAACAATGCCGACATGCAAGGGTGGTCTACGCAGGCGCAGCAAGCGCCGGAGACGTGGAGGGCTGGTGTCTGGCTCCCGCGCGATCCGGCATGTCGCACGCATCTTTGCTCCCGTGGATACGAGGGGCAGCACAGGGGGTCTTAACGCATGCATCTCAAGTATCTGCTCGCGCTGAGCGCCGCCTCGGTCGGCTTGGCCGGGGCCATGATCGCGCCGGCCCATGCTCAGCAGATTACCTCGAACATCGAGGGCACGGTGACGGACGAATCGGGCAACCCGCTGGTGGGTGCCACGGTGACCGTGACCGATACGCGCACCGGAGCCACGCGGACGCTGTCGACCAATTCGACCGGCCGCTTCCTCGCCTCGAACGTCGTCACGGGCGGCCCTTACACGATCTCGGCGGCAGCGGCCGGATACGAGGCGCAGTCGGTTAGCGACATCACGACTTCGCTCCAGGGCAGCACGACGCTGACCTTCACGCTCAATCCGGGCAGCGGCGAGATCGTCGTCACTGGCGCCCGCGTGCGTGCGGCGACACTGGCGGTCGGTCCGGGCACCAGCTTCACTTCCGAAATTCTCGAGGCGGCACCCAGCTTCAACCGTGACGTGCGCGACATCCTGCGCATCGACCCGCGCGTCAGCCTCGATCGTGACGATGGCGGCTCGGGCCAGGATCGCGTCTCGTGCCTGGGCGGCAACGACCGCGGCAATGCCTTTACGGTCGACGGCATCAGCCAGGGCGACATCTACGGCCTCAACGACACCGGCTTCTCTTCGCGCAGTTCGACGCCGATCCCGTTTGATGCGGTGCGCGAGGCACAGGTCCAGTTCGCGCCGTTCGACGTCGATTACGGCCAGTTCACCGGCTGCGCCATCAACGTGATCACCAAGTCGGGGTCCAACGAATTCCGCGGCGGGGCCTTCTTCGAGTATTCGAACGACGATCTGCGCGGCAACACCGTGGCGGGCCGGAAGGTCGCGCCGGTCCAGCCGGAAAAGCGCTGGGGTGCCAACCTTGGCGGTCCGATCATCAAGGACAAGCTGTTCTTCTTTGGCGCCTATGAGCATCAGGAAGCCGGCCAGTCGCAGGACGAAGGCCCCACCGGCGCCGGCTACCCGACGGAGATGCCGGGCGTCTCGCTGGATCAGTTCAATGCGATCCGTCAGGTCCTGAACGACGTCTACAAGATCGACACGGGCGACCTGGTCTACAGCCGTCCGTTCAAGAACGATCGCTACTTCGGTCGCCTTGACTGGCAGATCACCGATAATCACCGCCTGGAAGCGACGTACCAGCGCCTCGAGGAATCGACGATGCGGCCGGACGATCTGGCCATCACCGGTACGTTTGCCAACACCGCGGTGGGGCGCAACACGTTCTACCTGTCCGGGACCAAGTCCGACTACTACTCGGGCCGCCTCTATTCGCAGTGGACCGACGCGTTCTCGACCGAGTTGCGCTATTCGCGCTCCAAGGTTCGCGACATCCAGGACCCTGTGGGCGGCGGCGAGGCCCAGAGCGGCAATCCGATCCCGCGCATCATCGTGGGCGTGGACAACGGACCCGGTGCACCTGCGGGCGTGGTCGAGGCGGGGCCAGGCTTCTCGCGTTCGGCAAACGACCTTCGCTCCACGGTCGATCAGTACCGTGCGGTGGGTAAGCTTGACGTTGGCAACCACACGCTGAAGTTCGGCGCGGAGTGGAACCACGCCAAGATGTTCAACCTCTTCGTCCAGAACGCGACCGGTACGCTGATCTTCCGCAACATTGGCGATCTGCGCGCGGGCCTGCTGTCCCCTGGCACCGGGAACAACAACACCACCAACAGCGCCGCGAACGTCGTGTCTGGCGCGGTCGAAGGCGCCTTTGGCAATTACTCGGCAACCGGCGACATCTTCGACGCGGCGGCGAGCTTCAAGCGGGACATCTACTCGATCTTCCTGCAGGACGACTGGCAGGTGACCGACCAGCTGTCGGCCGTGCTGGGCGTGCGGGCGGAGTGGTACGACGGTGGACGTCCACGCCAGAACCCGAATTACGTCGCCCGCTATGGGTTCGGTAACGACACGTCGTTCAGCAATATCGCGCCGGTCATCCTGCCGCGTATCGCTCTTACTTACGACATGGACGATTTCTCGGTGTTCTCGCGTTCGCAAGTCCGCGCGGGCCTGGGCGTGTTCTCGGGCGGCGATCCGGTCGTGTGGTTCGGCAATGCCTTCCAGAACGACGGGCGCGGCTTCTCTCAGGGCACCACGCAGGATGCCGGGTGCGCCCCGGGCCAGATCAGCGTGCTGCAGGGCGGGACCTTCACCGGTGTGCCCCCGTGCATCGG
>Ga0233380_1000752_pt1 | contig 15870 bp, 18 predicted proteins | sample ElkDunMinimDraft_9_FD_191541 | JGI IMG/M metagenome (GOLD analysis project Ga0233380, IMG submission 191541) | Fecal eukaryotic communites from dung pellets of Tule Elk in California, USA - Elk Dung F36 | ecosystem: Host-associated > Mammals > Digestive system > Large intestine > Fecal | place... | reverse complement strand
CGCCCAGGCCCGCCGCGGCCGTCTCGCCCCGGCCGACCTGGCCCGCCACGTCCACGATCTCGCCGCCTAAGGAGCACCACCCATGACCAGCAACGAGAACCGCAACCGTCAGCCGGCCGGTGTGCGCACCGGCGGCCAGTTCGCCACCGAGCCCCGCACCGAACCTTCCGTCAGTCTCCTGCCGACCGCCCGCATGCACGAGCGGGCCTGCCGGGCCCACGCGATCGGCTGCGCCGCGGAGAACCAGCGCGACGCCGGAATCACCGGTGACCCCATCGCCGAGGGCGAGGGCTACCTGGTCGATGGCACCGCGTCGTGCTACTGCGGCACCGACACCACCGCCCTCGCCCCATGGATCGCCGAGGGTGAGCAGCTGCTCGCCGAGCGGGAGGAGGCTGACCGGCGCAGCGGCCAGCACGAGCACCCCTGCCGCGCCCACGCCATCGGCTGCGCCGCGCAGAACCAGCGCGACGCCGGCCTCACCGGTGACCCGATCGGCGAGGGTGATGGCTACCTGGTCGACGGCACCGTCTCCTGCTACTGCGGGACCGACACCACCATCCTGGCCCCGTGGATCGCCGAGGGTGAGCAGCTGCTCGCCGAGCGGGAGGAAGCTGACCGGCAGGCCGCCGAGCTCGAGGAGGCCGACCGTTACGCCGGGCAGCCCTCCGTCGACGACTTCACCCCCGAGCAGCGCCGAGCGATCGAGGCCGTGCACCGCCACTCCTACGACTGGGCCCACCGCATCGTCGGCAACCTCAGCATGGAGACCGTCGAGTACGCCGAGGACTACGCCTCCTGGGTCGCGCGGCTCTACATGGCCTGGGACTGCGACGACGACTCCCTCAGCGACCACCCGCGCATGCACCGCGAGTGGGATGCCGCGCGCGGCGCCAACGCCGCCGCCCAGGTCGCCACCAACGACCAGCAGCAGCGTTGGGTCGAGGCGATGAGCAACGGTCGGACCCTGTCGAGGTTGCGGCCCGAGCACACCCGTCCCGGCCATCTCGCCCGTCAGGAGTTCAAGGCGTTCCGCCACGACCTTGAGCAGCGCGGCATCCACCTGCAGGAGGTCGACGACAGTGTCAACGGGCGCGGCTGGACCATCACCGGGCTCGACGGTGACCGGTTCGGCGCCCACGTCCGCACCGGTGGTTGACGCACCCGAGCGGGTGTGACGGCCCGCACATCTACCTCCCATGAGGAGCTTGTTCAGGAGCCGTGTCCCGGCCGGTGTCAGCACCGGCGGGCAGTTCGCCAGCCACCATCGCCGCGAGCCTGCTGTCACGCTGATGTCGCGTGTGGGCACCGCCTCCTCGTGCCTGCGACAGCTGGCCGAGCGTGACGGGTGGGACGCGATGATGCCGCTGCCCTCGGCGCAGACCCCGCCCGAGGCCGCGGTCACCCCCGGCACCGGTGTGGTGCTGCAGCTGCACCGCTGCACCGACACCCCGGAGGCCGTGCTCGTGGAGCTGGACCCCGACCGGTCCCTCCCATGGGCGCACCCGGTGTTCTTCGAGCTGCGCGGTGAGGAGCTCTCCCGTGTTGCCTCCCGCCCTGACGGGAGCCGCTACCGGACATTCATCGCTTCCGGCATCACCGGACCCGGAGTGCTCGCCGACGCGCTCGACCGCTACCTGCGCCGATGACCGCACCGGCACCGGTCCGGTTCGCTCCGTCCTGGACCACGACCACCGCCCCAAGCGGGAAGGTCGCCTCGCTGTGCGGGTGCGGGTGGTCCCACACCAGCGCGGACTCCAACCTGGCCTCCATAGCCCGCGTCGACCACGAGCTGCTGCACCGGCGCCGGGCCAGCGAGCAGGGCGGGCTGGCTGACCTGCTGGACGCCGGCGAGAACCCGATGCCGGCCGTGCTCGGCCAACTCGTCGCCACAGGCTTGACCCGCGAGATGGCCCTGGCCGCCGTCCTGGACGCAGTCGATGCCCGCCGCGTCATCATCACCCCCCGGTTCGCCCTACGACGCGCCTGACCCCGCACATCTACCCTCACATGCACCTCAACACGAGCAACCCCCTGGCCGACGTCGGCAACCGCAACCGCCAGCCCGCCGGCGTCAGCACCGGCGGCCAGTTCGCGGTCGAGCCGCGCACCGAGACCGACCTGGAGCTCGACGACACCGCCCCGGTGGCGCTGTCCACGGTCGTCCCCGCCGGTGCCGAGGAGGAGTTGCTGGTCGATGAGTTCGAGCACGGCGACCCGACGCTGGCTACCATCCGCGTCACCGCCACCGATGACGGCTTTCACGCCGAGGCCGCCTCGCAGCCGCTCGGGTTCATCGAGGGTCTCGCCGCCCACGCCGACACCCTCGGCCTGGACGCCGAGGATGAGGACGCGATCGAGTCCTACCTGAGCACCCGTGAGCTGATCGTGACCGAGTGGCTCCAGACCGAGTACGGCATCGACCGGCTCGAGACCGAGGACTGGTACCAGGCTCAGGCGTACTTCATCGCTGACCTGCCCGTCGAGGCCAGCACCGCCGACATCGTCGACGCGGTGCGCGAGCAGGGCAAGCCGGTCGAGCTCTACAACGAGTCTGACCCCGGCACCTACGGCGCCCGGAACATGTGGCGGGTACTGGCCGAGTACCTGGGCGCCGACGACGAGCGCGCTAAGACCACCACCACGACCATCACGTGGGCTCGCCGGTACCCGGCCGCCCACGTGACGGAGACGTGGACCGCGCAGGTGCCGATCAGCCTGCTGCGCAAGGCATCCGACGACGGCCTGTCTCGGGCTGGCCTGGACCAGTACGTCTGCGATAACGGGCAGCCGGTCGAGTGGCCCGAGGGTGACCGCTCCGGCCGCGACTTCGACGAGCTTCGGTACGACTTCGCCGACCACGGTGAGCTGCTCCCGGCCTACCGGTCCGTTCCCGAGCAGGGACAGGACGCGGCGCAGTGACCGACATCGGCGACCGCGAGCCTCAGCCCGCCGGCCACCCCGCCCCGTGACCATCACGGCCCGGGTGCCAGCTGGGATCCGTGAAGGCGGCCAGTACGCCACCACGACGCGTCCCGAGCCGTCGGTGACGCTCCCCAGCCCATCGGCCGGTGGGGTCAGCAGCGACGTCGACGAGCTCGAGGGCGCCTGCTGGGACGTGCCCGAGGACGTGCCCCGCGACCAGGCCCTGGTGGTGGAGAACTTCCCGCTGGAGAAGATCGCCTGGTGGGCCGCCGACCCCGACCATGACTACTGGTGCGAGTGCGGCACCTGCCCGCGCGAACCTGGCCTCGCGCCCGACGACGTTGAAGGCTTGGAGCTGTGCTCCGGCGGCCGGATCGCCCACTACGCGGCGTGCATCGAGCGCGGTGACCAGTTCCCCCCGTTGCAGGTGCTGCACGACCCGGCCGGGCAGGACTGGGACGGCAAGCCGCACACCCTTCTGGTCGACGACGGCCACCACCGCCTGTCGGCCTACCTGCTGCTCGGGCGGACCACCGCACCAGCCGACGTCTACGCGGCCGACTACGCCGCAGCTGCCGCCGCGCTCACCTGACCGCGCGTCCGGTCGCCCGCACATCTACCCGGCATGACCGCCTCCTCGCACCACAACCGTCAGCCCGCCGGGGTGTCCACCGGCGGCCAGTTCGCCGTCGACCCCAAGCTCGAGCCCACCGTCAGCCTCACCAGTGAGGTCACCGGCCCGGAAGAGGTGCAGGCCAGCCGGGAGCAAGTGCAGGAGCACTACCGCCGCGCCCGTGAGCAGGGTTGGGGCGACCTGGTCCGCCACGAGGCCCACCGGGACGTGGAGGTCATGGCGATGCACGTGCTCGCCCGGGACGTGCTCGAGGAGTTCCCGACCGCGACCCATGTCGTCCTGTCCAGGTCTGACCAGGGGCCCGATGAGATGGCGGCCGGCGAGGTGCGCGACGCCGACGGCACCGTGCTCACCGACAGCGAGTGGGGTTACGAGGACCCCTACACCGCCGCCTCCGACCTGTCGCAGGACGGCGTGTGGCGCGAGCACGCCACCGAGACCACCCCCGACTTCTTCGGGCGACGCTTCGTCCTCGATGTGCGCCGCGTCGTGCAGACCCCCATCACGCTGTCCGACCGTGATTCGGTGCACGCCCGCTCCGCGCTGCGCGAGGTTGTGCTCGAACAGGACGGCGACACCCAGGAGTGGTGGGTGCTCACCGAGCGTGTCGATGGCAGCTCCCGGTACGAGTACACCAACACGGTCGCCGTGACCCGCGCTGACGGGTGGAAGACCACCATCGACATCACCGGCACTCCTGCAGCTGACGAGATCGCCAACTTCGAGGCTGAGCACTGCGACAGCGGCCTGCCCCGACTGGGCGGCACCTGGGACGACCTCCCGGACAGCACCGACTGACGAACGCGCTAGCTGCCCCGTCCCCGCACCCGGCACGGTGCGCCCCCGGGAGGCGACTTCGAGGACTGCACGACGCTGTCGGGATCTTCGGTGCTGCCGCACATACGGGCGGCGATGAACGTCCGCGCACACCGCACGCACGCCGCCGAGATCCCTCGGGGAGACCGAGACGTTGCGAACGGTCGGTAGCCTCACCTGACGGCCACCGCAGCCGCAGTACACAAGGAGACCCACCTCAGTGGCGAAAACCCGACTCGACCAACTCCTGGGCCGTATCGAGTCCGAGACGCTCCGCGAGCAGATCGCGGGCGAGATCGCCACGCTCACCGACCGCACCAAGTTCGGCCTCGTCTACGAGGAGCACCTGCCCGAGCAGATCCGGCTGCCCGGGGTCAAGCCCCGCCGCCGCTCCAAGGTGGTTCACCGCTCCGACTCCGTCGACGCCCCGCTGCGCACCGTCCGCAAGGTCGCCGGCCAGCAGGTACAGCTCGATGACGACACCACCGTCCCCGTCGACGACGTCGTGGTCGTCCGCGAGTACGGCGAACCGCTCTACCCGGGTCTGGAGGTGCTCGAGCGCATCGACCGCGGCGGCGACAAGCCCGACCATGTGCTCATCGAGGCGGAGAACCTGCACGCCCTGGAAGCCCTCGCCTACACCCACGCCGAGTCGGTCGACTGCATCTACATCGACCCGCCCTACAACACCGGCGGCGACCTCATCTACAACGACCGCTACGTCGGCAAGGAAGACACCTACCGCCACTCCCTGTGGCTGTCCTTCATGGCCCGCCGGCTCCGCCTGGCCCGCAAGCTCCTCAAGCGCACCGGCGTCATCGTCGTCGCGATCGGAGACCAAGAGCACCACCGGCTGCGGATGCTCCTGGACCGTGAGCTCGGCGAGAAGAACTTCATCGCCAACATCACCTGGCAGGGCGGCGGATCCTCGCTCTCGCGTTTCCACGCCGGCGGCATCGACTACATGCTCATCTACGCCCGCGACATGGGTGCGCTCACCGAGGCGGACGTCCGCTGGAGGGTCGAGAAGGAGGGCCTGGAGGATGTGCTGGCCGCAGCGAGCGACGCCTGGGAACGCTCCAAGCACGACGCCGACGCCGCAACCAAGCTCCTCTCCTCGTGGTGGACCAAGAACAAGCCCAAGTACGACCCGGGGCTGGGCGACAACGTCAAGATCGACAACACCGGCACCGCCGTGAAGGTGGGCGACCTCGGGAACAGCCTCTACCGGCCGAACCTCAGATACCCCGTCACCGACCCCGACACCGGCATCGAGTACCCACCCCCGGCGAACGGCTGGGCATTTCGCCAAGAGGTCATGGCTGACCTGATCGCGAAAGGATCCATCCTCTTCGGCGGGACACGCCCCCGGTTGAAGACACCGCTGCGCGAGATGTCGATGCGTTCGGTGATGCCGAGCTTCTACAAGGACCGGCGGTCAGCCAGCCAGCACCTCAACAAGGTCCTGGGCTCCAAGGACTTCCCCTTCCCCAAGGACGTCGACGTCCTTGCCCGCTGGTTGGGCATCGTCACATCCCGCAACCCCGACGCTGTCGTGCTCGACTTCTTCGCCGGCACCGGCTCAACCGGCGAAGCGGTCATGGCTCTGAACGCCGCAGACGGAGGTCGGCGGCAGAGCATCCTGGTCACCAACAACGAGGTCAACGAGAAGACAGCGAAGAATCTCCGGAGCGCCGGGCACGCCCCAGGCGACCCCGTCTGGGAGTCCGCCGGCATCTTCGAGCACGTCACCCGGCCTCGGATCGGCACGGTCGTGACGGGTGTTCGCCCCGACGGGTCCGTGTACTCGGACGGGCTCGAGGAGAACGTCACGATCGCCAAGCTCACCTACCTGGACCGCACCGATGTCGAGCGGGCCAAGGCGTTCACCCAGATCGCGAACCTGCTGTGGTTGCAGGCCGGGGCGCACGGGGTGGCGATCACAGCGGAGACCGACGACTTCGCCGCCCCTGAGGGTGCCCACTACGCGATCTGCTTCAACGTGGACCACTGGGAACCGTTCGTGGAGGCGGTCAACGCCCGCGAAGACATCACGCACGCCTACGTCGTGACCGATGCCGAGGAGTCCTACCGGCTCGTGCTCGGACGGTTGCGGGCCGACATTCGCGCGCGACGGCTGTACGAGAACTACCTGACGAACTTCACGACGAACACCCCGAGGTGATCCGGTGGACCTGACCCTGCACACCTACCAGGAGCAGGCTGTCGTGGAGCTCGTGCAGACCTACGACGACGCCGCCCACGCCAGCCGCCGGCGCGGCAAGAGCACAGCGATCGCGCTGACCGCGCCGACCGGTGCGGGCAAGACCGTGATCGCGGCCGCGTTCATCGAGCGGCTGCTGGTGGGCGACGGTGAGAACGTCGGCGCGAACCCCGACCTGGCGGTGCTGTGGCTCTCGGACTCCCCGGACCTGAACCAGCAGACCCTGGACAAGCTCAAGGTGGCGACAGACAAGGTCACCGGCACCGTCGTGGACGAACAGTTCGACGAGCCGTACTTCCCGCCCGGGCAGGTGTACTTCATCAACACCCAGAAGCTTGGCGGTGGGGCCAAGACCTACCGTGCTGGTGGGGCGCGCCGGTATGGCCTGTGGGACACGATCGCCGGGTCCGTGGCCCGGTACGGCCCCAGCTTCCTGGTGATCATCGACGAGGCGCACCGCGGCACGGGCGTGACCACCGGCAACCCGGAGACCATCCTGGGCCAGGTCCTGAGCGGTGGAGCGAACCTGCGCACCCCGCCGGGAGTGGTGCTGGGCATCTCGGCCACCCAGGAGCGGTTCCGCAAGCTGGTCGGCTCGTCCCGCACCTGGGAGCCGGTCATCGTCGAGGCCGCCGACGTGCGCGCGTCCGGGCTGGTCAAGGACGACCTGCCGATCGGGCGCACCACAGACGACCAGGAAGGCGACGTCACACTGCTCGCCGAGGCCACCGCCCGGCTTGCTGTGATGCGGGAGTCGTGGGCGAGCTTCACCACAGCGAACGAGGAGCAACCGGTTGAACCGGCGCTGGTGGTGCAGCTGCCGGCGAGCGTGGCGGCAGCCAAGGTCGCCCAGTACATCGACGTCATCCGTGAGACCGACCCCACCATCACACCGGACAACATCGCCCACTGCTTGCAGGAGCATCGCCCCGAGGTGTTCGGGCAGTACACGATCCCGTACGTGCCCCCGACGGCAATCCAATCCGACACCCGGATCAGGGTGGTGCTGTTCAAGGAGGCGCTGACCACCGGGTGGGACTGCCCCCGCGCGGAGGTGATGATCTCGCTGCGCTCGGCCAGCGACCCCACCTACATCACGCAGCTGATCGGCCGGATGGTGCGCAACCCGCTGGCGCGACGCATCGAGTCGCGTGCGGACCTGAACGCCGTGTGGGTGTACCTGCCGCACTTCAACAAGGACGCCGTCAACAGTGTCGTGGCCCGGCTTCGTGAAGGTGACGACGCGATCACCGTGGCGCCCGTGCTGGAACCAGTCACCACAGTCCGGAACCCGAACGTGCCGGACTCGGTCTGGGCGGCGTTCCGCGGCTTCCCCACCTACACCCGACCGACCAAGGTCGCCAAGAACGCCGTGGACCGGGCCATCAAGCTCGGCATGCTGTTCCAGGAGGTCGGCGGGCTCAAGGCCTCCGAGTCGCTGGTTCGCACCTCGGTGACCGCAGCCGCCCGGGCGGCGCTGGCCCGTCACGCGCAGGCCGTGCAGGCCAAGGCGCAGACGTACTCGAGGATCGACTTCGAGGTGCAGTGGGTGGATTACCTGACCGGTGAGGTCACCGAGACCTCCGATGGGTTCCGGGAGACCGTGGTCCGTAACATCGACGATCTGTACGCCTCCGCGCAGCGGCGCATGTTCGGCGCGCCGGCGAAGTGGCTGTGGAACGAGCTGTGCGACGAGATGGACCCTGAGGACGCCAAGCTGACGGTCGCCGCACTGTCCACCCTTCCCGACATCAAGGCCGACATCACCGCCGCAGCGGAGGCCCTCATCCGGTCCTGGCTCAAGGAGCACCAGTGGCGGGTCTCCGAGCAGGGCGGTGAGATGGTGGCCCGGCTGAACGGCATTCTGGAGACCTCCCCTCGGCCGGAGCCGACGCCCGTCATCGAACCTTCCCCGCGGGAGGTCGCCGACCAGGAGCTGCGGCTGCCGTTGCATCTGATCGCCGCCGCCCCGGGTCAGGCCTGCCCCGCCGGGCTGTACCCGGTGAAGTTCGGCTCGTCGTGGGAGGAACGCGCGATCGCCTCCGCGCTCAACGGTGACGGCGTGCTGGGGTGGTACCGCAACCCGCCAAACGGTGCGGCCTCGGTGCGGATTCCGTGGTGGCCGCCGGAGGACCCTCAGAACGTGGGCCTGCTGGCGCCGGACCTGCTGGTGTTCCGTGATGTCCCCGACCGGGGTGTGGTCGTGGACATCCTCGACCCGCACGACCCCACCCGTGAGGACACCATCGGGAAGTGGCGGGCGCTGGCCAGGTTCGCCGTCGAGCACGGGGATCGCCTGGGACGGGTGTGGGCGATCGTGGTGGGCGCGGACAAGCGCCTGCTGTTCCTGGACCTGCGCCGCCAGGCTGTGGTCGCAGCGCTGAACACAGATGGTGTCGACGTGCGGAGGTTGTTCGAGCAGGAGGGCGGACGCCTGCCCGAGCAGTAGGGCGAGCTGGGGCCGGTCGCGCATCGAACCGCGCATGCCCGTACCTCAGCGCGGTCGCTAGCCGCCGGCCTGTGGAGCGGTCGCCTGAGAAGTCGCCGATCCGTTTCGGTCACCGACCCGGACGGCGCTGGCTAGCGTGCGGACATGGTCAACGTGACGCTGTACCAGGCAGCCTCCGCGAGCTTCATGCGCGAGGACTTCACCGATGCCCAGGTCCGGTTCGAGAACGGCTGGTGCTACGTGCACACACCCGACGGCACCGAACGGCAGTTCGACCCAAACCGCTGGTCCAAGGTCGTTGACCGCGACAGCGGCGCAGTGCTCGGCGAGAGCCCGCAGGGAGCGTAGTGGCCGCCGACACTGTCGTCGAGCGCCTGGTGGGCGCGCTTCACGAATACCAGGCCAAGGTGACGCCGAGCTACGACGAGGTCCTGAACGAGGTGACCGCCATCGCCAAGGAGACCGGCTCCCTGGGGAAGGTCGAGATCGGTGCCCTGGTCGTCTGGAAGCGGCTGAACGCCAGCACGAAATGGGCCGCTCAGCTGATGAACACACCCGACACCGAGGTCCGGGCCGCTACTGCGGCAGCCCGCCAGGCCGCACAGGCGACCGAGATTGAGGCAGCTGCCCGGGCTGCCCGGGCCGAGATCTGGGTGCTCCCCGGTTTCCGCACTGGCGACGCCCTGGCATCAGCCGTGCTGTGCGCGCTCGCGCCGCACCGGCTCGCCGTCTACGATCGGCGCGCCCACGCGGGACTGCATTCGCTGGGGATAGAGCTCAGCAACGGCTCGGGCCGGTACGGGCGGTACATGGTGGCCGTCGAGCAGCTTCGGGCACGGGCGGTCGAGTCCGGCCATGAGCTCACGGTCCGCGACGTCGACCTGGCGCTCTACACCCTCGGCGGGTAGCGGCCCCCAGGAGCTCGACCGCGGCACCTACGGGCGCCAGTTCGCCCTCGACGTCCGCGCCGTCGTGCGCACCCCGGTCACGATCTCCCCCAGCTGATCCTGACGGGAGCGGGCTGCCTCGCGTGACGGGTCGGCTCGTCGTTTCGTGCCCGCACATCTACCGGTGCATGACCGCCACCGCATCGCACCGCACTCGCCAGCCCGCCGGCATCACCGTCGGTGGGCAGTTCGCCGTCGAGCCCCACACCGAGACCGGCGTCACGCTCACCGCCCCGCCCGTGCAGGAGACCGCCTTCACCAAGCGGTACGACACCCTGCAGGAGAAGCTGGATGCCTTCGGCACCGAGCTCGAGCAGCGGGTCGCCGACCTCGCCAACGACGAGAACTGGCAGGCGTGGCTGGACACCGCTGCGAAGTTCCACCGGTACTCCTTCACCAACCAGATGCTGATCGCCGTCCAGCGGCCCAACGCCACCCGGGTGGCCGGGTACCGCAAGTGGGAGGAGATGGGCCGCCAGGTCATGAAGGGCGAGAAGGGCATTTCGATCCTGGCCCCGAGGAAGGTCCGTGTCACCGTCACCGACTCCGCCGGCAACCCCGTCCGGGACGAGAAGGGCAAGCCGAAGAAGGAGCTCAAGGTCGTCGGGTTCACGACCGCGACGGTCTTCGATGTCAGCCAGACCGACGGCGACCCGTTGCCCGAGCTCAAGGACGACCTGTCCACCGAGCCGCCCGCCGGGTACATCGCGGACCTGGAGAAGGCCATCACCACCCGCGGGTTCACCGTCTCCTACGAGTCGGACCTGCCCGGCGGCGCCCGCGGCTACAGCTCCCCCGACGGCAGGGTCGTCGTGCGTGAGTCGCTGTCGCCGGCCATGCGGGCCAAGGTGCTGGCCCACGAGCTCGGACACATCGCCGCCGGCCACCTGGACGAGCTCGAGGAGTACCACACCGGTCACGGCGGCCATCGCGGCCGCATGGAGGTCGAGGCGGAGTCCATCGCCTACACCCTGTGCCGCGCCAATGGCATGAGCACCGAGGTCGGTGACGTCTCCGGCACCTACGTCGCCGGGTGGGCCGGCGCCGCCGAGCCCGATGTCGTCAAGGCCTCGGCGCAGAAGGTCTCCAAGACCGTCGCGACGCTGCTCGGCCAGGGCGACTGGACCAATGTCGAGAGCATCTGAGCAAGGAGGTAGCCGTGCAGTCCAGCAGCATCGAGGTGACCGAGCAGGTCGACGAGCTCGTGTACGTCTTCACAGACGAGGACGCTCACGAGCAGTGGGCACTGACCGGGGATCCCACCTGGGAGCAGGTCCGCCCGGCCACCGCGGCCGAGCTCGCTGAGGCCACGACCGACAACGCGGCCTGAGAGCGCCGGGCGCTGAGCCCTTCAGCAGCTAGTCGTCCTCGTGGTAGCAGTCGCAGCAGCCCGGCACCCGCCGGCACACCGGGCATGGCGGGCGCCGCGCGACGTTGACGCCGCAGCTCGGGCAGCGGACCTCCCACTCGTCCATCAGGTCCATCCTTTCGTGCGGGCCATGTTCGCGTGCTCGTCGGTAGCAATCGTGTTCAGCCACCGCAGCACCGCGACGGCTGTCCGCCGCTTCACCGGCAGTCCGGCGCGTACCCGGCGGGCGGTGCAGAACGACACCCCAGCCCCGTCGCGGATGTCGCTGGGGCGATGGGCCTCCAGCCGTTGCGCCAGCCACGGGTAGGCACGCGGGGCGGGCCCGTCCCGGTCGCCGAGACGTTCGTGCACGATGCGCACGGCCTGCTCGGTCTGCTCGGTCACACCGCCGGTCAGGTTCGATGGCATCAGGGTGGAGTGGGACAGGCCCGCCAGGTCGGCGATCGCGTGGACCGGCCAGTGCCGCTGGATGAGCTCGTTGAGCCGGGCGAGGGTCGGACCGGGGTCGACGACCCGCGCCGACGGGCCGGGCGTGCCGTGCAGCTTCATGAGCGCCTGCGCGGTGCCGGCGTACAGGGACGGTCGCTGTCCGGCCAGGACCGAGCGGACGGTGCGTTCGCTGACACCGGTGCGCTGGGCAATCCAGTCGGCGGTGGCGCCCTGGGTGACGTACCGCTCGAGGTGGGCGCGCACCGGCGCGGCGGGCACTCCGCGGAGCTTGCCGTCAGTCACGGCGCACCGGCTGGATGTCGATGGCGCCGTCGGCGTCCTTGCGGGCGTCCCAGGTGGCGGTGCGGACCTTGCCGGTGAACTCCCGGATCTGCACCAGCCCGGTTTGCGACATCGTCACCAGAGCGGGCAGGTCCTGTCGGGCGACGTCGCGGTTGGGGTAGGCGGCCAGCACCGGGTGGTAGTCGTGCACGCTGGGGTCGACGACCACGTAGACGGGCGATCGGTCCAGCGGCATGACTACCACATGTGCGGCACGCGCCCGGTTCCGGTCAGCGTCCGGGTGCCGCCGTGGGTGCGGTCAGCTGCGCAGCAGCCGCCTCAGCAACCCCCGCAATCCGCCGCGCTGCTGCTCGGCGGGCTCCCGCCCGGCACGGTGTTCCGCGAGGTGGCGGTCCAGGTCCGCAAGGTCGCCGTCGCGGTGCTCGACCCGGAAGTAGTCCGCGCCGAGGTCGCGCTCAGCCTTCCGCAGGTCAGCCTGCTGGCAGGCGGGCTTGGGTAGCCCGGTGACGGTGATGCCGTGCGTGGTGGCGACCTTCGCCCAGAAGTCGACACCGGACCCCTTGACCTGGGTGCTGTGCCAGGCGGTGCACCCGGGGAACCCGGCAGCCAGCGCCAGGACCATCTCAGTGCCCCACCCGCGGTAGCCGGAGTGGTTCTTCACCGACAGCACGTACGGGACACCGTCGGGGGTGATCTCGAAGTCGAGCCCGACGTCGTCGCGGGTGTAGGGCGCGTACTGCTCGGCGGGCACGGTCTGCCAGTGCTCGCCGTGCTTGCTGGGGCGGACCGTCAGCCGGGGCGAGTGCGTCTCGATGCGCTGCTGGACCTCTGGAGGTAGCGGGTTGGTCATGGGTGACGCCTGCCTTCCTCGAGTCCTACCTCCAGTATGTGCGGCATCGGCTGAGCTGATGACGTTGCAGGCCCGGGGCGCGGTCAGTCGAGCAGCCCGAGAAACTCGGTCGGGGTGAGGATGCGGACCCCGAGCTTGGTTGCCTTGGTGTACTTGCTCGACGTGGACGGCTCGGAGACCAGCAGGCCGGTGGTGGCCGACACCGAGGAGGAGGCCCGGCCGCCCTTGGCCTCGATGAGCTCGGCGACCGTGGTGCGGGTGTAGCCCGGGACCGACCCGGAGACCACGACGCTCATACCAGCCAGCGGCAGGTCAGCGGCGTCGGCGGCCGGGCCGGCAGCACCGAGGGTGACCCCGGCGGCGCGGAGCGCGTCCACGGCGGCGGGGCGTTCGTCGGTGCCGTCCAGCAGTCGGGCGCGCAGCTCGTCATAGATGACCCGAGCCTTGACCTCGCCGATGCCGTCGACAGCGGCCAGGTCGGCCACGCTGGCGCCCAGCAGCGCCTCGACATCCGGGAAGGCCGCGGCCAGCCGGCGTGACATGGTCCGGCCGGTCATCCGCAGCCCGAGGGCGGTGATGACGCGCGCCCAGGGGGCGGTGCGGGCCTTGTCGAGCTCGGTGAGGATCTTGGTGGCGTTCTTCTCCCCCAGGCGGCGGGCCTTGGCCAGCGGCAGGTCGGTCAGCTGCGCCAGCGTCAGGTTCCACAGGTCGGGCAGCCGGGTGACCAGACCGGTCTCGACGAGGGCGTCGACGACCTCGGTACCCATGCCTTCGACGTCCAGGGCGTCACGGCTGACGGCGTAGCGCAGCGTCGCGCCGACGGACAGCGACGGATCGACCGAACGCCACAGCAGGGTGGACTTGTCCCACTCGCCACCGTTGGGGTCGGTCGCGGGCGGCTGCCACGGGGCGGAGCCGGCGGGCCGGGCGTGCAGGTCGACGGCGACCACGTAGGGGATGACGTCGTTGGCGCGCTTGATGGTGACGGTGTCACCGACGCGTACGTCCCGTGCCTGCATCCAGGCGACGTTGTGGCCGGTGGCGAAGGTGACGGTGGTGCCGCCGACGAAGACCGGTTCGACCTCGATGCGGATCGCCAGGCGTCCGGTGCGGCCGACGGCGGTGGTGATGGCCACGACCTTGGTCACGGCGGCCTCGGCCTCGTACTTGTAGGCCACGGCCCATCGTGGTGCCCGGTCGCCCTCGCCCAGCAGCTTGCGGTCGGCGGCGGCGTCAGCCTTGAGCACGATCCCGTCGATCGGGAACCCGATGCTCTCGCGGGCGGCGTCCAGCGCGTTCACCTGGGCCAGTACGTCGGCGAGGTCCTCACGGCCCGACGGCACCGTGTGCAGCATGCCCAGCAGCAGCCCGGCGGCGGTGGCGATGTCGGCGTAGGAGACGACCTGCATGGCCTCGTCGTACAGGCCGGAGGTGGGCGGGTCGGCCAGCTCGGCCCCGTAGGCGGCGAAGGAGAGGATCCCGGCGTAGGCCTTGTCACCCTTGCGCAGGATGCCGGCGGCAGCGTTGCGGGAGTTCACGAACGCGGCACCGCCCAGGCCCTGCCGCACGGCCTGTGCGCGCAGGAAGTCGGCGTCGGCGCAGTAGACCTCGCCGCGGACCTCGCGGACCCCGTAGGTGGGGTCGACCCTGCTGGGCAGGCCCTGGATGCGCAGGTTGCGGGCGCCGCGGGTGATGTCCTCGCCGGTGGTGCCATCGCCCCGGGTGGCGACCAGCGAGAGGTACCCGTCGGTGTCGTACTGGGCACGGATGGCCAGACCGTCGAGCTTCGGCTCGATCGCGACCGGCCCGGCGATAGCGGAGACGAACGCGGTGACCGCGTCCAGGCCGACGACCTTGTCCAGGGAGCCCATGCGGGTGGGGTGGGTTACGTCGCCTCCGGCGGACTGGCCGGCGGCGACCTGGGTGAGCAGGTCCTCATAGCGACCGATCAGGGCGGGGTCGGTGGCGATCGCGGTGCGCAGCTGCTCGAGGCCGTCGTCGTAGGCGGCGTCGGTCATCAGCTCCTCGGTGCCGTCGTAGTAGGCGGCCGCGGCGGCGCGCAGGGTCGAAGCGAGCTGGTTCAGCTGGGTGGTTGTCACCCTCACATGATGTGCGGCAGCGACCCGTTTCGCGGTGGCCACGCTGTTGTGGCGGGCCGGGGGCGAGTGCTTCGTCGTCGGCGGCTGCACTCGCAACCACCGCCTGTTAGAACAGATGTTCGAGCGTCTGATGTCGGACGAGGGGAGGTCTTCACGTCTGCGCGGGCGCGCGCGCGTACGCGTACGCACATGTGCGTGCACGCGCGCAGACGTGGGGACCTACCTTCCGGCCGCGAGCTCGGCCCGATCCGGCGCCCGCTGCGGGCTGGTTGGGCCGGTTTCGGGGCCCTCGACGGAGTTCGAACTCCGTTGCTCCGTCGGGCCAATCAGCGTTTGCGCAGGTCAGAGGTGGTGAACGGAGAAACGGACGGACGGAGCAACTTTCGGGGCTCCTACTGGGGGCTGTGTGTGTGCAAGAACCGGCGGAGCCCTCTCTGGGGCGGGGTGGCTGGGAAGTTTGCACACAGTCCCCCTATACACGATCCCCTTTACTTACTCCGTTTCTCCGTTCAAGTAGGTAGAAGCAGCACCTATAGGCCCCTGACCAGGGGCTTTGCACAAAAAGCCCGACGGAGTTCAGGTCCGGAAAAGTCCGTCGTACTCCGTCGACTCCCCCACCGGGACGGTGTTTGCCCAGGTCAGCGGCCCAGAACGGCCCGGCGGACCAACTCCGTCGGGCCCTGCCGAGGCGGAACGCGACCAGCACGGGCCGAGCAGGGCACCCCGCACATCTACGGGTCATGACTGAGGCGCCTAACCGCAACCGAGTCCAGGCTGGCGTGAGCGCCGGCGGCCAGTTCGCCACCGAGCCCAGGTCCGAGAGCG
>Ga0233380_1000751_pt1 | contig 15878 bp, 12 predicted proteins | sample ElkDunMinimDraft_9_FD_191541 | JGI IMG/M metagenome (GOLD analysis project Ga0233380, IMG submission 191541) | Fecal eukaryotic communites from dung pellets of Tule Elk in California, USA - Elk Dung F36 | ecosystem: Host-associated > Mammals > Digestive system > Large intestine > Fecal | place... | reverse complement strand
AGCCCGTCGGCTTCCGGCACTGTCACGGTGGGCGACCAGCGACGGGCGAGAAGCTCCGCCAGCGCCTGCATTTCGGCGGCGTCGCCCTCCGGATCCGCCGGGCGTACCTCCAGGCCGGGCACTTGCGCGCGTGCCATGGTGAGCGCCATGCCGGGCTGGAGCCCGAGCAGGCGGGCGGCCCGGTTGACCTCGGCGATTTCCACACGCGCGCGGACCTTGTGCGTGGTCACCAGCGGCGGCTCGCCTGATCCGGATGGCGCGCCTTTGGCGGCAGTGGTGGTACGGGCAGGCATGGCGGTTGCGTTGCCCGATCGAACGCGACGCGGGACGGACCGCGCCGAACCGCCTTCGTCCGGTGGCAAGGTACGAAAAGGGTGGTCCTCGGTGCGGCGCGACAATTCGCGGTGTGACCCTGCAAAGGGGCTATCCGCCTTTTCGCTCAGGCGGCCCAGTTCGCGCAGTGGCGGGCGCTGGTGAGGGGGCAGCGCTTCGATCGCGGCTTCCACTTCCCCACGGTCACGGGCCCAGCGAGCGCCGGGGCGCCAGTGGCCTTTCCTGGGTGCCGAGCATTGCTGGGCCCGCTCCGCCGCGGCCTCTGCACCGAGGGCAGCGTAAGCGGCGCGACCGTCCGCCTCAGCCGGCAGCGGCGATTTTCGGCGCTCGTTCCGCCGTACCCGGTCGATCGACCAGTTCGGCAGGTAAAGCGAGGCGACCCGCTTCATCCGAAGCCTCCACGATGAGTTCAAAAGGATCGCCGCCGCGCTGGCGCACGCAGGCCAGGCGCCAGCAGGACTGCCCTATCCCGCGCCACGGCACCGGCGTGGAGGGCGCGCTGGCCACGCGCCAGCGCGTGACGGCGGCGGAAGGCGTGGCGAACGGATCATCTCCCGCCTTGGCGCGGCGGAGCAACAGGGCGATGGTGCGCCCCCCCTCGGCCGCGAGCTGGAGCCGGCGTGTGGCGGCCATGGACACGCGGCGGGCCTCGCCCACTACCGCGGCGAGACCGCGATGGCGCAGCCCCTCTTCCATGATCGCCAGCAATTCGGCATCGTCGCGAGCCTCAGCATAGAGTACCCGGTCCGGGGCCAGTCCGGCCTGGTAGAGGCCCGGCGCGAACAGATCGCGTGCCCGCACGACCCACAGGACGGGCCCCGGATTGCGCGCCGCGATCCCGGCCAGGAAAAGGACGGCCGCGGCATCGTCACCCCAGTTGGCGCCTTCGCCCGCCGCCTCGTGCAGCGCATCCAGCCTGAGGCCGCCATCCGCCAGGCGATCGTCTATCGCAGCGACATCGAAGGGCGCGACCGGACGTTCGCCCGGAGCATCGCCCTGGATGGCGCCGAGCATCTCGCGCAATTCGGATATGGTGGGCTTAGGAACGGACACGACCGACTCGCATTGAATGTTGTTCCTATTTTGTTCTCTTGATTCCGGCGAGTCAACGCGGGGGCTGTGGAAAGCGTTCCGGGCGGTGAAAGGGGAGCGGGTTGGAGCAGGGCACCGGTTTGGGTGAGTTCGCCGCCTTTCCGTGCTCTTCGAACCTGCTTCTTCGTGCAGGCGAGCCGCGAGCCTTGCATTCCCGCTTCGGCCCCGCCATATGCGCGGCCGGGAGTCGGTCGGACGTTTGCGTTCGCCAACCTGGTCAGGTCCGGAAGGAAGCAGCCACAACGGATTGCGGCGGGTCGTCCGGCTCCTTTCTCCATACAAGCCACCTGACAATCGGGCCCTCAGCCTCTACCATTCGCCCGATGGACGAATCCCGCGACATGTTCGGCGATACGCCTCCGTGGGAAACTACTGAGGATGACAAGCCCAGCGCTGCCGACCTTGAGGCGGCGGGCCAATCTTCCATGTTCGGAGATCCCGCTCCCGTGCCGCCCGCCCCCGCCCCGGAGCAGGCGGCCTCATCCGAGCAGGACTCACCCGATCCGGCGCTCTTCGCTTCAGGCCAGTCTGCTCCTCCGCCTTCCGCTCAGCCGCTTTCCGCTCAGCCGGTCCAGGCTTCCTCGTCGGCAGGGGGCGCCGCGCAGCCCTATCGCGTTCTGGCGCGCAAGTATCGGCCGCAGACCTTCGCCGAGCTGATCGGCCAGGACGCGATGGTCCGCACCCTGGCCAATGCGATCAAGCGGGACAGGCTGGCCCATGCCTTCCTGATGACCGGCGTGCGCGGGGTGGGCAAGACATCGACCGCGCGGCTGATCGCCAAGGCGCTGAACTGCATCGGCACCGACGGAAAGGGCGGCCCGACCATCGACCCTTGCGGCCGTTGCGAGCCTTGCGTCGCCATCGCCGAAGGACGCCATATCGATGTGATCGAGATGGACGCGGCCAGCCATACCGGCGTGGACGACGTGCGCGAGATCATCGAGGCAGTGCGTTATGCGGCGGTCTCCGCGCGCTACAAGATCTACATCATCGACGAAGTCCACATGCTCTCGCGCAACGCTTTCAACGCGCTGCTCAAGACGCTGGAGGAGCCGCCGGCGCACGTGAAGTTCCTCTTCGCGACGACCGAGGTGGACAAGCTTCCCGTCACGGTCCTGTCGCGTTGCCAGCGCTTTGACTTGCGTCGCATCCCATCCCCGCTGCTCGCTTCGCACTTTGCCCATGTGTGCGACCGTGAAGGCGTCCAGGCCGAGGACGAGGCACTGGCGATGGTCGCCGCGGCGGCCGAGGGGTCGGTGCGTGACGGCTTGTCGATCCTCGACCAGGCCATCGCCCATGCCGACCTGGACGGCGAGGGGCTGGTACGCGCCGAACGCGTGCGGGACATGCTGGGCCTGTCGGACAAGAGCGCGCAGCGATCCCTGCTGGCGGCGGTCCTGGCCGGAGACGGGCGGACACTGCTGGACCTGGTGGCGCAGCAGTTCGCCTTGGGTGTCGAGCCGATCGCACTGATGCGCGGGGTCATGGACCTGACGCATCGCATCACCGTCGCCCAGGTCAGCGGCGGCACGGCCGATGCGCCTTCGGCCGAGGAGCGCCAGGCGATCGAGGAGTGGGCCAGGTCACTCGGCGCCGGTCAGCTCCATCGCTTGTGGCAATTGCTCCTGAAGGGGCATGAAGAGGTCAAGACCGCTCCCGATCCGCTGGTCGCCGCACAGATGGCGCTGTTGCGGGTCATGCACGCGGCCGACCTGCCGGATCCGGGCATGCTCGCCCGCAAGCTGGAGGAGATCGCATCGCGCCCGGGAGCAGGCCCAGCTCAGGCCGGTCCGGATAACTCCGCTTCTGCGCCCGTGGCGCTCCAGTGGGAGCCCCTGGTTGACCTGGTGGAGCGCGAGGTCGGCATCAACATGGCCAACACCATGCGGCTGCAGGTGCGGGTGGTCGAGCTGTCGCCCGGCCTGCTGCGTTACGACCAGCCACCCGGCTTCAACGAGGACATCGCGCCGTTGTTGAAGAACGCCTTGTCCAAGGCCACCGGGGATGCCTGGCGCGTAGAGAAAGGGCAGGGGGGCGCTCCGTCACTGGAAGAGCTGAAGGACGCCAGGAAGGCCGCCGATGTGGAGGCGATCCGCCAGGCGCCGCTGGTGGCAGCGACGCTGGCCGCTTTCCCCGGCGCGGAACTGATCGATGAAGACGAGCGCCAGTACGCCTCGGGCGGCGGCAATCGCAATTGGAGACGTTGAAATGAAGTCGATGGAAGAGATGATCAAGGCCGCGCAAGCCGCCGCCGAGACCATCCAGAAGCAGATGACCGAGACGCAGTCCAAGCTGGACGCGCTGGAGGTCGAAGGCCTTTCCGGGGGCGGCCTGGTCAAGATCCGCTGCTCTGCCAAGGGCCGGGTCCTGGGCGTCTCGATTGACGACAGCCTGATGCAGCCGGCCGAGAAGCCGATCCTCGAGGATCTGATCGCCGCCGCCTACAACGATGCGCGGGTGAAGGCCGATAGCGTGGCGAACGAGGAGATGGCCAAGGCGCAGCAGGGCATGGGCCTGCCGCCGGGCTTCAAGCTGCCGTTCTGAATAGCCACGGCCTGCATCGTTGACCCTGCGGGAAAGGCGATGATGCAGGCCTATCGTTCGTGAAAACGCATCCGCGATTGGTCGTCCCGACGCCATTGCGTCATCCGCGAACGCCTCCCATATTCAGCGGGATGCCGGCCCCTGGCCAGCACGGCGCACCCCCGATCGCCGCAGCCAATGGATACCTTTTGTGAACCTACTTCCCCTTCTTCCCTTGCGCGACATCGTTGTCTTTCCGGGCATGGTGGTGCCGCTCTTCGTGGGCCGCGAGAAATCGGTGGCAGCGCTGGAAGCGGCAATGGCGGGCGAGAAGGACATTTTCCTGCTCGCGCAGCTGGACCCGGCCTGCGACGATCCTGATCGTGACGACCTGTACGATACCGGTGTGATCGCCAGTGTCCTGCAGTTGCTGAAGCTGCCGGACGGCACCGTGCGCGTCCTCGTGGAAGGCAAGGAGCGTGCCCGGATCGAAAGCCTTCGCGCCGAGAGCACGGCTGAAGGCGAGATGCTTGTCGCCCAGGTCGAGAAGATCGAACCGGTAGGCGCATCGGGCACGGAAGTGGCCGCGATGATGCGCTCCGTGGTCGAGCAGTTCGGCGAATACGCGAAGCTCAACAAGAAGCTGTCGCAAGATGCCGGCGAGCAGCTGGGCGATATCGAGGACCCGGCCAAGCTGGCGGACACGGTCGCCGCGCAGCTTTCCGCCAAGGTGTCCGACAAGCAGGCGGTGCTGTCCGAGCCCGACCCGCTCAAGCGTTTGGAGATGGTCTACTCGTTCATGGAGGGCGAGCTCGGCGTGCTTCAGGTCGAGCGCAAGATCCGTGGCCGCGTGAAGCGGCAGATGGAGAAGACCCAGCGCGAGTATTACCTTAACGAGCAGCTCAAGGCGATCCAGAACGAGCTGGGCGGCGGCGACGGCGAAGAGGCCAACGAGATCGCCGAGCTGGCCGAGAAGATCGAGAAGACCAAGCTTTCCAAGGAAGCGCGCGAAAAGGCGACCGCCGAGCTCAAGAAGCTCAAGGGCATGCAGCCGATGAGCGCCGAGGCGACGGTCATCCGTAATTACCTCGATGTGCTGCTGGGCCTGCCCTGGGGCAAGAAGAGCAAGCTGAAGCGCGACATTTCCGAGGCGCAGGCGGTGCTGGACGAGGACCACTACGCGCTCGACAAGGTCAAGGACCGGATCATCGAGTACCTGGCGGTCCAGGCGCGCACCAACCGGCTGAAGGGGCCGATCCTCTGCCTCGTGGGCCCGCCGGGCGTGGGCAAGACCTCTCTGGGCAAGTCGATCGCCAAGGCAACCGGGCGCGAGTTCATTCGCCAGTCGCTGGGCGGCGTGCGCGACGAGGCGGAAATCCGCGGCCATCGCCGGACCTACATCGGTTCGCTGCCCGGCAAGATCGTCACCAACTTGCGCAAGGCGGGCAAGAGCAACCCCTTGTTCCTGCTCGACGAGATCGACAAGCTCGGCCAGGATTTCCGCGGCGATCCGGCCTCCGCGCTGCTGGAAGTGCTGGACCCCGAACAGAACGCGAAGTTCCAGGACCACTACCTGGAGCTGGACTACGACTTGTCCGACGTGATGTTCGTGTGCACCGCGAACTCGCTGAACCTGCCGCAGGCGCTGCTCGACCGCATGGAGATCATCCGGCTGGAGGGCTATACCGAGGACGAGAAGGTCGAGATCGCCGAGCGCCACCTGGTGCCCAAGCAGATCGAGGCTCACGGGTTGAAGGACGGCGAGTTCATCCTGACCCATGAAGGGCTTCGCGATCTGATCCGCTTCTACACCCGGGAAGCCGGCGTCCGCACGCTGGAGCGCGAGATCGCGCGTCTTGCCCGCAAGTCGCTGCGCCAGATCCTGGAAGGAAAGGCGACGACCGTCACCGTCACGCCGGACAACCTCCACGAGTTCGCCGGTGTGCGGAAGTTCCGCCATGGCGTTTCCGAGGAGGAGAACCAGGTGGGTGCCGTGACCGGCCTGGCCTGGACCGAAGTCGGCGGCGAACTGCTGACGATTGAGGCGGTGACTGTCCCGGGCAAGGGCCAGATCAAGGCCACTGGCAAACTGGGCGAGGTGATGAGCGAGTCGATCCAGGCCGCCTTCAGCTTCGTGAAGGCGCGTTCCCCGGCTTATGGCGTGAAGCCTTCGGTGTTCAACCGAAGGGACATTCACATCCACTTGCCCGAGGGTGCGGTGCCCAAGGACGGTCCCAGCGCGGGCATTGGCATGGTCACCTCAATCATCTCGACGCTGACCGGCATCCCGGTTCGCAAGGATATCGCCATGACCGGCGAGGTGACTTTGCGCGGGCGGGTCCTGCCGATCGGCGGGTTGAAGGAGAAGCTGCTGGCGGCGCTGCGCGGTGGCATCACCACCGTGCTGATCCCGGAGGAGAACCGCAAGGATCTCGCCGAGATCCCGGCCAACGTAAAGGAAGGGTTGGAGATCATCCCGGTCAGCCACGTGGACGAGGTGCTGGCCGAGGCCCTGACTGAGCCTCTGGTGGCGATCGAGTGGACCGAGGCCGACGAACTGGCGGCCGCTCCGCCTCCGCACGCCCCTGTTACCAGCGCCACCGCCCATTGACGACATGCCTCCGTCCGGCCGCTGGCCGGGCGGAGGGCATGCCTGCGGTGCAGCGCGAGATCAGCTTTTGCGCGTGTGATGAAAAACGGGGCCGCGCGAGGCGGGCCCGCGCTCTGTAGCGCGCGCGAACTTGTCATCCTGTCCCCCTGAGGCTAACGGGCGGCGCCTGCGGCGTGATTGCGGGACGTTTACGAAGAAGGATCGATCATGGGTTATCGGGTGGCAGTCGTCGGCGCGACGGGCAACGTTGGCCGCGAGATGCTCAATATTCTGGCCGAGCGCGAGTTCCCCATCGACGAAATCGCCGCGGTGGCTTCCTCGCGATCGACGGGCACTGAGATCGAGTTCGGCGACACCGGGCGCATGCTCAAGGTCAAGAACATCGAGCACTTCGATTTCACCGGCTGGGACATCGCCCTGTTCGCGGCGGGATCCGGCCCGACCAAGATCTACGCGCCCAAGGCGGCCGCTGCCGGCTGCGTGGTGATCGATAACTCGTCGCTCTACCGCATGGAGCCGGACGTTCCGCTGATCGTGCCCGAGGTCAATCCCGAGGCGATCGACGGCTATACCGCGCGCAACATCATCGCCAATCCGAACTGCTCCACCGCGCAGCTGGTGGTTGCCCTCAAGCCCCTGCACGACGCCGCGAAGATCAAGCGCGTGGTCGTCTCGACTTATCAGTCGACCTCGGGCGCGGGCAAGGCGGGCATGGACGAGCTGTTCAGCCAGAGCCGCGCGATCTTCGTGGGCGATCCGGTTGAGCCGGCCAAGTTCACCAAGCAGATCGCCTTCAACGTGATCCCGCACATCGATGTCTTCCTGGATGACGGTTCCACCAAGGAAGAGTGGAAGATGGTGGTCGAGACCAAGAAGATCCTCGATCCCAAGATCAAGCTGACCGCGACCTGCGTGCGCGTGCCGGTCTTCGTGGGTCACTCCGAGGCGGTGAACATCGAGTTCGAGAACGAGCTGTCGGCCGAGGCGGCGCAGGACATCCTGCGCGAAGCGCCGGGCGTGATGCTGGTCGATAAGCGCGAGGACGGCGGATACGTCACCCCGGTCGAGTGCGTGGGCGACGGTGCGACTTACATCAGCCGCGTGCGCGAGGACCCGACGATCGAGAACGGCCTGTCGCTGTGGTGCGTGTCGGACAACCTGCGCAAGGGCGCCGCGCTGAACGCAGTGCAGATCGCCGAGTTGCTGGGCCGGCGTCACCTGAAGAAGGGCTGATGCCGGGACCGCGCGCCGTAAGGCATGCGGTCGGCATGAAGTGAAAGGGGACCCGCGCGACTGTTGCGGGTTCCCTGCCTTCCCGGAGCCCGGGGACGGGTTTTTCCGCGCTTGCATTGGTGAGGGCGGCGGAGAATAGAGTCTCGCACAGAGGCTGATCGGGAGGTTGGGCATGGGCTTGGGCCGCACCTGGCGAGGATATGCCGGCGTGGGCGCTGCCATAGCCTGCCTGACCATCGCCGCGATCGGCGGCTATTTCTGGCTCGGTCCCTCCGATCAGGAGGACGAGGCCGAACTGATCCGCCAACTGCGCAAGGGCAAGGGCCGCGTCGCTGTTCTGGGCGATCCGGGCCCTGGCACCAGCACGCACAACGTGCGGCTGCTGGAGATCAAGACCGGGCGGATCGTCCCGCTGACCAACGATCCTTCCTTGCCGGTATCCGGCGGGACCATCCTCACCTTCGGTCCGGGCACGGTGGCAGCGGGCTATCTGGCGCTGGTCGAGCGCGGCGCGGCCGGTGGACGGCCGTTGCACGACGCCGTGCTGGTGCGGTTCTCCGACATGAAGCGCTTCGTTCTTGCCCAGCGCCTCGCGGGCCTTGATCGGCCGCTGATGCGTGCGGACGAAACGATCCGCGCCGTGACATGGGACGAGCATGGGCAGGGCTGGGAGACCGTGTTCGACCTTGCCGGGAAGAAGGTGGCATCGCGCCGGCCGACCGATGGGGCCCCGCCCGCTCCACCGGGATCGGAGCCTGAGCCAGAGGTAAAGCCAGTGCCATCGAAGATGTTCGCCCCCGCCATTTACTGACGATCTCCGGGGTTGGCCTGAGGGGGGGGTGCCTGAGGGCGTTGCCCGCCTGCTGAAAGAGGGTCATCCTGCCCCCGTCCATATAGGCGAAGGGCGTAGGCAACATGAGCGAGACCATGAGCGGCGGCTGCCAGTGCGGGCGCGTGCGTTACACCGCAAACGTCGAGCCTCCCGAGGCCTATCTGTGTCATTGCAAGATGTGCCGGCGGGCGACGGGAAGCGTCTCGATTGCGTTCATCAACGTGCCTAAGGAGGACGTCGTCTGGCATACCGAGCCGGACTGGTACCAGTCCTCCCCGATAGGGCGTCGGCCTTTCTGTTCCCGCTGCGGGACCCCGCTGGGGTTCGACTTCGTGGAAGGCGGAACGCACATCGACATCACCGTGGGCAGCTTTGACGATCCCACGCCGTTTCGCCCATGTCAGAACTACGCAACCGAGAGCATGCTTGAGGGCTGGGCCGATATCGGCCACTTGCCCGGCATCCGAAGCGAGGAGAACGCCAACGTGGTCGAGCGGTGGCGAGCAGCAGGCCTGGAGCAGCCCGAATGACCGAAGTACGCAGCGAGTACCTGGAAGGCTGGGGTGGGGCGCAGCTTGCCGTCCATCGCGTGGGCGCCGGACGCCCCGTCGTCCTGCTGCACGGACTGTTCTCCAGCGCGCAGGTGAACTGGATCAAGTACGGCCATGCCGCCCGCCTGGCGGAGGCCGGCTTCGAGGTGATCATGCCCGACTTGCGCGCGCATGGCGCCAGCGAGGCTCCCCATGATCCAGCGGCTTACCCGGAAGACGTGCTGGTGCGTGATGTGGTGGCGCTGATCCAGGGGCTGGGCCTTGAGGATTACGACCTTGGCGGCTTCTCGCTGGGTGCACGCACAGCGGTGCGCGCGGTCATCGCCGGGCTGGCGCCGCGACGCCTTGTGCTGGGGGGCATGGGGATCGAGGGACTGGGCAACTGGGCGGGGCGCAGCGCCTTCTTCGTCAAGGCCATCGACCGCTATGACGAGATCAAGCGCGGCGATCCCGATTACTTCGTGCAGCAGTTCATGAAGACGATGAAGATCGACCGCGTCGCGGCGCGCCTGCTGCTGGGCTCTGTCGATGACACGCCGCCCGAAGCGCTCTCGGCGCTCACCATGCCAACGCTCGTCGTGTGCGGGGTGGATGACCAGGACAACGGTTCGGCGCCGGCGTTGGCCGAGGCCTTGCCGCAGGGGCGCTATGTGGAGATTCCGGGCACGCACATGTCCTCTGTCACCCAGCGCGAACTGGGCGAGGCCCTCGTCGCTTTCCTGGCCGCGTGACCCCTGATCGGGTGCCTTGACCCTCGGTAGCGGCGGGGCCAGCATGGCCCATCCGCAATTCCCACGGGGCATTCATGAAAAACAACGCAATTTCGCTTATGGCGCTGGCGGGAGCGATGGTCGCAATCGTCCCCGCTCAGGCCCAGGAGAAGCCCTCCGCGGCGGCTCCGGGCCTCACGGCGGACCAGTTCGTCGCTCAAGCGGAAGCCGCCTACAATCAGAAGACGATCGAGTCCGCGCAGGCGGAATGGGTCTACCAGACTTACGTCAATCAGGACAGCCAGGCGGTCACGGCCCGGGCCGAGGCGGCGCTGACCTCGCTCAACGTCGCGAACGCGACCGCCGCCGCGACTTACGCGCAGCAGCCCGGTCTTTCGTACGACACCGCGCGCAAGCTTAGCCGCATGCGCACGCTGATCACGCTGCCGGCGCCGACCGCGCCCGGCGCGGCCGAGGAAGTGGCGGGGCTCAAGGCCCGGATGCAGGGCATCTACGCGCGCGGCAAGGGCACTCTGGATGGCAAGCCGATCAACGGTTCCGACATCGAAGCGGCCATGGGTACCAATCGCAACCCGGCCGAGCTCGCGGAGATGTGGACGAGCTGGCACGACAATGTCGGCGCGCCGATGAAGGCCGACTACGGCAAGCTGGTCGACCTCGCGAACCAGGGTGCGAAAGAACTTGGCTATGCCGACACGGGCGCTTTGTGGCGTTCCAACTACGACATGACGCCGGAGCAGTTCGAGGCGCTGACCGAGAAGTTGTGGCAGGAAGTGAAGCCGCTTTACGAGCAGCTCCACTGCTACACGCGCTCCAAGCTGAATGAGAAGTACGGCGATGCCGTGCAGAAGGCGGAAGGCCCCATCCGTGCCGACCTGCTGGGCAACATGTGGGCGCAGGAGTGGGGCAACATCTATGACGTCGTCGCACCTCCGGGCGCCGGCGATCTTGGCTATGACGTGGGCGATCTCCTGACTGCCAAGGGCTACGACCCGGTGAAGATGGTCAAGGTGGGCGAGGCGTTCTACACCTCGTTGGGTCTGGCTCCGTTGCCGCAGACCTTCTGGGAACGCTCGCAGATCACCAAGCCGGCCGATCGCGAAGTGGTGTGCCACGCCTCGGCCTGGGACGTCGACAACCTGGAGGACCTGCGCATCAAGATGTGCACCAAGGTGAACGGCGATGATTTCATCACCATCCACCATGAGCTGGGGCACAATTACTATCAGCGCGCCTACAACAAGCAGCCTGCCTATTACCTCGATGGGGCGAACGACGGCTTCCATGAGGCGATCGGCGACACCATGGCGCTGTCGATAACCCCGCAGTACCTGGTGGAGATCGGCTTGCTCGACAAGGCGAAGGTGCCGGATGCGAGCAAGGACACCGGCCTGCTTTTGCGCCAGGCGATGGACAAGGTCGCGTTCCTCCCGTTCGGGCTGATGATCGATCGCTGGCGGTGGAAGGTCTTTTCCGGCGAGGTGACGCCCGATCAGTACCAGGCGGCGTGGACCCGGATGCGCGAGGAATACCAAGGCGTGGTGCCGCCTTCTGCTCGGCCGGCAGACGCGTTCGACCCCGGCGCGAAGTATCACATCCCCGCTGTGGTGCCTTACACCCGCTACTTCCTGGCGCGGCTGCTGCAGTTCCAGTTCTTCGAGGCGGCTTGCAAGCAGGCCGGCTGGAAGGGGCCGCTGCATCGTTGCAGCTTCTACGGGGACAAGAAGGTCGGCGCGAAGCTGAACGCGATGATGGAAATGGGCGCATCGAAGCCCTGGCCCGATGCGCTTGAGGCCTTCACCGGAAGCCGCGAGATGAGCGGCAAGCCGATGCTGCGCTACTTCGCGCCGCTTCAGAAGTGGCTGGAGAAGCAGAACGCCGGCAAGACCTGCGGCTGGTGACAAGATGAGCGGCGGGGCCCGGGCCTCGCCGCTCCATCACCCCGCCGGTGGCAGGGTATCACGGCCTCCGCCGTCCTCTTCGCCGGCCCAGGGGGCGACCAGCAACGACTGCTCTATGCGGTTACGACCCTTCGCCTTGGCCTTGTAGAGGGCGTGGTCAGCGGCTTGCAGCAGGCTCTCGGGCATTCGGATCGAACCGCCTATCCGGGCGACCGCCATGGCAACGCCGACGCTGACCGTCACGTGCTCCCCGCCGGGAGCGATCCCGTGCGGTATCCTGAGCGCCAGGACCGCGGACCGGATGTCCTGCGCGAGAGAAAGCGCTGCTTCCGCACCGGTATCACCCAGGATCAGGGCGAATTCCTCGCCCCCGTAGCGACACGCAAGATCGGTGGGCCGACGGGCGAAGGACCGGATTGCCTCGGCGAGTGCCCGCAGGCAGTCGTCGCCCGCCTGATGGCCGTAGCTGTCGTTGAACTGCTTGAAGTAGTCCACGTCCAGCAGCAGGAGCGCCATCTGGCTGCCTGACCGCAGCGTCTGGCGCCATGACCTGTCCAGCATCTCGTCAAAGGCACGACGATTGCCAAGGCCGGTGAGGCCGTCCTTGAGCGCGAGAGCTTCCAGTTCCTCTTCCAGGCGCTTGCGATCGGATATGTCGCGGATCACCAGGATCGTGTGGAGTTCCCTGCCTCGCTCGTCGCGGGCGGAGCGGGCCGTCGTCTCCGACCATCTCAGCGAACCGTCCCCACAGATCACCCGGAGCTGATGGGGCGCTGCTTCAAGTTCCCCTGACTGACGGCGGGACAGCACGTCCGCCACGACCGGCAGGTCGGGCTCGTGGATCAGGTGGAGGCCGTCGGTGCCGATCACGCCTGCGGGCGACCAGCCAAAGGTCGTGGCGGCAGATGGCGAGATATAGGTGAAACGGCCATCCACGAGGTGGCAGATAACGTCGCTGCTCCGTTCGACGATCGCGCGAAACATCGCGTCCTCCGCAGGCGGGCGGCGGGGCGATAGCCCGATCAGGCGGCGAACGGCGTCAAGGAGGGACATGGCCGGTACCAACGCCTGAATCGGGGCCGCGCTGCAATGCCTGATCGCTACGATCGCTTTCGAAACAGCAACCGAAGCGACGGAATCGTAAGCATCGCATGGTCCATCGTGCGTGCGGCCTTTTCCCGCGCGGGCGCGGCAAGTGCGTTGACTAGGCATGGCGCGGCGGTGCAGCAATCCGGCTCAGAACAGAGGGGGAGTACAGGATCATGCCGAAGCACGGGCGCGCTGCCGTTCGCTGCTCATGCCAAGCGGGGTCGGCATGACGCTGCCGGCGGAGCTTCGCGACAGCCTGACGCTGCCGGTCTTTGCCGCGCCGATGTTCCTGGTGAGTGGCCCCGAACTGGCGGTCGCTTGCTGCAAGGCCGGTATCATCGGCTCGCTGACGCGAAACCATTGCCGTGATGTGGCGGAGATGGAGCAGCAGCTTGCCGCCGTCAGGGATGCGCTGGATCGTCACCGGGATACGGATGGCGCCAACAGGATCGGGCCGCTGGCGATGAATATTTCGCCGACGTTCGGACGGGACGAGTTCCGCGAGCATCTGGAGATATGCCGGCGTTACGGCGTGCGGATCATTGTCACCTCAGTAGGAGACCCGACGCTTAACGCACCGCTGGTGCAGGAATACGGGCTGCTGCATTATCACGATGCCACCACCATCCGCTTTGCCGAAAAGGCGGCTGCGGCCGGGGTGGATGGCATCGTCTGCATCGGGGCGGGCGGCGGTGGCCATGCCGGAACGATCAGCCACCTGGCTTTCATTCCCGAGGTTCGTGCGATGTTCGACGGAACCGTCGTCATGGCGGGGGCGGTTTCTACCGGCGCCGTTGTCAGGGCAGCGGAAATGCTGGGTGCGGACCTGGCCTATGTGGGCACGCGAATGATTGCGACCCGGGAGTCGGCCGCCCCCGATGCCTATAAGGTCATGCTCGTGGAAGGTGGGGTGACCGATGTCATCTACACTCGGGGCGTGAACGGGCTTCCCGCCAGCTGGCTCAAGGCCTCGCTGCGGGAAAGCGGGCTGGATCCCGACAACTTGTTCATCCCCGAGGGGCGCAGCACCGAGCACCTGCCGGCAGGCAAGACGCCGTGGCGTGACATCTGGAGCGGCGGGCAGGGGATCAACCTGATCAAGGACATCCCCTCGGTGGCTGAACTCGTGGAGCGCCTCCGCCGGGAATATGTGGCGGCCTGCAAGATACCTGCAATGGCAGGGGCTGCCGGTGCGGACGAGGCCAGGCAGTGACCGGCGCACGCGTGGCCCGGCACGACGAGGGCGGGTTGTCCACGCTGGTTCTGACCCGGCCTGAGAAGCTGAACGCACTGGATACCTGTGCCTTCGACGAACTCGACGCGCATCTGGCCGATCTGGAGCGGCAGACAGACACCATCGGCTGCGTCGTGCTGCGCGCTGAAGGGCGTGCCTTCTGCGCCGGGGCCGACCTCGCGGCGCTGGGCATCAGGAGCGACGGTTCGCCGATCGATCCACGATACAAGCCGCGGGTGATCGAGAGGCTCTCAGCATTGCCCATGCCCGTGATCGCGGCGGTACACGGGGTCTGTTTCACGGGCGGACTGGAACTGGCGCTCGCTTGCGACTTCATCGTCGCTGACGCGACCGCGCGCTTTGCCGATACGCATGGCAAGTGGGGGCTGGTCGCCGCCTGGGGGCTCATGCAGCGGCTTCCCCGCCGCATCGGTACGCCGGCGGCGCGCCGGATGATGATGACCGGTCGTCAGGTGGACGCGGAGGAAGCCTTCACCATGGGCCTTGTGGACCTGATCGCGCCGGAAGGGGAGCTGGAGCGCACGGCCCAGGATCTTGTCGGGCAGATCCTCGCGAACTCGTGGCATACCAACTTCGCGGTCAAGCGCAGCTTGCGCGAGACCCAGGGGATGAACCTAGCGGCGGCGCTGGCGCATGAGAGCTACAGCTATCCCGGCAGCGCACCCGATCATGCCGAGCGGGTGGCGCGTTTCACCCGCAAGTAGAGGGAACGGCACTTGGACCCCGACCGCGAGGAAGACGGCGCCGGACACGAGGCACCGCTGGAACCTGAACGCCGCATCGTGGATCCTCACTTGCACCTATGGGACATCCCGAGGGTGGCAGAGGCACTGCAGGAAGCGCAGACCTTCCTCGTGCCCGAAGCTGCGCGCCTGATCGCGGCGAGCGGTCACCGCATCACGCACAGCGTCTTTGTCGAATGCCACGCGATGTATCGGCCGGGCGGCCCGGACGCCTATCGCTCGCTGGGCGAAACGGAATTCGCCACCGGCATGGCTGCGATGGCAGCGAGCGGGCTCTATGGACCTTGCCGGCTTGCGGACCGCATCATCGCCAACATCAACTTGTGCGATGATGGAGCCGAACGGGTCATCGAGGCGCATCAGGCGGTGGCCGGCGATCGCTTCCGGGGCGTGCGGATGAACACCGCCTTCAGCCCCGCCGGTCTGTTCGGTTGGTCTTGCGATCCAGCCCTGGCGCAGAGGCTTGCCGATCCCGCCCTGGTCGCTGGCGCCAGGGTGCTTGCCGGACGGGGGCTGAGCCTGGATATCTGGTGCCTTCACCCCCAGCTGCGACAGGTGATCCAGCTGGCTCGGGCGATCCCGGAGTTGTCCATCATCCTCGACCATGTCGGTACGCCCGATACGCGCGGAAGCTACGGCGAGCATCCCGACGTCGCCCTGCACGAGTGGCGGGCCCACATCGGCGACCTTGCCGAGTTGTCCAACGTGGTGGTCAAGATCAGCGGGCTGGGCATGGACGTGACGGCTCCTTTGTCCGCGAGAACGGGACGAGCCTCGTCCGTCCAGCTCGCAGAACAATGGCGGTGGCGCGTGAATGCGGTTGTGGACGCGTTCGGGCCGGCGCGCTGCATGTTCGCGAGCAACTATCCCGCTGACCGTTCCGCAGGCAGCTACGGCGCGATCTGGAACGCGTTCAAGCGCCTGGCGCAGGACTATAGCGAGGCCGAGAAGGAGCAGCTGTTCAGGGGAACCGCGGCCGCGACA
>Ga0233380_1000750_pt1 | contig 15886 bp, 14 predicted proteins | sample ElkDunMinimDraft_9_FD_191541 | JGI IMG/M metagenome (GOLD analysis project Ga0233380, IMG submission 191541) | Fecal eukaryotic communites from dung pellets of Tule Elk in California, USA - Elk Dung F36 | ecosystem: Host-associated > Mammals > Digestive system > Large intestine > Fecal | place... | reverse complement strand
CGGGTGGTAATGCGTTAAAGTTCTACGCATCGGTTCGTTTGGATATTCGTAAATCAACACAGATTAAAGACGGTGACAATGTAATGGGTAACCGTACTAAGGTTAAAATCATAAAAAATAAAGTGGCACCGCCTTTCCGTACCGCAGAATTTGACATTATGTATGGCGAAGGAATATCGAAAACCGGTGAAATTTTAGACATCGCTGTTGATTTTGAAATCGTTAAAAAATCAGGATCATGGTTTAGTTATGGCGATACCAAATTAGGTCAGGGTCGTGATGCCGTTAAAGCGTTAATTAAAGACAATCCCGAACTTCAGGAAGAATTAGAAGACCGTATTAAAGTACATATCAAAGAACAACAAAGTTCATAAAACAAAAACTCCCTTTCAGCTGAAAAGGGAGTTTTTTTATTACCCTTCATTTCGTTCTGACGGAAAATCTGTTTATGGAGGAAGATTTCTCTTTCCTCTTTTCTCTTTTCTCTTTCCTCATAATAATTTTCAAAACCCTTTCGCAATCCAGAAAAAATCATCAATTTTGAGCCAACAATGGGGTGCCGATTATTATTGGCTGAGATGATACCCAAGAACCTAGTTCTGCACCTGATCCGGATAATGCCGGCGTAGGAATTGTAACTTTATCATCTCATCATTTAATTTATTTATATGATGCAGGAAATTTTAAGTAAAACCAGCCTTTTAGAATGGTTTGGTGTATTTTTTTCGGTTGTGCAGGTTTTGCTGGCACAACGCAACAACATTAACAATTATCTTTTTGGAATTGCTGGTATTGTTCTGGCTATGTTTGTTAAGTTCAACGCCAAGCTGTATGCCGAGTTTACCCTTGATTTTTACTATCTGGTAATGAGTGTTTACGGTTGGCTGTTCTGGAAATTTGGCAAACAACAATCCGAAACGCCAATTTCGTTTACTACAACTACCGAAAAATATAAATCGGCAGGTATTGTAGTTACAGCCTTTTTAATTTTCTATATTTTTCTAACCAATTTCACAAACAGCGATGTGCCACTTTGGGATTCTTTGGTAACCGCTTTTGCCTGGGCAGGAATGTGGCTTATGGCGAAACGCAAAATAGAAAACTGGGTGTTGCTAAATATTAGTAACTTTCTCGCTGTGCCGCTTTTAATTCATAAAGAACTGTATTTATACGCTGCCTTAACCGTCTTTTTGTTTGTGGTTGCCATTTTTGGATACATAAATTGGTACAAAATTTTAAAGCAGCAAAAAAATGCATAGTTCCACCATTCAGCAAAAGTTATTGGGAGCAAAGCAAATTCCTGCCGATGTTATCAATCATATTTATAAAGAACGCTGGCTGCAAATCTGGGTTCCTAAAATGTATGGCGGTTTGGGTTTGAACTTTACCAACGGACTACAACTTTTAAAATCATTGGCTTTTATTGATGGTAGTTTAGGTTGGATGGTTACTTTATGTGCCGGTGCCAATTATTTTTCACGAAACCTGAAACCCGAAATTGCTAAAGAACTTTTTAAAGATCATTTTACATGTTTTGGCGGAAGCGGAGCTATTGGCGGAACTGCTAAAAAATTGAACCACCTTTACTTAATTAATGGCAGATGGACGTTTGCAACTGGCGCGCCGCATTTAAGTCATTTTACATTGAATGCTGTGGTTATAGAGAACGATCAGCCGGTTTTAGATGAAAATGGCAAAGAATTGATTCGATCTTTTATTATTCCGAAAGATCAGGTGGAACTTATTGCCGACTGGAAAGCTATGGGAATGCAGGCTACAGGAACATTTTCATTTAAGGTTGATACTATTTTGGTTGATGAAGATTACAGCTTTATTTATAACGAATTTTATACCGATGCGGTTTTAGATCGAATTCCGTTCCGCATTTTTGCCGATTTAACCTTGTTAGTAAATTACTTGGGAATGGCAGAACATTTTCTGGATGAAGCAGAAAAAATAAGACCTCAATTGTATTTATCGGTATTCAAAAACGAACTTCAAGACAATGAAAACCAAATTTATTTGTTTGCAGATAAAATCGAGGGTTTGTTAGAAAATAACGAAGAAATTTCAGTCGATATTCAAACCGAAATTCATCATTTTGGCGAAAAACTTGTAACTGATTTATCGCACAAAATTTTAGATCTTTATTTTCAGTTAGGCATTAAAGCATCACATACCAACGAACCTATTCAGCAAATATTTCGCGATTATTTTACCGCTACACAACATGCGAATTTTAGAAGAGTGTATTCTTAATTACATCTCTACAGACCAAATTTGTGTTTTGAAGTAGCCGATTTGTGTTACTCACACTTCTTCTTGTGCTGCTCAAAGTTAATCTAGCATATCTAAAGCTTCTTCTGGCATTTCTCATTCGTTATCATATATTTCTATCAAATAAATTTGTATTCTCAAAGTCTTGATAATTTGTGCAGTTAGGGCATTAATAAGGTAAACTAGCACGCAATAATTGCATGATAAAAATTAAATCACTTAGTATAATTAATTATATATTTGCTGTAAATTCTTATTTATTATGTTAAGTAAATCATATTTCTCCTTATTAATATTTCTAATTTCATTATCCCTATTTAGTTGCTCAAAAGTTGATGATTTTGATGAAAAAAACTCTGAAATAAATGAATCTGCTACATTTGAAGTGACTTTAGATACTCAAATTTTAAATAAATATAATCCAACAGAAATTTTAAAAATATTAAAGACAGAAGATGGTTATATAATTTTTATAAACGAGCAAATTACAACTGATGATAATGTGATACGTATAATTAAAATTAACAATGAATTTTCGGAACAATGGAATTTCTCAATAGATGGAAGTAAAGAATATCCCGAAAGGTTTGCTGGAGTTTTAGAATTACCTAATCATGAATACATAGCAATACTTAACACATTCAAAAATTATTTTGGTGGTATTATACGAGGTGAGGTATATGGGTTAAAATTTAATAATACTGGAGGATTTGAATGGAAAAAAACTTACATTAATAAAAAAAACGATTATGACAATTTTTTTATTAGCCACGATTATTCATTAAATTTTGAAAATGATTCAAACAATTTAAAGTTTTTCATATTATCAGATTCAATTAAAAATTTAACCACAATTGAACAATATTATAAGGAACTGACTGTAGATGAGAATTTCAATGTTTTAAATGAGGAAAATTTCTCCTTTGGTTCTGGTTCTGATTATAAGTTTGGAAATACAAAGTATCATTTAAATGGAAATAAATATACTTATGGTGATACATGGGTTATAGACTTTATAATAGGTAATGAAGAGCATTATTCATTTCAGGCTTTAATTTTAAAATATAATCAAGAAAACAAACTGATTTATAAAAATCTTTTTGGTATACCTGAAAGAAATGAAATCTTTCATGATATCTTAATTGATAATGATAAAATAATTACAATAGGTGAGCATGGAGACAAAAGTGGATTATATTTACATCACCGATATATTACACAACTTAATGAAAGTAACGGAAATTTAAATTGGGAAATTATCGCAGATAATCCTCTTTTTAGCGGAATGTACTCCTCTTATATTGGAAGAGATATAACTGTTGATGAGGACGGTAATTATTTAGCTCTTTTTCATGAATCCGCAGTTGAAGGGAATTGTAGCACTTTAGCTAAAATAAATAAGCAAGGCAAAGTTTTATGGACATATTTAGATTCTACTAAACAAAATATGAGTACTAACACCTTTTTCCCTTATAGTATATATACTGAAAAAGGAGAATATTTGATTTTTGGACTTAAAGAACAAAATAAAATTTGGGTAAAAAAAATAAAGAAAAGCTAAACAAATTACTTATAATAAATCCTTAACAAAATAGGTTTTTTGTTGTTATCAATAATGTTTTCTAAAATTTTAAAAGTTTCGTTACTAACCATTGGGCAGCCTTCGCTATTAATAATGGGCACCAATTGCTCTTCGTGCGGCATAAACGTATAAGTGTGTAAAACTACGTAACGTGCAAAAGCTTGGTCGTTGGTTTTATCTAAACCATGCAGTTTGTACGATTTTCCAAATCGCCCTACATAATCTACTCCCACTTTATAGTTTCCTAACGATGTCATATTACTGCCTTCCACATTGCTAAACTGCAGTTCGCCGTACGTTCCGGTGTTCGATCCTTTCCCATGCGCCACCAAACCTTTGTGCAAAATACTGTCGTTCTTTACATCGTACACATAAAAGCGGTTGTACCGACTTTTAATAGCCATATCTGCCAAGAAAACAACATCTTGATTAAAATCGGGATTTTGGTTTAGGAAATCTTTTGCTTTATCGGAGTTCAATATAAACCTGACAGCCATTTCTTTTGAAACTTCGTGTTGCAGTCGAACAAATTTAAGTACTAGTAAAACAGCAGCAGCTAATAAAACAATTGCTATTAAACTACGAATGATTATTTTTTTCATGCTTTAATAAAGGTTGTAAGATCAATTCACGCACTTGGTCTTTTAATTCGGGTTTATCGCGTTGGGTTAATCCTTTGGTTTCAACAAATGGATGCTGGTAAATGAACACATTTCCAGGATATCCTGCAAAAAATCGGAAAGGAAACATCTTTTTTAGCCCGACAAACGTCATAGGAACCACCGGAATTCCAAAATCGATCGCCAAACGAAAAGCTCCGTCTTTAAAATCATCTAAAACAATCGATTCGTCATGTGGCACACCGCCTTCGGGAAAAATACAGACACTTAAACCACTTGCCAGCTTTTGTGCCGCAGCAATCATAGTTTTTTGTCGGCTTACCGAACTTGTTCTATCTACCAAAATACAAGCTCTTTTATAGAAATATCCAAAAATGGGCAATTTTGCCAGTTCTTTCTTCCCAACAAAAACAAACGGATTTTTAACTAAAATCAGCATCAGCATAATATCCATCATCGAAGTATGGTTTGCCGTAAGCATATAACTTTTATTTGGATTGAATTGTTGTTTGGTAACGATAGATTTTCTAAAACCGGTTCCGTAAAACACCGCATACGCCCAAATTCTCGCTAAAAAGAAAAAGAATCGGTAAAATTTATCGGTTGATAATGAAATGATTAAAAAAGGCGAAAGCACCACAATTACCACCAATATAATTAGGTAAAACCATATTTTCCATAAAAACCAGATGGTGTTCTTTAAAAAGTTCATGTTTTTTTTGTTAGACACTGCAAATTAATAAATAAATAATTTTAACAACTAACGTTATAAACTTTTAAATTTGTAAAAAATAATTTTAAAAGAATGGCAAAAGTATTAACAGGAGTTCAAAGTACCGGAACCCCACACCTTGGAAATCTTTTAGGAGCTATTTTGCCTGCTATTGAAATGGCAAATAATCCTGAAAATGAAACGTTTTTGTTTATCGCCGATTTACATTCGGCAACACAGATTAAAGACGCTAAAACATTAAAAGAAAATACATACAGTGTGGCTGCAACCTGGCTTGCTTGTGGGTTAAACACCAACCGTGTTACCTTTTACAAACAATCTAGCGTGCCACAAACTTGTGAGCTTACTTGGTACTTAAGCTGTTTTTTTCCGTTTCAGCGTTTAACGTTGGCGCACTCGTTTAAAGATAAAGCCAGCTATTTAGATAATGTAAATGCCGGTTTGTTTACCTACCCTATGCTTATGGCTGCCGATATTTTATTGTACGATGCAGAATTTGTGCCGGTTGGTAAAGATCAGCTACAGCATTTGGAAATTACGCGTGATGTTGCTTCTCGTTTTAACAGCCAAATAGGAGAAACGTTTGTATTGCCGAATGCTAAAATTTCGGACGATATTATGACCGTTCCCGGAACCGATGGCGAAAAAATGAGTAAAAGTCGCAACAACTTCATTAATATTTTTGAAGACGATAAAAAGCTACGCAAGCAAATTATGGCTATTGTAACTGATGCTACTCCGTTAGAAGAACCTAAAAACCCGGATACCTGCAACGTATTTGCTATTTACAAGTTATTAGGAACTGCCGAACAAACTGCCCAAATGAGTGCTAATTATTTAGGTGGGAATTACGGTTACGGACATGCAAAACAAGCCTTGTTTGAATTGATATGTGATAAGTTTAAAGACATACGCGAAAAATATACGTACTATATGAACAACTTGGAAGAAGTGGACCAGTTTTTAACAGAAGGTGCTGCAAAAGCCGCTGTTATTGCAAACGGAACCTTAAACCGAGTTAGAGAGAAGTTGGGGTATTAAAATAGATTTTGTATAAAACAAAAATCCCAGACAATTCAATGTCTGGGATTTTTAGTATTCTAAAGCTTAAACTCTGCCAATGTTTAAAACTTTGGCAGAGTTATTTGAATTTTATTCTTTTACTTTAAAAACTTTTCCGGGTAAACCCACAACGATTCCGTTTAGTTCCAGCATCATTAATTCAGCGTTTAAAACAGACATATCCAAGTTTGTTTGTAAAGCAAGTTCATCAATATGCAACGGTTCATTTTGTAAACTCTTTAAAATAGTTTGTTGCAATGCTGTAAAATCATTTAGGTTGATTTCTTTTTTAACTTCCGCTTGTTTCTTTGGTTCTGCAGTTGTATTCCAATTTAAATCGGCAATTAAATGATCAAAATTATAAAGCAGTTGTGCGCGGTTTTCATGTATCAAACGTAAACAGCCTTTACTGAAATCATCGTTTATCTTTCCCGGTACAGCATAAACTTCCCGAGCATAATCGTTGGCAAAATAGGCAGTTGATAACGATCCACCTGTTTCTGCACTTTCAATAACTACCGTCGCATTGCATAAGCCGGCAATAATTCTGTTACGGCGTGTAAATAATTCTGGTACCAACATATTAAAACCGGCATATTCGGTAATAATTAATCCGTTGCTGAATAAATCGCTATAAAAATTCTTGTGCATTGCAGGATACAGTTTTTTAAAACTGGTTCCCATAATTCCTACAGTTGGTAAATTGAATTTTTTAGCTTCGTGATAAGCCGCAATATCAACTCCATAAGCCATTCCGCTTACAATTGTGGGTTTATAAGGTTGCAAATGTTCCATTAATTTTGATGTAACTTCTTTTCCGTAGGCTGATATTTTCCGAGTTCCAACAATTGCCAAACAATTATTATTTAAAAGAGAAAGATCGCCTTTATAAAACAAAAGTATAGGCGCATCGGCACATTCCTTTAAAAGTTTCGGATAGGTATCATCTAATATTCCAACACATTGAATATTGTTCTTTTCTATAAACTTTGCTTCTGCTTCAATCAAATCATTTTTATCAAACTTTAAAAGGGCATTCTGTATTGATTTCGGAATATTAAAATCTGCAAAAAACTGCTTGTTGCTCGCATCGAACAAAGCATCTACATCTTTAGAAAGATCAAGCAATTTTCGAGCAGACAATACACCAACCCCATCGCAAGCCAGTAGTTTAAGGTAAGATGTTAAAGTTAACTGATTCATTTACTTTTTTGATTATCATTCTTTTATAAATATAAATCTTTTTTTAAATTTGATAAATACGAAATGCATTCAGCTTTAAAATGTTATCAACAAAAACCAAAAATTGTTAATAACATTTGTGAATAAATTTCTTTAAAATGTATTGATTGGTTATTTTTGCCTTATGATGATCGAAAAACATATTTCAGCATTATTATATCGTTACCAATGCGTAACGGTACCTGGTTTTGGTGCTTTTATTACCGAAACTGTTTCTGCACGCTATAACGAAACAAGCAATACGTTTGCGCCACCAAAGAAAACCTTGTTGTTTAACAGTTTGCTACAACAAAACGACGGTTTATTGGCAAACCACATTGCCTTAGAAGAGCATATTTCTTTTAACGAGGCTGTTGTTTTAATACAAGAACAAAGTGCTTTATGGAAAGACGATTTAAGCAATAAAAAAGTTGTTTACCTTAAAAACATTGGAGAACTTTCTTTAAATAGCGAACAAAAAATTCAGTTTGAACCAGTTGGATCTACTAATTATTTAACAGCTTCTTTTGGACTAACCGCAGTTATGGCAACCGCTTTAATTCGTGAGCAACAAACCGAAACTAAAGTTATTGAATTAGCAACTACAACCAAAAACAAACCAAGTTTACAGTGGATGCGTTATGCAGCAGTAGTTGCCGCGGCAGTTGGTTTGTATAGTTCGGTATCAACTTACCAAGAATATGAAGTATATCAAGAGAAAAAAATAGCCGTTGAAAAAGATGTTCAAACTCAAATTGAACAAAAGTTACAACAGGCAACCTTTGTAATTGAGGCTCCGCAAATTATTAAAGAAAAAGTTGCTGAAGTTACTAAGCCTAACAAACCTTTTCACATTGTTGCTGGCGCTTTTAAAACCGAAGCTAAAGCGCAGATTTTAACAGACGAACTTAAGGCAAAAGGTTACACAAATGCAAAATATTTATCAAAATCTAAACACAATATGCGCCAAGTAGTTTACAACAGCTACACATCGCAAGAAGAAGCGCAAAAAGATTTACGACAAATACATGAAAAAGTAAATAAAGACGCTTGGATTTTTATTGAAAATTAATATTTAAAGACCCTTTCTGGGTCTTTTTTAATATACTATTAGATTATTTTCTGCTACTTTTGTAAAAAAATTAATATGCAGCCTAAAACTCCTAAAGATTCCATTACTGTTTTAACCGATATAGTACTTCCGGGTGAAACAAATCCTTTAAACAATTTATTTGGCGGCGAATTACTTGCCCGAATGGATCGTGCCGCAAGTATAACCGCACGTAGACATTCGCGTAGAATTTGTGTAACAGCATCTGTAAACAATGTTGCGTTTAACAAAAGTATTCCTTTAGGAAGTGTGGTAACTATTGAAGCGAAAGTTTCTAGAACCTTTAGAACTTCTATGGAAATTTTTCTTGATGTTTGGATTGAAGATCGCGAATCGGGTAACCGCCAAAAAGCAAACGAAGCTATTTATACCTTTGTTGCTGTTGATGAAATGGGTGCGCCAATTGAAATACCAACGATAACACCAGAAACCGAAGAAGAAATTAGTCGCTTTGAAGCAGCTTTACGTAGAAAACAGTTAAGCCTTGTTTTAGCAGGTAAAATGAAACCTAGTGAAGCTACAGAACTAAAAGCTTTATTCAGTTAAATACAATAAAAAAGAGTGCTTTTCAGCACTCTTAATTTTTTGAATAATTTTTATTTATCTACCCCCTCTAGTCATTCCGCCACCTGATGAACTTCTACTGCTACCACCTGATGTTCCGCTGCTTCTGCTCATAGATGGAGCTGAAGATCTGCTCATACTTGGTGATGAACTACGACTCATTGATGGAGCCGAACTTCTGCTTGAAGAAGATGAAGAACTTGGTTGGCTAAAACTTCTATTTGGTTGTGATGAAATACGTGATGAACGTTCAATTCTAGAGCTTGCCGGAGCAGCTTCTCTGCTTATTGTTGAATTACCAGATCTAATTCTACTATTATTATTTTGAATAGTTGCTCTGTCTGATCTTAATGTTGCATTAGAAGATCTGTTTCTTGAAAACTCTTCGCTTGAAACTCTTTGTCTTCCTGAATTTACAGTTGTAGCTCTTCCTGAAGAAATAGTTCTACTATCTGCATTCTGAACTCTACTAACATTTTCACTTCTGTTTACTCCTCTTGAGTTTCCTTCAGTTATATTATTTCTGGATCTTGAATTATCTCTTGTAGTTTCTAAAGCTCTACGGTTTGATACATTTTCATTACGGCTTGCAAAAGATCTGTTAGGGTTTTGACGCTCTAAAGAATTCCCTCTTACATTGCTATACATACGATCTGCACGAACTAATCTACGGTTATCTGTGTAAGAATATCTGTTTCTGTGATTAATGTGCGAATAGATATGGCTATGGTATCTAAACACCGGCATTGGTCGCCAATATGAATAATATGTTGGATAATACCCCCAATACCAAGGTGAATAATACGGACGGTAAGTTGTTAACCAAAACATATCAAAAAACATTGGTGTTGTATGATAAAAAGGTTCATAAATATAGTTAGGTCCGTAAATGTATGAGTTACCAACTACTTGTACGTGCACTGTTTTATTTCGTTGACGTTCCATTTCTATAGTTGCCACATCTTGAAATTGATCTTGACCTAAAACTGCCTGAATTACAATTACACGAACATCGCTTTCACCAACTTCAACCACACGTAAATAATCAACATAATTATCGTTATTTAAATCTAGGTTTGATATTTGTGCCGATGGATCGTTTATTCTACGCTCAAAATCTTCTAAATCTCTAGATTCACCAAAAATAGATGCTACTGCCTGCAAATCCAAATTATCAGAAATATCGTAATTCTGAGCTACAACAGTTGCATTACCCCTGTTGTTTTGCGCAATACCAACACTTGCTGTTAACATTGCCATTGCTATTAATGCGAATCTAAATATTTTCATTTTTAAATTGTTTTATGTTTTATATATACAAAATATCAAGTACTGTGCCAAAACTTTAAATAAAGAAAAAGACCTCAATAAATGAGGTCTTTTTAACTAAATAATAGGTTGTTACTATTTTTGTGTAATAATAAATTCTGATCTACGGTTCATTGCGTCTTGTTCTGGTGTACAATCTGCACCACAATCAACTCTTGGTACGCTTTCTCCATATCCACGAGCTTCTAAACGAGCAGCATTAATACCTTTAGATATAACATACTGTCTTGTAGCACGTGCACGATCTTCTGATAATCTTAAGTTGTAAGCATCGCTACCTTTATTATCGGTATGTGCTTCAATTTTAATTCTCATATTTGGGTTACGTTGCATAATTTGAACTAATTTGTTTAATTCAAACGCACCTTGTTGTGTAATGTTCGATTTATCGAATTCGAAATAAATATCACCTAAAATGATTTTAATATCATCTTTAATCAACATTTCAATTGGGCGTAACTCCACATCGATCGGATATTTACCATCTCCCCATTTCTGTAGCTCTACATCTTTACTTTCGTAGCCTTCTGAAGTTACTTGTAAAGCAAAAACTTTGTTACAGTCGGTATCATAACGTACAATTCCGTAAGCATCTGTAAAACGTGTTTCAATTACATTTTTATCATAATCTAAAATTGCAACCTGCGCATCTTTTAAAATAGCTCCTGTTTTTTGATCTTTAACTGTAATTACCATTTCGGTAACACAAACAGGACGCACTTTATAAATATCGTCACGGCCTACACGGTTTGTTGATAAGAAACCAATTCCTTTGTCTGAATAATAAGATAAATGAAAATCGTCTTTTGCTGTATTAATTGGGTCACCAATGTTGCGCACTTTTGCATTTGGATCGGTTAAATCAAACATATACAAATCTAAACCACCAAAACCTTTATGTGAGTTAGACGCGAATATTAATTTATCATCATCTGATACAAACGGGAATGATTCACGACCTTCTGTATTAACGATTGTTCCCATGTTTTCAGGAGTTCCATAAGTACCATCTTCATTTAAAGCAACACGCCAAATATCCATATCACCTACAGTTCCAGGCATATCAGATGCGAAGTATAACATTTTACCGTCTGGTGAAACAGCTGGGTTACTTACCATATAGTGTGGTGAATTAAATGGAACAGGTTCAATATCTGTCCATTTTTTTCCATTGTACTTTGCACGGTAAACACTTACTTTACCTTTCTTTAAACGGTTTTTCTTGTCTCTTTCAAACTTTCCGCCACGGAAACTTTCTGTAGCAAAAAACATCGTTTGCCCATCTGCTGTTACCGTTGTTGGTCCATCGTGATGTTTTGTATTTAATTCACCCACTGGTTTAATGTCTTTGAATTTATTTTCATCGGACACATAGGTTGCAGCGTATACATTCAAGAAAGGTTGATTATTCCATCCATATTTCTTTTTAGATTCATCGCGTGCAGAAGCAAAATAAAATGTATTATCGGTAGTTAAAAATCCACCAAAATCAGAAAATTCAGAATGGTTCATTCTGCTGTCTTCAAAGGTAAAAAGTGCTTCTTGGCTTCTTAATGCAGGAATGTAATCTGGATCTTGCATAAAATCAATAGCACGTGAGTCTTCCGGTTTTAAATCGGCAAATTTCTTCATTATTTTGTTAGAAGTATCGTAACGCCCACTTGCTTTAAGCATTTGTGCATATTTATAGTAAACTTCGGCATCTTGATTTGGGTTTAATTCAATTGCCTTTGCATACCACTTCGCAGATTCTACGGTATTAAATAAATTGTAATAGGTTTCAGCTAACTGTACTACCACATAAGCATCGGTTTTTTCGCCGCGCACTAATTTTTTATAGTGCTCTGCTGCTTCAACAAATTCATATCTTTTAAATAAATTGTCGGCATGCTTTAAACGCTCTTCAGGTGTACTGATAAATGCTGTGTTTTGTGCTTGCGCTGTATATAAAGAACCTATTAATAAAAGGGATAAGTATATTTTTTTCATAATTATTATTTAGCAGCTGTTAGAAGAAACGTGGTGAACTAGATACTTTTTTCTTGTAGAAGATATCAAATAATAATATTACTTCATGAGAACCGCTTGTTGAGTAATTTAAATCAGATGTAATATAATCGTAAGCGTACCCCACTCTTAATTTTGGTGTAATTCTGTAATTAATCATTGCACCAAACGAATCTTGTAAACGGTACGTAACACCCATTTCTAACTTATTATCGTATAAAGCATTTGCAGATATATCAACAGAAACAGGAGACTCTACAGCCATTTTTAACATAGTAGATGGTTTAAACTTCCATTGGTTATTTATATCAAACACATAACCACCTGTTAAAAACATGTGTGCTACATCTGTTCCAAATTTCTTGTTATTCTTTTCTAAGTAGGTATTTTGTAATAAATTAGTAACACTAAAACCTGCGTAATACTTATTTGTAAAATAAAAAGCACCTACACCTGCATTGAATAATGTTGAGCTACTATCTTCAGCGAAAACTATGTCATTTTGTTCAGGTAATGTATTATTAATTTTACTAAACAAGCCTATTTCTTGCATTGTAACACCACCTTTTACACCTAATGCTAAACTGTGACCTTGCCCTAAACGAATGGTATAAGAAACATCTACATTAACAGAATTCTCGGTAACTGGACCTATATTATCATTCATAAAAGACAAACCAACACCAAGATTTTTTGCAACTGGTGTATGTAAAAATGCGGTTGCCGTTTGTGGAGCACCTTCCATTCCCAACCATTGCGATCTATACAAAATCCCTGTTGACATATAATCATTTATACCCGCATACGCTGGGTTTAATATACTTTGATTGTACATATACTGTGTATAGTGAGGATCTTGCTGAGCAAGCCCTTTAAAACTTCCTAGTAGAATACAAACTACCGCAACAATACTTTTATTTATTTTCATAAAGGACATATTTATGTTTTCAATATTACAAATATAATTTTATTTTTCAACTTTTATTAATGCTTTTGTTTCTCTTCAAAACAGCCTCTGTTAAGAAATTACTAAAATAACAATATTAATTTAATATAATCAAGATTTTTTTCAATATTTAAAAAAAAACAACTATAGCATTAACTTACAGCAAACTATTACGTGGTATTTTAATAAATTTGCATTAAACCTATATATCTCATTAAAAAAAATAATGTTAGAAAAAGAAGAAATTAATTACGAAAAAGCCGTATTGGTGGGAATTATCACCCAAAACCAATCCGAAGAGAAACTTAATGAGTACTTAGACGAGTTAGAGTTTTTAACACAGACCGCAGGTGGGGAAGTGGTTAAAAGGTTTACGCAAAAAATGGATAAACCAAATCCTAAAACATTTGTAGGTACTGGAAAATTAGACGAAATTGAAATCTACATCAAAGAAAACAAGGTTGATACACTAATTTTTGATGATGAGTTAACGCCTGCCCAGCAAAAAAACTTATCACGACAATTAGATTGTAAGGTATTAGATCGTACCAATTTAATTTTAGATATTTTTGCCCAGCGTGCACAAACGTCATACGCTAGAACGCAAGTTGAATTAGCCCAATTTCAATATTTGTTGCCTAGGTTAACGGGTATGTGGACACACTTAGAGCGCCAGCGTGGTGGTATTGGTATGCGTGGACCTGGTGAAACTGAAATTGAAACTGACCGACGTATTGTTAGAGATCGTATTGCTTTATTAAAAGAAAAAATACGCACAATTGATCGCCAAATGGCTGTGCAACGCGGTAATCGTGGAGCTATGGTGCGCGTGGCATTGGTTGGTTATACCAATGTAGGAAAATCTACCTTAATGAATGCCATGGGAAAAAGTGAAGTTTTTGTAGAAAACAAGCTCTTTGCAACCTTAGATACTACTGTTAGAAAAGTAGTTATTAAAAACCTGCCTTTTTTACTATCGGACACAGTTGGTTTTATTAGAAAGTTACCTACACAATTGGTAGAATCTTTTAAATCGACCTTAGATGAAGTACGCGAAGCAGATTTGTTATTACACGTTGTAGATATTTCGCATCCGGAATTTGAAGATCATATTGAATCGGTAAATCAAATTTTAAAGGATATTAAAAGTGATGACAAGACAACTATTATGATTTTTAATAAGATTGATGCGTACAAAGCTGAAAAATTTGATGAAGAAGATTTAATGATTGAACGATCGTCTAAACATTACTCTATTAATGAATGGAAAAAAACATGGATGAGTAAAGTTGGCGAAAACAATACCGTTTTTATATCAGCTACAGAAAAAGAAAATTTTGAAGAATTACGCCATAAGGTATACGAAGCGGTAAGACAAATTCATATTACCCGCTTTCCGTACAATAACTTTCTTTATCCTGAGTATACAGAAAACGAAGCAACAGAAGAATAAAAAGAAATCGTTTCACAACTTCAGAAGAAACACAAAAGCCAATAGCAAAATACAGTGATTTAGATTATTTTCTGTTGATTAAAAATAAAAAGAGGAAGCTTCACCACTAATGAGACTTCCTTTTTTTATTCTTGTTTTATTTGTCATGTTATAGTTTATGAATAAGTGGAAGGAAAAATGATCTTTAACGTTGTTCCTTTTTCTACGTGTGTACTTACAGTAATTTTAACTTGTAGTATTTTGGCAATGTCACGAACAAGATGCAAACCTAAACCTGTATTAATTCCTACTAATAAATCTTCGTTAAAAAGAGGCTTAAATTGGTTTTCGTCTGCGCCTTTTCCGTTATCAGAAATTGACAAAACAACTCCATTATTTTCTGTATATAATCTCCAAACTATTTCGGGGTTATGGGTTGCCTCCACTGCTTTTATTGCATTCGAGGTTAGGTTTCGCATAATTGTTTTTAGATAATCTTCATCTGTTTTTAATGTTAACTTATCTGGATTTTCGAACCTTAAAGAAATGGTACTATAATTTACAAAAAAAGCAGCTATGTCTTTAAAAACAATACCGGGGTTTACTTCTTGAAATTTAGGTTTAAAATTGACCATTTGCCCTTTACTCCATATCAGTAAATCATTCATATTGTTTAATAAATTTTCTGCTGATGTTAAAGTTTCTTTTTGCAGGTTGTATTGCTCATTAATATCTAATTTAAATTTAGGGTTTTGCTGTAAGTAAATTAGTTTAATAATGTTAGATATTGGCGCCCTTAAATCATGATTTAGAATATTTAACAACCGCGTTTTAACTTGATTACTAACCCTTAAATCTTTATTAAGATTCATTAATTTAGAATTATGTGCTTTTTTGATACCATTTTGGTAGTATAATAAAGAACCAATTATTGTTAACAGAAGAATACCTATAAGAAGATACCAGGTTTGTTTTGCTGCATTTTCAATTTTTAAATCTTTT
>Ga0233380_1000742_pt1 | contig 16008 bp, 20 predicted proteins | sample ElkDunMinimDraft_9_FD_191541 | JGI IMG/M metagenome (GOLD analysis project Ga0233380, IMG submission 191541) | Fecal eukaryotic communites from dung pellets of Tule Elk in California, USA - Elk Dung F36 | ecosystem: Host-associated > Mammals > Digestive system > Large intestine > Fecal | place... | reverse complement strand
CGGGCTCGACGGACTGGATGCTCTCGCGCACGCCGCATTCTGGAGCCTTACCGCCAACATCCTGACCCTCACGATCGTGTCGCTCCTCACCAGCCAGTCTGCCCTGGAGCGGGTGCAGGCCAGCGTCTTCGTCGATGTGTTCCGCCGGGGCGGACCCCGGGGCAGCTTCGTGCGCGGCTCGGCGACCGCCAACGATCTCTACTTCGTGGTGGAGCGCGTGCTGGGAGAGCGGCGTGCCGCAGCATTGTTCGACGCTGAGGCGCGCGAGCTCGGGGTCGAACCCGACACGCTTGAACCGTCGCCCGACTTCATCGGCAGGCTTGAGCGGGAGCTCGCGGGCGCCATCGGCGCAGCGTCGGCCCACGTTATGCTGTCCAAGGTGGTCTCCGGCAGTGCCGTCTCCCTGGAAGAGATGATGCAGATGGCAGACGAGACGCAGCAGATGATCCAGTACTCGCAGCAGTTGGAGAAGACCTCGGCGGAACTGCGTTCGACAGCCCAGCAACTGGAGGAGGCGAACGCCCAGCTGCGCGAGTTGGACAGCCAGAAGGATGAGTTCCTGAGCCAGGTGAGTCACGAGGTCCGTACCCCGATGACGTCGATCCGTTCCTTCTCGGAGATCCTGCTCGACGGCACGGAGGTCGAGGAGAAGCAGCGGACGCACTTCGTGCGCACGATCCATCAGGAGAGCGTCCGCCTCACCCGCCTGCTCGACGAGATACTGGACCTTTCCGCGCTGGAGCGCGGCGAGCGAAGCTGGGAGAACATGCCTCTCGATGCCGAGGCGGCGTTGGAGCGGGCGCTATCCGTCTGCGAGGCGCTGCTGCGGCAGCGCGGCATGCGTGTCGAGTTCGGAGAAAGGGCAAGCACCACGATCATCGAGGGCGATCCCGACCGGCTCTGCCAGGTGTTCATCAACGTCATTTCCAACGCCGTGAAGTACAACGATGCCGACCAGCCGGTGATGCGGGTCAGTTCGGCGGTCCGTTCAGGCTTCTATGTCGTGGACATAGCGGACAACGGCCCGGGCATCCCCAAGACCGAACGCAACCTGATCTTCGAGAAGTTCGCTCGCGGCGAGCGCGGCATGGTTGAGCAGGCGGGTGCAGGACTGGGGCTCGCCATCTCGCGCCAGATCGTTGCCCGCATGAACGGTTCGCTGGAACTGGTGTCCAGTCCGCTTTCCGGCGCGTGCTTCCGGGTGAAGCTGGCGGTGGCAAGGTAGAGCCTAGAAGTTGCCGGAATCGGGGATGTTCAGCAGGTGCCCGCAGGCCTTGCAGTGGACGGCATCCGGCTCGTGCTTCTGCAGGCCGCATTCGGGGCAGGTGAACTGGACCTTGGCGGGCCGGAAGATCGCCTGTGCCAGACGGACGAACAGCGAAATGCCGATGATCATGATGACGATCGACGTCAGTTTGCCGAACGTGCCCGGCAGGATGATGTCGCCGAAACCGGTGGTAGTCACGGTGGTGACGGTGAAATAGAGGGCATCGACATAGCCATTGATGTTGCCCTGCCCGGAGCGCGCGAAGGCCGTGTAGACAAAACCCGTCACCACGAAAAGGAAGACGAACAGGTTGATGCCCGCCTGGATCGGCTCGCGATAGAGGCCCAGCCCCCGCTTCAGCAGGGGGCGCCAGAACACGTTGCTGCGGGTGAGCGTCCACAGCCGCAGGATGCGCAGGAAGCCCAGGTTGAAGAACCACGTGGGCGCGAGCAGCGTCACGAGTATGAAAATGTCGATGATGACCGGAGGCTGTCGCAGCCATCGCAGAACATCGGTGGAGGCGAGGCCACGGGCGATGAGGTCCAGCGCCAGCAGCGCCGCGATGGACAGATCGATCCACAGAAAGGACTCGGCGTCGCGCAGCAGGGGACTGGCGATGAAGAAGCCGATGATGGCGAGATCGACCAGGAGCACGGCGCTCTGGAAGCGCAACGCGGCAGGCGAATGGCCGTGGTAGAGTATCCGGAGCCGTCGCCGCAGGCGGTCCAGAGTTCCTCCTTCGGTATCCTGTTCTCTGGTCTTTTCGCCCAGCTGAGCCTCCTACGGCGATTGCCGATCATCGCCGCCCGGCACACCATGTGGCCCGGCAGAGGGAACCTGTTCAGGCTCGCGACCTCCGCTGATGCCGACGGCTTCCGGAACGCCCGCCCGCGCCAGCGGTTCCCCGGCGAGCCCTGGATCGTGGGGGCCTCCGGAGGGGGCAGATGAGCGTCATGACGCTGGCACCGTGGAGGGCTGCGTCAATCGCCGCCTGCGGCCGCAGTTGCGGGCGACCCCGCCAACAGCTATGTCCGAGGGAACGTGTTCGGCACCAAGAGACAGCATGAAACTGGCATTCGTCATTCCGGCCTATAACGAGGAAGCGCTCATCGGCAAATGCCTCGAGAGCGTCGTGGCCGAAGTTGCGCGCAGTGGCCGGCCGGCCGGGATCATTGTCGTGAACAATGCCTCGTCCGACCGGACCGGCGAAATTGCCCGCAGTTTCCCGGGCGTCGAAGTGGTGGACGAGCCCAAGAAGGGGCTGGTCAACGCCCGCGACGCCGGCTTCGCTGCCAGCGCCGGCTATGATCTGGTGGCCAACATCGACGCGGACACCCTGGTGCCGGAGGGCTGGCTGGACACCGTATACCGGGAGTTCGAGCGCGACAGCCGCCTCGTGTGCCTGTCCGGACCCTATGTCTACTACGACATGAGCGCGTGGAATCGCTTCCTGGTGAACGCGTTCTATGTGCTGACCAAGCTGATCTACCTGGTGAACCGCTACGTTCTACGGGTCGGCTCCGTGGTGCAGGGTGGGAACTTCGTCTTCAAGCGCCAGGCCTGGGCCGATGTGGGCGGCTACGACCGCTCCATCACCTTCTTCGGCGAGGACACCGACGTCGCCGTGCGGCTTTCCAAGGTCGGAGCGGTGAAGTGGACATTCAAGCTGAAGATGAAGACTTCTGGCCGGCGGCTTGAAAAGGAAGGCGTATTCAAGACGGCCTCCACCTACACCCTCAACTTCTTCTGGGTGACATTCCGGGGAAAACCGGTGACCAAGGACTATACGGACATCCGGCCTCACTGAGGGCCGGCTGACCAGACCCGACGAAGTCGGGGCCACAGGAGGGCAGATGGCGCAAACCGATCCCGCAGTCGACATCGACCATGTACCCCCGGATGAAGGCGCCGACCGGCTGTCCGCCATCCTGAGGGCGATTGCGAGGGACGGAACGCGGGAGCGGATCTCGATCGGAGACCTGCTCCACGCCATGGAACATCGCGCAGTAGGGGCGCTGATGTTCATCTTCGCAGTGCCGAATGCCATTCCTGTGCCACCGGGCGTGTCGGCCGTGCTGGGCGCGCCGCTCATATTCCTGTCCTTTCAGATGATGCTGGGCCAGCGGCCCTGGCTGCCGCGTGTCGTCACCGACAGGTCGCTGTCGCACCACGAGTTCCAGAAAGTGGTAGACCTTGCAGCCCCCTGGCTGGCGAGGGCGGAACGGTTGATGCGCCCGCGCCTGCAGCGGCTGGCACGCCCTCCTGCAGAGTTCGTGATCGGCTTCATCTGCCTCGTTCTTTCGGTGATCCTGTTCCTGCCCATCCCGCTCGGCAACATGCTGCCGGCGTTCACCATCTGCGTGCTCGCGCTGGGTGTGCTGGAGCGGGACGGCTTGTGGATCATCGTCGGCGCCATCCTTTCAGTCGCGGCGGTGGTGATCGTGTGGGGCGTGGTGCTGGCTCTGGTGTGGAGCGCGTTGTTCGTGCTCAGCAACGTGCTCGGATGGCAGCTGCCGCTCGTCTCGTGATGGATCGTTAGGGGATAGCGGCCAGGGAGTCGTCGCGGGATGTCGGTGCCGACGCAGATACCAGCCCTGCCGCAGTTGGCGACGCTTCTCCGCAATCCTCCGTCTATGGCACTCGCGCTGCGGCCGGGGCAGGTGCTCGACGCAAAGGTGGTCGGTCCGGGCGCTGGCGGCACGGTGCGCATCGATGTGCAGGGGCAATCGCTCAACCTGCTGCTGCCGCAACCGGCCGCGCCCGGAACGATCCTGAAGCTGACGGTGGAGGCCGTCACGCCCCAGGTGCGGCTGTCCGTCCAGGTGCCGTCGGTACCGGCGGCGCCACAAGCTCCGGTGGCAGGCGTAGGCAATGGGGCTCCACCGGCGGCCGCGCAGCAGGTGCTGACGCAGATGGTACAGGCTGCCGTGCCGCTGCAAGGCGCGGCTACGGGGCTCACTGCGGTGCTGGCGACGCTGGTCGGCGCCACGGGGTTGCCAGAACCGGTACTGAGGGCGGCACAGCAGGTGCTGGCAGGCAGGCTGGATCTCAGCGCCGGCACGCTGAGCGGTGGCACGCTGAAGCAGGCGGTCGCCACCTCCGGCATCTTCTCCGAGGCGCGGCTCGGCAGCCCGGCGACAGCGGGGGTGGGTGATGCCAAGTCGGTGCTTCTCGCCTTGCGCAGCAGCCTTGTCGCGTGGCTTGGCAGCGGGCAGCATCCGATAGCTGCCCCGGCAACCGTCCCGCCGCCTCTTCGCGGCATGACGCCGCGCGCCAGGGTGCCGGATGTGCAGCCGGTGCTCCCTCTCGAGGGGGGCGAGCCTGTCGATGAACTCGGCCGGCGGGCCCTCGATCACGCCGAGGCAGCCATCGCGCGCCTGCGCCTCCACCAGCATGCATCTCTGCCGGACGCGGAGGGGCGGCCGGCTCCGGCCCTGAGTCTCGATGTGCCGGTGATGGTTGGTGGCTACCAGGCGCTGCTGCACCTCCAGATCCGGCAGGATGGGGAGGGGCGCGAAGAGGCCGGAAGCGCCGATCGCGGCTGGCAGATGCGGTTCGCCATCAACCTGCCGGCTCTGGGCGAGGTGGGTGCCCAGGTGTCGCTGCGGGCCGGTACGGCTGGTGTGATGCTGTGGGCGACCGAGGAGGCGACGGCGGTGGCACTGGAGCAGGACATCGAACTGCTCCGCGCCGGGCTCGTGGCTGCAGGCCTGCAACCTGGATCGCTTCTCGTCCGGCACGGAGAACCCGCCGCCGGGCCGCAACTACAGCCGGGTTCACACCTGCTGGATGAACGGCGATGACGGAGACGCCGCCTCCACCTGCAATCGCCGTGGCTCTTCAGTACGAGAAGGGTACGAGCGATGCCCCGCGGGTGGTCGCCAAGGGCAGGGGGCTGCTCGCCGCGCGGATCGTAGCGCTCGCCGACGAGCATGGCGTGGTGATCGAGGCCAACCCCGCACTGGCAGAGGCCCTGAGCGGCGTCGAACTCGACGAGACGATCCCGATCGAGCTCTATGAGGCCGTGGCCGTGGTGATCGGCTATGTGCTGCGGGTCAACGGCAAACGCTGATCCATTGAAACGGGGTGGGTGGCTCCCCATGTTTTACGTAGTACAGCAAGGGAGCGTTTCATGGGCCAGCAGCAGGATTTCGACGCCATCAACGGCCTGTTCGACCGTATCGAGGACGTCGCGCGCCGGAGCGAACAGCGGGACCGGGACGCGGAGGCGCTGATCCAGGAGAGGCTCCGGCAGTATCCGCCTGCACCCTACTACATGGCGCAGACCATCTTGGTGCAGGAAGAGGCGCTGCGTCAGGCGCGGCAGAAGATCGAGGAACTCGAGGCGCGAACCAGCCGTGGCAGCGGCTTTCTCGGCGGGCTGTTCGGGGATGGCGAGCCTGAGCGGCGCCCCGCTCGCCGTGGTCCGTGGGACCGCGGCGAAGAGCAGCGTCGCTCTCCAGGCGGCGGCGGATTCCTCTCGGGTGCAGCGCAGACTGCCCTTGGTGTAACCGGCGGCGTATTGCTGGGCAGCGCCATCGCTGGAATGTTCACCGGCGGTGCTGAAGCCGGCGAACTGCCGCCGGAAGAGCCTGCGGACACCGGAATGGACGATCACGGTGGCGACCACTCGGACTTCGGCGGCGGCGACTTCGACTTCGGCGAGTTCTAGCGCTTTTCGTAGAACTCGTTTCCGCCGGCCTCGAGCACGTAATACATGTTGTTGTAGGGAAAGCGCAGTCCGGCGGTGTGGAAGTGCTGGGCGTTGCGTACCCCCGGGTGACGGGCTCCACGTAGCACCTGGTCCGCCATCTGAGCCGCGAGCACGGCACCGCTGTCGGTCATCTTGCGGGTGAGAACGCCCTGGGCGAACTGGTTCTTCTGCCCAACGACTCCGCACACGGTTTTCGGATAGCGTGGATCATTGACCCGGTTCATCACCACGCTCCCGACGGCAAGCATGCCCTCTGCACTCGAGCGGTTGGACTCGAAGTACATCGCACGCATCATGCACTCCTTCTCGGAGAGCTGCGCCATGCCGAAGTTGATGCCGAACAGGCTGCAGCCACCCAATGAAACGGTCGCCACGGAAATGGCGGCGAGACGGCACAGCGTGCGTGCGAGCGAGCTGGAGCGCATGGGATGATCCGTTGCATTGATGCAATACGGATCAAATTTGCCCTATCAGCCTTAAGGGTGGATTGCCCGGGACGGTAAACGAACCGCTAACGGCGGCCCCGGCGAAACAAAGTGGACAACAGGGCTATGGTGCCGACGGTGACGAGGAGTGGCACCGGGTCCCTCTGAACCGCGCGTCCTGCAAGGCGGGCCTGGCGACCCAACTCCTCTGTCGCCACGGGCAGCTGACGCCGGAGGTCGTGGACCAGCGCAGAGGCATGCTGCTGAAGATCCTCATAACGATGAGAACCCTGGTCGCGCAGCGCGCTGGCCAACTCCCTCACGTCCTCCCGAAGGCGGGCAACGCGCTCAGCCAACACGTCCGCCGCATAATCTCGGTTGCGCTCTATCATATGGAAAGCCCTGCCGGTCCTGGCCATGACGACGCTCCTCATGCCGTGTGTACTGTCTCAACTCGCCCGTGCCTCTACCGGTTCCGCCGCAAGAATTGACCGGCCAGCATCTTGGATTTTCTGCGCCGCTCCACCATGTGCATCCATCATCGGAGGGAGACCACCATGGACAAGAGCCGCGCCCGCCTGGAGCGTCTGTTCGACCGCCTGGAGCGGCGCGTTCCAATAGCGGCGCGCTGGCTGAGGTACCTTCGCCGCCCGGAGACGAGGTGGTTCCGCATTCCACTCGGCGTCCTGCTGATATTCGGCGGAATCTTCAGCTTCCTGCCCGTGCTGGGGATCTGGATGCTGCCCCTGGGATTGCTGCTGCTGGCGCTCGACCTGCCGTTCCTGCAGGGGCCGGTGAACACCTCGGTTCTGCGCGGCACGCGCAAGTGGAGCACGTGGCGGCGTTCCCGCCGTGACGGACGTAATCAGCGCTAGGGCAGGCGCCCGGCAGCAAAATCGGCTTCGATACGGTCGACGATAGCGGCCAGTTTCTCGTCGATGACATGAAGGTACTGCGTCCAGTCGGACAGCTTCTGCAATTCCTCAGGTCCGTCTGAAATGCCCCGCAATGCAATCAGCGGCAGGTCGAAAACCTGGCACACGCGCAGGATCGCGAACGTTTCCATGTCCACCATGTCGGAGTCTACGGTCTCATAGGCGGCGCCGGATACCACGTTGGCACCGGTAGAGAGCCGTGCCCGCGGTACACCCTCAACACCCAGAGACAGCGGCAGCACTGCCGGGAGGCCGGACATCGGCGTCTCGCCCTTGGGAAAACCCAGGGCGGACGCATCCATGTCGCGATAGGAGACGGTGCTCGCCTGGTAGACCTCGGCCTGCGAGAGCGTCCTCGAGCCGGCAGATCCGAGCGAGACAACCATGCTGGGCAGTTGCCCCTGCGCCTGCCGGGCGGCGAGTTCGCGGGTGACGGCGATGGCAGATTCGACCGGCCCGATGCCGCACATCAACGGCGTGATGCGGGAGCGCAGGTGGGGCCCGTACTCCTGTTCGGCAGCCATGACGTAGAGAATGCTCATTTGTGATCGAATAGCAGGCCGCCAGCCGCTTGCCAAAGCCAGACCTTACCCTTTCGTTAAGTCCTCAGTGACAATCTGAAGTCACCAGCGCCCGTGAGCGCTGCGCGTGATCAAGGGGTAGAAAGTGCGTTTCGCCGTGATCGAGGGCAGCAGGGAATGGACCGAGCCAGCCAGGCCGGCCCTGCGCGATGTGTCCAGGTCGTTATCGGTTGAGGATGTGGAGGCGGAGGCGCAACGACGCCTGAAGGCTGTCCGCCTGGACGAATGGCGCACGCGGGAATTCATCACTGGCAGGCCAATGCCTGACGACGTGCGGCACTACGCGATGCAGGTGGAGTTTGCGGCCCGGGCGATCAGCCGGCTGATGCCCATTCCGAGCGATTTCAACAGCGACGTGTACTGGCCCCGCGTCTGGAGCTGAAGGCGGCACCCTCCGCATAGCGGAGGGTTACCTGCTCAGGCAGCCTTGCGCGTACGCGACGCCCTTTTTGGTGCGGACTTCACGGATTTCGCCGTGTCCTTGGCCAGCTGTGCGACGGCCTTGAACCAATACACCTGGTCTGACCCGTCGGGGCGGCCATCGGCCTCCCAGAGCTGATAGGCAAGTTCCTTGATCCGATCTTCCATCTCTCAATCTCCGAGCCGCAATCGGCAGTACCGATGCTGAATGCGTATGGTTGACGCCGGGTAAACTTGCGGCCGATTGGCTGCACACCGTCGCTCCTGGGATGCGAGGTTCTTCCGTCGGTTACGGTGACAGCGCCCACCGGTCGTGGCAGATTCGGTGGCAGGAGGACTGCCAATGAGCTTTCGCGCACTCATCACGGATCGGGATGAAGCCGGTACTATAACGTCGACCGTGCAGCAGGTTGAGGACGATCGTCTGCCCGACGGGAACGTCACGGTTGACGTCGATTGGGCAGGCCTCAACTACAAGGACGGGCTGTGCCTGACAGGGCAGGGCGGTCTGGTGCGCGCCTACCCGCATATCGCCGGAATCGATTTCGCCGGAACCGTCCGCGAGAGCCTGGATTCCCGCTATGCACCGGGCGATGCAGTGGTGCTGACGGGTTGGCGGGTCGGCGAAACACGGTGGGGCGGCTATGCCGAGCGCGCCCGGGTCGATGCGAACTGGCTTGTGCCGCTGGCGCAGGGGCTCACAACGCGCGATGCGATGACTATCGGTACCGCCGGCCTGACTGCCATGTTGGCGATAGGGCGGCTGGAAGCGGCGGGCGTAACGCCCGGCCGCGGTGACGTGGTGGTGACCGGAGCCTCCGGCGGCGTCGGTTCCATCGCCGTCAGCCTGCTCGCGCGCCTGGGATATCGGGTGGTGGCCCTGTCGGGGCGACCAGAGCATGGCGAGGCGCTGCGACAACTCGGGGCCAGCGAGATACTGCCGCGCGATGAGTTTTTCTCCCAGCCAGACAAGCCGCTGGAGTCAGCCCGGTGGGCTGGCGCGGTCGATAATGTCGGTGGCGCAGTGCTCGGCAAGCTCCTGAAGCAGGTGCAGTACGGCGGCGCAGTTGCGGCTGTGGGTAACGCCGGGGGTATCGGCCTGGAGACCAGCGTGCTCCCGTTCATCCTCAGGGCCGTGACCCTGATCGGCATCGACAGCGTCATGCAACCGTACGAGGCACGCATGGCCGCCTGGAAGCGGATTGCGGACATCTTCGACTTCAGGGCCTATGACGGTCTGGTCAAGGAAGTGGCCCTCGAGGACCTTCCACAGGCGGCGGAGCGGATCCTCGAGGGACAGGTGCGGGGCAGGGTGCTGGTGCGCCCACGCTGACGTTCACGCCGTGCTCGTCGCAGCAGTATCGGGTCGGGTATTCTCGTCCGGCCCATCGGCATAGGCAGCCGAGAGCTGCCGATAGTAGCGGGAGTTGAACGCAAGGATGGTCACGAGCAGGCCGAGCAGGCCGGCTATCGTGAACACCAGCGCAATACCGCGCGCGGGGCCCGTGCCAAACCAACTGCCGATCGCATCGGCACCGGCACCATCGGTCATGAACGGGATGAAGACGAACTGCGTCAGCGGCCCAATCAGGAATGCCGTGAGCGGGGAGGCCGCCTGTTCCACAGACTGGGCAAAGCCGAACACCCGGCCCTGACGCTCCAGCGGCACCACCTTCTGCAGCGTGGTGTGTTCGGCGGCTTCGGCATAGGGACCGAGCAGCATCCACACGAAGCACCCCGCCGCCAGCAGCCAGAAGGAGGGCTGGATGGTGAACACGCAGCATGCCGACCAGGTGATGATGTTGACGATCATGAGCGTGCGGAGAGGGTTCTTTCCGAGCCCGTTGCGCGAGATGATGATGCCGCTGAGGATGAAGGCGGTGGAAAGCACGCCGAAGGTCAGCCCCCACACCTGAACGGACACCAGCGAGAGGCCATAAGCGTCGAGCAGCGCCATGAACACGCCACCGAGGAAATTGTTGAAGGTGGAGAAGAAGATCAGCGCGAACAACCCGGGAACCACCGCTATGACGCGGATGGTGCCCGCAATGTCGACGCGCTTCGGCTCCTGCGGTGTGCCTGCAACGGGTTGTGGCCTGCCCTCATCAATCCGGACGAAAGACAGGTGCAGGAACACGAGCGCGGTGGACACCAGGGCAAGCAGCAGGGTCGCGTACATGCCGCCCCACGCGACCAGAAACCCGCTGATCACCGATGTCGTGAGAAAGCCGATGCCGCTCACCATCCCGACCAGGCCATTGGCCTTGTCGCGCTCGCCTTCGGGTATCAGGATGGTTACCAGTGTGGGGAGGGCGATGCTGCGGATGTTGCCGGCAATGACACCAAGCATCACGATCAGGACGAACGCCCAGAGATAGGGCCCGTAGGGATCGGTGAACGCCCCCTCCGGCGCCAGCAGGAGCATGGCCATCGATGCCCCGTAGAGCGCGAAGGAGACCACGCTCGAGCCCAGCATCGCCAGACGCTTGGAGTTGTGATCGACGATGGCGCCGAGCCAGATGCCGAAAGCCGCGGTGAACACCAGGTAGATGCCGGCCACCATGCCGGTCGCGAACACCGACTGGGTCTCGATGAAGATCCAGAAGGTGATGGCGAACCACACCGTGAAGTTGGTGATGTTGGCAACAAGGTTGTTGGCCAGGATCTGGTGGAAGGGGCTCATCGCGCGTTCTCCTGCCTAGGCAGATGGTGATTGTGTCAGGCGGGCGCCACCCGCGCATCGGCGGGAGGTGCCGAAGGGCGCGGGAAGGCGAGAGCCAGCACGGCTGCACTCAGCCCGATGGCGGCGGAAGCCACATAGAGCCAGTGGTAGTCGCCGAAGGTATCGAACAGCCAGCCGCCACCGAGCGGGCCGAAGGCCATGCCGATGCTTGATGTCATGGTGATCCCACCGAGCACGGTGCCCATCACCTGCGGGCCGAAATACTCGCGGGCCAGCACGGCATAGAGAGGCATGACGCCGCCATATGCCATCCCCAGCACCACCGCCAGCATGTAGAACTGGGTCAGCTCGCTGACGTAGATGTAGCTGTAGATGCCGACAGCCTGCAGCACCAGGCCGCCAATGATCACGCGCTTCACTCCGACCCTGTCGGCGAGAACGCCGAATATCACCCGCCCGAACAGGCCTGCGAGGCCTTCGACACTGTAGATGCTGGCGGCAGCGAGCGCCGAGGCTCCGCAGAGCATGGCGTAGCTGACGGTGTGGAAGATAGGGCCGGAGTGGGCACCGCAACAGAGGAAGAACACCCCCGCCAGGATGAAGAACTGCGGCTTGCGCAGCACGGCGCCGAGTCCTGTCGGGCTCGGCTCGGCAGGTGCGACGTGATCCGACTGCATGGGAGCGTTGGCCAGAACCGCCGGGGCCCGCCGGATCAGCAGGCTGAGGGGCATGATCGCGACGGTTGCGACGATGGCTGTCATCATCATGGCGTCGCGCCAGCCATAGGACTGGATGAGAACGGTCGCGAGGGGCGTGATGATCATCGGCGCAACCCCGGCGCCGAGCGACACCAGGGACACGGCGAGGCTGCGGTTCTTGTCGAACCAGGCGATGGTCGTGGCCATCAGCGGTGCAAAGAAGGCGCCGCCGGCTGCGCCGACGAGCCCGCCATAGGCAAACTGAAAGACGATCAGGTCGGTCGCGCGGCTGGCGATGTAGAGGCCAGTACCCAGCATCGCCGCGGCGATCAGGATCACGGGCCGCGCGCCGACGCGGTCGGTCAGGGTGCCCCAGAGGAACCCTGCCACGCCCATGACGATGAACCCGACCGTCATCGCACCCGATATGCCGGCACGGGTCCATCCAGCCTCATCCGCAATGGGCTGCAAGTAAACCGGGAGGGCGAACATTGCGCCCATCGCCACGCAGGTGATCACCGCGCCAGCGGCCACGATCACCCAGCCATAATGCCGTTCCATTCCATGCTCCCTCCGGGACAATTCGCCCACTAGACGGACAGGGGATGTCAGTATCGACACGACAGCGGAGAAATTGCGGTTGTGGTCTGCAATCGTGATGCGGGCGCATCCAGCTATGGCGTGCCTGGGATGGCGACGACCAGCTGGGGCTCAGACATCTCGGTGCGCCGGTACAACTTGAGCCGGCCTGCCGGCGCGCGCTTCGAGGCGGCGGGGAAGCCCGCTACTGCGGTGCGGTCGCGGGTGGTGCGTCAGTTCGACTCGGCGCTGGCCTGGTTGGCCTGGATGATCTCGCGCAGCTGCTTCATCAGCGTGCGGCCGGTTATCTGGCTGACTGAGTACCCTTCCGCTCCGACAGCGGATTTTACCGCATACGTGGTGCTGAAACGGCCGGACCGGGCCAGTTCGAAGGCGCGTTCGAGCGCAGTCTTGTTCGGTTCCATGCCTGTACCCTAGCAGGCACAAACGAGAAAGGCCACCGCAGGTGCGGTGGCCTTCCAAAGAGCTCCCTGACGGGGGCCGAATTAGTCGAGAAGCGACAGGTTGGTCGCGGAGACCTTGCCGTCACGACCGGTCTCGAGATCGTAGGAGACCTTGTCGTTCTCATAGAGGCCATCGAGGCCCGAACGCTGAACGGCAGAGATGTGGACGAAAGCGTCCTTGCCACCATCTTCAGGCTGGATGAAGCCGAAACCCTTGGTGGTGTTGAAGAACTTCACAACGCCTTTGTAGGTCGACATGAGATGTATCCTAGTTGGCTCGATGCAGCAGCGAACGAGCGGTTACCTCGAGCGACATGCGCGAGGTGGGTCAACGTTCGCATTGAAGCAGGTAGCCAAGGACCGGAACTCCGGCAGCAGCCAGCCGACTTAGGCTGAAACGTATGCTGGGAGAATGACATCATCCGGTGTCAGAAACAAGGCGATTTCCGCATCCAGTTGTCGAGATGATTTCGCCGTGGGGACAAGTGTGCTTTGCTTGGGTTATGTGCAACGACTACGAACAGCACGTGAAATACGCCGAGTACCTGCGCGCACTGGCGGCTGCCGAGCTGTCCGGATCGGCAGGCGACGAGGCGGCGCTTGCGTCCGCTGACGACGTCCGCATAGGCGACACCGGCCCCGTTCTCCGGGCGAGCGGAAACGGGGTTGAGCTCGTTCCGATGCGGTTCGGCTTCCCGCCGCCGCGTCCCAAGGCCGGGCCAGTGTTCAACTTCAAGTCGGACGGGCGCAGCTTCGCCGAATCCCGGCGCTGTGTGGTTGTCGCGTCCGGCTTCTTCGAATTCACCGGCACCAGGTACCCGAAGACGAAGCACCGCTTCGTACTTGCGGGTTCTCCGGTGATGGGCATCGCTGGACTGTGGAGCGAGGACAAGGATGGCGTGCTGAGCTTCACCATGCTGACCACGGAGCCCGGACCCGACGTGGCACCGATTCACGACCGGCAGGTCTGCGTGCTGGCCCCGGCGGAATGGGCGGCCTGGCTGTTCCTGACCAGGCCCGAGGCGGACCTGCTTCGGCCGCTGCCCGCAGGCCAGCTGGCGGTGGAGGTGGTGCGGGAGGGGCGGGACTAACGCGCCTGCTCCCCGCTGAACTCTGTCACGTCGACCGACATGTCCCTTGAGAGGCGGCCAAGGTCGTCGGAGATGGCCGCGGCGGCGTCCTTGAGGATCGGGGCAAAGCGGGCGCACGCTTCCTGCTCCGAACTGAAGGCCGAGGTAAAGTAGGTGAGGCCGAGGCTCGCAAGGACCCTGCCTTCCTGGCTGATGATGGGCACGGCCACGGTGTTGGAGTTTCGTGGCTCGACCATTGAGGAGCGGGTGGCGTAACCGACCTTGCGAATCTGGGCCAGCAGCCGCTTCACCTCGTCAGGGTGGTGGCTGAGGCCATCCTCGATATCATCCGAACGGCGCAGCACGTCGAGGATCAGATCCAGTTCCTCCGGCTCAACGAAGGCGATGTAGCCGAGGCCCAGCCCGCGCGTCAGCAGCTTCAGCCGGCGGTTGACCGTACTGTGGAACGGGGAGATCGGGCTGTCGGGTACGGTGCTGAAGCGCACCACTACGCTGTCATAGTCGGGCAGGGCGATGGCGATGGGCCATTTGTGCTTGCGGGTGATGGCCATGGCCCAGGCGCGCCCCGCTTCCACCACCAGCGGGCCCTTGTGGTATCCCGAGCTCAGGGAGGTGACCATGGCGCTGACCTGGTAGCCGCCCTGGCGGGCGTCGTTCTCCGCATAGCCAGCCTCCTCGAGCGTCTTGAGGATACGCACCAGCGTCGGCTTGGGCAGGCCCGTGCGAGCATGCAATTGGGCGATGGTGTTGATCGGCTGCTGGTTCAACTCCAGCAGCACCTGTAACGCCCGCTCTACGGATCGTATTCCCACACTATCCTCCTGCCGCCCGGTTGGTTCCGTGCTGCGAAACGGGAGGGACTATAAGTTGAGACCCTCAGGCGTCAACCGTACCTCCGACTGCATATCAGCAGGAGACGACCATGGGCGAGGCAGAGCAGTCACAGCGCAATCGCGAGGAGGCACGCCGCCTTATGGCGGGTGTGGATGAAGCGGTCGCCGCAAACCTGCTGAGGGGGGCGCTCGATCTTCACGTGCACTCCGGTCCCTCCACCATGCCGCGCCAGCTGGATCACCTCCAGGCGGCAGAGGAGGCAGCGGCGGCCGGCATGCGCGCGGTCCTGTTCAAGGACCATCACTACTCGGTGGCGCCGTTCATACCGCTCATGGATCGGGTGCTGGAGAAGCCCGAGTTCTCGATGTTCAGCGGCCTGGTGCTCAACAATTCCACCGGCGGGTTCGACCCCTATGTGGTCGACGCCCAGCTCAAGATGGGCGCCAAGCTGATCTGGATGCCGACGGCGCAGTCGGCGAACCACATTCGCAGCTCCCATCGCACGACCCGCCTCGCCTCCAACGTCAAGCTGGCCAGTTCGCCGCTGCTGACGGTGGTCGACGAGCTCGGCAACATCATCGATCCTGTGAAGCGCATCCTCGACATGATCGCGGAGTTCGACGTGATCCTCTCCTCCGGACACCTGCATGTCTGGGAGATCTGGAGGCTGTTCGACGAGGCGCGGGCTCGTGGGGTCAAGCGCCTGCTGATCAACCATCCGATGTACGGGCTCCACTTCACCTATGAGGACATTCGCGATTTCGCCAATCAGGGCGTCATCATCGAGTGCTCGGCGGCGATGTATGTGGACTCGCGCTTCAACGTGTATTCACCGCAGGAACTGAAGGAGCACATCGAGGCCGCTGGTGTAGCGGCATCCTCGATCGGTTCCGACCTCGGCCAGGTGGACAATCCCAGCCCTGTCGAGGGCATGCGCCAGGCGATCAAGCTGTGCCTAGCGCTGGGGTTCAGCGAAGACGACGTCCGCACCATGGTTTCGCACAATCCTGCCAAGCTGGTCGGACTTGCCGGCTGAGATGCGCGTTATCATCACGGATGGCTTCGGGGGGCCTGAAGTCCTCAAGCTTGCCGATGCGCCGCGCCCGGTGCCCGGCTCCGGAGAGGTGCTGGTGCGTGTCGTCGCTGCCGGCGTCAATCGGCCCGACGTCCAGCAGCGGCGGGGGCTCTATCCGCCGCCGCCGGAAGCCTCACCGATACTCGGGCTGGACGTTGCCGGAGTGGTGGAGACCGTCGGGCCCGATGTTGAGGGGCTGGAACCCGGCGACGCTGTATGCGCGCTCGTCAATGGCGGGGGTT